>Ga0307416_100001389_pt1 | contig 13113 bp, 11 predicted proteins | sample DK1Cmetagenome_2_FD_203821 | JGI IMG/M metagenome (GOLD analysis project Ga0307416, IMG submission 203821) | Maize rhizosphere microbial communities from greenhouse at UC Davis, California, United States - DK15-C-3 | ecosystem: Host-associated > Plants > Roots > Rhizosphere > Soil | place...
CGACTGCTTCCACGACATGTTCGGCCATATCCCGATGCTCGCGCACAAGGATTATGCCGAGATGACGCGGCATGTCGGCGAGCTTGGCCTTGCCGCGATCGCCGCGAACCAGGGGCACAAGGCCGCACGCCTGTATTGGCACAGCGTCGAATTCGGCCTCGCCTGCGAGGATGGGGAGCTGAAAATTCTTGGCGCCGGACTCGCTTCGAGCTTTGGGGAGGCGCATTTCAGCCTCGAAAGCCGCGGGGTCGAGCGCGTCCCGTTCAGCATCGGGCGCGCTGTGGAAACGGCCTACAAGCATGACGCTTTTCAGCCGCGCTACCTGGTTTCTTCCTCGTTGGAGGCGACGATCGGCGAGGTACGGGCGCTGACGCCCGAACAACTGCTGGCGCTGTGAGCGCGGTCCGGAGCTAGTCGAGCTCCTTGCGGGACAGGCGGCCGTCCTGGTCGACATCGTAGTTGGTGAATCGCCGGCTGGCGGTCTTCATGAATTCCTCGATCGTCACTCGGCGGTCGAGGTTGAGGTCGGCCATCGCCACGGGCTGGGGGACTTCGGAGAAGTCAATTCGGGTGTCGGCGACATGGATGCGCGTCGATGACGGCACTTTCCCGCTGGTAACGATCGCCACCTGGCCCTTTGGAACCGGAGCCGAGGACTTAGCCTGCGGCCGGCTGGACGACACCGGCGCGGCGGCGCCCCCGGCGGCCCGGGTACGCCCCGGCGCCATCTGTTCGTAGGCGGCCATTTCGTCGCCATCGATGACCTTGTCGCCATTGGTATCGAGCAGGCTGAAAAAGGCCTTGGCATCGGCGCGGAACTCGACCGCGGAAATGCCGCCGTCGCCGTTCTCGTCAGCCAGCTTGAACCACTGGTCGAAGGGCGCTTCGCGAGCATCGTTGGTGCGGAAAGGTTCGCCCATCAGGCTGAGGTAGACCGAGCCGCCGGCCCAGGCGGGGCCCGCCAGCTGAGATGAAACAGATGCGATCAAGATCAGTACAAGCCGGCGCATTGCGGTCCTCTTAGCCCAAAAAGCAGCTTCGTCCCTATTGCCGCGAGGCAGCCGCATCCGCCAGTCCTTGCTGGTGCCGCTAGAAGGCCGAGGCGATCAGGTAGAAGATCGCGGCGACGCTTGCCGATGCGGGGATGGTGATCACCCAGGCGGTCATGACGTTGCCGGCTACGCCCCAGCGGACGGCCGACGCGCGCCTGGCCGTGCCGGCGCCGATGACGCAGCCGGTAATGGTGTGCGTCGTCGATACGGGGATTCCGAGCCAGGAAGCGCTGATCAGCATGACCGAGCCGCCAAGCGATGCGCTGAAACCCTGGTGCTGCGACAATTTGGTGATGCGCGTGCCCATGGTCTCGATGATGCGCCAGCCGCCGCTCAGCGTGCCGAGGCCGATGGCGATGTAGCAGCTGATCGCCACCCAGTGCGGGACCTGGAAATCGCCGTGCAGGTACCCCGTTGAATAAAGGAGGACGGTGATGATGCCCATCGTCTTCTGGGCGTCGTTGAGGCCGTGGCCGATCGAGTAAGTGGCCGCGGAGACGAGATGAAGGGCGCGGAACGTGCGTTCCGCCCCGCGCGCGCTGGCCCGCAGCCCAAGCCAGCTGGTGGCGAGCATGATCAGCATCGACAGGATCATGCCGAGCGTCGGTGAGAGGACGATGGCAATCAAAGTCTTGTTGAGGCCGCTCCACTGGATGCCGGTCAGCCCGGCATGCGCGACGCCGGCGCCGATGATGCCGCCGACCAGGGCGTGGCTGGAGGATGAGGGAATGCCCTTTAGCCAGGTGACAATGTTCCAGAACATTGCCCCGATCAGCGCACCGAACACCACGGCGGGCGTGATGAGGTCCTTGTCGACGAGCCCCTTGCCGATCGTGTCGGCGACCTTGTGCAGCTCCGGCACCGCCAGCGACAGGAAGTAAGCGGCGAAGTTGAAGAAGGCGGCGAACAGCACCGCCCAGCCTGGCGAGATGAGCCGTGTGCCGACCACCGTGGCGATGGAATTTGCGGCGTCGTGCAGCCCGTTGAGGAAATCGAAGGCGAGCGCGATGGCGATCAGGCCGACGAGCAGTGGAAAGGCGAGCTCGTGCATCTAGCGCGCCGAGATCTCAGGCATGGTCGATGACGATGCCGTCAATCTCGTTGGCGACGTCCTCGAAGGCGTCGGCGACCCGCTCGAGGTGCTTGAAGATCTCACGCGCGACGATGAAGCGGATGGCGCTGCTCTGGCCGAATTCCTGGAAGGCCTTCTTGAGGCCTGCGGCGTGGATATCGTCGGCAACGCCCTCCAGCTGGACCAGCCGCTCCGTCAACTCGTGGATGCGGCCGCCGTTACGGGTGATGTCGCGCAGCAGGGGCATGACCTCGACGGTGAGGGCGGCCGATTCCCTGGTCACGCCAACCATCTGCTTCATCTCGTCCTGAAGGTGGTGAAGTTCGTACAGGTCGACAGCGCGGGCGGCCGCCTGCATCTCGTCGATGGCATCATCCATGGAGACTATCAGCGAGGTGATGGCGCCGCGATCGAAGGGCGTGAGGAATGTCCGGCGGACGCTGCGCAGCACCTCGCGGATGATGTCGTCGGCTTCATGCTCGCGCTGCTCGATGACCAGCAGCTGCTCCTTGGTCGAGGAATCGTCTTCGGCGAGGCGCGACAAAGCGTCGGCGGCCGCCATCAACGTGCCGGCGTGCGCCTCGAACATGCCGAAAAAATCGCCGGTTTGCGGAAGCAGGCGCTGGAACCAACCGAACATGCGACACTCCCCCGTCGGTGACTGCGGCAATTAGGTGAGCGTCACAGGCTTGGCAATCTGTGGCGCTTTGGCGGCTTCGCGCTATAGGCGCGGCATGGCCGCCGACGCACCGTCCGAATATCGCACCGGCTGCGATCCGCGCACGCTGCGCGATGCATTGGGCTGTTTCGCCACCGGAGTTACGGTGGTCACGTGCCTGGACGCAGACGGGCGGCCGGTCGGGCTTACCGCCAACAGCTTCACCAGCGTCAGCCTGGAGCCGCCGCTGTTGCTGGTGTGCATCGCCAAGGACGCGGCCAGCGCCCCGGCGCTGCTCGCCGCACGCCATTTCGCTGTCAACGTGCTTCAGACGGCGCAGCAGCCGGCGTCGATCCGCTTTTCGACGCGGCACGAGGACCGCTTCGGGCCCAACGACTGGACGGCCGGGGAGCTGGAGGCACCGGTGCTCAAGCAGAGCCTCGGCGTGTTCGAGTGCGAATCGCACGCGGTCCACGACGGCGGCGACCACCACATCCTGCTCGGCCATGTGCTCAAGGCGACGTTCGACGCCAGCCTCGACCCTTTGCTCTATTTCCGCGGTCGCTACCGGCGCCTGCACTTCGACTAAGCAAGCTTATTCGACCACGAACTCCTCGGGGTGCTTGGTCAGGCGCCGCAGGATAATGGCGATGATCCCGCCGATGACCAGGCCGACGAGGGCGCCGCCGAGCGCATTGACCAGCCATTCGACTACGCCCGACAGGCCGCCGCTGCGCACGCCCGCCTCCAGCGCCAGGTGATGGATCGTCTCGGGGATGAATGTGGCGAAGTGCAGCTCCTCGAAGCCATGGACGAGGATGCCCCCGCCGACCCACAGCATTGCCGCTGTTCCGAGCGCCGATATCGCGCTGAGCAGCCCGGGGACGATGTGCACCAAGGCGTTGCCGAGGTGGCGGGTCTTGCGGCGCTTCGCCAAATGCAGGCCGATGTCGTCGAGCTTCACGATGAGGCCGACGGTCCCGTAAACCCCGAAGGTGATGGCAAAGGCGACGGCGGCCAGCGCCGCCGCGGTCGTCGCCAGCGTCAGATGCTCGAGACTGGCGAGCGCGATGGCCATGATCTCGGCCGACAAAATCAGGTCGGTGCGGATCGCACCTTTCACCTGTAGCGCTTCGAGCTCCATGGGATCATCAATCGAATCGAGCAATTTGTCCGTGTGCTGGTGATCGTGGAGAACGGCCTCGGCGATCTTCTCGGCGGCTTCGAAGGCCAAGTAGGACCCACCAATCATCAGGATCGGCACGATCGCCCATGGCGCGAAGGCGGTGAGCAGCATCGCGCCCGGGAGCAGGATCAGCAGCTTGTTCTTGAGGCTGCCGAGGGCGATCTTGCCGATGATCGGCAGCTCCCGCTCCGGCGCCAGGCCGATGACGTAGCGCGGCGTGACGGCGGTATCGTCGATGACGACCCCGGCCGCCTTGGTGCCGGCCTTGCCGGCGGCTCCGGCGACATCATCCAGCGACGCGGCGGCGAGCTTGGCGATGGTGGCGACGTCGTCGAGGAGGGCGATCAGTCCTGAGGGCATGGCGCGGCGCTTAGGCGAACTTGCGGTTGCGGCGCAATTCGCGCATCGCGCGGCCCATGCTGGCAATGGATTTCATCAAGGCCAACCGCGACACCGTCGAGAAGGCGATCCGCGACAAGGGCCTGGCGGTGGACCTGGGCGCGGTGCTGGCGCTGGACGCCGAGGTCCGCGGACTCAAGACCGAGATCGAGAGCCTGCGCGCCTCGCGCAACGCCATCAGCGAGCAGTTCCGCACTGCTGCGCCGGAGGAAAAGGCCGCGCTCGGCCGCAAGGCGAAGGAGGCCGGAGCCAAAGCCGGCGAGCTGGAGGCGCAGCTCGGCGACAAGGACGGCGAGCTCAAAACATTGCTGATGCTGCTGCCGGGCATCCCATGGGACGGGGCCCCGGTTGGGCCCGACGACAGCTTCAACGTCGTTGCCCGCAAGCATGGCGAGCCGCCGAGCTTCGATTTCGAGCCGCTCGACCATGTTGCGCTGCTGGAGAAGAACGACTGGGCGGACCTGAGCCGAATCGTCCAGGTCTCGGGATCGCGGACCTATTGCCTGAAAGGGCGGCTGGCGCTGCTCGAGGGCATGCTGATGAACTGGGCGCTGCAGCGCATCGCCGCCGTCGGATTCACGCCGACCACCGTGCCGGCGATCGCCCGCGAGCAGGCGTTCCTCAACCAGGGCCAGTTCCCCGGACACCGCGAGGAGACGTACGAGCTGCCTAACGACGATCTGTGGCTGGCCGGGACCGCCGAGGTGGTGCTGACCTCGCTGCATTCGGGCGAAATCATCGAGGCGGACACATTGCCGGTGCTTTACGCCGGCTACTCGCCCTGCTTCCGCCGCGAGGCGGGCAAGGCCGGCAAGGACGTGCGCGGGCTGCTGCGCGTCCACCAGTTCGTGAAGGTCGAGCAATATGTGATCTGCGAGGCCGACGACGGCCAGTCCGCAGAATGGCACGCCAAGCTGATGGAGCTGGCCGAAAGCCTGCTCCAGGACCTCGAAATCCCCTACCAGGTCATCGAAACCTCGACCGGCGACATGGGCCTCGGCAAGTACCGTATGAACGACATCGAGAGCTGGGTGCCGAGCCTTGGCAAGTACCGCGAGACGCACAGCTGCTCGACGCTGCACGACTGGCAGGCGCGGCGGGCGAACATTCGCTACCGCGGCGGCGACGGCAAGGTCCGCTTCGCGCACACGCTCAACAATACGGCGCTGGCCAGCCCGCGCATCCTGGTGCCGCTGCTGGAGAACCACCAGACCGAGGACGGGCGCGTGCGCCTGCCCAAGGCGCTGCAGCCGCTGATGGGCGGGGAATATTTGTGAAGCGCCGCTGGACCGGCAATGACCGGCCGCCGCCTGGATGGAGGCGGCTCACCGAGGCGGCATATCTGGCAGCACGCGCGGCGCGGGGCTTCGGCCATCTCGGCCCGCGCGGACCGGAGGACGGGCCGCCAGCGCTGGTCATTCCCGGCTTCATTGCCAACGACCGCACGACCATGGAATTGCGCCGCGCGCTCGCCGAAGCCGGCTGGCGCGTGCATGGCTGGGGCCTCGGCTGGAACCTCGGAGTGCGCGCCGACATCCTCCATCGGCTGGAGCGCTGCATCGCCGGCATGGGCGCGAAGCAACCCGTGCTGGTCGTCGGCTGGAGCCTCGGCGGCCTCTATGCGCGCGAGCTGGCGCGGCACTGCCCCGGCAAAGTCCGCGCCGTCGTGACGCTCGGCTCACCCTTTTCCGGGGACCTTCACCAGAACAACGTCTGGCGGTTGTACGAGCTGGTGGCCGGCCACAAGGTCGACGAGACTCCGATCGAGCGGATCCTCGAAAAGCCGCCGGTGCCAAGCCTCGCCATCTGGTCGCGCAAGGACGGCATTGTCGCGCCACGCGCCGCCCGCGGACTCGACAGGGAACGGGACGAAACGGCGCAGATCGACTGCGCCCATATGGCGTTCGGCGTCTCCCGCAAGGCGACCCGGCAGGTGGTGCGCGAAATCGACAGGTTCCTACAAAAGCACCGCTGAATTAACACGCAGCATTGTTCCGCGGGCGCAAAGACCCCAGTTTGCGGATGTGAAATGGGACCGGGCGACAACGCCTGCCGGCCCCGCGGCTGGTGACGGCACGACCAACCCTGACGACCTCGCGCCGTCGGCTTGGCGCAGCCTTCGCGAAGTCGCCTGGCACTTCCCGCGCATGTTGTCGGGCCTCGGGCCATTGGGGCCGCGCGGACCCGAGGATGGCCCGCCCGCTTTGGTCATCCCCGGCTTATTCGGCACGGACCGGACGACGATGGAGCTGCGCCGGGCGCTGGCCAGGGCGGGCTGGCGGTCGCATCCGTGGCTGCTCGGCATCAACATGGGGGCGAAGAAGAACACGCTCGATCTGTTGTGCAAGCGGCTCAAGGACCTGGAGGACCCGCGCAAGGTACTGGTCGTCGGCTGGAGCCTTGGAGGCATGTTCGCCCGCCAGCTGGCGCACCGCTGCCCGGAGCGGGTGCGGGCGGTGGTGACGCTGGCATCGCCCTTTTCCGGCGACCTCAAGACCAACACCAACATCCGCGAGATTTACGAGCGGGTCGCCGGGCACGACGTCAATGAACCGCCGTTCCCGGTGGTGGCCGGCAAGCCGCCGGTGCCGACTTTGGCCTTGTGGGGGCGCCGCGATGGCATCGTCGCGCCGGGCGCCGCGCGCGGGCTTTCCCATGAAGTCGACAAGGCCGTCGAGATTGACACCAATCATATGGGTTTCGCGGTGTACCGGCCGGCCCTGAGCCGGGTGGTGGCCGAGATCCGCACCTTCCTGACGGAGATGGAAGGCAAGCCGCCCGCGCTGGTGCCGATGGCGCCGGCCGCACCGGCTTCGGCCTCGCGCGTCGTCGCAGGCTGATTTTTCCGTTTCGAGTCGCAGCCTTGACTCTGTTCCCGGACTCGCGGGAATAAGAACAAAAGTAGAACAGAAACGTTGTGAGTCGTGTGGCTGCAGGTCTTGCCCTCGTCGCCAGCGGAGCTTCCTCCGCCCGGGTTGATCGTGCCCCCGCCAAGGCGGGAACCCCGACTCGCATCGCCGCTGAACGGCACTGGGCTTTGCCGCAACCGCAGCAGCCGACGCTCTCGGAACTGTTCGCCGCTTCTCCGCGCGACGGCGGCTGGGCCGGGTTCCTCTTGCCGCAGGTCGCGGCGGGCAAGCCCCTGCTCTGGATCCAGGACCGCATGGCTATTCGCGAGGCCGGGCGCGTGCACCCGGCCGGCCTGCCGGGCCTCGAGCTCATCCATGTCGCGGCGCGCGATGGCAAGGACGCGCTGTGGGCGATGGAGGAGGGGCTGAGATGCCCGGGCATCGGTGCCGTTATCGGCGAGTTGTGGGGCGACCCGGCCAGTCTCGATTTCATCGCGACCCGGCGGCTGGCGGTGGCGGCGGAACGGACCGGCGTGCCGTGCTGGCTGGTGCGGCTAAATGGCACCGCCAACCTCAGCGGCGCCCGCATGCGCTGGCGGATCGCCAGCCATCCGTCATTGCCGCACCCGTTCGACTTCAAGGCGCCCGGGGCGCCGACCTGGGATGCGGAATTGTTCCGGGCGCGCGGCCATGCGCCCGGGCGGTGGGCCCTCGCGCATGAAACGGATCGCTTCCATCTGCTTGCCGAGCCTGGCGATCGAGCGCTGGGCGAAGACCTCCGGCTCTCGGCCTGATGCTCCGGTCGCGCTGGTCGTCGAGGCGGCGCACGGCCAGCTGATCCACGCCGTCACCCCCGCCGCCGCCGAACGCGGCGCGAGCCCGGGGATGCGGCTGACCGACGCCCGCGCGATCGACCCAAAGCTGCTCGCCGAGGCTGCCGATCCCGCCGGCGATGCGGCTTTGCTCAAGCGGCTGGCGCGCTGGGCAGGCCGCTGGTCGCCTTCGGTCGAAGTCGACCCCTCGACTGCGCTCGGCACAGGTGGCGAGGACGGGCTGCGGCTCGACGTCAGCGGGGTCGCGCATCTGTTCGGCGGCGAGGCGGGGCTGGTCGCCGATGTGGAACGGCGGTTTGCGGGCATGGGCCTGACGGCGCGCGTCGCGATTGCGCCGACGGCTGGCGCGGCATGGGCGCTGGCGAGATTTGGGAAGGAGGCCATCACCCTTCCGGCGCTGCGCGGCGGTTGGGGTGAGGGCCTGTTTGACCTTCTTTCACCCCTTCCTGTCGCCGCGCTCCGCCTTGGCCCGCGCTCGGTGCAGATCCTCGAACGGCTGGGGCTGAAGACCATCGGCCAGCTCGCCAAGGTGCCGCGCAAGAGCCTGCAGCGACGGTTCCACGAGGCCGACAATCCATTGGAGGCGCTCGACCGGGCACTCGGCCGCAAGGACGAGCCGCTGACCGGCGAGCGTGCCGAAACTCCGCCGCGCGCGTTCGTCAGGCTCGTCGAGCCGGCAACGCATTCGGAAGCGGCGTCACAGGCGCTCGAGCGGCTGGTGCCCGAGCTGGCGCGGCAGCTGGAGGCGCGGAAGCTCGGCGCGCGGCGGCTGCATTTGGCCGGCTACCGGGTCGACGGCAGCGTCGCCGGCACCGGCGTCGCCACTGCCATCCCGAGCCGCGAGCCGAAGCATTTGCAGCGCCTGCTCGCGGACAAGGCGGCGGCGCTCGATCCGGAGTTCGGCTTCGATGCCTTCGTGCTCACCGCCAGCTGGTGCGAGCCGCTCGGCGCCGCGCAGGAGAGCCTGGTCGAGGAGCCGGACAGCGAGGGCAAAGTCGCCAGGCTGGTCGACCGGCTGAGCGTCAAATTGGGGCCGGAGCGGGTGCGACGGCCGGTGATCGTTGAAAGCCACGTGCCGGAGCGGGCGAGCGGGTGGGTGGCGGCTGTTTCGTCATCCCGAGGAGCGCAGCGACGTGGCGATCCAGAAGTGGATTGCTTCGCTCCGCTCGCAATGACGAAGAGACCTGAGAAGCTCCTCGACCGCCCTGAGGCAATTGCCGTCGTCTATGCCACGCCCGAAGGGCTGCCGCGGCGTTTTGTCTGGCGGCGGCTGGTGCATGACATCGCCCGCGTCGAGGGGCCGGAGCGGATCGCGCCCGAATGGTGGCGCGAGCGGTCGGGGGCGCGGCTGCGCGATTATTATTGCGTCGAGGACCGTGAAGGCCGCCGCTACTGGATTTTCCGCGAGGGCGTCGCCGGCGACGGCCGCGGCGGCGCGCCTTTGTGGTATTTGCATGGGCTGTTCGGCTGATGCCCGAATATACCGGCTTTTCCCGCAAGAAACTGGTGCTGGAGGGCGCCGAGCCGATCCCGCCGGCGCCGTTCGTCGAACTGGGCGTGGCGACGCCCTTTTCATTCCTGCGCGGCGCATCCGATGCGATCGAGCTGGTGCGGCAGGCCCATGCGGTCGGCATGGACGCGATCGGCGTCGCCGACCGCAACACGCTCGCCGGGGTGGTGCGGCTGCACAGCGCCGCCAAGGGCGTGCTGATGCGGCCGCTGATCGGTTGCCGGCTGGATCTGAACGATGCGCCCAGCCTGCTCGCTTACCCGCTCGACCGCGACGGTTATGGGCGGCTGTCGCGGCTGCTCAGCTTGGGCAAGATGCGTTCCGAAAAAGGCGAATGCGACCTGTCGCTGGCCGAGGTGGCGGAACATGCGCAGGGCATCGCCTTCATCGCCATGCCGGGCGACGACCTCGACCTTTTCGCCGCCGGGCTGCCGCGGCTGAAGGAGACGCTGCCGTCGCTGGCCCATGTCGCCGCGGCGCATTGCTATCGCGGCGACGATCTGGCGCGGATCGAGCGGCTCGACCGGCTGGCGCGGGGCATCGGCGGCACCATCCTGGCGACCAACGACGTCCATTATCACGCGCCTGAAAAGCGACCTTTGCAGGATGTGATGACCTGCATCCGCGAGAAGATGACGATTGGCGAAGCCGGCTTCCTGCTGCACGCCAATGCCGAGCGGCACCTGAAGTCCCCGCAGGAAATGGCGCGGCTGTTCGCGCGGTGGCCGCATGCGATCAGCGCGACCCGCGAGTTCGCCGACGCCATCCGCTTCAGCCTCGACGAGCTGCGTTACGAATATCCGCGCGAAAGCGTGCCCGACGGGCGCTCGCCGCAGCAGCATCTCGAGCATCTGACCAAAGAGGGAGCACGCGGGCGCTGGCCGGATGGCATTCCCGCCAAGGTGCTGGGGCAGATCGAGCATGAGCTGAAGCTGATCGAGCGGCTCGACTTCGCGCGCTATTTCCTCACCGTCCACGACATCGTCGCGTTCGCCCGCTCGCTCGATCCGCCGATCCTCTGCCAGGGGCGCGGTTCGGCGGCCAACAGCGCCGTCTGCTACTGCCTGGGAATCACCGCCGTCGACCCGGCGACCAGCGATTTGCTGTTCGAGCGCTTCATTTCCGAGGAGCGCAAGGAGCCGCCCGACATTGACGTCGATTTCGAGCATGAGCGGCGCGAGGAGGTGATCCAGCATATTTACGCGAAATACGGGCGCGACCGCGCCGGCATCGCCGCGACCATCATCCACTATCGCCCGCGCTCGGCGATCCGCGAGGTCGGCAAGGCCATGGGACTGTCCGAGGACGTCACCTCGGCGATCGCCTCGACGCATTGGGGCAGCATGGAGACGGAGATCGCCGAGGCGCGCGTCGAGGAAGCCGGGCTCGATTTTGCCGACCCCTATCTGCGTCGCGTGCTCGTCCTTGCGCGGCAGATGATCGGCATGCCGCGGCATTTGTCGCAACATGTCGGCGGCTTCATCCTGACCGAGCGGCCACTGATCGAGACGGTGCCGATCGGCAATGGCGCCATGGACGACCGCACCTTCATCGAATGGGACAAGGACGACATCGAGGAATTGGGCATCCTCAAGATCGACGTGCTGGCATTGGGCATGCTGACCTGCATCCGCAAATGCTTCGACCTGATTGCGCAGCACCATGGCGAGCGATGGGAGCTGGCGACCGTCCCGGCGGAGGTGCCGGAGGTTTACGACATGCTCTGTGCCGGGGATTCGCTCGGCGTCTTCCAGGTCGAGAGCCGGGCGCAGATGAACATGCTGCCGAGGCTGAAGCCGCGCTGCTTCTACGACCTGGTCATCGAGGTCGCGATCGTCCGGCCCGGACCGATCCAGGGCGACATGGTCCATCCCTTTCTCAAGCGCCGCCAAGGCAAGGAGGCGGTGACTTTCCCATGCCCGGACCCGGAACACGGAACCCTGGACGAGTTGCAGCGCATCCTCGGGCGGACGCTGGGCGTGCCGATCTTCCAGGAGCAGGCGATGAAGATCGCGCTCGATGCGGCGCGGTTCAGCTCCGAGGAGGCCAACCAGCTGCGCAAGGCGATGGCGACCTTCCGCGCCAAGGGCAGGATCGAGGAGCTGCAGGAAAAGATGGTCGGACGGATGGTGGAGCGCGGCTACGACCCCGACTTCGCCCAGCGCTGCTTCGACCAGATCAAGGGCTTCGGCGAATATGGCTTTCCCGAGAGCCATGCGGCGAGCTTCGCGCACCTCGTCTACGTGTCGAGCTGGCTGAAGTGGAAATATCCGGCGGCGTTCGCGGCGGCGCTGCTGAATTCGCAGCCAATGGGCTTTTACGCGCCGGCGCAGATCGTCCGCGACGCGCGGGAGCATGGCGTCGAGGTGTTGCCGGTCGATGTGAATCACAGCGATTGGGATTGCACGCTTGAGCATGGCGCCCTGCGCCTCGGCCTGCGCCAGGTTGACGGCTTCCATCGCGAGGCGGGCGACAAGCTGGTTGCGGGACGCACGCGGCCCTATGCGTTGGTCGAGCAATTGCGCAGCCGCGGCGGGCTGCCGGTGCATGCCGTGGAACGGCTGGCCGAGGCGGACGCCTTCCGATCGATCGGGCTCGACCGGCGCGCCGCCTTGTGGGACGCGCGGGCGCTCAAGCCGGCAGCAGACTTGCCGCTGTTCGCCGCCGCCGCGGCGCGGGACGAGGGCGACGAGGCGGAGACGGCGCAACTGCCCGCAATGCCGTTAAGCGAGCATGTCGTCAGCGATTACCAGACCGTCCGCCTGTCGCTGAAGGCGCACCCGATGCGCTTCCTGCGTGACCATTATGCGGCGAAAAACTTCATCACCGCCGACCGGTTACAGGGCATCCGCGACGGCAAGCGCGTGCGGCTGGCCGGGCTGGTGCTGATCCGGCAGCGGCCGGGATCGGCCAAGGGCGTCTGCTTCATCACCTTGGAGGACGAGACGGGCATCGCCAACCTCGTCATCTGGCCGGACGTGTTCGAGGCGCAGCGCAAGGTCGTCATGGGGGCGCGGCTGATGGTCGTCGACGGCATCATCCAGCGCGATGAAAACATCATCCACGTCGTCGCCCGGACGCTGGAGGACGGCACGCCCATGCTCCGTCACTTGTCTGACGACATGATGACGGCTCCGCTCAGCCCCGGTGACGGCGGCGGGGCGCAAAGTCCCCTTCGACGCCCGCCACCCAGCCGCCATCCGCGCGACGTGACTGTCATTCCCAAGAGCCGCGATTTCCACTGATTGACTCTTTGGTAAGTTATGACTTACCATGTGATTATGACGGAGCGATTCTTTGCTGCACTGGCTGATCCGACGCGGCGGACATTGTTCGAGCGCCTGGCCGAGCGGCCGCAAACCGTCGGTGCACTCGCCGCCGAAATGCCGGTCAGCCGCCCAGCCGTGTCGCAGCATCTCAAGGTGCTGAAGGATGCCGGCCTTGTCATCGATCAGCCGCGCGGGACCAGCCGCGTCTATCGCATCGATCCGGCAGGCCTGGGCCCGATCCGCCAGTGGCTCGACCAACAATGGTCCGCGAGCCTGGCCAATTTC
>Ga0307416_100001390_pt1 | contig 13111 bp, 11 predicted proteins | sample DK1Cmetagenome_2_FD_203821 | JGI IMG/M metagenome (GOLD analysis project Ga0307416, IMG submission 203821) | Maize rhizosphere microbial communities from greenhouse at UC Davis, California, United States - DK15-C-3 | ecosystem: Host-associated > Plants > Roots > Rhizosphere > Soil | place...
CAAGATCGACGGACGATACGGCGCGCAGATCGCGAAGGTCGTCGGCCATCTCGAGGCGGCGATTCCCTTCGCCACTGAGCCAATGGCGAACGCGTTGCGCGCGCTGATCCAGTTCTATCGCACCGGGAAAGAAGCCGACCGTGCCAAGTACGACATCGCCTGGGTGCAGGACAAGGATTCACCGGTCGACACGATCAACGGGTTCATCGAGGTCTACATGGATCCGCGCGGCATCAAGGGATCATGGGAGAGCCTGGTTTTCTACGTCAACCCTGAGAAAACCGCCCGGATCCGGACGCTCGCGGCCAACGCCCAGTGGTTCGAGGACCGGATGCCGTGGAACCCGCAGTACCGCAAGCCGAACGTCACCGGCATCATCGCGAACGCGATCGACGTGGTGGTCGAAACCGGCGACTCGGGCCCGGTGACCCCGGTGGGCATCAACCTGCCGAACGACCAGCGCATCCGCGAGCAGTACGGCAGCAAGTCGATTTCACTGGTCAACGTCAGCGAGGCCTATGACAAATCGACCCCTGGATCGATGCGCGCCGAGTTCGCATGGTCACCCGACGAGGCGGAGCGTGCCGAGAAATTCGGGACGCTCGGCGGTGAGCTGACGACGGATCTGCACGAAGTGCTCGGCCACGCCTCCGGGCGGCAGAAGGAAGGCTTCCGCGGCACCCCGCAGGAGCTGATCAAGGAACATTTCTCGGCGCTCGAAGAAGGTCGCGCCGATCTGGTGGCGCTGTACTTCCTTCCCGATCCCAAGCTGTCGGAGCTCGGCATCATCCCAGCGCCGGATCAGGAAGCGATCGTCCGCGCCGAGTACGAGGCGTACACACGGAATGCGCTGGTGCAGCTGCGCCGCGTCCGCGAAGGAACTCAGATCGAAGAAGATCACATGCGCAACCGGCAGATGATCGTGCGCTGGCTGATCGCCAATACGAAGGCGATCGAGGAACGCACGCGCGACGGGAAGCATTACCTGGCGATGGTCGACCCCGTGGCATTCCGCGAGGGGGTCGGACGCCTGCTTGCCGAAGTCCAGCGCATCAAGTCAGAAGGGGATGCCGCCGGGGCGGCCAAGCTGTTCGATACTCACGGCATCCATTTCGACCCGGCATTGCGCGACGAGGTCGTCAGGCGCGTCGACGCGTTGAAGCTGCCGTCGTATACGGGGTTCGTCATGCCGAAGCTGACGGCGGTGAAGGGCGCCGACGGGAAGATTAGCGACGTGACGATTTCTTATCCGCAGGACCTCACCAGGCAGATGCTGGAGTATTCCGGAGTCGCCAGTTCCGATCAGAGGTAACGCAGCGCCCGCGGGTGGCGCCGCTTCACGTCGCCGTACCAGCGGCAGAGGAAATACAGCACCACGATCACCGCCGCCCAGCAGAGGTAAACGACCCACAGCTCGAAACCCGCGTTGGCCGGGATCTGCGTGAAGAACGCCGGCGGGCTCATGAAGTAATAGCCGACGTCCTTGCCGACCATCAGACTCGCGGCGATCGCCGCCATATGAGCGAGCGGCCACTGCAGCAGATAGAAGAACAGCGGCACACGTCCGAACATCGTCAGAGCGCGCCCGGCGCCGCTCGCCATCGGCCGGGAGTCCAGCCATCCCAGGGCGAGCATCATTGGTCCCAATGTCATCAGCAGGAACAGGAGCGACGGCGGATACTTGGTCGTGTTGATAAAGGACCACAGGGTGAAGATGGCAGAGGATTGCACGCGCCATGGCGCCGGGTCGCCGTACATGTTCAGCGCGCGAATGGCGACGAACGCGGTGATCAACGCGGCGCCGGTCGCGAAGAGGATCCGCCGGCGGCGCGCGGCCTCGAAATCGTAAACACGTCCGAACGCGTACCCGGCCGCCATCACACCGATCCAGGGCACCAGCGGGTAGATCAGTAGCACGACCGGGCCCGGCCAGGTGAAGAGCGGAAACATCTCGTTGCTCTGGTGGAGGATCATCCAGAGCCTCGCCGCCGCCGTTGGCACCGGTGAGCCGGGACCCTGCCACCCCTGCACGTGGATTCCGTCCAGCAGGTTGTGGAGCGCGATCATCGAGACGCCGAACGTCGCGATGACGGACAGCGGCAGGTGAACCAGTCCAGCCAGCACGATCATCGACACGCCAATCGTCCAGATCACCTGCATGATGCCGAGAAAGCCGAAGTCGAGGTTGAACCAGGTGCCCAGGCGTACGGCGGTAAATTCCAATATCACCAGCCAGAAGCCGCGGGTGACGAGAAACCCCGAGAGCTCGACTGGAGTTGTTCCACGCGAGCGCTGCAGATATGCCGCGACGCCGGCGAGAAAAACAAAGCTTGGCGCGCACAGGTGCGTTACCCAGCGGGTCAGAAAGATTGCGCTCGTGGTCCGGCCAAGGTCGGTGGGGTCGAACCGGAACGCGACGTTATGCACGAAGTCGCGCGTGTGGTCGAGCACCATCAGCACCATCACGGCGCCCCGAACGACGTCGATCGATTCGAGACGGGCTCGCGCGGGTGGCGCGGCGCTGTCCGGCGCAGCCGGTGCGACGCTGATCACAACGTGTCCGGCAATTGCACTTCGGCGGCCGGCCCGAGCACGGTGGTCCACTCGCGCACGCGCCACTGTTTGACCAGCCCGTTGAGGACGTAGGGATCGTTTTTAGCGAACCGCTCGGCCACCTCCGGCGACGTGGCCTTGAACAGCAGCACCGCGCCGTCGGGCGGATTGTTGAACGCGCCGCCCAGCACGAGCTCGCCGCGCGCGATCGATTCACGGGCGTGGCCGACGTGTGCCGCCCGCAACGGCACGCGACGTGTCACATAGTCGTCGACGACCTCATAGAAAAGGAGATAGTGCATTTCGTGATTTGGGACTCTGATTTGATGGGTGACTTCGGGAAACTGCGGCCCCTGTCATCGCGCGCCGGTCGCCGGCGTCGCGGCCGGTGCCGGAACGGGAACGGGCGGTGTCGCGGTCGGTTGCTGTTGTTGCGGGCGACGCGGCATCTCCTCCGCCGTGAATCGGGGCAGCTGATCGTCCCGCATCGCGAGATGGTACACGGCGCTGGCGACGACGACTGCCGACTTCTTCACGTCGTCCTCGACAATCCGCTCGTAGGTATCGAGGTTCGTATGCCAGGTGTACGACTGGTACTCAATCGGATCCTGAATCGCGCCGATGCCCGGCAAACCGGCTTCGTTGAACGACGTGTGATCGGTCCCGCCGCGCTGCCGGCTGCGCGTCGTGGTCGCGCCCATGACGCCCAGGTCCTTCAGCGACGCGAGCGCCTCGCGCAGCACGGTTCCCGCCGCGGCCGGGCCGAACACGGTCCAGCCGCGTACGCGCCCGGTGCCGTTGTCGACGTTGAAGTAGCCCGCGAATTTCGCGTGGCCGGGTTTCGGCTGTTCGGCGGTCCCGAAGTGCTCGCGGACGTAGGCCTGCGACCCGAGCAGCCCCTGTTCCTCGCCGCTCCACAGCGCCACCCGAATGGTTCGCCGCGGCCTGGCGCCGGTAGCGACGAGGATGCGCGCCGCCTCCATCATGATCGCGCAGCCGATCGCGTTGTCGGTCGCGCCGGTCGCCGCGTGCCACGAGTCGAGATGGCCACCCAGCATCACGACTTCGTCCGCCTTGTCGGTACCCGGGATCTCCGCCACGACGTTGTAGCTTGTCCGCCCGTCGGGATACGTGCGGTTGACGATATCGAACTCGAGCTCGACCGTCCGTCCGTCGGAAACGAGACGCCAGATCCGGCCGTAGTCCTCGTTCCGCATGACGACGGTCGGCGGGGCCTTCGCCACGTCGTAGGCGGGGTTGTTGAAGGCGCGGATCTGGCCATGGTCGCGGCCTGCGTCGTTGACCCGCACCAGCGCGCCAGCGTTGACGAGGAACTGGTTCAGCTGCTCCTGAATCTGATTGTTGGTCAGCGGCTGCGCGTCTGGGGGTGGTTGGGGCGCGGGCGGTTGCGCGGCGGGTCCAGCCGCCGGCGCCGCGTTCAACTGGTTCAGAACCTCGGCATCGTCGCGCCGCAACGCCGCCGGGCTGAAGCTGACGAGCACCGGCTGCGGCGCGCCAACCAGCACAACCTTGCCTTTGAGCCCGGCCTTGAGCGGGTCCAGGTAAGCGCTCAGCACGGCGCGGGTCGGTCGCTGCGGCAGCGCAATCTGCATCGCGGATCCGCGCACTGCGCCGTTGGTCCCCGGCGTCCAGCCCAGCGCCTCGACCACCAGCGCGTCCTTCACCGGCGACAGCAGATGCGCGCTGAGACGTTCATTGCTCCACCCGGCGCGATTGAAATCCCACGGCTCGAGATGGCCGCCCTTGAGTCCCCAGGTGTGCAACTGTTCGATCACCCACTCACCCGCCGCCTTGAGGTTCGGCGAGCCAGTCAAGCGCGGGCCGTATACATCCGTGAGCATGTGCAGCGTCTGCAGGATCTTGGAGTTGCTGGTGCCCTCCTGGCGGAACTTCCAGACCATTTCGTTGTCGACGCGCTCCTCGGCGGCGACGCCGGCGAACGCGGCCAGAACCACCGCCACGACGAACACCGCTGCAGCCTTTCGCATAGGTCCTCGAACAGCGCGCATGTTACCGCAGGTTGTCGATCGGCACGGGCGGGAGGCGATCGGCCGGCGTAAACCCGAACACCGCCCCATAGAAATACAGTTCCGCCTCGAGACAGCGGATGATGGTTTCCGCCTTCCGGAAGCCATGCTGCTCGCCTTCGAATGACAGGTAGGCGACCCGCAGTCCTTTTGCGCGCACCGCATCCGCCATCATCTCCGACTGGTTCGGAGGCACCACCTTGTCCTCGAGACCCTGGAACAGGATCAGCGGACACGCCAGCCGGTCGATGGCGTGAATCGGCGAGCGCTGGTAATACACGTCCTTCGCCGCCGGATACGGCGCGATCAACGTGTGTGAATACCGTGACTCGAACTTGTGAGTGTCGACCTCCAGCACCTCGAGATCGCTCACCCCGTAATAGCTGGCGCCGGCCTTGAAAACCTCAGGATGCAACGTCAGCGCCGCGAGGGTGGTGTAGCCGCCGGCGCTGCCGCCGCGGATCACCGCCCGGTGCTCGTCGGCCTTGCCGTGTGCCGCTAGGAACCGCAAGGCACCGATCACGTCTTCGACGTCGACGATGCCCCACTGGCCGTTCAGCGCTTCGCGGTAGGCACGGCCGTACCCGGAGCTGCCGCGGTAGTTGACGTCGGCGATCGCGAACCCGCGGCTCGTCCAGTACTGGATCTGCAGGTCAAGTGTCGGCCTGGCGGCAGATGTCGGGCCGCCGTGGCTGATGACGATAATCGGCGGCCGTTCGTCGGCGGGCGCCGTAAAGTCCCGGTTTCGCGGCGGGTAATAAAACGCGTGTGCCTGCGCGCCGCCGACGGTCGGAAACTCGATCGCTTCCGCCACTGAGATGTAGCCGGCCTCGAGGTTCACCGACGATCCGCGCCGAATCGTTTCGACTGCGCCGGACGAGAGGTCGACGCGGACGACGGCATCCGGCTCGGCGGCGGCGCCCGCAACCAGGACCGCGTGCGTGTTGTTCGCGGTCATCCAGTCGTGCGGCATCACCCCGGCCGCGATGTCGGTCAACGAGCCAGTGGTGGTATCCAGCGCGGCGAGCTGCCAGCGGCCGTGCCGCGTGTACGAGACGACCAGCCGGGACCGTCCCGCACACGCCCACGTGGCGCTCCCGAAGACCCACTGCGGTCTGCCGAATTCGGCGGCGGAGACGTTCGGATCGGTCGTGACGTTCGGATCGTTCGCCCTGCGATCGCGACTGGCTCGGTAGATCTGCCAGTAACCCGACCGATCGCTGACGTAATAGAGCGCGCCGTCGGGCGACCATCCGGGCTGGTAGATCGATTCGGCCGGTCCACCCGCGACCTGTCGTGCGTCAGCAAGCGCCCCTGTTTCGGTGACGTGCGCGACCCATAACTCGGTCCCGTCCCACGGCATGTTCGGATGACGCCACGAGAGCCACGCCAGGTTGGAGCCGTCCGGACTCAGACGCGGTGTCGAATAGAAGTCGTATCCAGAGGCCAGCACATTGCGATTTCCCAGGAAATCCCCGCTCGCGGGATGCGTACTCCCCGCAGGAATGGCGACGAGTGTATTCACCGCCTCGCCCGGCCCGGTGTGGTCCTCACACACGCAGATCAGCCGCTGCCGTCGGGCGTCGAGGACGAAGTCGGCATAGAAGCAGGCAGCCGGCGGCGTGATCGGCCGCGGGGGCTCACCCGGTTCCAGCCGGTAGACGCGCTGGTCCGCGAAATTCGAAAAATACACGACACCGTCCACGACCAGATAGCCATCGCCACCGTACTCGTGCACCCGCGAACGAACGTTCACGTCCGGCGGCGTCACCTCTTCGATCCGGCCGTCCGGTCGGCGTCTGACGAGCGCGTACCGTCCGCCTTCACTGGGCCGACCTTCCACCCAGTAGATGTCGTCGCCATCGAGCATGACCATGCCGAGGCGGAGCCCGCCGGCCGCGACGGCGGCGGCGGACAGCGGGGAAACCCACGTTCCAAACGGTGCAGTATCAGCCATGTTATCGAGGTATCAGTCCCAGTCGACCCGAGCCATCACGCGACTATAATCCCCCCATGCGCAGACCCATCGTTCTCGCAGGTGTCGTCGTCGCCGGACTGATCGCCGGCGTGATCGGTGAAGCGCGACAAGGAGCTCCTCCGCCTGCGCAGCTGCGCATCGAAGCGGTGAAGCCGGGCCTCTACGCGATCCTGAATCCCGGTGCCAACACCCTCGCGGTACGGGTGACGAATGACGGCGTGCTTCTCGTCGACGACATGTTCGAGCCGAACTACGATCAGATCATCGCGCTGATCAAGACGGTCACCAGCCAGCCGGTGAAATACGTCGTCAGCACGCATCACCATCCCGACCACACGGGTGGAAACGTCCGGTTCATGCAATACGCGACCATCGTCGGTCACAAGAACGCGCGGGCAGCGATGACCGGCGGACCGAAGCCGCTGCCCGGTCCGCCGCCGGTCACATTCACGACCGAGGCCGCAATCCACCTCGGCGGCGCCGAAGTACAGATGCACTATCTCGGTACCGGCCATACCAATGGCGACATCGTCGTCTACTTTCCCGACCTTCGTGTAATCGCGACCGGCGATCTGTTTGTCGTTCTCGGTCGGGTACCGTACATCGATTACGCAGGCGGTGGATCGATGCGTGGACTCGTTCCCACGGTCGACAAGGCGCTCACGTTCGACTTCGATACCGTGATCCCTGGCCACGGCCCGGTCTCGACCAAAGCCGATTTGCAGAAGTACAAGACGAACGTGGAAACGCTGCAGACCCGCACCCGCGAGTTGATCAAACAGGGTGTGCCGAAAGATCAGTACCTCTCAAAGCTGAAAGTGGACGATCTCGGCTGGAATCTCGATCCGGCGACGCTGTTCGTGCGCTCGGCCGCCGGCGCCTTCTACGATGAGATGGTGTCGGGTGCAAAATAAAAAAGCACGACACCACTCACCTCCTTACCTTTCGGTCTGACCTTTTAGTTGACCTAGCTTCCGTCGCGAATCACCCGGCAGCTTTCGATATCAAAGGTCACGTTCCCCACCGTCAACCGGGTCTGATCCCGCAGCCCCGCGGCAAAGCAGATGAATCGATCGACGTCGGCGAAATTGGTCGCGAGTCCCAGCGACACGCGAATGGCGCCCGCGCTCTTGCCGTCGCGATGCGTGATGAACTGCAGAAACCGCGGCATCGTCATGTCGGGGCTCTGTCGCATCGCCGCCGCGACGTCGTCCTCGGTCAGCCCTTCTGCCGCCTCGCCTGCGCCCGGATTGCAGAAGCAGCCGGTGCGGAGTGAGATCCGCTCTCTGGCCGCAAGCTCTTCGACCCGCCGGTAGTCGAGCAGGTGACCATCGGGGTCGTAGAAATTCATGGTGACGGTTCCGCCGCGCGCCGCGCTGGTCGCCGGACCGTAGATGCGCACCATGTGCCGGCCGTTGGTGTGCCGGAGGTCGAGCAGCTGCGTCAGCAGCCATCCGGTCAGGCAGCGGACGCGCGTCTCGATCGTCGCCATGCCAATCGACGCGAGATGCCGGAGCCCGATTTCGACCGCCGGTATCGCCTGGAAGTTCAGCGTGCCGTCCTCGAAGCCTGCTTCGCCGGGGGCCAGGATGTGTCGACGTCCTTCAACCGTCGCGAAATTCACGGTGCCGCCGGCAAACCATGGGCGGCGCAGTAGCGGCAGCGCGCTGTTGCGCACCAGCAGGCAGCCGACACCGGTCGGGTAGCCGAACATCTTGTAGAAGGAGATAGCGACGAAATCCGGGCTCACCGCGCTGAGGTCGAGGCGCGCCGTCGGCACATACGCCGCCGCATCGAGCAGGACGTGCCAGCCGGCGGCGTGCGCTTCGTCCACCAGATCGAGCGGATGCTTGACTCCCGAGAAGTTCGACTGCGCCGGGTACGCGAACAGATTGGCTGCCGCAGGATCGGCGCGCGCCAGGAGCTCACGAAGTCGTCCGCACTCGATGCGCAGCTCAGGCGTCGTCAGCGGCGCATAGGCGACGGTGGCGCCTTCGGCGCAGGCGAACTCACGGATGCCGTTCACGGAATTGTGGTTGTCGGCGGTAAGTAGCAGCGATCCGCCGCGGGCAAAGGGATACGACTCGCCCACGTGCTTCAGCGCGGCGGTTGCGTTCTGGGTGAATACGGCGGTGTACCCGCCCGCCGCGTTGAACCACTCCAGCACTGCGCGCCGCGCCTGTTCGACCAGCCGCGTCATTCGCGCAGACGTGGGGCTGGCGGAATGAGGGTTGCCGAATACCCCGCTGTTCAGCAGTTCGGCGTGCTCGCGGATCTGCCGTTCCGCGTGGAGCCCGGCCCCGGTGTAATCGAGGTAGACCTGTCGCTGGGCGTCGAGCCGGCCGTACTCCGACGCGCGGAGCGCATCCAGCGCCGAGGTCGAGACGTAATCCGGGTACGCCTGCACGAAGTCCTGGTACGCGGGCCTGCTCACGGTTCCATTATCACCGGCGCCGAAATTGACCGCTGTTGCCACGTTGACCATAATGGCGACGCTCACTGACCTCCGTCCACGCCCGGCACCATCCAAATGGAGTCGTAATGCGAAGAATCGCAGCCGCTCTTGCGTTGCTCCTCCTCGTTCCAGGCGACCTGTTATCGCAGGCTCCGGCGCTCTCCACGGTCGTTCCGCCGATGCTGCCGCTCAAGCAGGTCGCGTACATCAAGGCGTCGAATACCGAGGCGTTCGACCATTTTGCGTGCGGCGGCGGGAACCAGGGGCACACCGGAACGTCGATCTCCCTCAGCAGCGACGGGACGACAATGGCGGTCGGGGCGCCGTTTGAGAGCAGCGGCGCCGCCGGGATCAACGGAAATCAGAACGACAACTCGATTTACGCCGCCGGAGCTGTTTACGTCTACGTCCGGCAGGGCGATGCGTGGACCCAGCAGGCGTACGTCAAGGCCTCGAACCCGGGTCAGAGCGACCACTTCGGGTCGTCGGTCGCGCTCAGCCGAGACGGCAACACCATGGCGGTCAGCGCGGTCTGGGAATCGAGCGCCGCCACCGGTATCAATGGAAATCAGGCGGACAACTCCGTGCCGCAGGCGGGCGCGGTGTATATCTTCACGCGCACCGGGACCAGCTGGACGCAGCAGGCGTACATCAAAGCCTCGAACACCGGCAGGCCGGGAAAGGGAGACGTGCCGGGCGATGGCGACCAGTTTGGCTACTCGCTCGCCTTGAGCGGAGACGGTCAGACCGTTGCGGTCGGCGCCCTGGCGGAAGACAGCGCCGCGCAGCAGATCAACGGCAACCAGGCGGATGACTCGGCCCAGTCGGCTGGCGCCGTCTACGTGTTCGCGCGGAACGGCAGCACATGGGCGCAGCAGGCCTACATCAAGACTTCAAACCACGAGGCCGGCGACGACTTCGGCTTTTCGGTCGCACTCAGCTTCGATGGCAACACGCTGGCTGCCGCTGCGTTCGATGAGGATGGGTCCGGCCGCGGTATCAATCCACCGGACGACAACGGGTCGCAGAATTCCGGTGCGCTGTACGTCTTCACCCGCCAGGGTGGCACGGCGTGGAGCCAGCAGGCGTACATCAAAGGATCGAAGGGGGAAACCAGCGACGGCTTCGGCTTTGCCACTGCGATCAGCGATGACGGCAATACCATTGCGATCGGCTCCGGCGACGAGGCCTGCCTCACGCCGGGGATCGATCCTCCCGGCTGCGCGGACGACGCACCGCCGATGCGAGGCGCGAATATCTGGGTCGGGGCGGCGTACGTCTTCGTGCGGACCGGCACGACCTGGACGGAGCAGACGTTCATCAAGGCGAACAACGCGCGGCCCTTCAACTCGTTTGGCGTCCGACTGGCGCTGAGTGCAGATGGCCAGACGCTGGCGGTATCGGCGTATCTCGAGGACAGCGCGGATCGTGGCATCCGGCCGCCGATGCTCGTGCCCTTCCTGCTCCAGGACGTCATCAATGGCTGGCGGGAGCACCGCAACGAAGCGGAGGAATCAGGGGCGGTGTACTTCTTCACCCGCAACGGCAACACCTGGACGCCCGGCGCGTTCGTCAAAGGTGCCAACACCGAGGCGGGCGACGAATTCGGCAGCGCCGTCGCGCTCAGCGGCAATGGCCGAATGATGGTCGTGGGCGCGCACTCCGAGGATGGCGCCGCAAAAGGGGTGAACGGGAATCAGGCCGACAACGGCGCAGACGATGCCGGAGCCGCGTACGTGTTCGTCTACTGAGCCCGGTCCATTAGGCCACTGTCAGTGGAGGCGGCTGCCGCAGCGTCTGAAGGACGACGCAGTAGCGTTCGGTGAGGCGGACGAGGGTGGCGCGCTGCTCGTCCGTCGCGTCGGTGTCGAGCGCGAAGCGCAGGCGGATGTCGCGGAACCCGACCGCCGCGTCCTTCGCCACCCCCAGCGTCCCGCGAAAATCCAGATCGCCCTCTGCTGCCACGGTGGCGCCGCGCAGGTTGATGCCGATCGCCGTGGCGACCGCGCGCAGCGTCACGCCCGCGCACGCAACGAGCGCCTCGAGCAGCATGTCGCCCGAACACGCCAGCGAGCCATCGCCCCCGGTCGCTGGATGCAGGCCCGCTTCGACGATGGCCTTGCCCGTCGCCACCTTGCACGACAGCCCATCGGTCGATCGACTCTCGGCACGAAGCGTCACCACCGCCGCGGCCGGATCCGCCCTGTACCTCTCCTTTAGCGGCGCCTGCATCGACTTCAGCTCTTCTGCGTTCATTCGACTCCTTTATAAACGGCCGCGCTTGAAGCATTGCAAGCCGCCCCTTATTATTAGGGTCCATCTTCAATACTTCCAAGAGGTTGGCAGGTTGAGCAGAAAGTTGATCAGCATGCTTGGCGCCGCAGTGCTGTGTGTCGCAGCTCTTCCGTTATCCGTGCAGTCGGCGGCTGCACCGGTCAGTGCCGTCCGAAACGCGCGGCCTAGGGCGAGTGCCGCAGGTGCGCAGCCTCGCGACCTCGGCGGTATTTCACCGCAGGTGTTAAAACTCGCCTGGGATGCCGTGCAGTGTGGGATCGCTTCGGGCGACCTCGCGCCGCCGCCGACCCTGACGGTGATCGATTACTCGCGGCCGTCGATCGAGCCGCGGCTGTGGGTATTCGACGTGCAAACAGGCGCGCTGCTGTTCAAGGAGCTGGTCGCGCATGGCCGCAACACCGGCGAGAACATGGCGACGAGTTTTTCCGACGGCATGAACAGTCACCAGTCCAGCCTGGGCCTTTTCGTCACCGGCGACACCTACGTCGGCAATAACGGCTACTCGCTGCGGCTCGACGGGCTGGAGCCCGGCTTCAACGCCCACGCGCGCGAGCGCGCGATCGTGATGCATGGCGCGGCATATGTCGACGCGAAGCTGGCGACCTCGCAGGGACGCATCGGACGCAGCTGGGGATGCCCGGCACTGCGCGAGGCGGTCGCGCGCGACGTCATCAATACGATTCGCGGCGGCGCGGTCATCTTCTCCTATTACCCCGACGCCGCGTGGCTGAAGACGTCGCGCTTTCTGAACGATTGCGGCGGCAGCCCGACACCCGTCAGTTTGACTGCGGGACTCTGACCCTCACCGGACCGAAGTCAGGCGGCGAGACGCGCCGGTGCGACGCCGCCTGGTAGGCCGTCGCTGCCTTCCGCGACAGGTGCTCCATCCCCGGCTCCGCGAGAAAATTGAGCGAGAAGGGCAGCCCCGGTGCCTCCAGCATCGTCGGGGTCGTGCCGGTGCGGCTGCGATAAATCTTTCGTCCGTTCCCGTCAGTCGTCAGGACGAAGCTCTTGCATCACCTTCATGATCACGCGATTCAACAGCTCGCGTTGCTGAATCATCTCGGCGATGCTCTGCGATTCGCCGAACGGGTTCCGCAAATCGCCAACGTCCTCCCAGTTCTTGAACGCCGCCCGCTGATCGTCTCCCCAGAACTTCGACCGGGCGTTCAGATCCGACACCGTATCGAGCGTTTCCGTGTAGCCGCGATCGGCCCAGTCCCTTGCCCGGCGTAAGAGGTACTGCGACATGTGGAAGCGGAACGTGCGTGGCTCACCGCCAGCAGCGCTGACGACCGATCGCAGGTTGAGATTCAGCGGCGCCGGCTCGAGTCCTTCCGCCCAGCGCAGCATCCAATCGACCGGCTGCATCGTTCCGCTGCCCTTCATCACGCCGGGAGCGAACTCGGTCGGCTCAATCCTGGCGGCAAACGCCGCGAAGTCCGGGTCGCCTGCGGCCGACAGGCCGTAGAGGAGCTGCGGAAACAGTACCGGCGTGATCTGGGCGACCGCGATGTCGAATGTCGTCTTCATGTTCTCGACGTCGGGGTCGTCAAGCCAGCCCGCCGGAACCGATTCGACCAGCGTCGCGCCGAGATGTCTGCCCAGCATCTCCTTCATTTCCTTGCCGGCAGCATCGACGCGCCAGCTGGAAGACTGGCAGTCGCGGCAACCGCCGTCTTGTATTCGTCGGAGTTCCGCAAATAGCCGGACACGTTGTCCTCGGTGACCAGCTGGTTGCAGCTGCCGTTGTATGCCTGTGCGCGTTCCAGGTAGGCCTCG
>Ga0307416_100001391_pt1 | contig 13103 bp, 12 predicted proteins | sample DK1Cmetagenome_2_FD_203821 | JGI IMG/M metagenome (GOLD analysis project Ga0307416, IMG submission 203821) | Maize rhizosphere microbial communities from greenhouse at UC Davis, California, United States - DK15-C-3 | ecosystem: Host-associated > Plants > Roots > Rhizosphere > Soil | place...
GTGAAAAGACCCCCGGTCGCCTGGCAGCCGCATTCGATGATGTGGCCGGCGAGGCTGCCGGCGGCAAGGTGGTCCCAGTCGCCCGCGCCCCAGCCGAACTCGTGCATCAGCGGCCCGAGCGCGAGCGCGCTGTCGACGACCCGGCCGGTGACGACGATGTCGGCGCCGGCGGCGAGCGCGGCGGCGATCGGCAGCGCGCCGAGATACGCGTTGGCGCTGACGACGCTCGCCGCGATCGGGGCGCCGCTCGCCGTGTCGCGCGTGCCGGCGGCGGCGAGCGACGCGACCTGTGCCGAGACGTCGTCGCCCTCGACGACGGCGACCTTCAGCGCCAGGCCGGCGTCGGCGATCATCTTCTCGAGCGCGGCGACGCAGGCGCGCGGATGGATGCCGCCGGCGTTGCTCACCACCTTGACCTTCTTCGCCGCGAGCTCGCCGAGCACCGAGCGCATGGCGACGTCGACGAAGTCGGTCGCGTAGCCGAGCTCGGGGCGCTTCAGCCGAGCGCCGGCGAGGATCGCCATCGTCGTCTCGGCGAGGTAGTCGAAGACGAGATAGTCGACCTGGCCCGAGGCGACCAGCTGCGGCGCGGCGACGCGGCTGTCGCCCCAGAAGCCCGATGCGCCGCCGATGCGAACGATCCTGTCGAGCGCCATCGCCATCTCCTGTCCGTGATGGCGAAGCGTAGCAACACGCGCCGGCCGCGGGGCCGTCCGGGCGCCGCTAAACTGGCCCGACCTCCAGGACACGCGCGTGGACCTCCTCGATCCTTCGAACCTGCCCGACCGCTTCGCGTCGATCGAGGCGCTCGACGAGTTCATGACGCGGCCGAGCGGCCCGCTGGTCGACGATCTCGCGCGCGTCGACGGCGACCTGATGATCCTCGGCGTCGCCGGCAAGATGGGGCCGACGCTCGCTCGCCTCGCCAAGCGCGCCTCGCCGGGGCGGCGCGTGATCGGCGTCGCGCGCTTCAGCGACGCTGCCGTGCGCGAGCAGCTCGCCGGCCACGAGATCGAGACGATCGCCTGCGACCTGCTCGACCGCAACTCGATCGCAGCGCTGCCCGACGTCGCCAACGTCGTCTTCGCGGCCGGCCACAAGTTCGGCGCCAGCGGCGCCCCGGCGCTCACCTGGGCGATGAACGCGCACGTTCCCGCGCTCGTCGCCGAGCGCTTCCGCGCCGCGCGCATCGTCGCCTTCTCGACCGGCAACGTCTACGGGTTCGCCCCCGCCGGCCACGGCGGCGCCAGCGAGACGACGCCGCCGGCCCCGGTCGGCGAGTACGCCCAGTCGTGCCTCGGCCGCGAGCGCATGTTCGAGTACTTCTCCGCCAGGCACGGCACGCCGGGGCGCATCGTCCGCCTCAACTACGCGATCGACATGCGCTACGGCGTGCTGTTCGACCTCGCTTCGAAGGTCCAGCGCGGCGAGCCGGTCGATGTGACGATGGGCTATGTCAACGTCATCTGGCAGGGCGACGCCAACGCGCAGGTGCTGCGCTGCCTCGCCCACTGCACCGCGCCGACGACGCCGATCAACGTCACCGGGCCCGAGACCCTCTCCGTGCGCGGGTTGGCGCACCAACTCGCCGCGCGGCTCGGCACGACGGCGCAGGTCGTCGGCCAGGAGGCGGCGACGGCGCTGCTCTCGGACACCGCGCGCGCTGCGGCGCTGTTCGGCTATCCGCTGGTGCCGCTCGGCCGCATGCTCGACTGGGTCGCCGACTGGGTGAAGGCGGGCGGCGTCAGCCTCGGCAAGCCGACCAAGTTCGAGGTGCGCGATGGCAGCTTCTGAAGCGCTCGCGATCGAGCGCCTCGCGATCGACGACGTCGATGCGGGCCTGCGCCTTTCGGATGCCGCCAGCTGGAACCAGACCGCCGACGACTGGAGCTTCTTCATTCGCCACGGCACGGCGTTCGGCATCCGCGACGACCGCGACGGGCTCGTCGCGACCGCTGCCGCGCTGCCGGTCGGCGCGAGCGTCGGCTGGATCTCGATGGTGCTGGTCGACGTCCGCCATCGCCACCGCGGCCTCGCGACGCGGCTGCTCGGCGCTTGCGTCGACGTGCTGCGCGGCGCCGGCCGCGTGCCGGTGCTCGACGCGACGCCGGACGGCGCAGCGGTCTACCGCCAGGCCGGGTTCGTCTCCGGCTTCGCGTTCGAGCGCTGGCAAGGCAGCGTCGGCGACAACGCCCGTGACAACCGCGATGGCCACGGCGTCGTCGCCGTCACCGACCAGCGCCGGCGCGACGCGCTGCTCGCGTGCGACCGCTCGCTGTGGAATCTCGATCGCAGCGCCTTGCTGCACGACTTCCTGGCGCGGCCGACGACGTGCGCCTGGCTCGCCGCCGACGCGAGCGGCTTCGCCGTGCTGCGCTCCGGCCGCCGCGCGCAGCAGCTCGGGCCGCTCGTCGCCACCGACGACGACGCGGCGATCGCGTTGCTCGAGCGGGCGCTCGCTGCGACGACCGGCCCGGTCTTCGTCGACGTGCCGTCGACGGCGTCCGCGCTCGCCGCCGCGCTCGGCGAGCACGGCTTCGTCCGCCAGCGTCCGTTCGTCCGCATGGCGCTCGGCCAGACGCAGGCGCTGGCCGCGAACGGCCGTGTCTTCGCAGTCGCCGGCCCGGAGTTCGGCTGACTCACCCATGAACGCTCCTGCCGATCGACTCTCCGACCACGCTGTCCGCGAGCGCCTGTTCGCCGGCATCGCGATCCCGGCGCACCCGCTCGCGCTCGATGCATCGCGCCGGCTCGATCGGCGGCGCCAGCGCGCGCTCACCCGCTACTACCTCGACGCCGGCGCCGGCGGGCTTGCGGTCGGCGTCCACACGACCCAGTTCGCGATCCGCGAAGCGGGTCTGTTCGAGGACGTGCTCGCGCTTGCCGCCGAGACCGCGCGCGACTGGCGCCGTCTCGGCGCCGCCGACGCCCCCCGGCCGCTCCTCGTCGCCGGCGCGGTCGGACCGACCGAGCAGGCGGTGGCCGAGGCGCGCCTCGCCCGCGGCGTCGGCTACGACACCGTGCTGCTGAGCCTGGCCGCGCTCAGGGGCGCGAGCGACGACGAGCTCGTCGCCCATTGCCGAGCCGTCGCCGCCGAGATGCCGCTGATCGGCTTCTACCTGCAGCCGGCGGTCGGCGGGCTCGAGCTGCCGGCGTCGTTCTGGGCGCGTTTCGCCGCCATCGACAACGTCGTGGCGATCAAGATCGCGCCGTTCCACCGCTATCGCACGCTCGACGTCGTCCGCGGCCTGGTCGCCGCGCGGGCCGAGCGTCGCGTCGCGCTCTACACCGGCAACGACGACCACATCGTGCTCGACCTCGTCACGCCGTTCGACGTCGTCCGCGACGGCGCGCCGGTGCGGGTGCGCTTTCGCGGTGGCCTGCTCGGGCACTGGTCGGTGTGGAGCCGGAGCGCGGTCGAGCTGCTGGCGCGCTGCAAGGCGGCCGCGGCCCAGGACGGGGGCGGCGCGATCGACGTCGAGCTGCTCGCGCTCGACAGCCGCGTGACCGACTGCAACAGCGCGTTCTTCGACGTCGCCAACAACTTCCACGGTTGCATCGCCGGCTGCCACGAGGTGCTGCGCCGGCAGGGCCTGCTCGAAGGCATCTGGTGCCTCGATCCCGCGGAGGGCCTCGGCCCGGGGCAGGCGGCGGCGATCGAGCGCGTCCTCGCCGAGCACGCCGATCTGAGCGACGACGCGTTCGTTCGCACCAACCTCGACCGCTGGCTCGGCTGACCGCGGCGCGGCCGCGCCGGGTTGCGCCACGTCAAGCGGCGCCGCGCGTGGCCGCGGCACGATCGTGGGATGCTGACCGCCGAAGCGACGCGAGCGACCGAGGCGCCGACGCAACTCTCGGAAGCGCTGCTCCGGCGCTTCGATGCGCCCGGGCCGCGCTACACGTCGTATCCGACCGCCGACCGGTTCCACGACGGCTTCGGCGCGGCGGAAGTGCAGCGGGCGCTGCGCGCGCGCGCCGGAGCCGGGCGCGCCAGCGCGCCGATCTCGGTCTACGTCCACGTCCCGTTCTGCGAATCGGTCTGCTACTACTGCGCCTGCAACAAGGTCATCACGAAGCACCACGAGGGCGCCGCGGAATACCTCGACGCGCTCGAGACCGAGATCGATCTGGTCGTCGCTTCGCTCGGCACCGTCCAGCGCGTCTCGCAGCTGCACTTCGGCGGCGGCTCGCCGACCTTCCTCTCCGACGCCGAGCTCGAGCGTGTCGTGCTCGCGCTGCACCGCGCGTTCGACATCGTCGCCTCGGCCGAGATGTCGATCGAGGTCGACCCACGCACCGTCACACCGTCTCGGCTCGCCCACCTGCGCGCGCTCGGCTTCAACCGGGTCAGCTTCGGCGTCCAGGACTTCGACCCCGACGTGCAGAAGGCGGTGCACCGCATCCAGAGCCACGAGAGCGTCGCCGAGCTCATCGCCAGCGCGCGGACGCTCGGCTATGGGTCGATCAACGCCGACCTGATCTACGGCTTGCCGCTGCAGACGCGCGAGAGCTTCGCGCGAACGGTCGCGCAGATCGGCGCGATGCGTCCGGAACGGATCGCGCTCTACGCCTACGCGCACCTGCCGCAACGCTTCAAGCCCCAGCGCCGCAGCGCCGCCGCCGACCTGCCGGACGGGGCGCGCCGGGTGGCGATGCTCGGCGGCGCCATCCGCAGCTTCCTCGAGCGCGGCTACACCTACGTCGGCATGGACCACTTCGCGCTGCCCGGGGACGCGCTGGCCGTCGCCAAGCGCGAAGGCAGGCTGCAGCGCAATTTCCAGGGCTACAGCACGCAGCCCGATTGCGATCTCGTTGCCATCGGCGTGTCGGCGATCGGCCGCATCGGCGCGAGCTACCACCAGAACGAGAAGACGCTGCCCGAGTACTACGAGGCGCTCGGCGCCGCTCGCCTGCCGGTCGTGCGCGGCCTGGCGCTCGACGCAGACGACCTGCTGCGGCGCGACGTCATCATGGCGCTGATGTGCCAGGGCCGGCTCGATTTCGCGGCGGTCGAACGCGAGCACGGGATCCGCGTCAGCGAGCACTTCGCTGCCGAGCTCGCGCAACTCGAGCCTCTGGTCGAGGCCGGCCTGGTGGCGCGTGCGGCGGGCGCGGTCCAGGTCACTGCGTCCGGCTGGTACGTCGTGAGGGCGGTGGCGATGCTGTTCGACCGCTATCTCCATGGCGACCGCGAGCGCGAGCGCTTCTCGCGAATCGTCTAGCCGCGGTCCGATCGCCGGGTCCGCGCGGCCACGCGGCTGCCCGGGCCGATCGAGGCGCGGCCGCAAGCACGCACGTTTCGCCGGCAGAATCGGCGCATGGCTGCCGTCGGCTCGTCCGCTCCCGCATTCGCGCCCAAGGTCCAGGTGATCGGCGTCGAGGCCTTCGAGCAGCCGTTTCGCCTGCGCATGCCGTTTCGCTTCGGCGTCATCACCCTCACCGAGGGCCGCCAGGCGACCGTCCGCGTCCACCTGAAGCTCGACGACGGCCGCGAAGGCTTCGGCTACGCCGCCGAGATGCTCGCCGCCAAGTGGTTCGACAAGAATCCGAGGCTGAGCGACGACGACAACCAGCACCAGCTGCGCAAGGCGATCGAGATCGCCGCCGACGCCTACCGCGCGGCGCCGCCGTCGACGCCGTTCGACCTGTACGCCGACAACTACCGCTACCAGCTGCGCGCCGGGCGCGGGCTCGAGCTGCCGTCCCTCGTCGCCAGCTTCGGCAACGCGCTGCTCGACCGCGCCGTGCTCGACGCCGTCTGCCGCCTGTTCGGCGTCAGCTTCTGGACCGCGATGCGCAGCAACCTCGCCGGCATGACGCCGCATCCGGTCATCGGCGACCTCGGCGCGCTCGACTTCAACGCCTTTCTCGCCGGCCTGTCGCCGGCGACGAGCATCGAGGCGCGCCACACGGTCGGCCTCGTCGATCCGATCACGGCGAGCGACCAGCCGCCCGGGACGCGCGTCGACGACGGCCTGCCCGAGACGCTCGAGGAGGTCGTCGCCGCCTACGGCCAGCGCTGCTTCAAGCTCAAGGTCGGCGGCGACCGCAACGCCGATCTCGACCGGCTGGTGAAGATCGCGAGCGTCCTCGACGACATCGCCGGCCTCCACGTCACCCTCGACGGCAACGAGCAGTACGAGGACGTCGAGTCGGTCGTCGAGCTGTGGAGCGCGATGGAAGCCGATCCGGCGCTGCAGAAGCTGTGCGCGGCGACGCTCTTCATCGAGCAGCCGATCAAGCGCCAGGTCGCGCTCTCGCGCAGCGTCGCGCCGCTCGCGCGCTTGCGCCCGGTGATCATCGACGAGTCCGACGGCGAGCTCGACGCGTTTCCGCGCGCACGCTCGCTCGGCTACGGCGGCGTCTCGTCGAAGGACTGCAAGGGCTTCTACAAGTCGATCGTCAATCTCGCGCGCTGCCGGCTCTGGAACGCGGAGTCGGGCGACGGCGGCTTCTTCATGTCGGGCGAGGACCTGACGACCCAGGCCGGGCTCGCCGTGCAGCAGGACCTCGCGCTGGTCGCGCTGCTCGGCCTTGCCGACGTCGAGCGCAACGGCCACCACTTCATCGACGGCTTCGCCGGCCGGCCGATGGGCGAGAGCCTGGCGTTCCTCGAAGCCCACCCCGACCTGTACCACGAGGAGGACCGGCGCGTGCGCCTCCTGATCCGCGACGGCCGCCTCGCGCTCGGCTCGCTCGACTGCCCCGGCTTCGGCAGCGCCGTCGTTCCCGACCTTTCGACCACGCCGCGGATGGCCAAGGCCGAATGGCCACCGCAACGTTGAACGGGAGCCTCGCCATGGACGCCATCGACCTGGGCTTTTACCGTCACCAAGGCCACCTCACCGTCAACGGCGTCTTCCCGCCCGCCGAGATGGACGCCGTCGTCGCCGACATCGAGGCCTGGGGCGAGAGCTTCCTTGCCGCGTTGCCGAAGGAGCAGCGCGCCTGGTACGTCGACGGCGGCGTGCAGGCGCGCACCGTGCTGCGAAAGCTCGACAACCCGCACGCGCACCGGCAGGCGGTGCAGCAGCTCGCACGCGACCCTCGTCTGGTGACGCTCGTCGAGCAGTTCCTCGGCAACGGCGTCTCGGTCTACTTCAGCCAGATCTTCTTCAAGGCGCCCGAAGGCGGCGGGCCGAAGCCCGCGCACCAGGACAACTTCTACTTCGGGCCGAACGATCCGGAAGGCATCGTCACCGCGTGGGTCGCGCTCGACGACGCGACGCTTGAGAACGGCTGCCTCTACTTCGGCGAAGGCACCAACCTCGGCCCGGTCTACGCGCACGTCGCGCCGGAAGCGGAGCCGTTCAACCTGCAGCTGCCGCAGGCCGTGCTCGACAAGCAGCCGATGGCGCCGGCGCCGGTGAAGAAGGGCGGCGTGAGCTTCCATCACGGCAACACCTTCCACCAGTCGGGGCCGAACCACAGCGGGCGCTGGCGCCGCGCGTGCGCGCTGCACTACGTCAGGAACGGCGTCGAGTTCGCGACCCCGGCGCTGCCCTACGACCACTCCCTGAAGCTGCGCATCAGCTGAACGCTCACTCCATCCCGAGCAATTTGTAGATACGCCTGGTGTACGCGCCGAACGCCTCGTGCGTCTTCAGGTCGAGCGTGCGGGGGTGCGGCAGATCGATCGCGAAGTCGTCGGCCATCCGCGCCGGTCCGGCGGTGAAGACGACGACGCGGGTGCCGAGGAAGACCGCTTCCGAGATGCCGTGGGTGACGAACAGGATCGTCTTGCCGGCCTCCTTCCAGATCCGCAGCAGCTCGAGGTTCATCTTCTCGCGCGTCAGCGCGTCGAGGGCGCCGAACGGCTCGTCCATCAGGACCAGCTTGGGGTCGTGGACGAGCGCGCGCGCGATCGAGGCGCGCTGCTGCATGCCGCCCGAGAGCTCGTAGGGACGCTTGTGCTCGGCGTCGCCGAGGCCGACGAGCGCGAGCAGCGCGCGCGCCCGCTCGCGGCTCTCCTTCGCCGGCAGGCCGAGGATCTCGGCCGGCAGCAGCACGTTGTCGAGGATCGTCCGCCACTTCAGCAGCAACGGCTGCTGGAACACCATTCCGATGTCCTTGCTCGGGTCGAAGGGCACGGCCTCGGAGCCGATCCTCACCGTGCCGGCGTCGTGCGGGTGCAGCCCGGCGAGGATCTTCAGCAGCGTGCTCTTGCCGCAGCCCGACGGACCGACGAGGCAGGCGAGCTCGCCCGGCATGACGTCGAAGCTCACGTCGGAGATCGCGAGGTGCGCGCGCGCGCCCTTGCCGTAGGTCTTGGCGACGCCGGCGAGGTGGATGAACGGCGCACCGGCCGCGACGCCGGCGCTAGTTGACGCGAGCATCGGGAACGACGAGCGCGCGCTCGAGCGCGAGGACGGCGCCGTAGAGCAGCATGCCGATCAGCGTGATCAGCAGCACCGCCATGAACATCGCCGCGGTGTCGAGCGTCACCTGGACCTGCAGCATGAGGTAGCCGAGACCCTTGTCGGAGCCGAGGAACTCGCCGACGATCGCGCCGGCGACGGCGAGGATCGCCGCCACCTTCATGCCCGAGAAGATGTATGGCAGCGCGCCCGGCAGCTGGATCTTGGTGAAGACCTGCCAGCGCGAGCCGCGCAGCGTCCGGACCAGGTCGAGCAGGTCGGGCTCGACCTCGCGCAGGCCGCGCACCGTCGTCAGCAGGATCGGGAAGACGCAGATCGAGAACGCGATCAGCATGTTCGGCACGATGCCGTACTTGAACCAGACGATGATCAGCGGCCCGAGCGCGACCTTCGGAATCATGTTGAGGCTGACGAGCAGCGGCATCATCAGCGCCTCGAGCGGCTTCGACCACGTGAAGGCGAGCGCGAGCAGGACGCCCGTGACGAGCGCGAACGCGTAGCCGCCGAAGATCTCGGTCGCGGTGACCGCGGTGTTCGTCCACCAGTTGTAATTGCCCGAGAGCAGCGTTCGCACGGTGTCGTCGGGCGCCGGCATGACGAACTTCGGCACGTTGCCGAACTTGACGAACAGATACCAGACGAGAAGCAGCGCCAGGTGCGACGCCACCGCCATCAGCGTGCGAGTCGAGCGATCGTCGAGCGGCGGCATCGGTGGGTCGGGCGGAGGGGCGCGCCGATGATAGGGCCCGGGTCTCGGGGTCAATGCTCTCCTCGGCCGGGAAGGCCGATTGCTAGACTGCCCGCGACCCAGAGAAGCGACCCTCCAGGAGACGACATGCAGATGATCCGACGCATCGCCCTGTTCGCCGGCATCGCCGCGACCGCCTTCGCGGCAGCGCCCGCGTTCGCCCAGCAGAAGATCGACTTCATCCTCAACTGGGTGCCGGGCGGCGACCACGCGCCGTACTACCACGCCAAGAAGATGGGCTGGTACAAGGACGCCGGCATCGACCTCAACCTCGAGCCCGGCAAGGGCTCGGCGGTCGCGGTGCAGAAGGTCGCCGCCGGTGCCAACCAGATCGGCCTCGCCGACATGCCGAACGCGCTGACGCTGCGCGGCAAGGGCGCCGACACCGTCGGCGTCTTCAACGTCTACGCCAACTCGCCGCAAGGGCTCTACTGGCTGAAGAGCTCCGGGATCAAGACGGTCAAGGACCTCGCCGGCAAGAAGATCGGCAACCCGGCCGGCGACGGCGCGCGGACGATCTGGCCGGCGCTCGCGAAGGCGAACGGCATGGACGCCAACTCGGTGACCTGGGTCAACATCGACGCCAACTCGAAGCTCGCGGCGCTGAAGGCGAAGTCGATCGACGCGACGACGTCGTTCTACAACATCCACCACATCTTCCAGAAGGAGCTCGGCGACGACATGGGCTTCGTCGCCTGGAAGGACGCCGGCCTCAACACCTACGGCAACACGGTGATCGTCAACGGCGACTACCTGAAGAAGAACAAGCCGGTCGTCGCCGCGTTCGTCAAGGTGACGCAGAAGGCGTTCGCCGCCTGCGTCGCCAACCCGAATCCGTGCGTGCAGGCGCTGGTCGAGGCCAACGGCGCGCTCCAGTTCGACAACGAGCTGCAGAACTGGCGGCTGGTCGAGGTGCTGATGAGCGACAAGTTCTCCAAGAGCGTCGCCCTCGGCGTCCTCGACGATGCGCGGATGGCGGCCGACTACGAGCTCGTCAAGACCTACATCGGTCTCGACGCGCCGTACGACGTCAAGACCGCGTACACGAACGAGTTCCTCGATCGCTCGATCAAGATGACGAAGTGACTTGCTCGCCTTCGCGAGCAAGTGCTCCCATGACAGCTCCGCGCATCAAGACCACCGTCGTCGGCTCGTATCCGATCCCCGAGTGGCTGGTCGCCGCGCCGTCGGAGCAGGCGCTGCTCGACGCGACCCGGGTCGTCATCGCGACGCAGGAGTCGGCCGGCGTCGACGTCGTCTGCGACGGCGAGCTGTACCGCTTCGACATCAACCATCCCGAGACGAACGGGATGATCGAGTACTTCGTGCGGCCGATGCAGGGCGTCCGCTTGCAGATGACGTTCGACGAGGTGATGGCGTACCGCTCGCTGCAGGGAATGCGCTTTCGCAGCCGGCCGCCCGGCGTCGTCGACGGCGAGATCTCGAGCGGAACGCTCGACCTGCCGCTCGCCTGCCAGCGCGCCAAGGCGTTGGCGACGCACACCTTCAAGTTCACGGTCACCGGGCCGCACATGCTGGCCAAGACGCTGCTCAACCGCCATTACGGCGACACCCCCGAGCTCGCGCACGCGATCGCCGACGTCCTCGCCGAGCAGGTCCGCCACCTCGATGCCGACGTCGTCCAGCTCGACGAGGCGAATCTGCCGGGCCATCCGGAGGAGTGGGAATGGGCGGCGTCGGCGATCAACCGCATCCTCGACGCGGTCCGGGGCACGCCGGCGGTGCACCTGTGCTTCGGCAACTACGGCGGCCAGAGCGTCCAGCATGGCACGTGGGACCAGCTGCTGCGCTACCTCAACGCGCTGCGCGCCGACCACGTCGTCCTCGAGTGCGCGCACCGGCCGCCGGACGAGCTCGCGGTCTTCAAGGGTCTGAAGCCGGACATCGGCTTCGGTCTGGGCGTCGTCGACATCAAGGCGACCGAGGTCGAATCGGCCGACGCCGTCGCGCGCGCGATCGAGCGCGCCGAGCAGACTCTCGGCGCGGGTCGCGTCCGCTACATCCACCCCGATTGCGGCTTCTGGATGCTCAAGCGCCCGATCGCCGACGCCAAGATTCGCGCGCTGGCGCGCGGGCGCGACCTCTACGAAGGTCGGCGCCACTGAGCTCCTGCCGTCGGAGCTGTCCGACCCTGAAGGGGACGCCTGCCCGACGCCGCTGCCGCGTCGTCACCGATGGGGGCGTCGCTCCTCAGCGAACAGAATCCGTGCGACGTCCCGCGCGCGAGGCTCCGGATGGACAACATCAAGATCTACATCGTCGAGGACAGTTCGATCATCCGCGAGAACCTGATCGACGCGCTGCAAGAGAACGCGCCGATCGAGGTCGTCGGCACCGCCGAGGACGAGCGCTCGGCGCTCGGCTGGCTGCGCGACCGCAGCCACGCCTGCGACCTGGCGATCGTCGACATCTTCCTGAAGAGCGGCTCGGGGCTCGGCGTGCTGAAGGCGATGGGCGACATGCCCGGAGCGCCGATGCGGATCGTCCTCAGCAACCACGCGACGCCCGAGATCCGCGCCAAGTGCCAGCAGCTCGGGGCCGCCAAGGTGTTCGACAAGTCGAACGAGCTCGACGAGATGCTCGGCTGGCTCAACCGGTTTGCACGAAGCGATCGCGGAGCTGCTGCGTCGCACCTCTGAAGACGCCGAGGTCGCTGCCGACGCCGACGAAGGTGGCGCCCATCGAGAGATAGCGGCGCGCGTCGGCCTCGACCGGTGCCAGGATGCCGATCGCCTTGCCGGCGCTCTTCGCCACGGCGAAGACGTCGGCGATGGCCGCCTGGACGCTCGCGTGGTTGGGGTTGCCGAGCTGGCCGAGGCCGGCGGCGAGGTCCGAGGGGCCGACGAAGACGCCGTCGACGCCGTCGACCGCGGCGATCTCGGCCGCCGCGGCGAGCCCGGCGCGGCTCTCGATCTGCACCAGCACGCAGATCTGCGCGTTGATGCCGGCGAAGTAGTCGGGGACGGTGCCGAAGCGGTTGCTCCGCTGCGAGACCGAGACGCCGCGGATTCCCGCCGGCGGATAGCGCGTCGCCGCCACCGCGCGGCGGGCGTCGTCGGCGCTCTGCACGAACGGGACGAGGAAGTTGTAGAAGCCGGCGTCGAGCAGCCGCTTGATCTCGACCGCTTCGTTCCACGACGGCCGCACGAACGGCGCGCTGACGCTGTCCTTCAGCGCCATCAGCTGCGGGATGAAGGTCGTCACGTCGTTCGGCGAGTGCTCGCCGTCGAGCAGCAGCCAGTCGAAGCCGGCGACGCCGAGCACCTCGGTCGTGATCGGGTTGGCGAGCGAGCACCAGCAGCCGATCAGCGTCTCGCCGGCGAGGAGGCGCCGCTTGAAGCCGTTCGGAAACGAGCGGTAAGGATCGGGGGCGGTCATCGTCTCTCCTCGCCCGTCACTCGATCCTGACGCCGCCGGCGGCGACGACGTCGGCCCAGCGCTTCTGCTCGCGCTCGAAGAAGGTCGCGAACTCGGCCGGCGTCATCGTGTGGACCTCGGCGCCTTGTGCCGTCAGGCGCGAGCGGACCTCGGGCGAGCGGATGATCTTCGTCAGCTCGGCCGAGAGGCGCGCGACGACGTCGTTCGGCGTTCCCGCCGGCACCAGCAGGCCCTGCCACGTTCCGGACTCGAAGCCGGGGACGCCCTGCTCGGCGATCGTCGGCACGTCGGGCAGCAGCGGCACGCGCGTCGACTTCGAGACGCCGAGCACCTTCAGCTTGCCGGACTGCACGAACGGCAGCGTCGCGAGCATGCCGTTCATGAGCACTTGCGTCTGGCCCGCGACGGTGTCGCCGATCGCCTGCGAGCCGCCCTTGTACGGGATGTACTGCCACTTCGCCTTGGTCGCCTTCTCGACCGCGACGCCGGCGAGATGCGGCGCGCTGCCGATCGCCGTGACTGCGAAGTCGAGCTTGCCGTTCTGCGACAGCGCGACCAACTCCTTCAGGTTCTTCGCC
>Ga0307416_100001392_pt1 | contig 13100 bp, 13 predicted proteins | sample DK1Cmetagenome_2_FD_203821 | JGI IMG/M metagenome (GOLD analysis project Ga0307416, IMG submission 203821) | Maize rhizosphere microbial communities from greenhouse at UC Davis, California, United States - DK15-C-3 | ecosystem: Host-associated > Plants > Roots > Rhizosphere > Soil | place...
CAATTTATTTTTACAAATTACTACTTTATTTTTTTTCGTACAAACCTTAAAATATGTATCTTTAAAGTATGAAGATGCCATGAACCTAGGCAAGCTTCACAAAAAAAATTGTATTTTTGTTCATTCATTCAATTTTAAAACTTTGAGGCAGTTTTTCCCTTTTTTTATTTGTATTCTTTTCAATTCTTGTCAATATTTTGAGAAGCAGGTTCCGTCTGAAAAAGAATTACTTCAAAAAGAGCTAAAGTCAATCAATTGGAAAGAAGTTGATGAATATCCTTCTGTTCCTAACTGTGATAAAATTGCAGATAAAAAACTTCGTCAGCAATGTTTTTTTGAAGTCATGTCAAACCTTATCCAAGAAAAACTAAACGTAGATACTTTATCGATATTATATCCAGAATTGGATACTATCGAAGTGAAAGTTACTGTCTTTCCAAATTCGACTATGAAGTTCGAGCCTCAGTTTCCTAAAGATTCAGTAGCGTATGACACCATAAAAATCGACAGCATTCTGCATGCTCGCTTAGTCGATTTCCCAAAAGTAAATCCGGCTATAAAACGTGGTATTCCAGTAAAAACACAATTTATTCTGCCTGTTATTATAAAAGCAAAAGACGATAAATAAGTTTTATAAGGAGCTGATTCCTGCTGTCCGCTATATTTTTTGCTTTTTAAAGAAAAAAGCAAAAAGATGCCGCTCCCATCAGGGCTAAGGAACTCTATTTCAAAAGAAATTATTTTTTAAACTGACGATCTTTCCATTCATAAGAGCCAAACAAACTATATAGGGCTACTGTTGAGCTAAAAAAAGGATACAACAAACTACTCAACAAAAGACTTTTTATTCTAGTTTTAGTCAAAAATTGATTGGTTATTGAAAGTAAAACATAATCGATTGCAAACTTAAAAAAAGCAAAAAGCACAAAAATCGGATAAGACCAAATTCCTAAAAGAAGAAAGAAAAATCCAAAAACAAAACTCAAATTTCCGAAAAAAACAATCAACCCGAGAAATTTACCAAAAGTGCTTTTATATGATGTTGTTTTGGCCGCCCAGCGCACTCTTTGATAAAATAATGATTTCCAGTTTTCGGTTGGTTTTGTAACGACAATTGCTTCGTCAGCTTTTAGATACTGAACTTCTTTTGGAAATTTTTCAATTGCTTTCTGCAGTAAAAAAACATCATCTCCGCTGGCGATTTTTTCGTTTCCTCCAAAGCCATTCAGTTTTTCGAATAATGATTTCGTATAGGCAAAATTAGCTCCATTGCACATAAAACCTTTATTGATTCCGAAACTTCCAATGGTTGCACCTTGCAAACTTGTCAAGTCTAATTGCTGAAAATGATCTAAAAAAGAATTTTCACATTGATACCTTACAGCACCAGCTAACATCGAAACTTTGTTCTCCTGAATGTAATTATCAAAGGCCAAAAGCCAATTTTTCAGAACAATGCAATCAGCATCTGTGGTAATAACCCAATCGGTTTTTACATGTTGCATTGCAGTTGTAATCGCGTCCTTTTTTGGAGAATTTGAAATCCGAATATTATCGATTATCGAAACTTGGAATTTGGAATTTAAAACTTGGAATTTTTCTTTAGAATTATCATCAACCAAAATCACTTCAAATAAATCTCTCGGATAATTTAAGTTTGAAAAACTCTCTAAAAGTATAGGTAGATTTTCTTTTTCATTTCGAAACGGAACTATAATCGTAAAACTAGTTTGCGGTTTTAAATCCGTTATTTGATATTTCTTCACTTTAAAAAAACCATAAATCAGCAAAGAAATGCTAATACTATAAATGGTTAATATTGCGAACAATCCAAAAATCATTCTGCTGTTTTGGTTTTAAAATTCAGTACAAAATAACTTCCTAAAACTACTGGCAATACTACATTCAAAAACCACATTAAAGTGCTGATGAAAATTACAATCCATTCGTTTACACCCAAAATTCCAAAGAAATAAATCGCAACACTTCCTTTCACCGCAAAATCTAAAAACTGAAAAGTTGGCAATGACGAAGCCAAAAAGTAAACCGAAGTTATCGCAGCCATTAAAGTCAAGTAAGGCAAATCGACATCAAAACCTAAAAACAAAAAGTAATATTGATGCGAAAAAACCAAATAGCGGCAGATTCCCAAAAAGATATTTTTCTGATGAACCGATTTCGGAATTTCGTTGATTTTATGAATCAGTTTTTCAATCGAATAGCCTTTTACTTTTATCTTTTTAATGGAGAATAATAGAATCAAAATCAACATAAATCCGCCAAAGAGAATCAGGACTGTTCTGGTTGTAATTACATTGAATTCAGCGTTAAAATACAACAATCCGAAAATCCCAAAAATAATGGTTAGAATCATCTGGATTCCGTTGCAGATTAAGTTTAAGAAAACCACTCTTTTGGCTTCAGATTTTGGATAATACAACGCTTTTCCAGCATACTCTCCTACTCCATTTGGCGTAAAAATTCCAGCTGTCAATGCCGCTAAAACCTGTTTTGTGGCTTCGTAAACTGATATTTTATGAATAACTTGTACAAGATTCTGCCACTTTAAAATTTCGAAATAACGATTCAAAACGCTCAAAAGTAGAATAAACGAAATCCCTAAAACCGACTGGTTTTTCTTGAACAAGACAATAAACTTCTGCCAATCTAATTTGTCGTTGTTAGCCAGCTGATTGTAAATAAAATAAAATGCGCCGCCAACAATCAAAAGTTTGGCCAGAAGAACTAGGAATTGCTTAGCTTTGTGAGGAATTGAAATCATGCCGCAAAAGTAATCAATTTGAAAATGTGGCAATTTGAAAATGAGAAAATGAATTGTTTGATTTTCAAAAAACTTGAAACTTCAAACCTGAAACAAAAAAAATTGACACAAGAACGCATCATATTAGGTATTGACCCTGGAACCACAATTATGGGTTTCGGATTGATTAAAGTAATCAATAAAAAAATGGAATTTCTGCAGTTAAACGAATTGCAACTTTCCAAATACGATAATCATTACCAAAAACTAAGAATCATTTTTGAGCGAACTATCGAATTAATCGAGACGCATTGCCCAGACGAAATTGCGATCGAAGCACCTTTCTTCGGAAAAAACGTGCAATCTATGCTGAAATTAGGTCGCGCGCAAGGCGTTGCAATGGCTGCGGGACTTTCAAGAGGCATTCCTATTACAGAGTATGAGCCTAAAAAGATAAAAATGGCGATTACCGGAAACGGAAATGCAAGTAAAGAACAAGTTGCCAAAATGCTCCAACAGCTTTTAGGTTTAAAAGAATTACCAAAAAATCTCGATTCAACAGACGGTTTGGCAGCTGCAGTTTGCCATCACTTCAATTCTGGAAAAGTCGTTGCTGGGAAAAGTTATTCGGGTTGGGATGCTTTTGTGAAACAAAACGAAGATCGAATTAAAAAGTAGTTTTCAGTCACAGTCACAGTTTACAGCTGAGACTGAGACCGAAAACTGAGACTGAAAACTAAAAAAATGAGCGGTATCTACATCCATATTCCTTTTTGCAAACAAGCTTGCCATTACTGCGACTTTCATTTTTCGACTTCGATGAAAAAGAAAGACGAGATGGTTTTGGCTTTGGCTAAAGAAATTGGTATGCGAAAACCCTTCGACTCCGCTCAGAATGACAATATCATTGAAACGATATACTTTGGCGGAGGAACGCCTTCTGTTTTAAATAATGACGAAATAAACTTTTTAATTTCTGAAGTTTACAAAAATTATAAAGTTGTCGAAAATCCAGAAATTACACTTGAAGCCAATCCTGATGATTTGTCGGCGGAACGTATTTTAGAGTTATCCAAAAGTCCGATAAACCGATTAAGCATTGGAATTCAGTCTTTTTATGAAGATGATTTGAAAATGATGAATCGCGCTCATAATTCGGCGGAAGCCAAAAAATGTTTGGAAGAAGCGACAAAATACTTTGATAACATTTCACTCGATTTGATATATGGAATTCCTGGAATGAGTGACGAAATGTGGAGACAGAATATCCAAACCGCTTTAGATTTTGGTATTCCCCATATTTCGAGTTACGCTTTGACGGTGGAACCGAAAACGGCTTTAAGCAAATTAATTCAAACAGGAAAAATTGCTGAACCTCAAGATAAAGTGGCTTCCAACCATTTTATGATTCTGGTTGAAATGCTTCAAAAAAATGGTTTTATTCATTACGAATTATCGAATTTCGGAAAAGAAAACTATTTCTCCAAAAACAATTCGGCTTACTGGCTAGGTAAAAAATACATCGGAATAGGACCTTCGGCGCATAGTTATGACGGCGAAAAAAGAGGCTGGAATATTGCTAATAATTCTTTGTATTTAAAAGCAATTCAAAATGATGAACTTCCTATTGAAACTGAAGTTTTAACCATTTCAGATCGTTACAATGAATATATTATGACTGGATTGCGAACGATTTGGGGCGTTTCTTTAGATCGAATTGAAAAGGAATATGGTTCAGAATATTTGAATTATTTACTAGAACAATCTCAAAAATTCTTAAATGATGATTTGCTTTCGATTGATAACAATATCCTAAAACCAACCATTAAAGGAAAATTTTTAACGGATGGAATTGCAAGTGATCTGTTTTATTTAAATTTGGATGAATAAAAATTAGCCACGAAGGCACAAAGGCTCAAAATTATTAAACTTTGTGACTTAGCGTCTTTGCGGCATAAAACCCAAATTTGTGTTAGCAAAAATCAACAACTTCGAAATAGATTTATCAAAACCCATTGATATCTCCATCCCATTAACAAATACTGACGAAAACCCAATTGCTTGGTACATCGAAAAGCCTTCAATTGAACCCGTCATTTTTGGCGATTGGATTGGGAAAGTTTCAGAAGGAAAATCATCTACGAATTTTAATAATATTTTTTTCAATCCGCATGGGCATGGAACGCATACGGAATGTTTAGGACATATTACAAATGATTTTTACAGCATCAATCAATCCTTAAAACAGTTTTTCTTTTTTGCTAAATTGATTACGGTTGAACCTGAAAAATTTGGAGAAGATTTTGTGATTACGAAAGAGCAAGTTCAAAAAGCATTGAGCGCTTCGACTCCGCTCAGCATGACAAAATTGGAAGCGATAATAATTCGGACTCTTCCAAATCAAAAGGAAAAAAAATCAAGAAAATATTCGAATACGAATCCGCCGTATTTGTCTGAAGATGCTGCGATTTTCATCCGCGAAAGCGAAATTCAGCATTTATTGATCGATTTGCCAAGTGTTGATAGAGAACATGACGAAGGGAAATTATTGGCTCACAAAGCGTTTTGGAATGTTAAAGACACTCATAATCTAAATCCTGATGCAAGATTTAATGCCACAATCACCGAAATGATTTATGTTTCAGACGAAATTGAAGATGGAAATTATATACTAAATCTTCAAATCGCTTCGTTTGAAAATGACGCTAGTCCATCGAAACCAATACTATACAAAATTTAAAATCAACCACAAATTACACAAATTTTCGCGAATTTCTTTTTTTATTTTGCCACTACCAATAGCTATCGGGATAAAAAGATTTATACAGATTTAATCATTTGTAAACTTTAATCTTAAAAAATAATTTGTGGAAATTTGTGTAATTTGTGGTTAAAAAACATCCCTTAATGATAACAGTATCAACTGACAAAACAAAACTCGATGTTCCGTTTATACAGAACTTTTTAAAAGACATTTATTGGGCTGCGGGACGAACTATAGAAGAAGTGCAACGTACCATTGATGCTTCGGTTTGTTTCGGAATTTATTTGGATGGCAAACAAATTGGTTTTGCGCGCGTTATAACCGATTATGTTGTTTTTGCTTATTTAATGGATGTTTTTATTACCGAAGAACACCGCGGAAAAGGATATTCGTCCATTTTAATCGAAACGATGATGAATGAGCCTCAACTCGAAGAAGTCAAAATCTGGCGATTGGCAACCACTGACGCTCACTTTTTATACGAGAAATTCGGATTTACAAAACTGAATCATCCTGAAAAGATGATGGAAAAAATAGTCAAATGAAAACAGTCTTAAAACTCGAAGAAGCCGCTTTGTTTATTCTTGGAATATTTCTCTTTAACCGCTTAAGCTATGAATGGTGGTGGTTTCTGGTTTTGATTTTGGCTCCTGATTTATCGATGATTGGATATGTTTTCGGAAACAAAATTGGTGCTTTTGCTTATAATATCTTTCATCATAAAGGAATCGCACTTTTAATTTATGCCATTGGATGTTATTTAAGTATTGAAAGCATTCAATTAACAGGAATTATTCTATTTTCGCATTCGGCTATGGATCGTGTTTTTGGTTATGGCCTTAAATATGAAACAGGCTTTAAATACACTCATTTGGGTGAAATTGGTAAATAAACAGTTATGAATTTAGAAACGTTTTACGAATATTGTCTTTCCAAGAAAGGTGTCAGTGAACATTTTCCTTTTGATGAAGATACATTGGTTTTTAAAGTCGGCGGAAAAATGTTTGCTTTGTCTTCGCTTTCTCAATGGGAAAAAAACGAACAATCTGTCAATTTAAAATGCGATCCAGACCGCGCGCAGGAACTCAGAGCTGAATATGATGAAATTCAACCTGGATATCACATGAGCAAAGTGCATTGGAATACGATAGCCCTAAACGGAAACTTAGCAGATAAATTTGTAAAAGAGCTCATAGACCATTCGTATGAATTAGTTTTCAAAAGCTTAACAAAGAAAATTCAGAGCGAAATTATCTAATTATAAAATTAGGCATTACATTTGTAGCATCAGTGAAAAACTCAACGACTTAGTAGCTTAGCAACTTAGAACCTTAAAAAAATGAAAGAACAATTTAAAAAATTTCTAAACGAAGAACAAGATCCAAAAGCGATTGAAAAAATCACTTCGAAACTTAACGATTTATTGATGAAAGGCGAAGAAGTTGGATACATCGCAGTGCAAAAAAAACCTGCTATTACTGTTTTTCCAGACAGCATTGTATTAACTAACAAGCGTATTATTATCTGCAAGCCTAAAAATTTAGGTCTTTCTATGGATTTTACCGATTATACTTGGGATGATATTGCGAGTACCTTTGTAAAAGAGAACATTTTAGGTTCTGAATTTTCATTTGGCACTAAAACAGATTTAGCTGTTTCTATTGATTATATTCCGAAAATTCAGGCTAGAAAAATTTATACTTATGCTAAAGAACAATTGGATTTATTGAAAAATCCTGTTCAAACAGCAACTCCAATTCAGGAAACTGCTGAACCTGTTTTTGAAGAAGAAGCAGAGGAAATTGAAGAAGTTGAAACAGAAGAAGTAACAAGCTTTGCAGAAATTTTACCTGCAGCGCCGGCTGTTACAGAAACTTATGAACCGCTTCCGACTCAGCCAGCAGGAGAACGTAAATTGAGCGATTTATCTAAAGAAGAGCTTTTCGATAAATTACAGAATTACAAAAAACTTCTTGATAATGGTTTGATTATGCAAGGAGAATATGATGCTTATAAAAAAGAGATTTTAAGTTATATGTAGTTTAAAAGTACAAAGTTCTGAGTACAAAGTACAAAGATTATTGACTTTATCTAAAATAAAAAAGGCCCGAAATAGAGATTCTATTTCGGGCTTTGTATTTAAACTTTGCACTTAGAAACTTTGCACTTTGTACTCATTTACAAAGTCGCCTTCTGTTTTTCTACAAATTTATGCGATTGCAGTTCCAGCAATTCTTTTGCATTTTTTCGCTGTAAATCAAATAATCCTTTGTCTTCTGAGATGTCAGCGTAAACTTTATCGTGCATTTCGGCACTGGTTTTCACTAATAAATCGCGTTGGTATTTATTTTGTGCCAAAGTAGCTTTCATTGCAGTTTCGGCTTCTTCTTGTTTGAAATCGAATTCACCTTTTGGCGCCAATAATTTGGCAATAATAGGTGAAGTTTCGATTGCCAAAAACAACAGCATAATGAAAAATGAAGGCAGCCAAGGCAGTTTATTCAAAGCATTAATTCGCGCCATTAATCCATCGAAACCTTCAATGATGGGCTGGGTCTGCGAAACTTTTTTGTCTAAATCGGCTTGAAGCTGTACGCCTGCTTTTTCTTTTTCAGCAATTTTAGCTTCGTTTGTCTTTTTTAAAGTTTCAAACTCTTTAAGAGCGGCATCGTGTTTTTCACGTTTTTCTTTATAAACTGGACCTTTTCCTAATTTTTTAGTTCCAGCAGTTCCCTCTGCTTCTGTAATGTAAGTTGAATATAAATCGTTTACTTCTTTTTCTTTCTTTACAATATCAGCTTTTAAAGCAGCTATTTCGGCTTTATTTTTATCTAAATCTGTTTTGAAATAAGTTCCAATTTGTTTTTTATTAGCCAATTCCATTTCATTTTTTTCTTTCAATAAAACGGTATTGATTTCTTTTTCAAAGATTTTAATCTCCAAAGGCTTCGAAATTACAATCGCAATAATAATAGCCAAAGCAATACGCGGAGTTGCCTGCAGGAATTCATCCAAAAAACGATCTCTTTTTTTAATCGTAGAAACAATAAAACGATCCAGATTAAAAATCAGCAAACTCCATACAAATCCAAAAATCAGAGCGGGATAAATAGAATCAAAAACGGTAAAAAGTGCATACGCACTGGCCAAGAAAGCCATAACTGCTGTAAAGAAAACTGTGGCACCAATACCAACATATTTGGTTTGTTCGCCTTCTGAACAGTCTTTCAAGAGGTCTCTATCGACTCCTGAACATAGGATAAAAAATTGTTTTAACATGATTGATGATTTTTGATTGTGATTGATACGGCAAATTTAACGCCAAATTTTCAAATACAGTCAAATTATTGTTTTTCTTTTTAATTGTGAATCAATTATTTGTCAGCTTTAGTGTTATTTAAACATTAATAAATTTCAAATTTCAATGGACAATCATAACACTATGTTAATTTTTTTTCAAGGCTTTAGTAATACAGGGGTTTTAGCTTCGCAATCGAAAATCAAACTAAACACACAATGAAGAAATTTTATCTATTAACCGCATTCTTTTTATTCGCCTTTACAGGTTTTGCTCAGAAAGCGATTATATCTGGAAAGATATTAGACGCCGATGACAAACTGCCTCTTCCTGGAGCTATGGTTCAAATTGTAGGCGAGAAAAAATATACTGTTTCTGACTATAACGGTCGTTTCGAGTTATTAAATATTAATGAAGGAATTTACAAAGTTGAAGTAAAATATATTGGATATACTGCTTTAACTCAAGAAATAAAAGTGGAGCAAGGAAAGAACAATGTAATTGACTTTGCGCTTAAAGCTTCTCAAAACGAACTAAAAGAAGTTGTTGTTGGAGACATCTTAAAAGGTCAGGCAAAAGCGTTAAACCAGCAGAAAAACAACAAAAATATCGGAAACGTAATTTCTTCTGATCAAATGGGACGTTTTCCAGATGCTAACGTGGGAGATGCTTTAAAACGTGTTCCAGGTATCACAATGCAGAATGATCAAGGTGAAGCTCGTAACATCATTATTAGAGGTTTGGCTCCGTCTTTGAACTCTGTTACTTTAAATGGTGACCGTATTCCGTCTGCTGAAGGAGACAACAGAAACGTACAAATGGACTTAATTCCATCTGATATGATTTCAACTATCGAAGTAAATAAAACATTAACTTCTGATATGGATGCTGACGCGATTGGAGGTTCTGTAAACTTGATTACCAGAGCAACTCCAAACGGAGAAAGAATTTCAGCAACAATGGCTGGAGGATATTTGCCAATTCGTGACCACGCTTCTTACACTGCTGGTTTCGTTTACGGTAATCGCTTTTTTGATAATAAATTGGGAGCTGTTTTCAGCGGATCATATAATAATGTAGATTATGGTTCTGATAACATCGAGAACGAATGGGTAAAAGATGATTTTGGAAATGAATATTTGCAAGCTTCTGAAATTAGAAAATATGACGTACAGCGTATCCGTCGCAGTGCTTCTGTTGCTTTAGATTACAAATTCAATGACAACAATACCATTTTTGCCAACGCAATTTACAATTGGAGAGATGATAGAGAAAACCGTTTTAGAACAACTTACGATGATATCGAGCCTCTTTATAATGGTGAAGAAATTGTTGGTTTTGAAGGGCGTGTAAAACGTCAGACAAAAGGGGGTTTAGACAATAACAGAAATAAAAACAGAAGATTAGAAGATCAAAGAGTACAAAACTATTCTATTCGCGGAGAGCATTTAATCAATTCGACATTAGATTTAGATTGGTCTGCTAACTATGCAAAAGCAAGAGAATACCGCCCAGGTGAGCGTTATATCGAATACCGCCAAAAAGGTCTAGAAATGTTTGAAGATTTATCAGACATCAGATTTCCTTTAATGACAACTGTTGGCGAGTCTGTTGACGAATTTAAATTTGATTCTGTTACCGAAAATACAGACGAAACTAGCGAAAGCGAATTTGGCGCAAAAGTAAATATACGTTTCCCTTTCTCTGTTATTGCTGGTGAAAAAGGAAGGTTGAGAACGGGGCTTAGACTTCGTTTGAAAGAAAAAGAAAGAAACAATAATTTCTATTCTTATACTCCGCTGAACGATGATATGGAATTATTATCGCAAGTTCCAACGTCTTATTTTGACGGAAAAGATTTTAATCCAGGAAGCAAATATGTGCCAGGAACTTTTGCTTCGGCTTCTTTCTTAGGAAGTTTAGACTTAAACAATGCAACTTTATTCGAAAAAGAAGCTGATCCAGCAGAATATTTGGCCGTAAATTATAACGCTAAAGAAAGAATTACTGCTGCTTACGTTAGATGGGATCAGGATTTTAACGATAAACTTTCTATGGTTTTAGGTTTCCGTGTTGAAAATACTCATATCGATTATACAGGAAACCGTGTATTAGACGAAGAAGAATTAGAAAGTAAAATCAATAATACCAACTCTTACACTAATTTATTGCCAAGTATTTCGCTACAATACAATGCAACAAAAGATCTAATTTTAAGAGCTGCTGCTACAACAGCATTGGCAAGACCAAACTATTATGCATTGGCTCCGTACGTAAACAACATTGCTGCTGATAAAGAAATCATGGCTGGAAATCCAGATCTTAACGCTACTTACTCATACAATTATGATTTCATGGCAGAGAACTATTTCAAATCTGTTGGTTTAATTTCTGGAGGTGTTTTCTACAAAAGATTAAGTGATTTCATTTACAACTACAGTGACAACCAATATACTGCAGAAAAATTTGCTGCAGATTTCCCAAATCAGGAAAACCCAATTCCAGCGGGAGAAAACTGGTCTTTTTTACAATCAAGAAATGGAGAAAATGTCGATGTTTATGGTTTTGAAGTTGCTTTTCAGCGTCAGTTAGATTTCCTTCCTGGTAAATTCTTAAAAGGATTTGGTATCTATTTAAACTATACTTACACAAAATCTAAAGCAAGCGGGATTGCTGACGAAGATGGAAATGAAAGAAAAAATATCAGTCTTCCAGGGACAACGCCTCATATGTTTAACGGATCTTTATCTTGGGAAAACAAACATTTCTCTGCTAGAATCTCAACTAACTTTACATCTGATTATTTAGATGAATTAGGTTCTGAATCTTACAAAGACAGTTACTATGACAAGCAGTTTTTCTTAGATGCCAATGCTTCTTATAAAATCACTCCAAAACTTCGCTTTTTTGCAGAGGCAAATAACCTAACAAATCAGCCGTTACGTTACTACCAAGGAGTGGCTGCACATACCAAACAAACTGAATATTACCAGCCACGTTACAATTTCGGATTGAAACTAGACCTGTAATCTGCACTTTTTTAAAATTCTTAAATTAGACAGAGTTTAGCGCTCTGTCTAATTGCATTAAAAATATATAACACAAATGAAAAATACATCTTTAATTGCTTTTTTACTTTTAAGCTTATCCTTTACAGCTTGCAAAAAAGATACTTTAGCTCCAATTCAGCCGAATGCCGTAAAACCAACAGCGGTTACAGAAGCTTTGCCTCACGATACAGACGATCCTTCAATCTGGATTAATCCAACTGATGCTTCAAAAAGTATTATTGTGGGAACAGACAAAGACACAGATGGCGGTTTGTACGCTTTTGATTTGAATGGAAAAATCCTTAAAAAATCAATTCCGTTAAAGCGTCCGAACAATGTTGATATCGCTTACGGATTAATTATTGACGGAAAAAAGGTAGACGTTGCGGTTACTACAGAACGCGAAGAAAACAAAATCAGAATTTTTAGTTTACCTGATTTAGAACCTATTGATAACGGCGGAATTCCTGTTTTTGAAGGAGAAACGCAACGCGATCCAATGGGAGTTGCTTTATATACTCGCCCAAGCGATGGAAAGATTTTTGCTATTGTGGGAAGAAAAACGGGTCCTTCTGGAAGTTATTTATGGCAATATGAACTTTCTGGAAACGGAAAATTCGCTGCGGCAAAAGTGGTTCGCAAATTCGGAACGTACAGCGGTAAAAAAGAAATTGAAGCAATTGCTGTCGATAACGAATTAGGCTTTGTATACTACTGCGACGAACAGGCTGGAATTAGAAAATACAAAGCAGATCCTGCTTTAAATGACAATAAAGAATTGGCATTCTTCGGTCAGAAAGATTTCAAAGCAGATCACGAAGGAATTGCCATTTACAAAAAGACAGATTCTACAGGATATATTTTAGTATCAAATCAGCAGGCAAATTCTTTTATGGTTTATCCAAGAGAAGGTGTAAACGGAAACCCGAACAATCATCCTTTATTGGCAGAAGTTCCAACTTCTACTATTGAATGTGATGGTGCAGATGTTACAAGCGTAAACTTAGGTCCAAAATATAAAAACGGACTTTTCGTAGCGATGAGCAACGGAATGACTTTCCATTATTACGCTTGGGATTTAATCCAGAAACGTATAGACGAAACGAAGAAATAAAGATTCAGTGTTGATTTGAAATTGCAGTTTTTCAGTACTTTCCTTTAAACTGTGCTGAAAACTGCGTTTCAATGTCTTCAAAAAGTACTCATGTCAGGCTGATCGAAGTCGAA
>Ga0307416_100001393_pt1 | contig 13095 bp, 4 predicted proteins | sample DK1Cmetagenome_2_FD_203821 | JGI IMG/M metagenome (GOLD analysis project Ga0307416, IMG submission 203821) | Maize rhizosphere microbial communities from greenhouse at UC Davis, California, United States - DK15-C-3 | ecosystem: Host-associated > Plants > Roots > Rhizosphere > Soil | place: USA...
TGTGGCGGGTTGAATCAACCAGCACACCGTCCAGATCAAACAGAATCGCTCTGCACTCGAATCGCTTCATGGCCGCTCTGAGCAGGCACTCCCGGGCCGAAAATACGCTTCTTTGTGAGCGAATGGCGAACAGCCAACGACTGCTGTATTTCTCACATGATGCGTGACCTTCTCGAGGACTACGCCCGTTTTGTCCAAGCCGGGGCGCCCTTTGGGCGAGCCGTCGTAACCAGCGTCTGGGGCTCGGCGCCACGCCCCGAGGGATCCAGCATGCTTGCCACGGCCGACGGGCGGATCGCTGGATCCGTATCGGGCGGCTGCGTGGAGGCAGCTACAACCCTCGAGATTCAAGCAGCGGTCCAGCGGGGCACCCCCAAGCTCGTGACCTTTGGAGTCAGCGACGAGCGCGCCTGGGAGGTCGGCCTCGCATGTGGGGGGACGATCAAGGTATTTGTAGAGCCCACCGTTAGACCAGAAATCCTCGAAGCGGCTCAGGGGAGAGGCGGAGAGGTGGTTGCGACTGTGGTCGCGGGTCCCGCACTGGGCGAATCGATTCGCGTGTCGGAGAACGGCGAGATCCACGGCAGACTCTCGGTGAGTCTGCCCATCGAGCCCCTGCGCGCGGCAGCCCTTACCGGTTTGCGCCGCGAGGCCAGTGTCTCCGAAACGCTGGAGACGGAATACGGTGCTGTAACACTCTTCCTGGAGGTCTTTCCCCGGCCGCCGCGCATCGTCATCTTCGGCGCCGGTCAGATTGCAGCTGAGATGGTGCCACTCGCAAAGGCGCTCGGATACCGCACCATCGTGGCGGACGGCCGCAAGTCTTTTCTCGACCCCGATCGGTTCCCAGCGGCAGACGAGCTCATCCTGGCATGGCCCGAGGAAACCTTCGAAAGGATAGGGCTGGATGCATCATGCTATGTCTGTCTTCTCTCCCACGATCCCAAGTTCGATGAGCCTGCTCTCAAGGTAGCGCTCCGTTCTCCGGCCGCCTATATCGGAGCCATCGGCTCCAAGAAAACCCAGGCAGCCCGGCGTGAGCGCCTTCGGGGGTCGGGACTCACCGACGAGCAGGTCGGGCGGCTGCACGGGCCAATCGGGCTGGAGCTCGGCGGACGGCAGCCGGCGGAGATCGCGTTGGCCATCCTGGCAGAGATGACCGCGGTGCGGTACAGAGGTAAGGTAGTGGCCCCCCTGGCCGCGGCAACGTTTCCGTCATAACGTAAACGCACGGCTGGCTAGGAGCCGGTGCGTGTCCGATTCATCTCTCCAGCATTTCCAGGCTGCCCTCTTCCAACGCTACACTATCGAGCGTGAGCTCGGCCGTGGTGGCATGGCCACCGTCTACCTGGCGCAGGATCTGAAGCTCCACCGCCCCGTCGCCCTCAAAATACTCCGCCCGGAGTTAGCGGCCTCCCTCGGCGCGGAGCGCTTCCTCCGTGAGATCCAGATCGCGGCTCGGCTCAGCCACCCTTACATCTTGCCGCTGCACGACTCCGGCGAAGCCGGTGGTCGCCTGTACTATGCCATGCCGTACGTGGAGGGCGAATCACTGCGGCAGCGACTGGAGCGAGAGGGGCAGCTCCCCCTTGCCGAGACGATCGCAATCGTCGGAGCGGTGGCTAGCGCGCTGACCTATGCCCATCGGCACGGGGTCATCCACCGCGACATCAAGCCGGAGAACATCCTCCTGGCCAATGAGTCCGGCACCAGCAGGGTTCACCCACTTGTTGCCGACTTCGGGATCGCGCGAGCCCTCGATGCGGCCGGAAGTGAGCGGCTGACGGAAACCGGGCTCGCACTCGGCACCCCGGCCTACATGAGCCCCGAACAGGCGGCCGGTGGGCGAATCGACGGTCGCAGCGACATCTATGCGCTCGGGTGCGTCGCGTACGAGATGCTGGCCGGTACGCCTCCCTTCACTGGTCCTTCCACGCGAGCGGTACTAGCCCGCCACGCCGTGGATGCCGTGCCTTCGCTACATACGGTGCGATCGACTGTGCACCGAACTCTCGAAGCCGCGATCGAACGAGCCCTGGCCAAGGTCCCAGCCGACCGCTTCGACACCGCTGACGACTTTGCCGATGCGTTGACGAAGCACAGTTCGACGGGGCGTTACAGGGATCGCCTGAGCCGAGCGAGGGTAGCGCTAGGCATGGGCGTGGGTGTCGTAGCAGCAGGAACAGGAACGATAATGCTTCGCGGATCCTCCGCTGGCGTTGTTCCATTGGCCGCCACGATGGCCGTGCTGCCGTTTGCTGCCGGTGCCGACACTGGTCTCAATCGCTTGGGGAAGGACCTGGCGGTTACGCTCAGCGCGAGCCTCGACGGGTTGGGAGGAATCGAAACTGCCGACCGGCTTCGAATTGTCCAGGAGATTGGCAGCAAAAGTGTTCTATCAGTGGAAGAAGCCGCGAGTCTCGCTCGGCGTGTGGGGGCCAGCAGCTTCCTCAGGGGGACTCTGGTGCGTGCCGGGGATAGGGTTCGGCTCGACGCAGGCCTCTACGGCGCTGAAGCCTTAGCACCGCTTGCCGAGGGGATCACGATCACCGCCCACCGCGACAGCATCGGCACCCTCACCGATTCGACGGCGTGGGCGCTGCTGCGACAGATCTGGAGGCGAGGCGAGCCCCCTTCGCCGAGTCTCGCCGCAGTAACCACTCAGTCCCTACAGGCGCTCCGCTCATTTCTCGACGGCGAGCGGCACATCGAAAAGGACGCATGGAAATCTGCCGCGCTGGCATATCGCAGCGCAATCTCGTCCGATTCCACCTTCTGGTTAGCCTACTTCCGATATGTGCTCGCACGACGGTGGAACGAGGAGGAGATCGAGCCCGCCATTCTGAGTAGCCTCGACCGCAACCGAACAGCCTTTCCCGACCGAGAGCGACTGCTCGTGGAGGCCATGGCAGAGGATTCCATGCCTCACGAAGGCGAACTGCTCCGGGAAGTAACCAAACGCTTCCCGGACTACTGGCCCGGCTGGTTTCATCTTGGTGATTTTCTGTATCACGTGGGCCCACTTATTGGTTACACATGGAAGGACACTCAGAAGGCGCTCAACCAGGCGGTTTCCCTGAACTCCCGCCTCAAGCCTGCTTATCATCACCTGTTTTGGAACAGCACCGGGAAGGATTCAGCCGAGGCGGATCGGGCTTTAGAGCGGTTCCGCGCGGTTCCGGGGTTAGATCCTTTGGACAACCGACTGCAGCGCACCGCAGATCTCCAGCATATGCGCATGCTCAATGCTCTGGCTCGGTCGGACGGAGTCATTACTCCACAGAACGGCAGTTTGGTAGACAGCCTAGCGCGATTTTATCTATCTCGCGACGTCTCGGGATTTCAGAAATCCGTCTGGCCATTCAGCCTCCTCTGGGCCTGGAACCCGGCGGGTCAAATCGCCTTCAACCGACGTGTGCTTCGATTTGCTGCCGATGCGCCATCACGGGCGGCTGCGCTCCGCGGGAATTCCTGGGCCTGGGCCGAGCGAGGAGCGTGGGATTCGTCTCTTAGCTCGGCGCACGAGGCGATGAAGTATCAGGCCATGGCGTTGAATGAATACTTCCTAGCCGTAGGTGGGGCGTGGCTCGGCGCGATATCCCCCCATGAGGCAGTCGAGCGCCGCTCGGCAGCGAACTCGATGATTAATGGTCTCGAAGAAGGTGAGCAGAAGAGACAAAGTCAGGGACTATCGCTCTGGCTCGATGGCTTCTTGGCGTTCGTTCGCCGGGATGAGCCCGCACTCAAACGCGCTCAGGAGAGCGTCCACCAAAGCGGCCATCCGGACGCCAACGTTATCGAGCGATCCCTTGAGGCATTCGGCCGAGCGCTGGGGGGAGACCGGCGTGCCGCTGCGCTCGATTTGGTGGCGCTGGAGCGGGAGTGCGCAGGGAACTACTGGGACAAGTGCGGGCAAACAGTAGCGCCGAACATCGCCGCTCACCGTCTCTCGGCCGCGACCTGGCTCCTCGAAGCAGGGGACACTGCGCAGGCCAAACGGCTTCTCATCTGGCACGAAGCGCGGTTCTTCCCCTGGAACTGGTCTTTCGTGGTTCGGCCCCTTGCCTATCTAATGCTTGCGCGAATCGAGGAAGCTCAAGGCCAGGGACCCCAGGCAAAAGAGCACTACGAGCAGTTCCTGCGACACTATGACTCACCGATGCCTGACCAGCAGTATCTGGTGAATGAAGCCAGGACTGCACGGGCGCGGCTTTCCGGCACGAATGCGGCTGAAACTCGCTGAAGCGGGAGCTGCTACTTTCTCATGACCTCAGCCGCTCGAGCTATCGGCGACGCCTTCGAGGCCCGCTACTCTATCGAGCGTGAGCTCGGGCATGGTGGCATGGCCACCGTATACCTGGCTCAGGATCTGAAGCTCCACCGCCCTGTTGCCCTGAAAGTACTCCGCCCCGAGTTAGCGGCCTCGCTGGGCAATGAGCGGTTCCTCCGAGAGATCGAGATCGCCGCCAGGCTCAATCACCCTCACATTCTGCCGCTGCACGACTCCGGCGAGGCCGAGGGTTACCTGTATTATGCCATGCCCTACGTGGAGGGCGAGTCGCTCCGCCAGAAGCTGGAGCGGGAGGGCCAGCTTCCCATCGCCGATGTCATCGCGATCATCCAGGCGGTCGCCAGCGCGCTCACCTATGCCCACCACCATGGGGTGATCCACCGTGACATCAAGCCGGAAAACATCCTGCTGGCGCGTGATTCCGCCGGCGGCTTGGCGCACCCTCTGGTCGCGGATTTCGGCCTCGCACGGGCCCTCGATGCCGCAGGCGCCGAGCGTCTGACCGCAACCGGGTTGGCGCTTGGCACCCCCGCCTACATGAGCCCGGAACAAGCCAGTTCCGATCGCCACCTGGATGCACGGAGCGACATCTACGCTCTGGGCTGTGTGGCCTATGAGATGCTGGCGGGCTCTCCGCCGTTCATTGGGTCTACCGTGCAGTCGATTCTCGCCCGCCATGCCGTGGATCCACCCCCGCCATTGCATACAGTACGCCCCACAATTCCTGCCGCCATCGAAGCCGCGGTGCTGCAGGCGCTGGCGAAGGTGCCGGCGGACCGGTTTGCTACCGCCGATGAATTTGCTCGCGCTCTCACAGCCGAACGCACTGCGAAGCCGATCCTGAGACGGCTTGCACCAAGATTAGTCAAGGGTGCCTTGGGCATTGCAGCGGGAGCCGCGGCGGTAGGAATCGGCGCTCTTATGCTCCGTGGCTCGTCCACCCCGATGGTGACACCTTCGGCGTCGACGATCGCCGTTCTCCCCTTTCACTCCGGTAGTGCCGATACCGCGCTCAACCGTCTCGGAAGAGACCTGGCCGTCACCATCAGTGCCAGCCTGGATGGTGTCGGCAAGATCAAGACTGCCGACCGGCTGAGCATCGCAGCTGCCACCGAGGAGAAGCGGAGGCTCTCCCCGGCAGAAGCCGCAGCGCTGGCTCGGCGGCTGGGCGCCAGCAGCTATCTACGGGGAACACTGGTTGGTGCCGGGGAACACATCCGTCTCGATGCCGGCCTGTATGACATCAACGGACTAGCACCTATTGCCGAGGGGATCACGATAGGAGGTCATCGAGACAGTCTGGCTGCTCTGACCGATTCGGTAGTTTGGGCGTTACTTCGACAGGTGTGGCAGCGGGGGGAGGCACCGTCGCCGAGTCTGTCTGCGGTCAGTACGAGATCGCTTCCGGCACTTCGCGCCTTTCTGGAGGGCGAGCGAAAGCTGGTGTCCGGCGATTGGGACGGCGCAACCCTGGCGTACCGGAGCGCGACGGCAGCCGACTCCGCGTTCTGGCTCGCCTATTTCGGGTATGCCTTGGCACGGTACTGGACCGGCGAAACCCTCGAGCCATCCGTGCTAAACACGCTGCGCCAGAGTCGCAGGCACCTGCCCGAGAGAGAACGCTTGCTGGTGGATGGATTTCTAGTAACAGATCGAACGCCCCGGGCCAAGATCGATTCATATCGGCTCGTCACCCAGCGATACCCTCAATACTGGCCCGGGTGGTTCCTGTACGCCGACATCCTGTTTCATCAAGGGTCAATCGCGGGGTACGACTGGTCCGAATCCCTCGATGCGTTCCGCCGGGTGGTGACGCTGAACCCGAAGCTGGTGCCTGCCTGGGAACACATCGGCGACCTGGCAACCGGGAGAGACCGGTCGGAGGCTTCGCGGGCCCTCGCTCGTCTCTTCGCGCTCGGCTATCCTCCGCCCGGTCATCCCGGTTATGGCAGGTTCGTCCGCCTCGTGGATGCCGTCGACAGTGCCGGAGGGGTGATACCGGCCAATATAGACACGCTCGCAGATTCAATGGCGCAGTTCTCCGCCTTTTCCGGCGACGAGCAGCTCGCCCTGGGCTCTCCGCTCGACCTGCTGCAGAGAGGCTTTCCCCTGGCGCAGCTCGAGCTCAATCGGCGAAGGCTGGCTCTCAGGCATCTGCGCACACCAGTGCGGGCGGCAAACCTGGCAGGCAGCGGGTGGTCTTGGGCGGCTCGTGGACAGTGGGACTCCGCACTCGCTTACATGGATACCGCCGCTGCGATGTACCAGGGCACGCTCGGATGGACGCTGCTCCCGGTCGAGAACTATGCAATGGCCGTGCTCGGGGTCTGGCTTAGTCGTGTCGACCCCGGGGAGGCGGACCGGCGCCGGGAGGGCGCCGTCATCGCCCTAGCTCGAGTGCCGGAACAAGGAAAGCCTCCCCGGACCCTCCTGCAAGACACCCGTGGTAAGATGGCGTGGCTGGACGGGCTGCTCGGTTTTGCGCGGCGCAACCGGCAGGCGATCCAGACGGCCCGCGAGCAAGCAGCCAGGAGCGGGTTTTTCCGGGCCGACCTTATCGATCGCTCCCTGGCGGCGCTGGATAAGGCGCTCGCTGGGAACCGCAGCGCAGCCGGCCGCGAGCTCGCCAGACTGGAGGAAGAGTGCCTCGGTGACGAGAACTGCCCCAGCATGACGCCGCACATCGCCGTGCAGCGGATCATGGCAGCGGAATGGCTCCGCGAGGCGGGTGATGTGGAAGCGGCTCGGCGCCTGTTACGCTGGCAGGACCAGGGGTGGCTCGGCTGGGACTGGACATTCAATGACGGAGTCAGCGCGCCCGCCTTTCTCCTGCGGGCGCAGATCGAGGAGGCATCCGGGACACGCCGGCTCGCCCGCGAGTACTATCAGCAGTTTCTCCGCCGCTACGACTCACCGATGCCGGGGCAGCGGCATCTGGTGGATGCGGCCCGTAGCGCGCTAGCGCGGCTCTCTGGCAGCGATCTCACAGAGACCCGCTGACCATGAGCTGCGACATTCTCTTGGCCTCAGCTGCTCGAGCGTTGGACCCGTTACTTCGAGACCGCTATTTCATCGAGCGCGAGCTCGGCCGTGGTGGCACTGCGAGAGGCCTTAGCTGGAGTGTACCGGTCCTTGCGCAGTTGCGTAACACACCGCAGCTTCGATAGATCACCTTTCATTGCTAAAGCCGTCTTGAATCTCAGCATCCTCCGGCACGGGGAGCTTGGCTCCACCGCATTGACGGGCTGGAACGCAGTCCCGCCCGGAACCCTCCTACCGAGCAACGTCCGATCATTTCACGGCACCTTCACGCCCGAACTCCAGTGTTAGGGAATCGTGTCGTTGCCTTGAAGCAGTGCGAGGAGGATGTGTGCGGGTGTACCACCCCCGCTTGTTAGACCGGACCGTGGTATCGCGGTATATCAGGCCCCGGGCGGGTCATGGCGCAAGCTTGTTTACGGCACTGCTTCTGCTCACTAAGTCGCTCTCCGCCCAGGCTCCCACCGGTAAGCTCGAGGGATCGGTTCACGACCCGGCCGGCCTTCCTCTCGCTGAAGCGCAGATCTTTATCCCAGGTACTACGTATTTCGCTGTGAGCGATCCTCGCGGCCACTACTTCATCAACAACGTTCCCGCCGGCACCATCGCGGTCCACGCAACGCTGATCGGCTACCGGCCACTGGAGGTGCGCGAACTTCGCGTGCTCGCTGGTCAGACCATCACGCAGGACTTCACCCTGGAGCCCGCGCCGGTTCAGCTCCGGGAGCTCACGGTGATTGCCGCGGAGAATGTGCTGGTCCCGCGGGACGAGGTCACCAGCAAGCAGCGGGCAGACGGCTGGTTCACCGACCGTCTGCCAGTGGACCGCGCCCGAGGAGTTCTCGCTTTACAGCCGGGAGTCGTCGCCGGCGTGGACACCGGGTACGGAGGACTGCAGACGCTGTCGATTCGGGGCGGCCGCATAGACGAGGCGGCGGTGTACGTGGATGGTGTTCCAGTATCCCCTGGCTATCGGGCGCGCCTGGCAGAAGGGTTCAGCAGCACGCCCGGAACCGAGATCAGCGTGGGTACCAACGCCGTGGAGGAAGCATCGGTGACCACGGGGGCCACGTCGGCAGAGTTCGGCAACGCTCTATCCGGAGTGATCTCCATCCAGACTAAAACCGGCGGGAGCCGGTTCGCGGGCGCACTCGCCTACGAGACCGACGAGCCGTTCGGAGTCATGCACGGTCTGGGCTTCAACCGGGTCCAGGCGAGCCTGGGCGGACCGGTCGCGCGCAACCTCAGCTTCTTCGTCTCCGGCGTACTGGAAGGTCAGAAGTCGGCCCGCACCGGCTTCGATGCGGAGAAGGCGCCGATCTTCGTTCAGGCGGGTCTGGATACAACGGTGGCGGTGCCCAGCGCAGCGGGGGCCCCCCTGGCCGACACCTCGCATGTACCGATTTACCGGATGGCCATTTACCGGGGCGAGTGCGGCGAGTTCGCCGGCAGCGCCAACGAAGGAATCCGCACCAATTACGGGATCCACTGTCAGGGCATCCGGACGCCCTCGAGCGGAACCTCGACCTACGAGCTCCAGGGCAAGCTCAACTATACCTATGGCCAGGGGTCGCGGCTCTCCATGAGCTACCTCGGGAGCCGAAATCAGGGCCGGCCGTTCGACTACGCCAACCTGTATAACCCGGGTGCACTCTGGGGTTACCGGCGGTGGAGCAACATCTTCACGCTGAACTGGGCCCCCAATCTCCGGCGCTCGGCCGAGCGGGCACTGGCGCTGGAGACTTACCTCTCCTATCAGCAGGACCGCACCATCCAGAGTCCCTTGACGCTGGAGAGCGAACGGGCAAGCCGGCATCCTTTCGGGGGGTTCCTGGTTCGGCCGCTGGGGTTCCGCTTCGACTTCGAGAACTTCCCGCTCGATGAAGAGCTGGTGACGAACGTCAGGGAGAACCGGGCCGGAACCCGGCGCACTCCGTACGTGATCGAAGAGTTCGAGCAGTACAATCTCATCGACCAATACAGCAACAATGCCTATGGTCTTCCCGGCTGGTACGAATCCGGTGGGCCTGCCTTCTCGACCTTCTTCCAAGACCCGATCCTTCGCCTCTACCGCGAGGACCGCCTGGTGGCCAAGGTCAACCTCGACTGGCAGCTCGACCGATATAATCGGCTGCGCACCGGTGGGGAGTTCACGCACTACTCCCTCGACCGGTATCAGTCGGAGCTTCAGGCGACCGATTTCGCTGACGTGTATCTGGAAAAGCCGATACGTTGGAACCTGTTCCTGGAAGACCGGCTCGACCTCGGCGATGTCGTGTTGGTGGGCGGGCTCCGGCTCGACGCATATCACTCTCGCGCCAGCCGGAACCTCATGCTCGATACCGTAAGCGCGAGCCCCACCTTCGGCGAATACGTTTGGAGCGAGGGTGCCGCGCAATATGGATCGGATGGGACCACCTTCGATGAAAAATCATTGGTGGTGACTCGCCGCGACCACGGCCACGGCTACCTGAGCCCCCACGTCCAGGTCTCGTTCCCGGTCACCGAGCGGACCAACTTCCGTCTCTCCTACGCCCACCAGGTACAGGCACCCGACTTTGCGCTGATACTCTCGGGTGTGAACCTGGGACGGCGCGGGACCGATCTGGACTTCGGGAAGACCATACTCTTCGAGTTCGGAGCCCGGCACGCATTCAGTGACGACATGGTGCTCGACGTCGCGGCCTACAACAAGAACAACCTCGCGGTCGCGGCCGCACGCACGTTTCTGGTGACGAACCCCTTCAACGGATCACCGACTGGCCACGTGAGATTCGCCAATGCCGACTACGGAAGTACCCGCGGAATAGACCTGCGTCTCGATCGCCGGATCGGCAACTGGTTCAATGGCACCGTCTCGTACAGCTACCAGGACTCGAAGAGCACGGGCTCGGACCCGCTGAGTAACCAGGATGCCGGTGTTGTAGCACTTCAGGAGCTCGGGGGCGCCATCGGCCCTCCACCCCAGGCGATTCTGCCGACCAACTTCAGCCGGCCCCATACTTTGGCCGGTGCGGTGTCGCTCACCGTGCCGTCCGACTGGAAAGCGGGAACCTTGGCCGGTGCAGTCCTGGGGAACCTCGGACTCTTTGCTGTCTTTCGCTATACCAGCGGAACGGCCTACACCACATGTCCCGATGACGAGGGGAACGAGAATATCTTTTCCCGTGACGGAGGGTGCGTTCAAGGCGCCGGTGCCATCAACGGCGCAAGGCTTCCGGCCTATCGTCAGATCGATCTGCGGATCACCAAACAGGTGGGCCTGGGTGGGGTCGGTCTCACCGCATATCTCGACGCCCGAAACCTGTTCAACTTCGCGAACATACTGGAGGTCTTCTCCGCAACCCGGGACATTAAGAATCCGGCTGATCGGCAGAACCGCTGGGCCAACGACAGCTCACATTATGCGGTTGAGGCGAAGGCGTCCGGCGTGTACGGAGAGGATGGTGCGGTTGACCTGCGCTTCGAGGGGACGGTGGCATCCGGCTGCAGCGGTTGGACCAACGGAGCAGGACAGCCCGCGGCTCCCAACTGCGTCTACCTGATACGGGCCGAGGAACGCTACGGAGACGGCGACCACGTGTTTATCCTGGCCGAGCAGCGTCGCGCGTCGGAGGCGTTTTACGCCGCCGTGGGGCGAACCGGCAGCTTCTTCGCCCGAGGGAGGCACAACCTCACCGGCGACCCGCGTCGCCTGCGGCTTGGGCTGGAGGTGTCGTTTTGAAGGGCGGCAAATCGACCACGGCGCTGCTGATCCTGGGCTTACTCGGTCTTCCGGATCTGGCCTCATCCGAGGCACGGCCGCGACCCGGCGCTCGCACCGGCGGCTTTCGTCTCTATGCCCGGGCATTGGGCGCACTGACAGTCAATCGGGTTTACTGTGGCCTGACCGCTACCGGAGAGATTTGCCGGGACAGTACCGGATCGGGCTTTGCGGGTGGCGGTTTCTGGCCCAAGGGTACCGCCAATCAATATGTCTTCAACTCTGGGTTTCAGCTGGCCGGGGTCATTGACCGGGCAGCCGGCTTCGAATGGGCGGGCGACACCAGTAGTGCCACATTCTACAACCCGGCCGGGGGTGGTGACGGAGAGCCAGTGCGTCCGATTCATAATGCCGGAGATCCGGTTGATTTGGCAGGCTGGCCGGCGGCCGCCTGGGTCCCGAAGGGTGATGCTTCAGAGGAGTTGTTCAGCCCCCTGCTTCGTGAGCGCAGATCCGCCTCTCAGGGAGACGTCTGGTGGCTGTCGTGGGACGGCAATGCCGCCCTGGCCAGCCCTACCACTCGGCAGCACCCACTGGGAGTGCTGCTGGAACAGCGTGGGATGGGCTGGAACTTTCCCGCCGGCAATGAGGACATCCTCTACTTCATCTACACCATCTACAACATCACCTCCACCGATCCCGCTGCCTATGCCGCCGTCAGGCCGGCCATGCGTGACATCCTGCTGGAGAAGGCTCGAGATTTCCACCGGCTCAACAATCAACGCTATGGGCTGCAGATTCCGGACGATGGGTATGCCATCCAGGACCTCTATGTGGCCTTCGCAGCCGATATGGACGTGGGGGATGCAGGGCTCAACTACGCCTCGGTAAATCTGCCCTTTGCCTTGGGCTACACGTACGATCGCAGCTTCAGTCCGCTCCCCGATTGGACATTCGACCCAGGGATCTTTGGCCCGCCGTTCTTCGCCGGCACCGGGTTTGTCGGAGTGAAGTTCCTGCAAAGCCCCTTGAATCAACAGGGGGAGCAGTTGGGCCTCACGCTCTTCGGGACTACGGTCGGCGGTGGGTCGTTCGAAGATCCGTCCTCGGCCGAACAGCTCTACCGCTACTTCTCTGCAACGCTGAACCCGGCGCTCGGCGACAGTCAGTGCAACACCGGCAACCCCAGGATAACCAGAATCTGCTTCCTCAATAACGCCGAGTCCGGGGACATGCGGTTCTTTCAGTCCTCGGGGCCGTTGACCCTCACCCCGGGGGCGTCTGGCTCGATCGTGGTGGCGTACATCTTTGCCGCACCGGTGAAGGATCCAGCCTGTGAGCCACCCTGCGCCATACGACCGGAAGATCCTACCATCCTCACTGACGCCGGCCGCATAGTCGATGGCGTGAATGCCATTGACCGGCTTAGCGGATACCTCGGGTTCTCCGACGCCAACGACAACGGGCAGGTAGAGCAGGAGGAGTTCGAGGTGGTGCCCGGTTCGTTGCTGGGAAAGGCGCGAGTGGCTCAGGCGGTCTTTGATGGCGGGTTTCTGCTGCCTTTCGCCCCGGAGCCATCTCCTTTTTTCTTAATCCCGGGCGACAATCAGGTCACGGTGCTATGGCAACCCAGTCCGTCGGAGAAAGCGGGAGATCCTTTTTTCACCAGCGCAAACCTGGCGAGCATCACCCCGCCTGGAGGTGGCGCGCCGGTACCGAACCCGCTTTACGATCCCAACTACCGGCAGAACGATGTCGAGGGATACAGAGTCTACCGGGGACGAGTGGATTCGCCCAACTCTCTCCAGTTGTTGGCGCAGTTCGATTATGCCGGCACATTGATTTCTGATTACCAGGGGCAAGTCAACCCTGTGCCGGCATGCGCACCGGAGATCGGGATCGATGCGGCGGCGAATCCGGCCACGGGAATCGACCTGTGTGACTACGACACTCCCGCGCCAGGCGCAGCTCGGGTAAAGCACGTAGATGTGCCGTTGGTCGGCCCTGTGGTTCAGGTTCGACTCGGCCGTCGCGCCGCGCTCGCTACCGGTGAGGCGATTCT
>Ga0307416_100001395_pt1 | contig 13087 bp, 11 predicted proteins | sample DK1Cmetagenome_2_FD_203821 | JGI IMG/M metagenome (GOLD analysis project Ga0307416, IMG submission 203821) | Maize rhizosphere microbial communities from greenhouse at UC Davis, California, United States - DK15-C-3 | ecosystem: Host-associated > Plants > Roots > Rhizosphere > Soil | place...
CTCACCATCACCGAGTTCAATCCCGACCACGGCGCCGAGGACGGCTCGACCACCGACGCGCTGGTCCGCGGGCTGGTCGACGCCCTCGCCGGCTGACGCCCCCAAGAGTCAGCCACAGAGCCGCGCATGAGCGTCGCGGCTGGCGAGGTCCGGATCGAGCGTGGCAAGGGCCAGCCAGGCAGCACCGCCCACCTCGGAGCGCGCTGGGCGGACCGGCCCGGCGAACTGGCCCGGGAGCAGCGCTCGCAGGGTCGTTCCTACTGGGGACGTATCGCTCGTCAGGCTCCCGGCGAGGACGATCGGCGTGGTCTTCCCCGGGTCCCGGATCCGGCCGAGGGTGGTGACCAGCGCGGCCGCGGCGCGCTCGACGATCGACCGCGCCTCCGGGTCGCCGTCCCGGTAGGCGCTGCTGACCAGCGGGGCGAGCGCCGACAGCTGGACACCGGGACGCGAGTGGACCGCCTCGATCACCCGGTCGCGTTGCCGTTCGGTCGCGCGCCGGGCCCGCACCGGGGGGATCTGGTCGGCCGTCCCGGTCGCGCCCAGTTCGCGGAGCACGGCACCGACCAGGCGGCCAGGGGGCTCCCCGCCGTCAAGGGTGCGCAGGGCGGCCCGGACGGCCTCGCGTCCGAGCCAGAACCCCGAGCCGTCGTCACCGAGCAGCCAGCCGTGGCCGTCCGCGGTCCGCGTCAACCGGCGGTCGGTCACGGCGCCGGCGGTCGCCCCGGTGCCCGCGACCAGGACGGAGCCGTCGGGCTCGGGGGTGCCGGCCGCGAACGCGACCTCGAGGTCCGCCGCGTACCCGGGGTCGCAGCGCAAACCTGCGTCCGCCCAGACCCGCCCGAACCGAGCGGCCACCGAGGCTGTTCGCAGCGCCGACACACCAGCCACGCCGATCACCGAGGCCTCCACTCGCACGGGGTCGACCTCAGCCAGCGCCGTGCGCAGCGCGTGGCTGAACGCGGCGGCCGCCCCGTCGGGGTGGCTGACGGGATTGCCGGCGGCGGCGGTGCTCCGGCCGCGTATCCGCCCGTCGGTCCCGACCACGAGGATGCGCGTCGAGGTCCCCCCGAGGTCGCCGCCGAGGACCAACGACTCCGTGCGCATGGGCGCTCCATTCAGCGGGAATGGACTATTGTCGCACCGGCAGGCAGCCGACGGACAGGAGGCCAGCTTCGATGGTGGACGCGGGCGGTGCGGCCGGCGGCGGCACCGGGGCCCCTGGGAGCGCCGTCGGCGCCCAGGCCTACCTCGACGCCCTCGCGCCGATCATGGCCAGGGTCAGCCGGCAGGCCGACGGACCGGTGCAGCAGGCGGCCGAGCTGGTGGTGGCGTCGCTGCGGGCCGGCGGCGTCGTCCAGGCGTTCGGGACCGGGCACTCCGAGGCCCTGGCGATGGAGTTCGCCGGTCGCGCGGGCGGGCTGGTGCCGACCAATCGGATCTCCCTGCGAGACGTGGTCATCTTCGGTGGCGAGTCGCCCGAGGTGCTCGGCGACGGCCTCCTGGAGCGCGACCCGTCCATCGCCCACCACCTCTACGATCTCGCCGCGGTGGCGGCGGCCGACCTCTTCGTCATCGGCTCGAACTCGGGCGTCAACGGCGCCATCGTCGAGTTCGCGCGGCTGGTCAAGGAGCGCGGGCACCGGCTGATCGCGATCACCTCGTTCACCCAGACGGCGGGCGTGGACTCCCGGCACCCGTCCGGCGCCAAGCTGGTCGACCACGCCGACGTCGCCCTCGACAACGGCGCGCCCTACGGCGACGCCGTGCTTCCCCTGCCCGGGGGCGGCACCGCCTGCGCGGTGTCGTCCATCACGGCGGCGCTGCTCGCCCAGCTGGTCGTCGCCGAGGTCGTCCGCCGGCTGCTCCAGGCGGGCGAGGCGCCCCCCGTGTATGTGTCTGCCAACGTCCCTGGCGGGTATGAGCACAACAGCACCTTGGAAGCTCGATACGCCGGACGCATCCGGCGTACTGCCTGAGTCCCTCGATCTCTCAAAGGAGACAGGTCATGGGTACCCCGAACCAGTACTCGCGGCGGCTGTTCCTCCAGCGGGCCGTCCTGGTCTCGGTCGCCGCGGCCGGCGGCGGCTCCCTGCTCACCGGCTGCGCCAGCGGTGGCGGCGGCGGAGACACCGAGAGTGGCGGCGGCGAGACGAGCGCCGAGAACCCGTTCGGCGTGCAGGCCGACGCCCCGCTGGACGTCGTCATCTTCAAGGGCGGCTACGGCGACGACTACGCCAAGTTCCACGAGGAGCTGTACAAGAAGAAGTTCAGCGGCGCCGAGATCAAGCACGCCGGCATCACCGACATCCGCCAGCAGCTCCAGCCCCGCTTCAACAGCGGCAACCCCCCGGACGTGATCGACAACTCGGGCGCCGAGCAGCTGCCGCTGGCCACGCTCGCCGACACCGGCCAGCTGGCCGACCTGACCCCGCTGTTCGACGCCGAGTCGATCGACGGCGGCAAGATCCGGGACACCCTGAACCCGGTGGCGATCGAGGCCGGCGACTACGACGGCAAGATCCTAGTCCTCAACTACGCCCTCGAGGTCTACGGCCTCTGGTACGACAAGACCCTGTTCGACGAGAAGGGCTGGCAGCCGGCCGAGACCTGGGACGACTTCCTCGCCCTGGCCGAGGAGATCAAGAGCGCCGGGATCGCGCCCATGGCCCACCAGGGCAAGTACCCCTATTACATCCAGCAGGTGACCATGGACATGGCCGTCAAGCATGGCGGGGTGGAGGTGGTCAAGGCAATCGACAGCCTGGAGCCGAACGCCTGGAAGCACCCGTCGGTCAAGATGGCCGCCGAGGCCCTGCTGGAGATCAAGTCCAAGGGCTACATGCTCCAGGGCACCGAGGGCCTGGACCACATCCAGTCCCAGACCCGCTGGAACGAGCACAAGGCCGCCTTCATCCCCTCGGGCTCATGGCTGGAGAACGAGCAGAAGAAGGTCGCGCCCAAGGACTTCGCCACCACGGTCGCCCCGACCCCCCTGATGGACGGCTCCAAGCTGCCGTTCCAGTCCACCCGGGTCAGCGCGGCCGAGGCGTTCATCGTCCCCGCCAAGGCCAAGAACCTCCCCGGCGGCCAGGAATATCTCCGCATCATGCTGTCGAAGGAGGGGGCGTCGAAGTTCACCGAGCTCACCGCCGCCCCGACCGTCGTCACCGGCGCCGGCGAGGGCCTCGACCTCACCCCGGCGGCGGCGTCGGCCAGCGAGCTCGTCAAGGCCGGCGGCGACAACAACTGGAACTACTACTTCTTCGTCTGGTATTCGCCGATGCGGCCCAAGATCGAGACGGCCTTCGGTGAGCTCGCGGCCGGCCGCGTCACCGCCGACGAGTTCTGCGCCGCGTGCCAGAAGGCGGCCGACGAGACCGCCAAGGACCCGCAGACCAAGAAGCGCACGCGCAGCTAGCCGGCAAGGTCCGCCGCAGGCGCGGAGAAGGAGTGCGATGCGACACGGTCAGTACCGGTTCATCGTGGGCTTCCTGGTCCTGCCCTTGGCGTTGTACGCGATCTTCGTGATCTCGCCCTTCGTCCAGGCCTTCTACTACTCGCTGACGAACTGGACCGGCGTCTCGCCACAGTTCGAGTTCATCGGGCTGCAGAACTTCCAGACGCTGACCCAGGACTCGTTGTTCCTGGGGGCGGTGCGGAACAACCTGGTGCTGCTGGTGGGCATGCCGCTGGCGGTGATCCTCCTGGCCCTCTTCTACGCCTTCCTGCTGAACGTCGGCGGGTCGGGATCCGGCGCCGGGGTCAGGGGCGTGCGCGGGTCCGGGTTCTACAAGCTGGCCTTCTTCCTGCCGCAGGTGCTGTCGGTCCCGGTGATCGCGGTGATCTGGGCCGTCATGCTCGACCCGACGCCGACGGGCCTGGTCAACAGCGCGATGCGGCGCGTCGGGTTCGGGGGCTCGGGCTGGCTGGCCGACCCCAACCTGGCGCTGTACTGCGTGCTCTGGGTCCTGGTCTGGGGCAGCGTCGGGTTCTACCTGGTGCTGTTCAACGCGGCCATGTCCTCGATCCCCAGGGACATCTACGAGGCGGCGCTGATCGACGGGGCCGGGCGGGTGGCCACCTTCTTCCGGGTCACGGTCCCGCTGCTGTGGGACACGATTCAGACCTCCTGGGTGTACCTGGCGATCCTCGCCCTCGACGTCTACGCCCTGGTCGCGGTGATGACCCCCGGGCCGGGCGGACCGGCCAACGCCACCCAGGTGATCTCCCTCCAGATCGCCCAGAACGGCTTCCAGTTCGGCCGCGCCGGCTATGCGTCGGCGATGGGCGTCGTCCTGTTCTTCTTCACCCTGATCATCGCCGCCATCATGCTGCGCGCCACCCGGCGCCAGCGGATCGAGTACTGAAGGACCGTCATGGCCGTCACGACACGCACCGGCGACGCGGGCACCCCGGCCACCGCGCCGCCCCGGCAGCCCGGCGACGGCCGCAGGGCCGGCCGGGCCGGCGTCGGGGTCAACGTCTTCTCCCACGTCGTCCTGATCGGCTGGTCGGTGATGGTGCTGGTCCCGTTCGCGTGGGCCCTGCTCGCCTCGGTGAAGACCTCAGGCGAGATCTTCGGCTCCCCGTGGTCGCTGCCGGCGACCTTCCAGTGGTCGAACTTCGCCTCGGCCTGGGACAAGGGCGTCGGCGAGTACCTGCTCAACAGCGTCATCGTCGTCACCGGCGGGGTGGTCCTGACCATGCTACTCGGGTCGATGGCCGCCTACGTGCTGGCGCGGTACCAGTTCCCCGGCAACCGGCTCATCTACTACCTGTTCGCCGCCGGGATGATGTTCCCGGTGTTCCTGGCCATCGTGCCGCTGTTCTTCGTCGTGCAGAACCTGGGCATGCTGTCCACCTACCAGGGCCTGATCCTAGTCTATGTCGCCTACTCCCTGCCGTTCACCGTGTTCTTCATGCACGCGTTCTTCCGGACGCTGCCGACCTCGGTCGCCGAGGCCGCGTTCATGGACGGCTGCTCGCACGCCGGCGTCTTTTTCCGGGTGATGCTGCCGATGGCCAAGCCCGGCCTGCTGAGCATCGGCATCTTCAACGTGATCGGCCAGTTCAACCAGTTCGTCCTCCCACAGTTCCTGTCCCCCGAGCGGCCGGTGCTGGCCCAGGGCATCGCCACGCTCCTGGCCAGCCAGCGGTACGAGGGCGACTGGGGGGCCCTGTTCGCCGCCCTGACCATCGCCATGGTTCCCGTCGTGGTCGTCTACCTGCTGTTCTACCGGCAGGTCCAGGCCGGCCTGACCAGCGGCACGCTCAAGTAGCGGCCACGTTCGATCGCGCCCCGGATGGGTACGGAGTGCCCATGGACCGGCAACCGTTCGTCCATGCCGAGCTGGTGTCGCAGCCGGACTGCTGGCGGCGCGCCGTCGAGGCCGCCGCGCGGTCCCAGGGCCTGCTGCCTCGGGACGGTGAACGGGTCGCGGTGGTGGGCTGTGGGACGTCCTGGTTCATGGCCCAGGCCTACGCGTCGCTCCGGGAGTCCGGGGGCAGGGGCGAGACGGACGCCTTCGCCGCCTCCGAGATGCCCCGCGGGCGCAGCTACGACCGGCTGCTCGCCATCACCCGGTCGGGGACGACGACCGAGGTCCTCACCCTGCTCCAGCAGGCTCGGGGACGGCAGCCGACCCTGGTCGTCACCGGGGATCCCGCCTCCGCCGTGACCGGCGCCGCCGACCAGACGATCGTGCTCGACTTCGCCGACGAGCGGTCGGTGGTGCAGACCCGGTTCGCCACCACCACGCTCGCCCTGCTCCGGGCGAGCCTGGGTCAGGACCTCGGGCCCGCCATCGGCCAGGCCGACCAGGCCACCGCGGTCCAGCTACCGGCCGCCAGGCTTCCGGAGGCGACGGCGCTGGTCGTCTCCGGAAGCCTGCCACCCCGGCGCCAACGACGACGCCTGCGCCCGGCTCGTGCGCCTGGCCGCCGCCCACCAGGCCACCGTCCTGGTCGATACCGTCGGTGAGGCCCTGCTCCAGGCGGCCGCGGCCGGCACCGACATCGTCAAGCCCAACGCGGGCGAGCTGCTCGACACCACCGGCCTGGCCGACGTCCCCACGGCCGCCGCGGCCCTCAGGCGGCGCGGCGCCAAGGCGGTGGTGGCCTCGCTTGGAGAAGCCGGCATGACCGCGTTCACCCCGGACGGGTGCTGGCGGGCCGCGCCGCCGGCCCGGCTCGTCGGCAACCCCACCGGATCGGGCGACGCCGCCGCGGCCGGGCTCGTCGCCGGCGCCGTCGCCGGGGCGCCCTGGCCTGACCGGCTCTGCGACGCCGTCGCCCTGTCGGCCGCCGCGGTGCTCCAGCCGACGGCCGGCAGCGTCGACCTGGCCCAGGTTCGTCGACTCCTTCCCCAGGTCGTCGTGGAGGAGCACCATGCCCCTGGCCTCGACCGCTGACCTCGTCACGTCGGCAGCGCGCGACCGGCACGGGGTCGGGGCGTTCAACGTGGTCCAGCTCGAGCACGCCGACGCCATCGTGTCCGGCGCCGCCCAGGCCGACGCCCCGGTGATCCTCCAGGTCAGCCAGAACACGGCGCGCTACCACGGCGGGCTGGAGCCGCTGGCCCTCGCGACCCTTTCCATCGCTCGGCGCACGGCCGTGCCCGTGGCGGTTCATCTCGACCACGCCGAGACGCCGGAGCTGGTGGGTGAGGCGGTACGGCTCGGCTTCGGCTCGGTGATGTTCGACGCGTCCAGGCTCCCCTACGAGGCGAACCTCGCCGCCACCGCCGAGGTCGCCGCCCGCTGCCACGCCGCTGGGGTGTGGGTGGAGGCGGAGCTGGGCGAGGTCGGCGGCAAGCACGGCGCGCACGCCCCGGGGGCCCGCACCGACCCGGCGGAGGCGGCCGGCTTCGTGGCCGCGACCAAGGTGGACGCGCTGGCCGTGGCCGTGGGCAGCTCGCACGCCATGCTCACCCGGGACGCCAGGCTGGACTTCGACCTCATCGGGCGGCTCGCCGCCCGCGTCCCGGTGCCACTGGTCCTGCACGGCTCCTCGGGCGTGCCCGACGCCGACCTGAAGCGGGCCGTCGCCGCCGGGATCACCAAGGTGAACATCGCCACCCGGCTCAACCACGCCTTCACCGTGGCCGTGCGGGCCAGCCTGGCCGAGGACCCGTCACTGGTGGACCCCCGCAGGTACCTGGGCACGGCCCGGGAGGCCGTGGCCGCCGAGGTGAGCCGCCTCCTCCAGGTACTCGGCTCCGGTCGCGAACGGTCAGCCGTCGTCGACAGCGAGTAGGCAGTTCAGCCGTGCAGCCGGAAGTCATAGATGAAGGGCACGTCCGAGTGGGCGCTCGCCACTCCCGGAGGTGCTTGATGAAGCCGGCAATCCCCACCGGTCTCGATGCAGCGTCTCCGGTAGATGCGCCATAGGTCCGACAGCGAGACCTCGCCCTCCCGTAGGTCAGCGACCTCCAGGCCGCCTTCGAGTATGGATTCGGCAAGCCGGATTTCACCGTGGAGCACGGCGGCCCACGCTTGCAGGAAACGGAATCTCCCCGCGAACGAGGACTCAGGCGCTGCTTGCGCCAGCGCAACTGCCTCCGAGAAGCGGTTCACCGCGATCAGCGCTTCGATCGCCTCCAGCCGAAGTTGCGCGACGTCGGGCGTCAGATCCAGCGCACGCAGATACTGCTCGGCCGACCGTTCGGGCTCACCCAACAAGCCGCTCGCGGCCGCGATGTTGCGCAACGCGAGCCAGGAGTCCGGTTCCAGCGCGTACGCCGCCTCCCAGGCCTCGACCGCGGCATGGAGATGGCTGGCATTCCATCGCACGACCCCGGTGCAACATCGCTGCGGCCGAGTCCGCCGCCCCTTCGAGAAGGTCCGAGCAGGGCTTGGCAACAACATAGGAGCGCGGCGTTCCAGGCGGCAGGATGCCCGTTTCCAGGAGGGCAACCCACGGCTCCTGGTCTTCGCCAAGGCTGGAACGGGGGAACAGGCGATCGATGCCCGGCGAGGGTTCCTCCTGCGACACCTCACGCCGAAGCGACTCGAGCGCCCCCATCCCGAGCCGGCGTGCAATGGCTCACCATGCCGGTCGTGTTCTGCCCCTGCGCGTTCCTCGAGCATGGATCCGATACGTGCCTCGGCGATCGCCGACTCCATGCACTCGATCGCGTCCACCCACTCCCCATGCACCGCTTCCACGGGAACCGAGACCGGCCCATATACCTCGGACCACGACCAGCTCTCTCCGGAACCGAGCGGGACGTGTTCGAGCTGGGTCCTGGTCAGGCCGGCCTGGATCTCAAAGTAGGACTCGGTCGAGCCCGTGAGGAATTCCTGCCAGCGACGCCCGCCGGGAGTGTTCCCCCAGGTGAACAGCTTCCATCCACGAAGCCGTCTGCTGGACACCTGTAGCAGGCCGACGCCTGCCGCATCCACGGCCGCGATCCAGGGGAGCTTCCCGGGATCCAGCTCGAAGAAGTGGTCGGCGGTCCGAGCCGCCGCATGCGGATAGCTCAGGTCGAGCCCGCCGGATCCCGTCACGGGAACGCGATGGAGCCGTCGCCCATACGTGAACTCGAACGCAGAACGAGTGCGCCGCGACCCGAGTGCCGGCAGACCGCATCAAGTATGGTTCGCCGGATGATGGAGGGCGCTGTCCTGGTGGCGATCGAGCAGGGCCAAGGAGCCGCGGTGGCGCGACGGGGCTGCGCGGCCGAGGAGTCCGACTCCTCGGCCGCGTCAGGCTTGTCCTGTACGCCTCCTCGCTTGGTTACTGGATGAGGGTCCACAGCTTCGGAGCCAGGTCTGGTGTGGATCCGGGTTGCGATATGTGCGCCCGGATGGCGCGATAGAGCTCGCCCTGATGGTTCACCAACGCCCCAGCCGCGTACCGGGTTCCCGCCGTCCAGTGGGGCACGTTGACCGGCGCGATGCGACTGGTGCGGCCGTCCACGGCACGGGTGCGGAGCAGCGCCGACGCGCCGACGTTCACCGGGCCGGTGTAGGTCGACCAGCTGGCCCCATCGACCGAGTACTGGATCGTCATGCCCGGGTTCCGCACGTTGGCGGTCAGGACGCCGCCGTCGATCCTGCCGCCGGGCAGCGGGATACGGTAGTTGACTCCCACACCCGGCAGGTCCACCGGCTGGTAGTACGACAGCAACGGGAAGGTGACCTGGCCGAGCGTGTTGACGAACACATTCCAGGCCGCCGGCATCTGTTCCGGGGTGGGCGTGTTCCGGTTCCACGCGCGCTCCGCGACCCCGAGCAGCTTGGGGAACGCCTGGTATTCGCGGATCTTGGCCGACTTGCCGTTCTCGCCCCAGAGCTGCGCCTCGATCCCGAGGATGTTCTGCTTGCCTTCCTCGGTGAGCCGCTCCCAGTTGGGGTCGGGGGTGAAGGGGTTGCCCCACCGGTCATGGGTGGCGTTGGCGTACACGTTGAACGGTTGGTAGGTGAAGGTCTTCTGCTCGTCAACGAAGTTGGCCCAGTAGTAGCCGGGTTCGTCGGGATCCTTGTTGTAGGCAAGATCCATGTACAGGTTCGTGGCATGCGCCAGGATCACCGGGATGCCGTCGTTGGCGAACTGGTAGGCGATCTGTTCACGGCCCCAGCCCCAGACGTTCTGCCATGGGAGCGGGACGAAGTTGTCGAGCTTGAGGTCGCCGGTACCGGCCAGAAGCACGTCCTCCCAACCGGCGGTGCGTGGGGCGACCGTTCGTGCGATCTGGTGCCAGCGCGCGAAGAAGTAGTCCATGAGCTGCTTGTCGCTCATGCCGGCGGTCTGTGGATTGCTCTGGCACAGCGGCGAGTTCTGCCACCGGTTGGGGCCGGGCGGCTCGTCCCCACCAAGGTTCACCATCGGCAGCGACGCTCCGGCGGCGTCGTACATCGCCTTCACCTCGGTCACGACCTTGGTCAGGAACGCGTAGGTGCTCGGGATGCACGGGTTCGCCAGGTTGTCGGTGTAGTACTGGACGCTGCGGTGCTCGGAGGTGTCGTTCGGATCTAGCAGCCGGTACCGGCTGGCCCGAGCGGGGTCGCTGTCCTTGTAGCGCTCGTACCGGTGCTCCATCGCCTGGACGGCGGCGCGGGCGTGAGCCGGGAAGTCGAACTCCGGGATGACCTGGATATGGCGCCGCTTGGCATAGCGGAGGATGTTTTGGAAGTCCTTGGTGGTGTAGTAGCCGCTCCCCTTGCCGACAAAGTTCAGCGTCGCCTGCTCGAAGCCCTGGTACGTGGGAGGGCGGCCGAGATTGGCCACCGTCTCGTTGGCCGGCTTGGCGTGGATGTTGTCGCCCGGCCGCAGGTCGTTGCCCGAGCCCATGGCCTGGTGCAGCATCGTGTCCTCGTCGAGATCGAAGCCGCGCCGTGCGCCGTAGCTGGTGAGCTCGGGGATGCCGGGAATCTGAAGGCGCCACCCCTCGTCGTCCGTCAGGTGAAAGTGCAGCCTGTTGAGCTTCAGAAAGGACATCAGATCCAGGAACTTCTTGATCGTTGCCTTGGTCTCGAAGTGGCGGGCCACGTCGATTGCCATGCCGCGATAGCCGAACAGCGGAGCGTCAGAGATCGTGGCCCGGGGAATCGACACGGTGGAGCGCCTTGCGCCTCCAGCGGCCGACCGGTACGCCGAGAGCGGGATGAGCTGGCGCAGCGTCTGGATGGCGTAGAACACCCCCGCGCGGTCCTTTCCGACGATGCGGGTGCCACGGCCGGAGACCTGCAGGAGGTAGCCCTCGCTGTCCGCCTCACCGTCGTCATCGATGTCCAGCCTCCGGTCGAGCCGGAGGTCGATGATCCCCGGCCCGCTGGCGTGCCCGCCCTTGACCAGGACGACATCGCCCCTGAGCACGTCCTCGAGCGCCGACTCCAGGTACTCCGCCACATGCCGCAGGTTGGCTTGGTACTGGATCCTGGCCTTCCGACCGTTGATCGTCACGACGCCGGGTCGTGTGCCGACCCTGAGCGGCCGGGGCAGGATCCTGTCCTGGAGGCTCAGGCTCAGCAGCGGGGCGGTGTTCTCCGCAAAGCGGGTGCCGGCGGTCTGCACCGGGTTGTTGTCGCCCGCGAACGCGGTCGTCTGATTCGGATCGGTAGGGTCGAGCAGCGCCTTGGCAGGCACCCACCGGGCCGGCTCACCATCGAAGACGATGTGCCAGCCGGCCGGCGCGTCGCTCTTCAGGATCGCCCACAGCTCGACGTCGAGCGAGATTGTGCGCCGCTCCCGCGGCCCCAGCGGGTCAAACTCGCTGGTCGGCTCGAGCACGTAGTAGTCGCCGCTCTGGGCAGCGTCGGCGCGTGTCAGGGAGAGGCCCTGGTCGGCCAGCTGCTGGCGCGCCGCATCACCAGGTTGGCCCGGCGGATAGACGGCCAGCGGCTGGCGCACGAAGCTGAAGTACAGCCGCCAGCCGCTGCTGCCCAGCTCACAGGCGCCGTCGCGGTTCGCGAGGACCAGTTCCGCACGGAAGGACTGTCCGCTGTCCCCGTGGTCCACCGGCTGATAGGTGATGAACAAATCGCGTGCGTCGGGGTGGCAGGAGTCGCCCTGAGCGCCTGCGCTGGGGAGCGCTGACGTAAGAGCGAGCATCGAGGCCAGCACTGCCGCCGCAAGCATCCGGAAGATGGGGGATGTAATCGGTTGCTTCGCCTTCGAGAGCACCGTTGCCTCCTCCTCTCAGCGGTCTACGCTCCGCCGAAGCCGTAAGGGAACAGCACCCGCAGTGACGCCGGGTTGAAGCCGTAGGTGGCCAGGTTGGCCCGTGCCGCGGTCCAGGAGGCGATGACGTGGGACTCACGCACCGCCACCGCGATCAGCGGCCTGCTGGCCTTAAGGAGCGGGTTCACCAGGTCCTTCTGTTCCGGGCATCGGCATTGTTGCAGGCCTGGCTGGTGGTGACTACCACCAACTTGTTACGGTTTGCCGGGCAGTGACCGCTTGGTCGGTGATCGCGTCGCTTGGGGACTCCAGGGGCAGCACCTCGGCGACCAGGCCGAGGCCGGCCAGACCCTGGCCCATGGTGGCGGTGGTGCCGACGCAAGCCGATGACCAGGGGGGCCTTCCGCCACCCCGCGCCAGCGGCGTCGGCCTTGAGCAGCGTGACGCCGCGGTCGACTTGGCCTCCACCGGCCGGTGGTAGATGACGGCGGCGCTGCGTGGGCCGGGGTCACGGCGGTGCCGATCGACGAGGCGCCCAGTGGGATCAAGACCGTCCCGACAACCCTACGAGATGATCCAGGTACTCTTCAGCTGACGATGCCAGGCCACCCAGCTCGCGGGCTGACCGTGGGCGTCTACGAGGCGGCCGGGACCGCGACGGCGGTCGGACGGTGATCCGGCTGCTCGACCTAGACCGAGCCGCCCTGGCGGCGCTGTCCGGGCGGGCCTTGCTTGCGGCCGTCCCCGCCTCGGAGGGCCGGACGATCGCGGTCGAGGTGATCGCCGGCGGCGCCCCGCTGGCCGACCCGGCCGACAAGTCGAGGTCGTCGCCGCCATGGGGGCCGACCTGCTGCTGCTCAACCGCATCAGGAGGCCATCACCGACGGGGGTTGGCGGCTGCCGGCGCTTGGTCGCCTGGATGACCTGGCAAGCCTGGCTGGCCGCGTCGGCCGCCCGGTGGGCGCCAACCTGGAGCCCGGTGACGTTCCTGCTCCTCGGCGGGCCACCCCCGACGCCGCCCACCGGTTGATTGAGGCGGGCGCCGCCTTCCTCTGCCTGACCGCTAACCCCGCCACCGGCACCACCCTGGCCGACCTGGCCAGGGCCACGGCCGCGATCCGCGCCGCCACCGGCCATGAGCCGGTCATCTGGGCCGGCAAGATGCACCAGGCCGGCGCCCCCGAGACACTGACCCCGGCCGGGGTGGCGGCCCTGGTCGGCGCCGGGGCCGACGCGGCCCTGGTGCCACTGCCGGGAACCGTGCCCGGCGTGACCCGTGAGGCGGCCGCCGAGATCGTGCAACCCGTCCACGCGGCTGGCTGGCTGGCGGTGGGGACGGTCGGGACGAGCCAGGAGGGCTCCCATCCGCCCCTGATGGACGCCCTCGGCCTTGTCGCCAAGGAGATCGGGGTCGACATCCACACCTCGGCGATGCCGGTCTCGGCGGCAGCCCCGACCCGGA
>Ga0307416_100001396_pt1 | contig 13086 bp, 10 predicted proteins | sample DK1Cmetagenome_2_FD_203821 | JGI IMG/M metagenome (GOLD analysis project Ga0307416, IMG submission 203821) | Maize rhizosphere microbial communities from greenhouse at UC Davis, California, United States - DK15-C-3 | ecosystem: Host-associated > Plants > Roots > Rhizosphere > Soil | place...
TCCCCCTGACCCCTCCGATCGGAACCGTTCCCGTGACCCCCGCCTTCGCTTCGCGCGCGCTCGCTTGCTCGCTTCTCGCCGTTGTTGGATCAGTCGCTAGCGCGCAAACGCCGGCCCCGTCGAGCACGGTCCCGGCGACCGCGCCTGCATCGACCGTGCGAACCGTGCCCGGCATGCCCGCGGTTCCCGACGCGTCCAACCTGTATAGCGAGCAGACGGCCGGCAAGGTGATTCCTTCGGTGGCGAACGACCTGCCGCGCGTGTACGTGCCGCACGTCAAGTCGAACGACGTCTACGTCATCGATCCCGAGTCGATGAAGATCGTCGACAGGTTCCGCGTCGGGATCAACCCGCACCACATCGTGCCGTCGTGGGACATGAAGACGCTGTGGGTCGCCAACACCGCCGAAGGACGCAAGGATGGCAGCCTCATCCCGATCGACCCGAAGACCGGGAAGCCGGGCAAGGCGATCCCGGTCGACGATCCGTACAACATGTATTTCACGCCGGACGGCAAGTCGGCGATCGTCGTCGCCGAGGCGTACAAGCGCCTCGATTTCCGCGATCCGCACACGTTCGAGATGCAGTACCAGATTCCGGTGCCGGATTGCGCGGGCGTCAACCACGCCGACTTCTCCATCGACGGCAGCTACGTGATCTTCACCTGCGAGTTCGCGGGCACGCTGGTCAAGATCGATCTCGGCGCGCGCAAGGTGGTCGGCTACCTCAAGCTGAAGAAGGGCCGCATGCCCCAGGACATTCGCATCTCGCCGGACGGCAAGCTGTTCTACGTCGCCGACATGAAGGCCGACGGCCTGTTCGTGGTCGACGGCGACGCGTTCCGCGAAGTGGGCTTCGTACCGACCGGCGTCGGCGCCCATGGCCTGTACCCGAGCCGTGACGGTCGCAAGCTGTACGTGGCCAATCGCGGGTCGAACATCATCCGCGGCAAGCCGAAGGGCCCGGGCAGCATCAGCGTGCTCGATTTCGCGACCGGCAAGGTCGAGGCGACGTGGCCGCTGCCCGGTGGAGGCAGCCCCGACATGGGGAACGTGAGCGCCGACGGGAAGTGGCTATGGCTGTCGGCGCGCTACGACGACGTCGTCTACGCGGTCGATACGTCGACCGGGGCCGTGACCAGCATCCCCGTGGGCAAGGAGCCGCACGGGCTCACCGTGTGGCCACAGCCGGGACGCTATTCGCTCGGTCACACCGGGAACATGCGGTAGCCGACGCAAGGCCGGGCGACCCGGCCGCGTACATCACTAGAGCGTGCCGACTGTGCGGCGTCGCGGTTGCGCGAAGGCGACGAACGAGCGGCGTGAATCCGCCGCCGCGTGCCGCGATCTACACCGCGCGGTCATGCCGCCCGGCGAATGACGTCGACGCCGCCCATGTACGGTCTCAGCACGTCGGGAACGTCGATCGAGCCGTCGTCGCGCTGGTAATTCTCCATCACGGCGACCAGCGTGCGCCCGACGGCGAGGCCCGACCCGTTCAGCGTGTGCACGAGCTCGGGCTTGCCCTGCGCGTTGCGAAATCGCGCCTGCATGCGCCGCGCCTGGAACGCCTCGCAGTTGCTGCACGAGCTGATCTCGCGATACCTGCCCTGGCCGGGTAGCCACACCTCGAGATCGTAGGTCTTCGCGCTGGCGAAGCCGATGTCGGCCGTGCACAGCGCCATCACGCGGAACGGCAGCGCCAGCCGCTTCAGGATCGTTTCGGCGTGCCCGGTCAGCTCCTCGAGCGCTGCGTACGAACGATCCGGGTGCACGATCTGCACCAGCTCGACCTTCTCGAACTGGTGCTGGCGGATCATCCCGCGCGTGTCCTTGCCGTAGCTCCCCGCCTCCGAACGGAAGCACGGCGTGTGCGCGGTGATGCGGATGGGAAGCGACTCGGCGGCCAGGATCTGGTCGCGCACGGTGTTCGTCAGCGTTATCTCGGAAGTCGAGATCAGATAGAGCCGTTCCTCGCCCTCCGCACCGCCCTTGATCGCGGCGAACATGTCCTGCTCGAACTTCGGCAGCTGCGTCGTGCCGACCAGCGTCTCGGCATTGACGATGTAGGGCGTATAGCACTCGGTGTAGCCGTGCTCGCGCGTGTGCACGTCGAGCATGAACTGCGCGAGCGCCCGGTGAAGGCGCGCCAGCCCGCCGCGCAGGAACGAGAAGCGCGCGCCGGACAATTTCGCGGCGGTCGCGAAGTCCAGCAGGCCGAGCGCCTCGCCGAGCTCCACATGGTCGCGCGCCGCGAACGAGAAGTCGCGCGGCTGGCCGACGCGGCGCACCTCGACGTTGTCCGCCTCGGATCGGCCGACTGGCGTCGACTCGTGCGTGAGATTCGGAAGATCGAGCAGGAACGCACGCAGGCGAGCCTGGACGTCTTCCAGTGCGCCTTCGAGGCGCTTCACTTCATCGCCGACCCCGGCCACCTCGGCCAAGAGCGGCGCCGCATCGCGGCCCTGGCCTTTCGCGACACCGATCTCCTTCGACAGCGCGTTGCGGCGCGACTGCAGGTCCTGGGTGCGCGTCTGAAGCGCCTTGCGCTCGCTTTCCAGCGCTTCGAAAGCGGCGGCATCGAGGGCGACGCCGCGGGCCGCCAGCCGTTGCACGACCGCTGGAAGATCGTTTCGAAGGAGGTTGACGTCGAGCATCGGCGCATTTTATCCGAGCGGTACGCTGGGCCGCTCGCCACGCCTGGCGCCCAAAAAAGACAAGCCCCGCCGGGGCGGGGCTTGTCGGGTCGTGACGAACAACCGGTCAGAGCTTGCGCCTGCGTGTCGTCCAGCCGAGCGCGAGCAGTCCGAGCGCGAGCAGCGCCACGCTGTTCGCTTCGGGAACCTGCAGCGTCGGGTTGCACGGCACGGTGCTCGTGCAGCGCTCGCCCAGCAGGTAGATGTTCGACAGGCCGTTCAGCTGCCCGCCGCCCAGCAGGAACGTGCCGGTGAAGTCGCGCGGATCCAGTTGCACGACGAACGAATCGGGATTGTCGCTCAGCGTGTTGCCGCCACCGCCGAAGTGGAACGCGATGAACAGCGTCTCCCACGTATCCCAGAGCGATTCGTCGAACGTGAACGTCCCGGAGCTCGACGTCAGCAGCGTGTAGTCGAGCGCGCCCTCGCCGGTCTGCGGATCCACGCCGACCACGTCCTTGTCGACGGTGCTGAGTCCGAGTGCGGCGATGTCCGCGTCCTGCAGGTTGCCGGTCTGCGTGTAGCACAGGCCCCCCGCCATCGCGGGGTCGATCGTGACCGTACGCGTCCCTTGCGTTGTCGGGTCCGCCGCTCCACACACGACCATCACGCCCGCCTGGGCGCCGGTCGCGAACAACACTGCTGCCGATCCGGCCGCGACCCACCCGACCAGCTTCCTTGCAATTGCCATCGTGCTTCCTTCCCTGTCCCGTTGCGACGTACCGAATGCACGCCGATCACGGAAGGTGTTTAGCAAGAGGGATGCCGCAGTTGCAGAAACAAGCAGTTGCAATGACAACGGCATGCCGGGGGGGCGACGATGTAAGGACGCGCGACATACGGGTTTGCACGACCTCGGCGCTCCGCTTCGCCAGGCTGTAGCCGACATCTGCGTGATCGTTCGCGTGATCGTTCGCCGGGTCGGCGCACGAACTCGGGCGCACGATCGCGAGCTAGCCACTACCCATCGACGACGCGCCGACGTCCGGGTCATCGTCGTCCGCATCGCGGTCGCGCTCGCGAAGCGCGCGCAACCGCTGCGCGATCCGTTCCTCCAGCCCGCGATCCGTCGGTGCATAGAACCGCGTCGGGGGCATGTCGTCGGGCAGGTAGTGCTCCCCCGCCGCGTACGCGCCCGGCTCGTCGTGCGCGTAGCGATAGCCCTTCCCGTAGCCGAGCGTCTTCATGAGCTTCGTCGGCGCATTGCGCAGTCGCATCGGCACCGGGCGGGAGCCGTCCTGGGCAATGAACCCGCGGACGTCGTTGTACGCGGTGTAGACGGCGTTGCTCTTCGCCGCGACGGCCAGGTAGAGCACGCATTGCGCGAGCGCGAGCTCGCCTTCGGGGGTGCCGAGACGCTCGTAGGTCGCGACGGCGTCGAGGGCGACGCGAAGCGCGCGCGGATCGGCGAGGCCGATGTCCTCGACGGCCATGCGAATCAGCCGGCGGCCGACGTACAGCGGATCGGCGCCGCCATCGAGCATCCGGCACATCCAGTAGAGCGACGCGTCGGGATCGGAGCCGCGCACCGACTTGTGCAGCGCCGAGATCTGGTCGTAGAACGCTTCACCGCCCTTGTCGAAACGTCGCAGGCTCCTCGCGATCGTGCGCTCGACGAACGCCGTGTCGAGCGTCGTGACGCCGCCGTCGGCGGCGGCGATGGCCAGCTGCTCGACCAGGTTGACGAGGCGTCGTCCATCGCCGTCCGCATATCCGACGATCGCCTCGCGCGCCGCCGGGTCGACGGCGACATCGGGCATCGCCTCGCGGGCCGCGCGATCGAACAGCGTCAGAAGATCGTCGTGCGTGAGCGGCTCGAGCACGTAGACGGCCGCGCGAGAGAGCAGCGCGCCGTTGACCTCGAAGGACGGGTTCTCCGTCGTCGCACCGATGAACGTGAGCAGGCCCTGCTCGACGAACGGCAGGAACGCGTCCTGCTGCGACTTGTTGAAGCGATGCACTTCGTCGACGAACAGGATCGTCGGGCGTCCCGATTGCGCCCGTGTCTGCTCGGCCCGCGCGACGGCGTCGCGGATGTCCTTGATGCCCGCGAGCACCGCGGAAATGGCAATGAAGTCGGCGTCGAACGCGTGCGCCATCAGCCGGGCGAGCGTCGTCTTGCCGACGCCGGGCGGCCCCCACAGGATCATCGAATGCAGCTTGCCGGAGTGGAACGCGACGGCGAGCGGCTTGCCCGGACCAAGCAGGTGGCGCTGGCCGATGACCTCGTCGAGAGACGTCGGGCGCAGGCGTTCGGCCAGCGGTACGCCGGCGGCGGCGGAGGCGGCAGCCGCGAACAGGTCGGAGGAAGGCACGGGAAGCTCGCGTCGCGGCGTTCGATTGTCACACACCGAGGACCGGACGCCGACGGTTGCGGTCCGCTACAGTAGCGGCATGACCCCGTCGAAGATCCTCGCGCTCCTCGCTTGCGTGCTCGTCGAGGTCGGCGATGCCCGCGCGTTCGACGTGCAGGGACATCGCGGTGCGCGTGGCCATGCGCCCGAGAACACGCTGGCGGCGTTCCGCCGCGCGATCGAGCTCGGCGTGACGACGATCGAGACCGACGTCGGCGTGACGCAGGACGACGTCCTGGTCATCGCCCATGATCGCCACCTCAATCCGGCGATCGTCCGCGAAGCGAACGGGCGCTGGCTGCAGGGACCGGGACCGACGATCCGTTCGCTGGCCGTCGCCGAGCTCAAGCGCTACGACGTCGGACGACTGGACCCCGCGTCGAGCTACGCGAAGCAATGGGCACAGCAGGTGCCCTCGGACGGGCAGCGCATCCCGGCGCTGACCGATCTGTTCGCCCTCGTCCGGGCGAGCGGGAAGCCGACGGGCATCAACATCGAAACGAAGCTCTCGCCACTGGCGCCGGACGACACGGTTGCACCCGCGGCGTTCGCGCGCCTGCTGGTCGACGAGATCCGGGCGGCCGATTTCACCGATCGCGTCACCGTGCAGTCGTTCGACTGGCGCACGCTGGTCGAAGTGAAGCGGCTTGCGCCGGAGATTCGCACCGTGTGCCTCACCACCGAAGGCGGCAACGGCGACACGGTCAAACCCGACGCGAGCGGACGCTCGCCCTGGCATGCGGGTCTCTCGCTCGCGGAGGCGGGATCGCTGCCCAAGCTCGTCAAGGCGGCCCAGTGCGACACCTGGTCGCCGTTCTTCCGCAACGTCACCGCCGAGCGCGTGCGCGATGCGAAAGCGCTGGGACTGCTCGTCGTGCCGTGGACGGTGAACGAGCCGGCGGACATCGCGCTCATGCTCGACGCGAACGTCGATGGTCTGATCAGCGACTATCCCGACCGCGTGACGAAGCTCCTCGCGGCACGAGGCGTACGAACGCCCTAGCCTGCCGCGAACCCCCCGGTCGGCGCGCGCGCGCGCATCTCGTCAGCGCAGCGGCTTCTGCGCCGTGGCGAACGGATTGCCGAAGTCGACGCGCGTCATCGCGTCGATCCAGCGCTTGCGGTTGGCGCTGACGGTCTTCGTCGGATCGGCGAGCTCCGCCATGCGGAAGCGCCACGCGAACTGGTAGGCGACGAGGCCCGGCAGGCCGTCGACGCGACGATAGCGGTGGACGTTGAACTCGAGCCGATCGTCTCCCGGCGCCCAGGTCAGGAAGTCGACGATCGCCTCGCTGCCGTCGTCCTTGGCGATCACGTCGGCGCGCGCGTTGGGATTGTGCTCGCGCACGATGCGCGCCAGGTTGCCCGCGGCCGCGCGCGGATCGTCGAGCTTCGCGAAGTGGCGGATCGCCACCAGACGCGTCCAGCTCTGCAGCGACTCGCCCGCGCGCACGTACTCGACGAGCGGGATCGGCGCGCGGCGCGCGTCGCCGCGCAGCACGTAGCGCTCGCCGTCGAACGTCACGCTCGGTTGCGCGTGCGTGACGGGCGCAGCGAGCGCGCATGTCAGGGCCAGCAGCCACACGAAGCGATTCATCTGTCTCCACCGCGCGCACGGCGCGCGGGTCACTTGTCACCGATGATGTCGGCGCCCGGGGGCGGCGTGAACCGGAACGCGTCCGGCGGCAATTGCGGATTGCGCGCCATCTCGCCAAAGCGCACGACGGTCTTCTGGCCGAACCCGTCGGTGAGCTCGAGCGCGGCGAGCGTCCGCTCGTCGAAGCCGAGGCGGATCTCCGCGAACGCGGCGTCCCGGGCGAGCGGCGTGGCGGCCAGCCAGTCGAGGCCGCCCGACGAGGGCAGCTCCTTCCAGCTGAACGCCTTCTCGACGTCCTCGCGGCCCGCGAGCAACGCGGCCGGCGTGCTGCCGAGCGCATCCCCGAGTCGTCGCACGACCACCTGCTTCAGGTCCTCGTCGTAGATCCAGACGCGCTCGCCGTCGCCGACGACGAGCTGGCGGTAGGGCTTGTCGACCAGCCAGCGGAAGCGCCCTGGACGCGCGAGCATGAACTCGCCGTTGGCTTTCTGCACGACACGGCCGTTGCGATCGGTGACGGTTTGCGTGAACGGCGTGCGCGCCGTCTGCGTGTCGCGCACGAACGCGCGCAGCCGGTCGAGCGTGGCCGCGTGCAGCGACAGCGCGGAGAGCGCGGCGGCGAGGCCGAGGATTCGTGCGACAAAGGAGAGGCGGGACATCCGGTGCGCCGTCGAGCGGCGTGATGCGGCGGGCCGCGCCGCGGGCGCTAATTGTACGATCCGAGCGGCGTCCCCGGAATGTTCGCGAGGCAATTGCCCACGCGATCGAGGATCACGTACGTGTGGGTCAGGCCGAGCCAATCCTCCCGCCCCGCTCGCTCGCGATACTGGTGCACGTACACGCGCCAGCTGCCGTACTCGTATTCGACGCTCACGTCGCAGCCGGCGACGTAGCGCGTCGGGCCGCAGAAGTCGTCGGGGACGAGCGCCCGGGCGCGCGCGACCACCTGCGCTTCGTCGAGCTCGGGCGCGTTCTTCGGCCGATCGCGCGGGCAATAGCGCGCGCCTTCGCGATAGACCTCGACCGGCCCGGCGACGCACGGTGCGGCGAGCGCGATCACGGCGAGTGCGGCGACGCGTGCCGCCCGGCCCGGCGGCACCGCGTCAGGCTTCCTTGCCCGCCGGGACGAGCACTTCGCGGTTGCCGTTGCTCTGCATCGGCGACACGAGGCCCGCCCGTTCCATCTGCTCGATCAGCCGCGCCGAACGGTTGTAGCCGATGCGAAGATGCCGCTGCACGAGCGAGATCGAGGGTCGGCGCGTCTTCAGCACGACGGCGACCGCCTGGTCGTAGAGCGGATCGGCTTCGGCATCGCCGCTCTCCAGCGATGCGCCCTCGTCGGAGCCGTCGACGCTGCCGCCTTCGAGGATGCCTTCGACGTACTGCGGCTGGCCGGAGGACTTCAGGTGTTCGACCACGCGATGCACTTCGGCGTCCGAAACGAACGCGCCGTGCACGCGCTGCGGATACCCGGTGCCGGGCGGCATGTAGAGCATGTCGCCCTGCCCGAGCAGCGCCTCCGCGCCCATCTGGTCGAGGATCGTGCGCGAATCGACCTTGCTCGCCACCTGGAACGCGATACGGGAGGGGATGTTCGCCTTGATGAGGCCGGTGATCACGTCGACCGATGGCCGCTGTGTCGCGAGGATCAGGTGGATGCCCGCGGCACGCGCCTTCTGCGCGATGCGCGCGATCAGCTCCTCGATCTTCTTGCCGGTCACCATCATGAGGTCGGCCAGCTCGTCGACGACGACGACGATCGTCGGGAGCTCCTCGAGCGGCTCCGGCGCGTCGGGCGTGGGCGAGAACGGATTGGTGAGCGGCTTGCCGGACTTCTTCGCCTCGACGACCTTCTGGTTGTAGCCGCCGAGATTGCGCACGCCGAGCGTGCTCATCAGCTTGTAGCGCCGCTCCATTTCGCCGACGCACCAGTTGAGCGCGTTGGGCGCGAGCTTCATGTCGGTGACCACCGGCGCGAGCAGGTGTGGAATCGCCTCGTACACCGACAGCTCCAGCATCTTCGGATCGATCAGGATCAGCCGGACCTGCCTCGGCTCGGACTTGTAGAGCAGCGACAGGATCATCGCGTTGACGGCGACCGACTTGCCCGAGCCCGTGGTGCCGGCGACGAGGAGGTGCGGCATGCGCGCGAGGTCCATGACGACCGGGCGGCCGGCGATGTCCTTGCCGAGCGCGAGCGTCAGCGCCCCGGGGGCGTCGTTGTAGGTCGTCGAGGCAAGGATCTCGACGAGGCGCACCATCTGCCGCTTCGGATTGGGCAGCTCGAGCGCCATGCACGACTTGCCGGGAATCGTCTCGACGACGCGGATGCTGACGACCGACAGCGCGCGGGCGAGGTCCTTCACCAGGTTGACGATCTGCGCGCCCTTGACACCGACGGCCGGCTCGATCTCGTAGCGCGTGATCACCGGTCCCGGGTAGGCGGCGAGCACCTTGACCTGCACGCCGAAATCCGCCAGCTTCCGCTCGATCAGCCGGGACGTGAACTCGAGCGTTTCAGCGCCGACCGTTTCCGACGCGGGCGGCGCCTCCTCGAGCAACGCGAGCGGCGGCAGCGGCGAATCGGGCATGTCGGTGAAGAGCGGCCGCTGCTTCTCCTTGACGACGCGGTCCGACTTCGGCGCCAGCGGCGCAGGCGGAACGACCAGCAACGGCTCGCGCACGTCGTCGTCGATGCGCGTCAGCTCGACCGTCTGCTCGCGCGCCAGGCGCGCCTCGTCGCCGATGCGGCGATCCTCGCGCTCCTCCCGCCTGCGGCGCAGCCAGGCCAGGACACCGTCGATGGCGGCGCCGATGCGCTCCATCAGCCTGAGCCACGACACGCCGGTGAACAGCGAGAAGCCGATGGCGAACGCCGCCAGCAGGATCAGCGTCGCGCCATTGAACCCGAGCGAACCGGCGAGCGTGCGGCCGACGAGGTCGCCGAACGCGCCTCCCGGCGACCCGGGGAGCGCGACAGGAAGCCGCCAGAGCCGGATCGCTTCGATCGCCGCCGACGCGACGATCACGAGCACGAACCCGATCGTGCCGTAGAGCAGCGGATGGTCGCTTTCGCGATCGGGATCGGCGATGCGGTGGTAGCCGTGGACGATCAGCACGAGGCCGGCGATGACGAACCACCACGCCGAGACGCCGAACAGGTACAGCAGCAGGTCGGCGAGCCAGGCGCCGACCACGCCACCGCGGTTGACGACCGGTGCGCCGGTGCCGGAAAACGACCAGCCGGGATCGGTGCGCGCATAGCTGCCGAGGATCAGCGCGAGGAACAGCAGCGCGGCGACGACGATCAGCCAGCGCGACTCGCGCAGCAGGCGCGCGAACCGCGGGGACAACTCGCGGCTGGCCGGCGCATCGATGCGCCGGTTCCCGCCACGGACTCCACGCGTGTTCGTCTTAACAATCACCAGCTTGCGAGTCTAACTTAAACTTCTGCAGTATACGGCAGCGGCGCTGTCGGCGGGCCGCTTTAGGAGTCGGGCGCGCGCCCTCATCTTGTCTACACTCCCGTCTTCGCTCAACGCACGATCGGCATCGACATGGCAAAAACGGCGAAGCACGCCCGCCTCCTCATCCTCGGCTCGGGACCGGCCGGGTACACGGCCGCAGTCTACGCCGCGCGCGCGAACCTGAAGCCGGTGCTGATCACCGGGCTCGCCCAGGGTGGCCAGCTGATGACCACCACCGACGTCGACAACTGGCCGGCCGACGCCGACGGCGTCATGGGACCCGACCTCATGGCGCGCTTCCAGCGCCACGCCGAGCGCTTCGAGACCGAGATCGTCTTCGACCACATCCACACGGTCGACCTGGAGGCGCGGCCCAAGCGACTGGTCGGCGACGAGGGCGAGTACACCGCCGATGCGCTGATCATCGCGACCGGCGCGTCGGCGCGCTACCTCGGCATCGCCTCCGAGCAGGCGTTCATGGGCAAGGGCGTCTCGGCGTGCGCGACCTGCGACGGCTTCTTCTACAAAGGGCAGGACGTCGTCGTCATCGGCGGCGGCAATACCGCCGTCGAGGAAGCGCTGTACCTCTCGAACATCGCGCGCAAGGTCACGGTCGTGCATCGGCGCGACCGCTTCCGCGCCGAGGCGATCCTCGTCGACAAGCTGCTGAAGAAGACGCGCGAAGGCAACGTCGAGGTCGTCTGGGATCACGTGCTGGACGAAGTCCTCGGCGACGCCTCGGGCGTCACCGGCGCGCGCATCAAGCACAAGATCACCGGCGCGGCCCGCGACCTGCCGCTGCAGGGCGTGTTCATCGCGATCGGCCACACGCCGAACACGCAGCTGTTCGAAGGCCAGGTCGACATGGTGAACGGCTACATCCAGGTGACGAGCGGCACGCAGGGCAACGCGACGGCGACCAGCATTCCTGGCGTGTTCGCGGCCGGCGACGTCGCCGATCACGTCTATCGCCAGGCGGTCACGTCGGCGGGCACCGGCTGCATGGCCGCGCTCGACGCCGAGGCGTACCTGGAATCGCTGCACCCCTGATGGCCAAGCTGGGCGATCTCAAGGCGCTGCTCGAGGCACGCCGGGCGAAGGACGAATCGGCGCGCGCGACACCGGCGCGGGCACGCGCAGCATCGGCCTCGCCGGTGCGTGGCAGCAATGCGACGACGGCAAAGCGCGCGCTCGCGGCGAGCAAGCATGCCGACGGGGACATCGACCTCGAGTCGGCGTTCCGCGACGTGCGGCGCCTGCCGCCCGCCAATCGCGCTCGCATCAGCGCGCCGCCGCCCCCGCCGATTCCCAAGCAGCGCCTCGCCGACGAAGAGGAGGCGTTGCTCGCCTCGAAATACGGAAGCGAGGCCATCGAGCACAGCTGGGAGGTCGGACAGGAGCACGAGGGCGAGCAGACGTTTCTCCGTCCGGGACTCGGAACCGACATCCTGGCCAAGCTCCGTCGCGGCCACTGGTCGCTGCAGGGCGAGATCGACCTGCACGGGTCGACCAGCGATGAGGCCCGGGACCGCGTCGCCGAGTTCCTGCTCGACGCGCGTGCGCGCGGCGCGCGCTGCGTGCGCATCATCCACGGCAAGGGACTCACCTCGCCAGGCAAGGAGCCGGTGCTGAAGGGCAAGGTCCGGCGCTGGCTCGCGCAGTGGGATGACGTCCTCGCGTACTGCGAAGCGCCGCGGCACGCCGGCGGCGCCGGCGCCGTGCTCGTGCTCCTGCGCGGCCGATAGCGCGCTCGCGCGGCGCTCGCGCCTGCGCTAGCATCCGGGCGCCGCTTCCGGCGTTCGGAGTCCCGCATGCATCGCCCGCGCTGCCTCGTGCCATGGAATCCGTTGCCGGCGTCGATGCCGGCGACCGATCGTCCGCTTCGCCACGTGGGAGACGGCGCATGGCTCGCAGCTCGCTGATGCGATTGATGCAGGCGCTCGCGGCGCGCACGCGTCCGGCTCCCGATAGCGCCGACGAAGCGTCGCGGCGCGCGCGCAACCGGCAACGCGCCGAACGCGAGCGCGAACACCGCGAAGCGCGGCGCGAATGCCTGCGACGCGGGCTGGCCGTTGCCGGCGCCGGTGCCCTGGGCGCGGCGGACTTCGCCGTCGCGGCCACGCCGGGGCGAAAGCAGGATGTCGTCATCGTGGGTGCCGGGCTCGCCGGCCTGTGCGCGGCGCGCGAGCTCGCGGCGCATGGCGTGCGCGCGTCGGTGTTCGAGGCGGCGCCGCGCGCCGGCGGCCGCTGCTGGACCGAGCGGCGGGCGTTCGACGGCGGACAGATCGCCGAACGCGGCGGCGAGCTCGTCGACACGGCGCACGACGACCTGATCGACCTCGCGCTGTCGCTCGGCCTCGTGCTCGACGACTTGTACGCGGCCACGGCCAAGGGAACGGAAAGCGCCTGGTGGATCGGCGGCCGCCGCTATGGCGAGGACGAGGCCGCGCGCGATCTCGCGAAGCTGTGGCCGGCGCTCGATCGCGACGCGCGCCGGCTCGGCGACGACCTGCCGACGTTTGCCCGTTTCACGCGCGAGCAGGCGATGCTCGACCGGATGACGGCACGGCAGTGGCTCGAATCGCGCACGCCAGGCGGGCTCGCGAGCCCGCTCGCGCGCCTGCTGGCGAACGCCTACACCGAGGAGCTCGGCGCCGACCTCGACGACATCAGCGCCGTGACGGTCATCGACCTGTTGCGCGATTCGCCGCGCGACCGGCTGTCGCCGTACGAGGAATCCGACCAGCGCTATCACGTCCGCGGCGGCAACGACCAGGTCGTGCAACGACTGGCCGAGCCGCTCGCGGCGCAGATCGAGACCGGGAGCCGCCTGGTCGCGATGGCGCAGCGCGGCGACGGCCGCTATCGCCTGACGTTCGCACGCGACGCCGCGCGACGCGACGTCGACGCCGACCATGTGGTGCTCGCGCTGCCCTTTCCCCTGCTCGCCGACGTCGACCTCGGACAAGCGGG
>Ga0307416_100001397_pt1 | contig 13084 bp, 13 predicted proteins | sample DK1Cmetagenome_2_FD_203821 | JGI IMG/M metagenome (GOLD analysis project Ga0307416, IMG submission 203821) | Maize rhizosphere microbial communities from greenhouse at UC Davis, California, United States - DK15-C-3 | ecosystem: Host-associated > Plants > Roots > Rhizosphere > Soil | place...
CGCTCTACGACCTGCCGAGGGCGTGGCCGGCGACGACGCGGCACCGCGAAGCCGAGGGATCGAGCTACTACCGCCACTTCCACATGGGCCTGCTGCGCGAGGACGGAACGCCGAAGCTCGCCTGCAACGGCTTCGCCGAGCACACCCCGGCGATGGGCATCTGCCAATGGTTCCACTTCGAGGACCATCGCCTCGACGATGCCGTGCGCTGGCTGCGCCGCCTCGGCGTTCGCACCCTGCGCACCGGCCTCAGCTGGGCCGACAGCTTCCGCCCCGACGCCGAGCGCTGGTTCGACCGGCAGATGCGCGCGCTCGAGCGCTTCGACGTGACGCTGACGTTCTGCTTCACGCCCGAGCATCGCGGCATCCAGCCGCACCACACCAGCCCGCCGCAGCGGGCCGAGGAGTACGCCGAGTTCTGCGCCCGGATGGTGGCGCGCTACGCCGGCGCGTCAAGCCGCGCCGCGGTCGACGAGCCGCGGCCGGCGTCGATCTGCTAGCAAGCGCCGGCGATCGCGGTCGGCCTGCCTCGACAGCAGCCCGTCGAAGAAGGCGATCGTCTTCTTCAGCCCTTCCTCGAGCTGCACCTTCGGCTCCCAGTCGATCAGCTCGCGCGCCATCGTGATGTCGGGGCGGCGCTGCAGGGGGTCGTCGGACGGCAACGGCGCGAAGGCCAGCGTCGATCGCGATCCGGTGAGCTCGATGACGAGCTCGGCGAGCTGGCGGATCGTGAACTCGCCCGGGTTGCCGATGTTCATCGGCCCGGGCGTGCCGGGCTCGGCCTCCATGAAGCGATGCAGCCCTTCGATGAGGTCGTCGACATAGCAGAAGCTGCGCGTCTGGCTGCCTTCGCCGTAGATCGTGATCGGCTTGCCGCGCAGCGCCTGGACGATGAAGTTGGAGACGACACGGCCGTCGTTCGGATGCATGCGCGGGCCGTAGGTGTTGAAGATCCGTGCGACCCGGATGTCGACCGCGTGCTGGCGGTGGTAGTCGAAGAACAGCGTTTCGGCGCAGCGCTTGCCTTCGTCGTAGCAGCTGCGCACGCCGATCGGATTGACCTTGCCCCAGTAGCTCTCGGGCTGCGGGTGGGCGTCGGGATCGCCGTAGACCTCGCTGGTCGACGCCTGGAAGATGCGCGCGCGCAGCCGCTTGGCGAGCCCGAGCATGTTGATCGCGCCGTGCACGCTCGTCTTCGTCGTCTGCACCGGATCGTGCTGGTAGTGCACCGGCGACGCCGGGCACGCGAGGTTGTAGATCTGGTCGACCTCGACGTAGAGCGGAAAGGTGACGTCGTGCCGCATCAGCTCGAACCCGGCGTGGTCGAGCAGGTGCTCGATGTTGTGCTTGGTGCCGGTGAAGAAGTTGTCGACGCACAGCACTTGGTGGCCGGCGGCGAGCAGGCGCTCGCAGAGGTGGCTGCCGAGAAAGCCGGCGCCGCCGGTGACGAGGATCCTGCGCTCGGAGTTGTAGACCCGCATGTCCTTGTCCTTCAGCGGCCGACGGCGAGGTACTCGAAACCCTGGCCGCGGATCTCGGGCCCGTAGAGGTTGCGGCCGTCGAAGATGACCGGCTGCTTCAGCGCTTCCTTCAGCGTCTTGAAGTTCGGGCTCTTGAACGCCTTCCAGTCGGTCATGATGACGAGCGCATCGGCACCCTCGAGCGCCTGCATCGGCGACTCCGCGTAGCGGAGCCTCTCGAGCAGGCCGGGGCGTTCGCGCAGGTCGATCGGCAGGACGCGGCGCGCCTCGTCCATCGCCACCGGGTCGTAGGCGACGACGGCAGCGCCGCGCTCGAGCAGCGCCTTGATCGTCGTCCGGCTCGGCGCCTCGCGCATGTCGTCGGTGTGCGGCTTGAACGAGAGTCCCCAGACGGCGAAGGTGCGCGCGCGGAGGTCCTTGCCGAAGCGGCGCACGATCTTGTCGACCAGGACGTGCTTCTGCGCGTCGTTGACGGCGCGCACGGCCTCGAGCACCTGCAGGCGCTGGCCGTGCTCGGCGGCGGTGCGCATGAGCGCCTGCACGTCCTTCGGGAAGCAGCTGCCGCCATAGCCGACGCCGGCGTAGAGGAAGCTGAAGCCGATCCGGGGATCGGCGCCGATGCCGCGCCGGACCTGCTCGATGTCGACGCCGACCTTGTCGGCGAGGTTGGCGAGCTCGTTCATGAAGCTGATGCGCGTCGCCAGCATCGCGTTCGCGGCGTACTTGGTGAACTCGGCGGCGCCGATGTCCATTTGCAGGATGCGGTCGCGCTGCCGGTTGAAAGGCGCGTAGAGCCGCGCCATCACGTCGCGCGCGCGCTGCCCGGCCGCGCCGGGCTCGGTGCCGACGACGATGCGGTCGGGGCGCATGAAGTCGTCGACGGCGGCGCCCTCCTTGAGGAACTCGGGGTTGGCGACCATCGCCACGGGCGCAGCAGGCAGGCGCATCGCGTCCGCGTCTTCCTCGGCGCGCCTGCGGCCGAGCTCGATCTCGATCGCGGCGCGCACCTTTGCGGCGGTGCCGACCGGCACGGTCGATTTCTGCACGACGACCTTCTCCGCCTGCATGTGCTTGCCGATGCTGCGCGCGGCCGCCAGGACGTGGCTCAAGTCGGCGCTGCCGTCCTGGTCGGCGGGCGTGCCGGCGGCGATGAACGCGACCTCGCCGTGGCGGATCGCGAAGGCGACGTTGGTCGTGAAGTGCAGCCGCCCGAAGCCGGTGTTGCGCTCGACCAGCTCGGGCAGGTCGCGCTCGTGGAACGGCACCCGGTTTGCCGAGAGCGCGTCGATCTTGGCGCGATCGACGTCGTAGCAGACGACGTCGTTGCCGATTTCCGCCAGGCAGGCGGCGGTGACGAGGCCGACATAGCCGCTGCCGAGGACGGTGACGTTCACGGCGCCGGGGTGGGTCGTTGCGGGCGGCTCGCGCCGGGCGCCTCGCCGCGGATTCGATCCGCCCCCGGGGATGGGGAACCCGCTAAATTGCAATCCTGCACCGATGTCCTCCTGGCAACCGAATTTCGACTGGATCACCGACCACCTCGCGGTCGGCGGCAGCTTCCCCTCGGGGCAAACGGAGCGCCTGACCCGCGAGCACGGCATCCGGGCCGTCGTCGACCTGCGCAACGAGGACGTCGACGACGAGCAGCTTCTGCGGCGGCACGGCGTCGCCCTGCTCCACCTGCCGACGCAGGACATGTGCGGCGTCGACCACGCCCATCTCGAGCGCGGCGTCGCCTTCGCGTGCCGGCACCTCGATCGCGGCGAGCGCGTCCTCGTCCATTGCGAGCACGGCATCGGCCGCTCGGCGGTGCTGGCGTTGTGCATCCTGGTCGATCGCGGCCAGTCGCCGCTCGCCGCCCTCGAGCTGCTGAAGGACCGTCGCGGTCGCGTCTCGCCTTCGCCGGAGCAGTTCGCGTGCTGGTCGGATTGGCTCGCGCGCCGCCGCCGCGCCGGGCCCTGCGATTGGCAAGTGCCCGAGTTCGACGACTTCAAGGCGATCGCCTACCGGCACTGGATGCCGCCCGGCTGATGCTCGTCTACGGCGACGCGGCGCGCCAGGTCTCGGCCGCCGAGCAGCTCGCCCGCGTCCGCGATGCGGTCGATCGTGCCGCACCGCTGCCGGCCGGTCTGCAGCGACACGGCTGCATCGTCGAGGCGCTGATCGAGGCGGGCAAGCTCGCCCAAGGGCTCGCCGACCGCGAGTTTCGCGACGCCGGCGAGGTCGATCGTGCTTCGCCGCAGGAGGAGGCCGCACTGGCGCTGACGATGGCGATCGCCGGTCGCTGCGCGGCGTCGTGGACGAGCCGCTTCGCCGACGTCGAGATGTCGCTGACGACCGAGATCGAGTGCTGCGGGGCGCTGCTGCAGGCAGGCGAGATCGAGGTCAAGGAGCCCGAGGGCTACGCGTACTACCTCCTCTATCCGGAGTGCTACTTCGCGGCTGCGCAGCGGCTGCGGCGGCAACGCTGGCAGGTGCTCGGCGTGCGCAGCATCGGCAGCAGCCTCGCGTGCATGGTGGCGAGCGGGCTCGCTGCCGAGCGGCCGATCACGCTGCGTCCGGTCGGTCCCCCGTTCGCGCGGACGGTCGCCGCCGATCCTGGCCGGATCGAGCGCACCGCCACCGCGTACGCCCTGGTCGACGAAGGTCCGGGGCTTTCAGGGTCGTCGCTGGCAGCGGTCGCGCGCTGGCTGCTCGACGCCGGCGTCGCCGAGGACCGCATCCATCTCTTCGTCGCCCATCGCCATGGGCCCGGGCCGGAGGCGAATGCCGGGATCCGGTCGCTGTGGCAGCGCGCCGCGGCGGCTGCCCGGGTGCACGTGGCGACGTTCGACGATCTCATCCTCCACGCCGCGGCCGCCGAGCATCGCCTCGACACCTGGGTCGCCTCGCTGGTCGGACCGCTGCAGGCGCCCCTGCGCGAGATCGGCGGCGGCGCATGGCGCGACCTGCAGGCGCACCCTGGCGTCGACCCTGCGCCCGTGCAGCAGTGGCAGGAGCGCCGCAAGTTCCTCGCGGACGCCGGCGATCGGCGATGGCTGGTCAAGTTCAACGGCCTGGGCGCGACAGGGCTGCGCAAGCTGGCGCTGGCGCAGTCGCTCGGCGATGCGGGCTTCACGCCGCGACCGCTCGGCAGTCGGCACGGCTTCATCGTCGAGCGATGGTGCGACGACGCCGTCCCGCTCGCCGTTCCGGTGCCGGCGAACGCACGCGACGCGCTGCTCGAGCGCATCGCCGCCTACCTCGCATTTCGCTCGTGCAGCTTCGGCGTGCCCGCCGATGCCGGAGCGTCGATCGCGGTGCTTGCGGCGATGGCGCGGCAGAACAGCACGGAAGCGCTCGGTCCGGCGTCGACGGCGCCCTGGGACCGCTGGGCGCCTTGCCTGGCGCTGCTCGCCGACGGCGTTCGCCGGATCGCGACCGACAACCGCATGCACGCTTGGGAGTGGCTCGTGGCGTCGAGCGGCGTCATCGTCAAGACCGATGCGATCGATCACCACGCCGGACACGATCTGGTCGGCTGCCAGGATGTCGCCTGGGATGTCGCCGGCGCCGCCGCCGAGTTCGATCTCTCCGAGAGCGAGGAGCAGCGTCTCGCGGAGCGTGTGGGCGTGCTCGCCGGCGCGCCGGTCCTGCAGCCGCTCGCCCGGTTCCTGCGCGCCTGCTATCCGGCGTTCCAGCTCGGCTACTACGACGGCGCGGCGCGCAGCGCCTCGAATGAAACGGAGGCGGTGCGCCTGCGGGCGGCGCGCGAGCGCTATGCCGATCGGCTGCGGCGCGTGCTGGCGTCGGCGGCGTTCACGCCACCTGCGACAGGATGGCGGGCCCCGGGATGAGCCCGTCGGGGCACGCCACGCGCGTCCGCGCCTGCTCGCTCGCCGATCGCGACCAGCGCAGCTCGAAAGCGAGCTGACCGCCGACGATGAGTATCTCGATCGGCCAGCGAGAGCGGTGTCGCCGTCGTCACGCCGCGGGAGTGTCGTCGTCGGACGGCGCGAAGTCCGGCGTCGGACAACTGCGCGTCGCGCGCCGCAACCGCTCCGCGGGCGTCGCGGGCTTCGATAATTTTCACGGCCAGATGGCTTCACCCGCACGAGGCGCTCCGGAGATCCGGCAGCTTCGTCCACCAAGGAGAACGATCATGAACAAGCACGCGATCCTGCTCGCCGGCGTCCTCGCCGCGATGGCGTCGACTTTCCCGGCAGTGGCCGCCGACGACGCCGCCAAGGCGTCGATGCGACAGGCCGACGACAGCTACGACATGGCCAAGAAGCAGGCCAAGGCCGACGAGAAGTCGGCGATGGCGCAATGCGATACCAAGACCGGCGACGCCAAGAGCCAGTGCAAGAAGGACGCCGAAGCAGCGTACAAGAAGACGATGGCCGACGCCGAAGCGGCGCACGACAAGGCCAAGGCCGACTACAAGGCGAAAAAATAGGGAACCGGACGCTTCGCTGAATTCAAAACGGCGCCCGAAGGCGCCGTTTTGTTTGATGGCTGGAGGCGGTTCTTAGCGGACGACTGCCATCTGCTCGCGCTTGTCGCCCTTGTAGGTGTAGAGCGTCAGCGCGCCGTTCTTGACGTCGCCCTTGCTGTCGAACGAGATGTTGCCGGTCACGCCCTTGTAGCCCTCGGTCTTGGCCAGCACGGGCAGATAGACCTTCGGATCGGCCGACCCGGCCTTCACCATCGCCGCGACCATGACGTTGACCGCGTCGTAGACGTAGGGCGCGTAGATCTGCACGTCGGCGTTGAACTTCTTCTTGAAGTCCTCGCGGAACTTGTCCATCCCGACCTTCTGCGAGCCCTCGACGCCGCCCGCCTCGGCGCACACGACTTGGCCGTCGGCCATCGCGCCGCCCGAGAGCTTCGGCAGCTCGCCGGTGCAGATGCCGTCGCCGCCCAGGAACTTGGCGTTGATGCCGAGCTGCTTCATCTGCCGGATCATCGGGCCGGCGACGGCGTCCATGCCGCCGTAGAAGACGATGTCGGGCTTCTTCGCCTTGACCGCGGTCAGGATGGCGGTGAAGTCGGTCGCCTTGTCGGTCGTGAACTGCTGGTCCTCGATCTTTCCGCCCGACGCCTTGACGGCCTTGGCGAATTCCTCGGCGACGCCCTGCCCGTACGCGGTGCGGTCGTCGATCGTGACGATCGACTTGCCCTTCAGCTCCTTGACGGCATAGCGGCCGAGCGTGCCGCCGAGGTGGACGTCGTCGGCGACGACGCGAAACGTCGTCTTGAAGCCCTGACGGGTGTACTTGGGATTGGTCGCCGACGGCGAGATCTGCGGGATGCCCGCGTCGCTGTAGATCTTCGAGGCCGGGATCGAGGTGCCCGAGTTCAGGTGGCCGATGACGCCGTTGACCTTGGCATCGACGAGCTTGTTGGCGACCGCGGTGCCCTGTTTCGGGTCGGCGGCGTCGTCTTCGGCGAGGAGCTCGAACTTCGCCTTCTTGCCGCCGATCGTGACGCCCTTCGCGTTCAGCTCGTCGATCGCCATGCGGGCGCCGTTCTCGTTGTCTTTGCCGAGGTGGGCGATGCCGCCGCTGGTCGGCGCGACGTGGCCGATCTTGACGACCATGTCTTGCGCCGAGACGCTGCCGACGAAGATGGCCGCGGCCGCGGCGGCGACCAGTTTCATTTGGACCTGCATGCAATTACCTCCGGTATAGAAATCGATCGGTCGGACGTCCCACGCCCGAAGCACGCGACGATAACGCAATTGACGGCACGGACCGCATCGGGAATTCCATCGTCAACCGATGCAGCCGCAACGCCATTCAGCGGTCCTCGCGGCGGCCGAGCTCCTTCGCGATCGCGCGCGCGACGATGTCGCGCATCGCCGCCGTCAGCTCCTTGCGAGCGTCGCGGACCAGCGTGTCGGTGGCGCGGGCGAGGATCGGCGCGAGCGCCTCGCGCAAGCGCACCTCGAGCATGAGCTCGACCTGGCGCTGCAGGTCGGCGAGGACTCGCTGGGTGAGCTGGACCTCGCTCGGCGTCGGTTTGGCCGATGCTTGCGGGCGCCCCGCCGGGGGTGGCGAGTCGGCCGCGGAAGCAGGCGCCTTGGGCGACGGCGCCCCCGCGCTCGGCGACGGTTCGCGCTGCGCCGGCGCGGCCGCCGCCTGCGGGACAACGACGGGTGCCGGCGCTGGCGCCCGCGCGGGTGCCGGCGCTGGCGCAGCCGGTGTCGCGCGAGGTGCAGCGGATGCTGCTGGTGCCGGGGCTGCCGTCACCGGAGCAGCCGGTGCTTCTGCCGCGGCGGCCGGGGCTGGCGCGGGCGCAACAGCAACCACCGGCGCGGCTGCGGTCGGCGACGGCGGTGCAGTGGCGGGCGCTGTTGGCGGCACGGCAGGCGTCGTTGAGGAGCGGCCCGTCGCAGCGGGCGGCGGGGCCGGCATTGCGGCGGCTGTCGCAGGCACCGCTGCGGGCGCAGGTACCGCCATCGGCGGCGGCACCGCTGGGGGCGGAGGCACCGCCGGCGCACGTGCCGGTGCCGGCGTCGGCGCAACGCCGCCTTGGGACGCGGGTGCCGCTGCGGTCCGCGGTGCCGGCGCGGCAACAGGCGATGCCGGCCGCGCTGCTGTCTCGGCGGCGCGCTCCGCCGCGGCCGGCGGCGGCGGTGCCGCGGCCGGCGGCGGGGGCGCGATCGCGGGCGCGCCCGGAGGAAAGGTCACGACCTCGGTGAGGGTCGGGATCGACCCCGGCGGCGGCCGGCCCGTGCTCACGCGGCCACCTCGTGGCGCTTGATCGGATAGCCGCGCCGCGCGTACGACTTCCATCGCTCGCGTGCCGCCTGGCGATCGGCTTCGTCGAGCGAGACGATCTCGAACATGCGCTCGAACGTCTCGAAGGCGGGCGGCGCGACGTTGCCGAGGTTGAGCAGCGTGCCGTGCAGCGGCGCGTCGATCGGGTTCTCGCCGAGCCAGATCGTCGTCGCGTGCAATGCCTGCGGCACCTCGGCGGCACGCTCGATCCGGTCGTGGGCGAGGAATTCGGGTGCGGCGAAGGTCCAGAGCTCGCGGTCGATCTCGGCCAGCGCCTCGGCCGGGCCGGCGACCGCCAGCGCCATGCCCTGCCGCTGCGCGCGCCGCAACAGCCGACAGGCGTAGACCGTGCGGCTCGGCACGTTGAAGTAGAAGCTGATCTCGGTCATCCGCCGCGGCGTCGCCGCCGCTCCGTCACTTCGCGTGGCCGAGGACGAAATGGGTCAGCAGGCCGACCGGGCGGCCGGTCGCACCCTTGTGCGTCCCCGACTTCCATGCCGTGCCGGCGATGTCGAGATGTGCCCACGGGTACTTGCCCGTGTAGCGCCGCAGAAACATCGCCGCCGTGATCGCGCCGCCCGGCCTGCCGCCGACATTGGCCATGTCGGCGAAATTGCTCTTCAGCGCTTCGTCGTATTCCTCGTCGAGCGGCATCCGCCAGCACGGATCGAGCGCGCTCTGGGCGGCGGTGAGCATTCGCGCCGCCACCGCGTCGTCGGCGCAGAACAGGCCCGAGTGGTGATGACCGAGGGCGATGACGCAGGCGCCGGTCAGCGTCGCGACGTCGACCACGACCGCCGGCTTGAAGCGCTCGGCGTAGGTCAGCGCGTCGCAGAGGATGAGGCGGCCTTCGGCGTCGGTGTTGAGGATCTCGATCGTCTGCCCCGACATGCTCGTGACGACGTCGCCCGGCTTGACGGCACGTCCGCTCGGCATGTTGTCGCAGGTCGGCACGAGGACGACGACGTTGACGCGCGCCTTCAACGACGCAACCGCGGCGAGCGTGCCGAGGACGCTGGCGGCGCCGCACATGTCGAACTTCATCTCGTCCATCTCGGCGCCGGGCTTCAGCGAGATCCCGCCGGTGTCGAAGGTGATGCCCTTGCCGACCAGGACGACAGGCGCCTGCGTCTTGGCCGCGCCGTCGTAGCGCGCGACGATGAAGCGCGGCGGCTCGTCCGATCCCTGGGCAACGGCGAGGAAGGCGCCCATGCCGAGCTTCTCGAGCTCCTTCCTGTCGAGCACCTCGACGTCGAGGTCGAGCTGCTTGCCGAGCTTCTTGGCTTGCTGGCCGAGCCAGCTGGGCGTGCAGACGTTGCCCGGCCGGTTGCCGAACTCGCGCGCCATCGTCATGCCCCCCGCGATCGCCTCGCCCTGGCGCAGGCCCTGCTGCACCGCCTTCTGCTCGCTGCGCTGGCAGAAGACCGTGACCGACGTCGGCGTCCAGGCCGGCGTCGCGCTCGGTTTGGTGTGGCTGTAGACGTACGACGCGTCCGCCGCCGCGACGGCAGCGGCCTCGGCATGCGCGGCGCCGACGCCCGCGCCGGTCAGCGCGGCGATGCCGACCGTCTTCGCACCGCTCGACTTGAGCGCGCCGAGGCCGCCGGCGACGGCGGCCTTGAACGACTTGAGCGTCGCGTCGCCGGCGACCGCGACGACGACGCGGCGGGCGCTGACGCCCGGGGCCTGGTAGGCGTAGAGGACCTTGCCCTTCTTCAGCTGCAGATCGCCCTCGCTCACCGCCTTGTCGATGAGGGCCGCGAGAGGTGCCGCCAGCGCGGGATCAGGCGCCTCGCCGATCACGAGAACGAGGGCGTCGACCTCGACGTCGGCAAGCGCCGTCGTCGCTGTGACCTGATGTCTGAAGTCCATAATTCCCGCGAGAGAGACGAAGAGCGAACGATGTTATTCGATTCGACATTGCGTCGAGAGCTCGCGCGCAACTTCGGCGCGACGCTCGTGATCATCCTGACGATCGTGCTGACGATCATGTTCATCCGCAATCTCGGCCAGGCGGCCGGAGGGCGGATCGCGCCGCAGGACGTCATGCTGCTGCTCGCCTACATCGGCCTCGGCCATCTGTCGACGATGCTCGCGCTCTCGCTCTTCATCGCCGTCGTCGCGACGCTGTCGCGCATGTACCGGGCGAGCGAGATGACGATCTGGTTCGCGAGCGGGGTTCCGCTCGGCCGCTTCGTCGGCCCGGTGCTGAAGACGAGCTGGCCGGTGCTGCTCCTGATCGCCGTCCTGTCGCTCTTCGTCTGGCCGTGGCAGAACGAGAAGAGCGCGCTCCTCAAGGACCAGTTCGAGCGGCGCTCCGATCTCTCCCGCGTCGCACCGGGGCAGTTCCAGACCTCGGCCGACGGCGAGCGCACCTTCTTCTTCGAGGCCAGCGCGAGCAGCGCGGCGATCGGCCGCAACGTCTTCATCGTCTCGTCGCGGGCGCCGGTCGAATCGGTGACGTCGGCCAGATCGGGCGCAATCGAGAACGAGGCCGACGGGCGCGTCCTCGTCCTGACCAAGGGCCAGCGCAACGAGCAGAACACCGCCACCGGCGAGAAGACGCTGTCGCGCTTCGAGACCTACCGCGCCGAGGCCGGCGAGCGGGTGCGCAACGCGACCGGCATGCTCGCGCCGCGCGCGCTGCCGACCGCCGAGCTGCTGACGCGACCGACGCCGCCGAACCAGGGCGAGCTCGCCTGGCGCCTCGGGCTCGTCCTCGCCGCCGCCAACATGATGGTGCTCGGCATCGGCATGTCGGCGTCGAACCCGCGCCACGCGAGCAACTGGAACCTGCTGTTCGCGCTGCTCACCTTCTTCGTCTACTACAACTTCATCAACCTCTCGACGGCGTGGGTCCGCTCCGGCCGGATCGGCCTCGGCGAAGTGCTCTTCGTCGGTCACGGCGGCGCCTTCGTGCTCGCGCTGGCGCTGCTCTGGTGGCGCGAGAACGGCATGCGACCGCCCGTCGTGCGACGGCGGCGCCGCCGCAAGGCTGCGGCGACCGCATGAGGACCGTCCGGCGCCTGTTCTACGTCGACATCGCCTATGCGGTCGTGTTCGTCGCGCTCGCGTTTCTGGCGCTGTTCTTCTTCATCGACTTCGTCGACGAGCTGCGCGACATCGGCACCCGCGGCTACACCGCCGCGCACGCCGCCGCCTACTCGCTCCTGCACGCGCCGTCGCATCTCTACGAGCTGATGCCGATCGCGGTCCTGATCGGCACCATCTACGGCCTGGCGCGCCTGGCGCAGACCTCGCAATACACGATCCTGCGGACCGGCGGGCTCGGCCCCGGCCGGGCGCTCTGGCTGCTGACGAGCCTCGCGCTCGCCTTCGGCGCGATCACCTTCGTGGTCGGCGACTACGTCGCGCCGTTCAGCGAGCGCCTCGCCAGCCAGCTGCGCGCGCGCTTCAGCGGCAGCCTCAAGCTCGGCCGCTCCGGCGCCTGGATCAAGGAGCGATCGTCGAGCCTCGAGGGCGAGCGCAGCTATTCGATCAACGTCGGCTCGGCCGAGCGCGGCACGCTGCTGCGCGATGTCAGGATCTACGAGTTCGATGCCGACGGACGCCTCCTCAGCCGGACCTCGGCCGCCGAGGCGCAGGTCGACCGCGACGGCACCTGGGCGCTGCGCGACGTCTCGGTGACGCGCTGGATCGAAGCCGGCAACGACTCGTCGGCGCGCCAGGAGAACCTCGCCCAGAGCGTCTGGCGCAGCTCGCTCTCGCCCAAGGTCGTCGCCGCAGCGGTGCTGCCGGTGACGACGATGTCGACGATCGAGCTCTGGCGCTACATCGGCCACCTCGCCGACAACGAGCAGGCGGCGCAGATGCAGAAGATCCAGTTCTGGAATCGGGCGCTGTATCCGTTCGTCTGCCTGGTGATGGTCGGGCTGGCGCTGCCCTTCGCCTACCTCCATGCCCGCTCGGGCGGCGTCAGCATGAAGGTCTTCGTCGGCATCATGCTCGGCGTCAGCTTCGTCCTTCTCAACAACGTGTTTCGCCACCTCGGCCTGCTCGGCAACTGGACGCCCTGGCTCGTCGCGGCGACGCCCGGCGCGCTCTACCTCGCGCTCTCGCTCGCCGCGTTCAGCTGGCTGGTGCGGTTCCGGTAGGCCGCGATGACCCAGGCGCTCGTCCTCTTCGCCCACGGCGCGCGCGATCCGCGCTGGGCCGAGCCGTTCGAGGCAGTGGCGTCGCGCATCCGCGCCGCCGCGCCGGGGCTGCCGGTGGTGCTCGCCTTCCTCGAGCTGATGGCGCCGAGCCTCGGCGATGCCGTCGGCGATCTGGTCGCCGCGGGCGCGACCCGCGTCGACGTCGTACCGCTCTTCCTCGGCACCGGGGGGCACCTGCGCGACGACCTGCCGCCGCTCGTCGACGCCCTGCGCGACACCCACCCCGCCGTCGAGATCCGGCTGCACGCCGCCATCGGCGAGCACGCGGCGGTGAGCGAAGCGATGGCGCGCGCTGCCCTGCTCGCTGCGAGCTTGGGTGAATAATCCGCCGGGCAATGAATCTTCACCAGTTCAGGTTCGTTCAGGAAGCGGTCCGGCGCGACCTGAACCTGACCGAGACCGCCAAGGCGCTCTTCACCTCGCAACCCGGTGTCTCGAAGGCCATCCTCGAGCTCGAGGGCGAGCTCGGCGTCGACATCTTCGCGCGCCACGGCAAGCGCTTGCGCCGCGTCACCGAGCCCGGCCGCGAAGTGCTGAAGTCGATCGAGGTCATCATGCGCGAGGTCGGCAACCTGAAGCGCATCGGCGACGAGTTCTCGAAGCAGGATGCCGGCACGCTCTCGATCGCGACGACGCACAGCCAGGCGCGCTACTTCCTGCCCGG
>Ga0307416_100001398_pt1 | contig 13084 bp, 10 predicted proteins | sample DK1Cmetagenome_2_FD_203821 | JGI IMG/M metagenome (GOLD analysis project Ga0307416, IMG submission 203821) | Maize rhizosphere microbial communities from greenhouse at UC Davis, California, United States - DK15-C-3 | ecosystem: Host-associated > Plants > Roots > Rhizosphere > Soil | place...
AGTACTCTACATCCTGCTCAGCCTGGAAGCCTTCTCGCTGCTGATCGGCTCGCTGCTGCTCTTCGCCGCACTGGCCGGGGTGATGTACGGGACGCGTCGGGTCGACTGGAATGCCTCGCGGCGAACGGCCGTAGAGTAGAGACTTGGGGTTGGGGGCTGGCTCGGCTAAGCCCCCAACTCGAATGACAGATACCGTACCGCCAAAGCGCATTTTCCCCACATCGGAAGTCGACGCGAAAGCCGCGCGTCACGTCCCGTCCAGCCCGCAAACGGAGAGCGCGGCCTACAAGCTCGCATTCCAGGACATCGATTTCCTTCTGCGCGAGGATTTGCGGCCGGTTCGCTTCCAGCTCGAACTGTTGAAGCCCGAGTTGCTGATGAACGAGGCGAAGATCGGCTCGACGTTCGTTTTCTATGGTTCCGCTCGCATTCCCGAGCCTTCCATGGCCGACGCTCTGGTCGCTGGCGCGACCGACGACGCACAGCGGGCCATTGCCGAGCGGCTTAAAGCCAAGACGCATTATTACGAAGTCGCGCGTGAGCTTGCCCAGATCGCCAGCAATGGCGCACGCGACGAGGAGGGGCTCCGCCACTTCGTGATCTGCTCGGGCGGCGGTCCATCCATCATGGAAGCCGCGAACAAGGGCGCCGTCGAGGCCGGAGCGGAGACGATCGGGCTCAACATCGTGCTTCCGCACGAGCAGCTTCCGAACCGGTATGTCACTCCGGACTTAAGCTTCCAGTTCCATTATTTCGCCCTCCGCAAGATGCACTTCCTGCTGCGCGCCCGGGCGGTTGCCGTGTTCCCCGGTGGTTTCGGGACGTTCGACGAGTTTTTCGAGCTTCTGACCCTCATCCAGACGGGCAAGGTGAGGCCTCTACCGGTGCTCCTGTTCGGCCGTGAGTTCTGGGAACGCGTGGTGAATTTCGATGCGCTGGTCGAGGAGGGCGTCATTGCGCCGCACGACCTCGATATCTTCCACTGGTGCGAGAACGCCATCGAGGCGTGGGAGTTCGTCCAGCGATTCTACGAAATGGATCCCGCCCCGCCGCGCCGGCAGGATGCGCCGCCGGAATGATCTAGCGGCTTATTGTCCGGACCCTGCGCCCGGCTTTGCGTCGCCGCCGCCTGCCTTCAAATCCTCCGCCGGTTCGTTCTCGGCCTTCTGCGGCCCCGGCTGTTCCGGCCCGGTTCCGGGAGTGGTCGCGGCAGCCTTGTCGTCATTCGGCGCGGCTGCCTCTTCTGCCGGCGCAGTCGGAAGCGGTAGCGGACTGTCGCTATGGGTGTTGAGGAAGGCGATGACGTTGGCGCGGTCTTGCGGATTGCTGAGGCCGGCGAAGGTCATCTTGGTTCCCGGAGCGAACTTCTTCGGACTCTTCAGCCACTCGCTCATATTGTCCCAATTCCACGTGCCGCCCACGCCCGACAGTGCCGACGAGAAGGGGAAGCCCTTCCCTTTGCCGACCGGTTCGCCAAGGACGTCCCAAAGGTTCGGGCCGAGCGCGTTCGCGCCGCCCTGGTCGGCATTGTGGCAGGCCGTGCACTTCTTGAAGACCTGCTCGCCGGCCGCGGGATCCGCGCTCGCCAGGTAAAATGCGATCGGCTTCTCGGCTTCCGCTCCGCCCTCGCCCTCCTGGACCACACCCTCGATGGGATAGCCCATGTGCTCAGGGCGCTCCGAATGAAAGGACTCGCCGGCGACGATGGAGCTGCCAAGAGCAACGATTCCGGCGAACAGCACCCAGCCGGCGATGGTATTGAAGCGGTCGTCCATGGGTCTCCGAGCGGCGATTGCCGAGGCTAAAGACAAGGAATTGGGCCGACCCTTTAAGGGGCAGCGGACGGTTCATCAAGCGCCAGCCAGCCCTCGAGAAGCGTTCTTGCAATCGCGAACCGTGGCGGCGCCTGAAAGCTGGCATCCGGTTCACCGGCGATGGCGGCCGCGATCTCCTTACGCGTGAACCAGCGAGCGTCGTCGAGCTCTGTGAAGTCGATGGTCAGCTCGTCGCCGATCGAACGGGCGTGGCAGCCGATCATCAGCGAGGAAGGAAACGGCCAGGGCTGGCTTGCGATATACGTCACGTCGGCGACGGCGATACCGGCTTCCTCGTGAAGCTCGCGGGCGACGGCGGCCTCGATGGATTCGCCCGGCTCAAGAAATCCGGCCAGGGCCGAGTAGCGCCCCGGCGGGTATTGCGGCTGGCGTCCGAGGAGCAGCTTGCCGTCATGCTCCGCAAGCATGATCACGACGGGATCGACACGGGGAAAGTGCTGGGCGCCGCAGCTGGCGCAGCGCCGGGACCAACCGCCGCGCTCAATCGCGGACTCGCGGCCGCAGTTCGCACAGAAGCGATGGCGCGAATGCCACCAAGCGAGGCTGAGCGCTGCCGCGAACAGCGGCGCTTCGGCAAGCGACAATGTCCCGATCGTGTCGAATGCCGCGCGCGCGTCGGCGTGCGGTTGCTCGGTCGAGCAAAAGCACGGACGGCCCTGGGTCAGGCCGAGGAACAAGTCGGGGGCGCTGACCGGGCACCACTCAAGATGCCCGTCCTCGCCGACCGCCGGCAGCCCGTCCCGCCAGACGAGCTGCCGCGCTCCTTCCGACTGCGCAAGCTCCGCCACTCGTTCGGGATCCGCGCGAAGCAAGTCCGCCCGATCGATCCCGTTTCCGGAAAAGAATGGCTCAAGCCGCAAGCTTCGGCCTGTTTGCAAGGACCGCCTCGGCGGCACGACGATAAAGCGTCGGCAACCCAACTTTGTCGAGATCGCCGATCGGCTCCCACCAGCCGCCCGGAGTGGGCGCCGAGGCGGCGACCACCGCAAGCTCCAGTCGGAAATGCGTGAAGATATGGGTCACGCTCCCGAGCGCGTTTCCCTTGGCCTGCGGCACATCGACCCAGTCCGGCCCGGGCAGCGCTGCCATTCCGCCGAGCATGCCCTTGCCCGGTCGCCGAACAAGCCAGACGCAGCCATCCCGCTGAATCCACCAGGCGATGCCGTACCGTGTCGGGCGCGCGATCTTGCGCCTCGCCTTTGGAAATCGATCGGGCTCACCCGAAGCCCGGGCGACGCAGTCGGTGGCCAGCGGGCATCGCCCGCACTCCGGCGCTTTCGGCCTGCATATCGTCGCGCCCAGGTCCATCATCGCTTGGGCGAAGTCGCCCGGGCGATCCTCCGGGGTCATGGCCTCAACCAGGCTGCGTATTTCGAGGCGCGCTTGCTCGACGGTCTTTTCGATGCCTTCGAAGCGGCACACGACCCTCGCGACGTTCGTGTCGATCACCGCCGCCTTTCGTCCAAAGCCGATCGCGGCGACGGCAGCTGCGGTATAATCTCCGATACCCGGAAGCCTGCGGAGCCCTTCTTCCGTGTCGGGGAAGCGCCCAAGCTCGGCGACTTCTTTCGCGCAGGCGATGAGATTCCGGGCCCGCGCATAATAGCCGAGCCCCGACCATTCGGAGAGTATGTCTTCTTCGGGAGCGACGGCCAGATCCTCGATCGTCGGCCAGCGGGAAACGAAGCGCTCGAACCTCGGAATGACGGCCGCCACGGTCGTCTGCTGAAGCATGACTTCGCTCAGCCAGATGCGATAGGGCTCGGGTGCAGGTTCGCCGGGCATCGAGCGCCATGGAAGGCGGCGGGCGTTATCCACATAATGTTGGAGCAACCGGTTGGCGGGCACGCGGACGCTATGGCATGACGATCACCAAATGGCGAAGCAAAAGCCCTCCAACGAGCCGAACCGAAGTGGACGCCCGCGAGCAGCAGGAGAACTGGTGGGCGAAGTCGGCGGAATTGCCTTTCGACGCTTTGGCTTCATTCAGAGCTCGATCGTCAGTCGCTGGGCGGAAATCGTCGGTGAGCGCTACGCCCGCGTCTCCTCGCCCGAATCGATCCGCTTTCCAACCGGGCGCAAGTCCGGCGGAGTGATGACCCTGCTTGTCGAGGGAGCGCATTCACCGCTCCTTCAGCATCTCAGTCCTCTGATCATCGAACGCGTGAACCGCTTTTTTGGATATGAAGCCGTGAACCGGGTCGTGTTCCGCCAGGGAAAGGTGCCCGTTCGAAAGACCGAGGCGGCGCGGCCGCAGCTCCGGCCGGTGCCCAAGGAGCTTGGCGAAGGCTTGCGCCAGATCGCAGACCCCGAGCTTCGCGCCTGTCTGGAATCGCTTGCGGGCCGCATCGCTGCTACGAGCGGCACGCCAGTGGTGGAAACGCCCACGGAGAACCCGATTCCGATCACTTTCCGGAGTAAATGAACTGATGAAGTCAGCCTATGTACTGCTCATCGCAGCCGCGATGCTTCCGAGCGCCGCCTGCAGCGCGGAAAAGGGAAGCGACGCGACTTCCAACTCTTCGGCACCGATCAAGCCGATCGCCCCGCCCCAAGGCGGTGATTGGACCAAGATGGTCGTCAACACGGCCGAGGGCGGCGTGCTGATGGGCAATCCCAATGCCGATGTGAAGATTATCGAATATGGATCGCTGACCTGCCCGCACTGTGCCGAATTCGCCGAGAACGGCGCGCCCCAGCTTATCGACAAATATGTGAAGTCCGGCCGAGTCAGCTACGAGTTCCGCAATTTCCTGCGCGACGGCCTCGACATGGCCTTGTCGCTCGTGGCGCATTGCGCTGGACCGGAGAAGTTCTTCCCGCTCGCCGACGCCACGTTCAAGAGCCAGCGCGAGTTGTTCGAGAAGGCCCAGGCGGCGTCGCCGGAACAACAGCAGCAGCTTCAGGCTAATCCGAGCCCGCAACTGTTCGCGGAGATTGCGGGCGTTCAACAATGGGCGGCGCAGCGCGGGGTGCCTTCCGCACGGAGCAATGCCTGCCTGACCAACCAGAACCTGCAGAACCAGCTGATGCAGACGTCGAGCGACGTAGCAACCCAATATCCCAACTTCTCCGGCACGCCGACGTTCATCCTGAACGGCAAGATGTTGGACGATCGGACGTGGGATAAGCTCGAGCCTGCGATCCGCGACGCGCTAGGCAGCTAGCGCCTTTCAGGGTGGGGGCGACGATTTGAGACTCCGGCGGCTCAAACTCAGCGGTTTCAAGAGCTTCGTCGAGCCGTCGGAGCTGCGCATAGAGCCTGGGCTGACCGGAATCGTCGGCCCGAACGGCTGCGGAAAGTCGAACCTCCTCGAAGCCATTCGCTGGGTGATGGGCGAGGGTAGCCCCAAGTCGCTACGCGGCGGCGGGATGGACGACGTCATTTTCGCCGGAACCGCAACACGTCCGCCGCGCGATTTCGCCGAGGTCTCGATCCTCCTGGAGCGCGATCGGGGCGAGGAAGAGAGGCCGGCCGGCGAAAGCGAGGTCACTCGCAGGATCGAGCGAGGCGCGGGGTCCGCCTATCGCATCGACGGCCGCGACGTCCGCGCGAAGGATGTTTCACTGCTCTTCGCGGATGCTGCGACAGGCGCCCATTCGCCGGCCCTAGTGAGCCAGGGAAAGGTCGGCTCGATCATCTCCGCCAAGCCGACGGAACGGCGTCTTTTGCTTGAGGAAGCGGCCGGCATTTCGGGTCTTCACGCGCGGCGAAAGGATGCGGAGCAGAAGCTTCGTGCTACCGAAGTGAACCTTACGCGGCTCGGTGAGATCCTCTCGGAACAGGAGCAGCGCGCGGGCGCGTTGAGGCGGCAAGCGCGAGCCGCAGAGCGCTACAGGCAGCTTTCCGACAAGATTCGGTCGGCCGAAGCGCGGCTGGTCCACGCTCGCTGGGTCGAGGCCGACCTCGCAGCCACCGCTGCGGCCGAAGAGGCGAAGGGCGCTGAGCAACAGGTCGGATCGCTGCAGTCGGCGCTGACTCAAGCGCATGAGGCCCAGGAACAAGCGGGCGCGCTTCTCACGCAGCGTCGCAACGAATTATCGCAGGCGCGGGAACTGGCGACGGCGCTGGCGCACGAGCTGGCGACGATGCGGGCCCGGCGGGACACGGCCGTTCGCCGGCTCGCCGAGATCGACCGGCTGGATGCGGCGCTTGCGGCTGACAAGGAGCGTGAAGAGGCGCTTCGCGGCGATGCCGAGGCTCGCATTGTTGATCTCGACACAGAGCGAGCCGCAATCGATCACCGGCTTTCGAACGACGAGACGCAGGCCGTTCGGATCGGCCGCGAACTGGCCGATTTGGAGATGGCATCGCGTGACGCGGAGGCGGCGCTGGCCGATCTGCTGACCCGCCAAGCTGCCATGCGAGCCGAACGGCGCGTGGCGGAGGCGGCGCTGGAGTCTGCGCGCGGGCAGGTGGAGCGGACCGAACAGGAGCGCGAGAAGCTTTCGGCACAGCTCCATGCACTCGGCACCGGCTCGGACGAAGAGGCGCAGCGGAGCGAAGCGCTGGAGCGGGCCCAATCCGCTAGGACCGCGCAGGTCGAAGCCGAAGCGAGGCTCGAAGCGGCGGAACGCGAACGTGCCGCGGCTGCCGAGGGTCGTGACGCGGCGGAGAGCGGGCTCGCAGCGGCACGGGCCGCCTTGTCCGCGACGAAAGCGGAGGCGCAGGCACTCGAGCGCGCGCTTCAGCACGGCGGCGGATCAGCCATCGAAAGCTTGTCGGCAGACGCCGGTTATGAGCGTGCGCTCGCCGCTGCTCTTGGCGAGGATGCGGATGCTTCGATCGGCGGCGACGGTCCTCGCCGGTGGGCAGGCAGCGATGCGCAAGCCGGCGACCCGCAACTCGCCGCTGGCCTCGAGCCGTTGATCGACCATGTCCGCGCGCCGGCGCAATTGTTGCGACGTCTCAATCAGATCGGCGTAGCTGACGATGACAGCGGGCAGGCACTTGCTGTCGGGCAGCGGCTGGTCACTCGCGACGGCAGGCTCCGCCGGTGGGATGGGTTCGTTTCGACCGGATCGGGGGCAGCCGCAGCGGAGCGGCTGATCCGCGCGAACCGTCTGTCCGAGTTGGCGAAGCAGCTACCGGCGCTTGAAGGCACGGTCGGGCAGGCGGCTGCCGCGCGTGATCAGGCTGCCCATGACGTCGAGCGTTGGCGTGCCGAAGGCGACGAGCAGCGCAAGGCGGTATCAGCGGCGGAGCGGGAAGGGCGTGAAGCGGAGCGCGCGGCCGATGCGGCTGCCGCGGCGATCGACCGTCTGAGCGCCCAGCGCGAGGCACTCTCGCAGCGGCTCAACGATGTCGCGCCGGTCGCCGAGGCGGCGGCGGAAGCTCTGGCTTCTGCCGAGGCGGTTTTGGTGGCTTTGCCGGATCCTGCTGTTCTGGAGGCCGATCTCGACGAAGCGCGCTCGAAAGCAGCGGATGCGGGAAACGCAGTCGCGGACAAGCGCGCCGAAGCAGCAACCCGCGCCCGGGAAACCGCCGCCGCGCGCGAACGTCACGGGGCCGCCGGTCGCGAGCAGGAAGACTGGCGCAAGCGGCACGCGGACGCCAAGCGAAGGCTTGCATCGACCGTCGAGCGACAGGCGCAGCAGGCGACCGAGCGCCACGAACTGGCCGACGAGCCCGCGCTGCTCGAGCGCGCGATCGGAGACGTCGAAGGAAGGAGCGCCGAATGCGAGCGCGGCACGTCGGCAGCCGCCGCGGCCGAACGCGAAGCCGAGGGCGAAGTCGCAAAGGCTTCCGCCACGCTGGCTGCGGCGAACGAATCCCTGTCTTCGGCCCGCGAGCGTCGCGCCGCCGCCTCGGCCCGTGCTGAAGCCCAAGAAGCTCGGCGATCAGAATATGCGCGGGTCAGTCTCGAGAAATTCGAATGTCTCCCTCAGCGCCTTCCGGAGAAGCTCGGCTTCGATGAGGGTGAGGTCGTCGATTCGGAGACGCAGTCGGCGCAGCTCGAACGGTTGACGCTTGAGCGCGAACGGATCGGTCCGGTGAACCTCGTCGCCGAGCAGGAACTGGCCGAGCTCGAGGATGCGCGGGTGAAGGGCGCCGAGGAGGCCGAGGAGCTGACCCAGGCGATCCATCGGCTGCGCGGATCGATCGGTAACCTCAATCGCGAGGGGCGCGTCCGGCTGCTCGACGCTTACCGGCAGGTCGATGCGCACTTCCGAAGCCTGTTCACCAGCCTCTTCGACGGCGGTCAGGCGCATCTGGAGCTCGTAGAGAGCGACGACCCGCTGGAGGCCGGCCTAGAAATCATGGCGCAGCCCCCCGGCAAGCGGCTCTCGACGCTGACCCTGCTTTCGGGCGGCGAGCAGGCGCTGACTGCGGTAGCGCTCATTTTCGCTCTGTTCTTGACCAACCCGGCGCCGATCTGCGTGCTGGACGAGGTCGATGCGCCGCTCGACGACGCCAACGTCGAGCGCTTTTGCGACTTGCTCGACCGCATGACCCAAGAGACTGACACGCGCTATCTCATCGTCACCCATAACGCCGTGACGATGAGCCGAATGCACCGACTCTACGGCGTCACGATGATCGAAAAAGGCATTAGTCGGCTTGTCTCGGTCGACCTCGGTGGCGCGGAGACGCTTCTCGCTGCAGAATAGGCGCATGGATCCGCTCCGCGTCGTATTTCTCGTCTATCCAAACGTCACCCAGCTCGACCTGACCGGCCCGGCTCAGGTCCTGTCACGGCTCGGCAATTCAACCGTCGACCTCGTGTGGAAGACTCGCGATCCAGTGCAGACGGACAGCGGCTTTGCCTTGCTTCCGAGCTCGACGCTCGGGGAAACGACCAGTGCGGACATCCTGTGCGTGCCCGGCGGGTTCGGCTGCGTCGACATGATGCACGACGAGGAGGTGCTGGAGTGGGTCCGCAACGTTGGCTCGAGCACGCAATGGGTGACAAGCGTCTGCACGGGTTCGCTCATCCTGGGCTCGGCCGGTCTGTTGCGGGGTTACCGTGCAACATCGCACTGGGCGTGGCGCAATTACCTGGCGTTGTTCGGTGCTGAGCCGGTAGCCGAGCGAGTGGTCTTCGACCGCAATCGCGTGACGGGAGGCGGGGTAACTGCGGGGATCGACTTCGGTCTTGCATTGACGGCGAAAATTTGCGGCGAAGAGTTCGCCAGGATGATCCAGCTCGGTCTCGAATATGACCCGCGTCCGCCGTTTGATTCGGGCAGCCCCGAAACGGCCGGCGAAAACCTGATCGAAGCCGTGCGCGAGCGATCGAACCGCATGGCGCCTAACCGGGAGGAGCGTATCCGCGCGGCTGCGGAGCGCATGGCCGCGCGGTGAGCGAGCTCTGGGTCCCGCCTTTTCCCGAACGCCGTCCCAGGCCGGTTCCGACCTGGCGCGGTTTCCTCGGCGAGCGAGCGCGTACGGCGGTCTACGGCTGGTCGCAACTCGCGTTCGAAAGCGACTATTTCAGACGCAATGTACTCGGGCACACGGTGCATGTCGTCCTGAAGCCCGAGTGGGTTCAGCGCGTCCTTTTGGACAATGCGGGGAACTACGAGAAGCCGCGGCTCGTCAAGCGCATCCTCTCGCCGACCATTGGTCGCGGCCTGCTGACGTCGGAAGGCGAGCTATGGCGCGTCCAGCGCAAGATTGTCTCCGCCAGCTTCACTCCGCCCGCGGTGGATGCGCTGGTGCCGCTGTTCGCGGACGTCGGAGAGGCGATGGCCGGATCCTGGGCCGAGGGGACTCGCGACATGGCGCTCGAGGCGACGACCGCCACCATGCGTGTCATCGCCACAGCCCTGTTCAGCGGCGACGAGCGGCTAACGACCCCCGAGGCAATGGGCCACATCACCGCCGCAATGGAAGGCGTCGGCGAGGCACGTATCCAGGTCCTGCTCGGAATGCCCTTGGTTCCCATCACCTCGAAGGGCCGGCGCGGGCGCGCTGGCCAGCAATTCCTTCGGCGGATCCTTGGAGCAATCGTGAACGAGCGGCTCGAGAGCAGTGCGCCGGACGACTTCGTGACGGCGATGATTCGCGAACTGATCGACCGCTTCCCGCGAGAAGAAGCAATCGAACTGGCCATCGATAATGCGGCGACCTTCTATCTCGCGGGGCACGAGACGACGGCCAATCTGACCAGCTGGACCTTGTTCGTCCTCAGCGAGCAGCCGGAACTTCAGGAAAGGGTTGCGGCGGAAGCAGAGGGCGCGCTGGCGGCGGGGATCGATGCCGATCTTCCGCAGCGGCTTCCTCTCCTTCGGGCCGTAATCGACGAGACCCTGCGCCTCTACCCGCCCGTTCCGCGCTTCGACCGGGAAGCGGTGGCGGATGACCTGCTCGGTCCGCATGAGGTGAAGGCAGGCGATCTCGTTTCCATCTGGCCGTGGATCATCCACCGCCACAAGAAGCTGTGGGACGAGCCAGATGCCTTTAACGTTGCGAGGTTCGGGGGTGCGAAGCAAGATCGCCACCGCTTCCAATATTTGCCTTTCGGCGCCGGTCCCCGAACCTGCGTCGGCGCGCGTTTTGCGATGGCCGAAGCGTTGACGATCCTGGCCACTTGGCTTCGGCATTGGCGATTCGCACCATTGCCGGGGAGACTGGTCCGTCCGTCAGGGATGGTCACGCTTCGTCAGGAAGGTGGCCTTCCCCTGAAAGTTTCGAGACGCATATCTCGAGCGAGCTCAGACACTTAGCCTCGGAGCCCATCCTCCTACGAGATGTGCTATTGCGAATGACTATCAATAACGATAGCGACGATAGTCATGAAGGGGCTCAACACCGCATCGCTTGTCGCCGTGCTTCTCGTCGGCGTGTCCTCACCTGCGCTCTCTGCAACCTCGGAATTCGCGGACGCGAATAGTGCCGTGGCCGCTTCGACCGCTGCTTCGGCAGCTGCCGAGCAGACGATCGTCGTTACCGGTCAACGTCCCGAATATGGCGCCAAGTCCACGGACACCGCTACCAAGACCAACACCGACATCCTCAACGTGCCGCAAGCACTGACTGTCATCTCGGAACGGCAGATCGAGGATCAGGCGATCCGCTCGGTCGCCGAGCTCCTGACCTTCGTGCCCGGCGCAAGTCCCGCCACCGGCGAGGGCAATCGCGACACGTTCACGTTGCGTGGCAACAGCTCGACGGCAGACTTCTTCGCCGACGGCATCCGCGACGACGTTCAGTATTTCCGCGACTTCTACAACGTCGATCGCGTCGAGATACTCAAGGGCCCGAACGCGATGATCTTCGGCCGCGGGGGCGGCGGCGGGATCGTCAATCGCGTCATGAAGCGGCCGAGCTTCGGCGATTATCGTGAGGTGCTGACCTCGACCGACAATTACGGCGGTATTCGGCTGACCGGCGACCTGGACCAGGCGATCGGCAAGGGCTTCGGCTTGCGGGTCAACGCACTCTACGAGAACGGCGACAGTTTTCGCCGCCATGTCGACCTGAAGCGCTACGGATTGAATCCAGCGCTGGCTTTCCAGGCCGGCGAGAACACGCGGATCGACATCGGCTATGAATATTTCCACGACCGAAGGACCGCCGATCGCGGCGTTCCGTCACTCGCCGGCAAGCCGCTGGAAGGATTCGACCGGACCTTTTTCGGCGATCCTGACAAGAGCTACGCGAGGGTCGACGCGAACATCATCCGGTTCGGAATCGAGCATGAGATTGCCGACGGACTGACGATCAAGAACCACACGCTCTTCGGCGATTATGACAAATTCTATCAGAACATCTTCGCCGGCGGCCCCGTGCTTGCCGCCACGGCGACCTTGCCTGAGCGCTTCCGGCCGGGCGCCTATAATAACGGCAGCCGCCGGCAGAACCTGTTCAGCCAGACCGATCTCGTTTGGGAAAACGAACTCGCCGGGATCGACCAGACGGTGCTGTTCGGCTTCGAAGTCGGCCGGCAGAAGTCACGCAACCAGCGCAACACCGGCACGCTTTCCGGCGATTGCCTGCTCGCTGACGGCTCCCTTCCGCTCAGCGACCCGACCTGCGACGTCGATGCGATCTGGGCGCCTGCCGCCACGGACGCAAACAACCGCACCAAGGCGACTATCGGCGCGGTGTATTTCCAGGACCAAATCCGTCCGACCGATTGGCTCGAAATCGTGGCGGGCCTGCGCTTCGACAGTTTCAAGCTTCACGTCGACGACTTCCGCGCTGCCCCCCGCGGCGGCACGTTCAGCCGCAAGGACGGGCTTTGGTCGCCGCGCTTCGGTGTCGTGCTCAAGCCGAACGATCGCCTGTCGATCTACACCAGCTACAGCCGGTCATATCTGCCGCAGTCAGGCGACCAGTTCAGCGGTCTCGATGTGAATACCGAGACGCTGAAGCCGGAGCGGTTCGACAATTACGAGGTCGGCGCGAAGTGGGAGCTGCTGGACGGTCTGCTCGCGACGGCTGCAATCTACCGGCTTGATCGCAGCAACACGCGCGTCGCGAACCCGGACGGAAGCGGTACTTTCCTGCTGAGCGGCGAGCAGCGCAGCCGCGGCATCGAGCTGGGCCTCGAGCGCAGCATCAGCGCGCGCTGGCAGGTGTCGGCGGGCTACGCCTGGCAGAAGGCCGAGGTCATCTCTGCGACCACGGCCTGCGCAAGCGGCGACTGCGAAGTGCCCAACGTTGCGCGGCACAGCTTTTCCGTCTGGAATCGCTACGACGTGTCGAAGTCGCTCGGCGTCGGCCTGGGCGTAATCGCGCGGTCGAAGAGCTTCGCGTCGATCGGCAATAGCGTGAGGCTGCCAGGCTACGCGCGCGTCGACGCCGCCGCCTATTACAAGCTGATGCGAGGCGTCGAAGCGCAGATCAACGTCGAGAATATCCTTGGCGCGGACTATTTCCCGATGACGAATGGCGACAACAATATCGCCCCGGGGGCGCCACGGAGCGTGAAGGCGCAGCTTCGCTTCGGCTTCTAGCGCGTCAACTCCGCCGCTCGGTCGCGGATGCGTTTGAGGTCGTCGACGAACTTGCGCCGTTCCTCGCGCTTTCGATCTTCCTCGGGGATTCGGAGCAGGAAGCTCGGGTGGACGGTAACCCAGCATTCGCTGCCTTCGTTCAGCGGGATCGGTGAGCCGCGGACGCGGCTGATGGTTACGACCTTGTCGAGGATTGATCGGGCAGCAGTAGCGCCGAGTGCAACGGTGACCCGCGGGCGGATCAGAGAGCGCTCCTGGTCGATCCACCAGCGGCAGGCTTCGATCTCTCCGGCGTTGGGCTTCGAGTGGATGCGTTTCTTGCCGCGTTGCTCGATCTTGAAATG
>Ga0307416_100001399_pt1 | contig 13074 bp, 17 predicted proteins | sample DK1Cmetagenome_2_FD_203821 | JGI IMG/M metagenome (GOLD analysis project Ga0307416, IMG submission 203821) | Maize rhizosphere microbial communities from greenhouse at UC Davis, California, United States - DK15-C-3 | ecosystem: Host-associated > Plants > Roots > Rhizosphere > Soil | place...
TCAGAACGCTCAGGATGGCCGGGGCAAAAAGGGTGAGCCTTGTAGTTACATATCCCCCTATACGTTACCCCTGCTATGCCGGTATCGACTTTCCATCGCAGGATGAACTAATAGCGTACCAGCATGATACTACCGAAGAATCAAGCAACAAGATAGAGTCGCATGTCGCACAGGCAATAGGGGCAGACTACGTAGGATACAATGACACCACCAATCTTGCAAAGGCTATAGGGATGCCGGAGGAAGAGCTATGCTTTACCTGCTCTACAGGTAATTATGCTTCGCTTGGAATACGTCCAGTGTTTAAGTCAAGGATACAGATGAAAGGTGAATAATAATGATAATAGCTTAAATATTTTCAAACTCAATCTTTTCTAATGCGTGTAGCGTTTATTGTGATGATAGCGGCTGGTATAATTGCCGTTGCCCTTCTTGCGATGTTTGCTTCTGCCCTCCCGACAAGAGATTACGATCTGAGTGTAGATGCACTTAAGGACGAGCAGTCACTCTTTACAAATGCGCGTGTAGTCATAAAGAATACTGGCAGGCTGCCTCTTACGAACGTGCTCGTCGATTATGGAGGCAATACAGAGCCTCCAATAGGCATTCTGCAGCCAGGCGACACGCTAACGCTTTCGCCCCCTGAAGGTGTGCAGCTCGATCGGGTTACAGTCACCGCCGAGCCAAGCATTGAGAGAGTACAGCCCTATCGAACTCCATGGAAATTACCTGGCATGATCGGCTCCTAGTCTGTTTAAATAATGTGCAAATGAAATTAATCATATGGAAAAAGACTCTCACTCAGATGATGAAATAAAGAAATTCTATACGATGAAAAACATCGCGGTGGTAGGAATGTCAAAAAATGAGGAGAAGGCAGCCCATTATGTCCCAAGGTACCTCATCGATCACGGATACAATGTAATCCCCGTCAACCCTACTGCGACAGAAATCTTGGGACGCAAGTCATATCCTGCTGTCAGTAGCATACCAGACAGAATAGACATCGTCGATATTTTCAGACGTTCAGAAGATGTACCCTCTGTGGTTGAAGATACTTTAAAGAAAGAGGACATCAAGGTGATCTGGATGCAGGAGGGTATCTACAGCAAGGAAGCAGAGAAGATGGCCAAGGAAAAGGATATTTCTGCAGTCTACAACAGGTGCATGATGGCAGAGCACAGGAGGCTATTCAGTGACTGAGTTAAATTATACGGATCATGATACTCTTATCTGATGACAAGTATAGATAGGGTTTTGGAGGCGATTAAAGCTTCTCTCGAAGAGCTTCAAAAGCAAGATAATATCTCTTTCAAAGTAAGCGTCGATAGAGACGCCAGCGTCGTCAGAATCTATGGAGAAGGTTCTGACTATATCAAGCGGGCATCTTCTGGTCTGGGAGAGGTGATGGAGCTAGCATATACAACTGCAGAGCATCACCCATATTGGGCAATACTTTATAACGCTTCGGAAACCTGCAAGACTGTTTTGGAGAAATGGGAATCAAACCTTACTGCTGACCAGATAAGTGAGATGTCCTGGCGCTGCGATGAGATCAAGATGGCTCTTGGAAGGTTGGAAAGGTAGGATAATAATAATAATAATAACAAGACCATTTCAAAAAAAGAGAGAAACAACGGAAAATCGCAATGCCAGAATAGTGACTGTGTTGTCATGGTTATTTTAGATGCACGTTCATACAGCAAGTAGTTAGGAGGGATTAATCGGCGGCGGCTGGGAGAAGCAGCAAGAATTTTGAGGGAAAATGATATGGCAGGCACTTGAAAATGCAAATAAAATATATCTTCGTTTCCTAGTCCACTCATGAAATATCTGAAAAGAGTTTCTAACAATACATAAAGAACCGCTCTGGAGATGAAAAATCATCAAGAAGTATATACTCTATGCGAAAATAGAGCTGAACAGACTGAGGATACAAAGTTATGTTCCGAGCAATAAGAAAAAAGAGGATCAATGAGCACAAAATTTTGCCTGCTGAATTAGCGAGCAGCAAATCTTATCCGTTAGCAATACTATAGTAATACTGCATATGCAGGTCTCAATTCCAGTCTATAAGCAAATAAAATTTGCACTGACTGAGAAGAAGGATTTCTTTATCCACCTATCGCTGCTTGGAGGTTTTCTAGGTTTAGTCGGGTACCTTGTGATTGTTTGTCACCACATGCACTGAACAGAGTATATATAAATAATAATAACAATAAAGTGAAAAACCATGATCAAGATAGGGCTGATTGGCAAGACAAACACAGGCAAAACGACCTTCTTCAATTCCGCCACGCTACTGTCTGCTGAAATATCCAATTACCCGTTCACCACAAAAAAGCCTGCAGTGGGTAACGGTCATGCAATAACACATTGTGTTCACAAGGAGTTCAACCTGCAGGACAACCCGAAGAACTCTGGTTGTATAGACGGCTGGCGCTTTATTCCAGTCGAGCTTGTCGACCTACCGGGCCTGATCAAGGGTGCATGGGAAGGCAAGGGACTTGGCAACCAGTTCCTCACAATAGCAGCACAATCAGACGCTTTGCTGCACATCGTTGACGCATCAGGCAGCATTGATGCATCAGGCAAAATCGCAGAGCCTGGTACAGGCGACCCCATTGCAGATGTAGCAGACATCGAGGAAGAGCTTGTCATGTGGTACCTAAAACTGCTTGAGGCAAACAGGGACAAGATATCCCGCGCCATTGGCTCAGGTATGAACCCAGTTGCTGCCATTACGGAGGTTTTCCGCGGTATTGGGGTAAAAGAGGATCATGTCAAGCTCGCCCTTGCACAAAATAATCTGACTGAGGCTATATTTGACAACTTTGGGATACAAGAGAGCAAGGACTTTTGCTGGAGCCTCCGCGAGATTTCAAAGCCTACGCTGATAGTCGCAAACAAAGTCGACCTTCCTTCAGCGACGGAAAACTTTAAGCGTCTGCGCGAAGAATATCATGATGTTATAATAATACCGGCAAGTGCTGACGCTGAACTTACACTCAGGCGTGCAGAAAGCAAGGGGATCATTCGATACATTCCCGGCGACGAACGCTTTGAAATAAACGATCAGACAAAGCTCAATGACAAGCAAAAGTGGGCACTTAACTTCATACGCAAGGATATCCTAGGTGAATATATGCGCACCGGCGTGCAGTTTGCAATAAATGTGGCTGTGTTCAAGTTGCTTAAGATGAATGCCGTCTACCCGGTTGCTGACATCCAAAAGTTCTCAGATAAGCATGGAAATGTACTGCCAGATGTATACTTAATGAGGTCAGGATCTACTGTTGAGGACCTGGCAAAGGAGATCCATAGCGAGCTGGCAAAGGGCGTAATATATGCTCTTGATGGCAGGGACGGCATCAGGTTGCCTGTGAACTACCATCTAAAGGACCGTGATGTATTGTCTATCGTATCGGCAAGGACAAAGAAAAAGTGATTGCTATGCCGTCAGCAGATCTAATGCAGGAAATACAAGACATACTGCGTCGGGAGCCTTCAAAGATGTACTCAAGGGAAGAGATCCTAAACCTCCTTGAGCCAAAAAAGAAGGAGTACGAAATTGAACGATTGCTGGCGGAGCTTGAAGTTACAAGTTCACTTAGGGAGGGCAAATCTGATGTTTTCTCAACGTGCCGAGGCGGCACTGTCTATTACAAATGGAACATTAACAACAAAAAGTAGTTAGTTTTCTTCCTGTGGGAAGATTGCAATGCTTTTTAAAGTCGAATATATTGAGAGGTATCTTATGCCTTTTTCTGTGGTCCGGTAAGCCATATGCATCTTGTCTCCGTCGGCAAGTTGCACTACTAGCTTTTTTGTAATAAGAACATCAAGATACTGTCTAAGCTGTCCGCTTGTAAGGTTAGCGCGAGTAAGTAGCTTTGTCTTTGTTATCCCACCGTTTGCAGACTCCAGAATAGTGGCCATGATATCAGGTCTGCTACGGTTTTTCACATGACTAAAAGATATCTGGATGGTATTAATAATAATTGAAGCAACTTAGCAGACAAGAAGGTAGAATAAATTTGATTGCCATATTTTATAGTTGCTAACCTCGCTCTAGACGTTTCGAAAAAGGCCCCATAGCACCAAGACCTTCTGCAGCGATAGTACCAGCTCCTATGGCTATGAGAGTGACCGTGAATCTTGTCTCAGCTGACATCATCATATTTTCTTAACTTCCAAACAATGGATCAGCTAGTGATTTCATGACTTCTTGTTCTAACACGTTCATACAGGCTTCAGCTCTCATTTTGTCCCCTACAGCCATTGCTTTGCAAAACATAATATATAACGCAAATGGTCTAGTCCAATTCCAGCTTGTTGCTAGCTGGTCGGCCTCTTCTAATAATAAAGCGCTGTCACCGCCCCCTTTGTTGTTATCTGATTTCACCTCTTAGTCATGATCCCTCGTAGAAGATGGATAACGAGTTCCTGCTCTTTATCTATAGCGTTTAGCCGATCTTTGACGACTGCAATGTTTTCGATATTGTTGTTGTTATTGACATCGGGCTTTTGACTTTTCGGCGGCGGCTGTTGCTGCTGTTCCTGTTGTGCTCACTAGTACTGCGGCTTGTACTTGCAATTATGACTTCCACTACTTCTACACCCTAAGGCGGCTAAAACCTCCGTGACAAGGCTTGACTCCTGGGTGATTAGACCATCGAACTCCTTGATAAGTTAACCAACACTTTCGTCTTGCATCATATTTGAATGGACTTCATCTGCGTGAGCCTCTATGGAATTGCAGCAGGACCCAAATCTCCACATCATAGCCAATAGAAAGGGTCTTTGCGATGCTTTCAAAGCCCTCAGGAGCAGCAACCCTCTCCTGCTCGCTTGTTTTGCTGCTTCTGCTACTACTACTGCTGCTGTTGCTACTTAGATGGTAGATCTCAGGTCTAACCCCATGCCTCTTGAACCGCTGCACAAATGGCTTTCCAATCAGTTCCATGGCATCATGTTCTTTTTGAGTGCTGGGATGTAGTTGAGTCCCATTTAATTTCTAGTCTCCTGTTCTATTTCCGTAGAGGATTCAATATTATCCAACGCGGTGGTTATATTAAGTACAAAAAATATCGGCAACGGAGCAAAAGTATAGTTAGTTGCAATGGTCGGTTTCAAAAGAAGAAGAGGAGGAGAACTAGGAAAAGAAGACTTACCCTATAGGATAGTTATTATTATCAATAAAGTCGTTGAAAGTTAGAATGGTAATGACGACGATGCAACATCTCAATACCTCTCTAGCGCTCAAATGGCTGCTCTATAACTTATTCGCTTTTTCCCTATTGAGGAATTCTTTTATCCATTGTATTCGAGGTTGGCACGAAGAAGATGCATCATCTCAATAACACTATGTTAACGGCATCAGCTAGTCTTGTCATGTGGGCAACAATAATCGCCGTCATGGTATCATGCATGGCTACTATTGCTACTCCACTAGCGGCCACAGCTACAACAACAACACCACCACCAACATCATCACCAGGGATAGAGTTGTCACCTCAACCAGTCTACCAAGAAAGATCAAGACTGGAAAGCCAGGCTCAAATAAATCAGACACACGTTAAAATAACCTTCTCTGGGAATGGCACGCTTAATCTACCAAATAGTACAGAACCCATCAGAACAACTAGCATCGGAATTGGAATATCATCATTGGTAGATGGTAGTTTTGCAGGACAGGTCATCTTGACAACAGAAGATGGAAGCAACAATGCAACTGCAGTAGTCTATGAATTAGGGCAGTTTAACGCACAGGATCTTACTGGCAGAGGTATCGCAATAGCAGTATTTCATACAAATTCGACAGGGCTGTTAGCACCACTTGATGGTATGATACTGGCAGGTCAAGACGAATTCCTACCAGACGGAGGCGCATTCATCACTTATTGGGAATGGAACAGCTGAGGAACAACTGCCTGAGGGTTAGGGTAAATATCGGGTTATCGACTATCTGACGCCAAAAGGCAGTATGTTATTAACGAAACCATCATGGAGTTAATATGAATGACAGCGCTCAACATCTCATATCCTCTCTAGCGCATAATAGCAGTTTAATGGGATGACTGAGACAATACACGTAAGGGACTACAAAATAGTAATAAACTAATGGAATTATCATACCCTAATTATACCTGCTAATGTGCACTAATGCCAAATGCCGTCAGAAGAGCACCTTCTCTCCTTGCTCAGGTTGCAAAAAGGATACATATCAGGGAAAATCTTGGCAAAGGAGATAGGCATTTCAACAAGTGGAATCTCCAAGCGGATAAGGATCCTACGCAAATACGGTTATGATATTGAGTCGAGGCACAGGATAGGTTATAGACTTGCCGGTGAGACAGACCTTCCGCTTCCATGGGAGCTTGTAAAGGTGCTCCACACCATGTTTCTAGGCAAGGAAAAAATAATCTACAGGCTGACTACGCATTCGACTCAGAAACTTGCAATCTTGCTTGCTGAGAAAAACCCCAGTTCGGATGGTCTCGTGATTATTGCAGAGCAGCAAAAGAGCGGACGTGGCAGGCAAAACCGGAAGTGGCTATCGCCCAAAGGAGGCATATGGCTATCAGTCGTCTTGAGACCACGTATTTCAGCTTCCAAGATGACACTCCTTCCATTTGCTGCGGCGCTCGCAGTATGTGACGCAATCAAAAAAACTACGCAACTTGATGCCAAATTAAGATGGCCAAATGATGTCACGATATCTGGCAAAAAGGTGGCTGGCATTCTCGTTGACAGCAGTATGGAAGGGGAGCGGATCGACTATGCTGTCATTGGGATGGGAATAAATGCAAATGTTGACCCGTCGGCGATCTCTTCACATCTTGAAAAGAGCATCAAGGTCACTTCATTAAGTGAAGAACTCGGGCACAAAACGAGCATACTTGGCTTGACAAAGGAGGTACTTGAGAGACTTGAATATTATTATCTGGAGCTGAAGAACTGTTTTCCTCACACACTCATAGACGAGTGGAAAAAAAACTCTGACATTTTACATCAGAAGGTTGTAGTAATACACAACAATAGAACCATCCAAGGCATAGCTGCAGATGTGAAGGATGACGGATCACTTTTGGTTAGAACCGACGACTGTGGTGGCAATATCAATGTGGTAGCAAACGATATACATGTCAGATACTAACTAGCGGTGTCTTGGTTGCAGAAACAGGAATGTCAACGGCGACGCGAGCCTGCTGCTATTACTACTACTACTACTACTACTATTAGAATACGAGTGAGTATCCTACTACTTTAATTCAGGACATACAATAGCGATATCGTTTACATTGGTGCCAGTAAAACCAGTGAAGATTAGTGAATCCAACTTTTTGAAAGCGTGATAACTATCGTGCATGTTGAGATATTTGTGGAGATCCATCTTTTTTGCAAGCAGTATGGTCTTAGGTGACACAAGTGCGCCAGCTGCGTCTGAGTTGCCGTCTATTCCGTCTGTTCCGATGCATCCTATTGCAACATCGCGTCTATTAAGCTCAGCCAAACATGAAAGTGCCGCTTCTTGGTTTCTCCCGCCAAGACCGTTTTTACGTCTACCCAGTTTGACAGTGGTCTCGCCTCCGGCCACTATTGCAAGACGCTTGGATCCAAGGTCTAACGTAAGCCGTGCCAGAAACTTTCCAAATTCTTTAGCGTCGCCATCAAATTCTGATCCAAGATTTACCACTTGCATGCCGCGCTTTTTGAGATACGCGACTGCTGCTTTGCATGCGATAGTATTGTTTCCAATAAGCACATTGTGGATGCGAGAAAATAGCTCCTCTTGTGGCTTGGGAGTTTCTGCTATCTTGCCATTGGCACCTTTGGTAATGTATTGAATAGCAGTAACGGGACTTTCTATGCGATATTTTCTCAAGATATTCAAGGCATCGCTAAAAGTCGAGCTGTCAGGATAGGTAGGGCCTGAAGCAATCATTCCTAGGTCATCTCCTATCACGTCAGAGAGAATCAGCGACAGCAGGGTAGATGATTCGTTCACATGTCGCAGGAGCTGCCCTCCCTTGACAGCTGATAAGTGCTTTCTCACTGCATTTATCTCGTGAATCGATGCTCCCGAGCGAAGGAGTGAGCTTGTGATTTCTTGTTTGTCAGCCAAAGAGATGCCTGGTGCAGGCAGGGGCATTAGTGCCGAGCCACCACCTGAGATTAAGAAAATTACAAGATCATTCTGATCAGCCTTTCTCAGGATCGAGAGGATATTTTTTGTGCCCCTTATTCCTGCTTTGTCAGGGATCGGGTGCGAGGCCTCAGTCACCACAACTCCCTTGATCTCGGCTTTGGTTCCGTAAGGAACAGTGATCGCGCCAGCACCGAGCTTGTTACCCAAGACAGAGCAAGCCGCATAGGCCATGCCCTGTGCTGCTTTACCCGCGCCGACAATGTATGCGCGGTCAAATTCTCCCAGCTTTGCTACATTCCCATGAATGTCACGAACTATCAGTTCGCTATCGCTGAATTTTAGAGCACGCTTCATGAGCGAGGCAGGCCTTACGCTGTCAAGTGCAGCTTCAAGCGTAGAGAGAATTATGCGCGATGATCTACCGCTGTGAAATTTCTCCAATTTGTGACGATTTACAATCAATCATTAATTACCAACTACAGCACCTACTAATTTCTTTTTATAATGCCGATTTCTTTATTGTATAGAGGCAAAAGTCGCATTCTTCGCAGACATAATAAAGGTTGTCAAAGTCAGAACAAAGCATCATGCTATCGTGACAACGGGGACATTCTATCTCCTCCTCCAAGAACGGAACCAGATTTTCTTGCTCGTCCTTGGCTTTCATTGTTGATGGCATTACCTTTTCTGTTTCAAGCGTGGGTTCTACCATGAAAGGAAGTAAATAGCCAGTTCTTCTTAAGGCCTGCAACACCTTGAAGAGAGGGAGGGGGTGTCCCATCTCTCCCTATTCGTCTAGAACAATATACTGACGCGTAAAAGCCTTACAAACACTAAAGCACTTTTGTAGGCATAGATTAAGACCTAATTCATCCCTCTATTTTTTATTTCGAGGACGTCACTGGTCAATTTGGACAGTTTTTATGTTTTATACACTCGACCTAGAGCATTTGTATTCCCTTCTACTAATCCAGATTAAGAATAGAGATTATAGAACCATTATGAAAAAAGACGTAACATAATTCTCAAAAATAGTATCCCCTTTACACATCAAGTGCTAAAAGCATAAATTATCTCAAAATTGAAGAAAATCTCATTAATGTTTACGTTATATACGCCACAAACTGCTGATAAAGCACTGCCTGAAGTCAAGCGTTTATTTGAAAATATTATAACGCAAAAGAACGATGTTGTTGCCCTGCAAGAGGAGATTCAGGCAATAATTGACTCGGGTAGTTCCTTTGAAGGTTTTATAAAGAAAAAACAAGAACTCAACGCTGCTGTCACCAATCTGTACAGGGCGATAGAGCAGCTTGAAGCGACAGGGGTAATAATAAAAAGCGTGGATGAAGGCTTGCTTGATTTCCCTTCAAGGAGGTTTGACGAAGAGGTCTGGCTGTGCTGGAAAGTAGGGGAAAGCAAGATAAAGTTCTGGCATGGAAAGGATGAGGGCTTTATGGGCCGCAAGCCGCTTGAAAGCACAGGGGTAATAGAGCCGTAGCCTTGGCTTTATAGAACCTATTGCCGGTGGATTGATATGCCTATAGATGCTGCAGAGTTTGACGCCCATAAAGATGTTGGAACAATCATTACGCAATTCTTATGTAGAAACTCAGACAAAGGCTATTCTGCCAGAGAGATAGCGCAGGCAACCGGTATTGCAGAGACAAATGTAAATAATGCTATGCTCAAGCTAGGATTATCTGATCTCGCAAGCGCAATAGCAGGCAAGCGGAAAAAGTTTCGGATAGAAGACGTAACGATAAATGGACTAACCTACTACCGGTGTGTTTCTCAATGATTTCAAAAAGCATAGTAATAAGTTCGTGTATATGGCAGGAGATAAGTGCTGCTGTCTATTTGGCTACGAGCTATCCGAATCCGATTTCTTCTAGCGTCAGTAATTGCAGTCACCAACGGACTTGCGATCGCTTACTGGAAATACGCGGGTATAGACCCGCTTTATGCCATTCTCACATATATTGGCGTGGTTTTTTTGCATGCAAGCGTAGACCTTCTCAATGACTACTGGGATCATAAGCGAGGAATCGATAGTGCAACGAAGAGGACAAGGTTCAGTGGCGGGACAGGAGTTCTTCCTGAAAACCTACTGACACCTCGCGCAGTATACATAGCTGGCATAATATTTCTAGTCCTTGGTGCGTCCATAGGGGCATATTTTGTCGCAATACGCGGAATAACTATAGCAGTAATACTTAGCTTTGCAGTTGTTGCCATCTACTTTTATTCAACAAGAATTGTAAATGCTGGATTAGGTGAGCTCTTTGTCGCTATCAAGGGGGCGATGATTGTGCTTGGAACGCTTTACGTACAAAATGCTGTGTTAGAGCCGACTGCTCTATATGTCGGGGCAATAGTCGGCATCCTGTCTGCAACAGTGCTTTTTATCAATTCATTTCCGGACTATGAAGCAGATAGGTCAAAAGGACGTCGTACCCTAGTAATAATGCTCGGAAGGAAAACCGCTTCAGCCATATTTCCCATATTTATTATTGCGGCCTATGCGTTGATCGCCGTTGGTATTTTTCTCGGCTTTACGAAGATCTATTCACTAATCTGTTTTGCATCGATACCGTTTGCTATTAAATCAGTCTTGCAACTGAGAAAGGAACCGGAAAGTACCGAAAAGATAGTGCCTGCAATGGCTTCAGCTGTGACATACTCTAGAATTACTGGCTTTTTGCTGGCTATGAGTTTTATTCTCTAGATAGGAAATATGCATTCTTCTAGTTTCGTTCTATTAGTTGAACTAACAACGGGTTTTTTCCCTTGAAGATATAGAGTCAAAAGATAAGCCTAAATTTCTTAGGTGAGTAATAAAATTCGATTCGTTATTATCTTGCATGTTGACATATCTGAGCCATTGTCGTCGTCATCATCACCATACCAAACTGTTGAGGGCTTTGCCACGTCTGAGGGTACAAAGAATTACACAGAGTATGCTATGTCACAGGGAAGGCCGATAAGTCACTTTAAGTCTTTTGACAGCCTTCACCTATCAAGCATAGGGATGGGAACATATTTGGGCCAGCCAAGTGAGGAGGATGATCAGGCTGTCGAAAATGCAGTCTTTGAGTCAGTCAAGTCCGGCGCGATCAATGTCATCGATACTGCGATAAATTACCGTGCCATGAGGTCGGAAAAGAGCATCGCTAGAGCACTTTTGCGTCTCGTAAAAGACAAGATAATTTTACGAGATCAGATTTTTATATCTACCAAGAATGGCTATATCACAAATGACGGTGACTACCCAAACATCGATGTAATGGAATACATCCACAGGATGTATATCCAAACTGACGTAATAACTGCGGACGACATCAGCTCTGGCTACAACATTATCAACCCTAACTACCTTGCGAAGTGTATTGACAAGTCACTCATGAACATGCATGTTTCTAGCATTGATCTAGTTTACATTCATAACGCCTTTGAAAGTTGGTACCAGGATGTAAGCAGGGAGCAGTTTATGGAGATGCTTGTAAAGGCGTTTGAAGTTTATGAAAAATATCGGGCTAAAAACAAGATTCGCTACTATGGCATGGCAACTTGGACATGTTTTAGGGTTCCACCCACAAGTCCGGAATACCTCTCGCTTGAGCAAGCAGTCAAGTGCGCTGAGAGTGTCGGAGGCAAGGACCATGGTTTTAGATTTATCCAGCTCCCCTACAACCTAGCATACAGCGAGGCACTTTTGCTTAGGAACCAGTCAGTAGGTTCTGAGGAAAATCTTACAATTCTGCAAGCAGCAGAAAAACTCAACATCGGCATATTTACTAGCATACCTCTCTTCCAGGGGAGGCTCCTCCGTAGCCAAATCCCGGATTATGGAGGTATTAGTGACCCTATAGCCAAACTAGTGCAGATTATTCGATCAAGTCCATCGGTTATCGCACCTCTCATTGGGCAGAAAAAGGCTGAACATGTTGAAGAAAACTTAAAGACTGCAAACATGCCACCTCTTTCAGAGGAAGAATTCAAGCAGGCTATTCGAATACTCACCAGCAAGCAGATATAAGAAATCTACAAATTACAGACATGAGGTTTTGGTGGTCGATGACAATAGTAGATGAAAGAGGGTCTCGTATTGATTGAAGCTATCGGCTTTATGATATTAATAATAATATCATTAGCACTACCAATGGCCAATAGCTCAAATCCTCTACTAGCCTATTATTCTATATTACCTGCAATCAGTGCTTTTGGTTCAGACGGCGGCCTGACCAGTGGTTCCTTGGCAGGAGTCATGTATGTACAAAACTCAAATGGTAGCAGTGTTTCCGTCGTAGACCTGGCGACAAACACTATTTTGTTGAATATGATAGTTGATGGGACGCTTCATAATATCGAACTCTCTGAAGATCAGCTGACGCTTCATATCATGACAACAAACAGGGATTCTGGAACCATCTTCATGCTCAATACTACAAACAACGAGCTAATTAGAGAGGTGTCTACAGAAGCTTCTGTCCAAGATATTGCAACCGTTAATGATACTTTGTATATAAGTGACGAAACCGGAGGAAGGGTACTGGTGACAAACGTAAACGGAACTTTCATAAATGAAATCGATGTTGGCTCTGGACCTCAATTCATGGAAGTAAGACCCGATGGACAGGTGCTATATGTCACTAGGTTAGGAGGTCCTATCTCAGTAGTTGACTTGGAACAGAATGTAGTGATAAAGGAAATAGATTCTGGGAGTATGCCTCATCGTCTTTCCTTTACTAACGACGGCTCAAGGTTATTCGTTGTAAACGCTGGAAGCGATACTCTGTCAGTTATCGACTCGCACAAACACGAAATAATCAAAACTATCCCTGTTGGCGATAATCCACAATACGTTGCATTAAACCCTGATGAGACGCTTGCTTATGTAACGAATAAGGACTCTAACACGG
>Ga0307416_100001400_pt1 | contig 13070 bp, 6 predicted proteins | sample DK1Cmetagenome_2_FD_203821 | JGI IMG/M metagenome (GOLD analysis project Ga0307416, IMG submission 203821) | Maize rhizosphere microbial communities from greenhouse at UC Davis, California, United States - DK15-C-3 | ecosystem: Host-associated > Plants > Roots > Rhizosphere > Soil | place: USA...
TGGTGGTGGTGGTGGTGGTGGTGGTGGTGGTCGCCGGGATCGGCGGGCTCGCCGTCTCCGCCAGCCGGGCCGGGCGCGCGGCGACCGTGCCGGGCGCGCTTCCCGGGCTGCAGACCGGCCCGGCGCCGTGGAGCGCCAACACCGCCGACCTCGCCGCCCGCCTGCGCGCCATCGGGCTGCCCCCGCTGAGCCCCGCTGAGGGAACCGCCGTGCACATCCACCAGCACCTCGACGTCTACGTCGACGGTCGGCCGGTGCCGGTGCCCGCGGGCATCGGCATCGACCCCACCGTCGGGTTCGCCCCGCTGCACGTCCACGACACCAGCGGGGTGATCCACGTCGAGTCCCCGACCGTGCGCCGCTACACGCTCGGGCAGTTCTTCGCCGTGTGGGGCGTCCGCTTCACCCCCAGCTGCCTGGGCGGCTACTGCGCCGGCGGCGACCGGCGGCTGCGGGTCTACGTCGACGGCGCCCTCGACCACGGCGACCCGACCACGCTCACCCTGGAGCCCCACCAGGAGATCCTGGTCGCGTTCGGGCCGGCCGCGCAGCTGCCCTCCCCGGTCCCGGCTACCTACCGGTTCCCACCGGGCCTGTAGCGGCGGCCGCGCCGCGCCTGCCGAAGCGCAGGTACAGGGAGGGCACGACGAACAGGTTCAGCAGCGTGGAGGTGAACAGGCCACCGAGGATGACCACGGCCAGCGGGTGCTCGATCTCGTGGCCGGGGAGCTCGCCGGCGATCACCAGCGGCACCACCGCCAGCCCGGTCGCCAGGGCGGTCATCAGGATCGGCGAGAGCCGCTCCCGGGCGCCGCGCAGCACGAGCGCGGGGCCGAAGGCCTCGCCCTCGTGCCGCTCGAGGTGCTGGTAGTGGTTGATCAGCAGGATGCCGTTGCGGGCGGCGATCCCCATCACCGTGAAGAACCCCACCAGGGAGCCGAGCGAGATGACGCCGCCGCCGATCCAGGCCGCCAGCACCCCACCCACCAGGGCCATCGGCAAGGTGAGCAGGCTCAGGGCCGCCAGGCGGAAGCTGCCGAACGACGCCTGCAGCAGCAGGAGGACCCCGATCGCGGCGCCGACCGCGAACACCAGCAGGCGCTTCTGGGCGGCCTGCCGCTCCTGGTACTCGCCGAGCACCTGCGCGTCGTAGCCGCGTGGGAACCGGACGCCCTGGAGGCGGCGTTCGACCTCGCGGGCCACGGAGCCGAGGTCGCGCCCGCGCACGTTGGCGCCGACGTCGATGCGGCGGGAGTTGTTGTCGCGTTCGACGAGGTTCGGGGTCGGCTTGACCCTCACCTGGGCCACGTCCCCCAGGCGCACGTGGCCGCCGCCGGGCGTGTCGATCAGCAGGTCGCGGACGTCGGTCACGCTCTGGCGCGTCCTCGGCGTGCTCCACACCTGCACGTCGTACGCCTTGCCGGCCCGGAAGATGTCGGCGACCTCCTCGCCCGCCACCAGCGTCGCCGCCGCGCGGCGGACGTCGCCCGGCTTGAGCCCATAGCGCTTGGCGGCGGCGAGGTCCACCTGGACGTCCATCTGCGGCACGTCGACCTCGAAGTCGGCGTGGTGTTCGACGATGCCGGGGATCCCCCCGAGGAGGTGCTCCACCTCGGCGGCCTTGTCGCGGAGCACCTCCAGGTCCGGGCCGTAGATGCGCACGACGATGGCCTCGCTCGTCCCCGTCAGCACTTCCTTGATGCGCTCGTTCAGGTAGGTCTGCACGTCGGTGTAGACCCCTGGGTAGCCGGCGACGGTCTGCTGGAGGGTGGCGACCGTCTTGTCGTAGTCGGCCTTGGGGTCGACGCTGATCCAGTTCTCGCCGAAGTTGACGCCCGCGATCTCCTCCCCGAGGAACGCCTGCCCGATGTGGGACCCGAAGTTGCGGATTCCCGAGATGGACCGCAGCTCGCGGCTGCCCTGGGTGACGATCCGCTGCTCCTCCGGGTGGGACGTGCCCGGGTAGGTGATCCAGTGCATCAGGAAGTCCCGCTCCTTGAACTGCGGGAACAACGATTCCCCGAAGAACGGCACCAAGGCGACGCCGGCCGCGAGGAACACGGCGACGGTCGCGTACGCCCAGCGCGGCCGCTGGATGACCCGCGCGAGGGCCGTGGTGTAGCCGCGCTGCAGCCAGCGGACCAGCGGGGACTCGCGGCGCCCCAGGGGCGCCTTGTGGAGCAGCAGCAGCGCCAGCGCCGGCGTGACGGTCAGCGCCACCAGCAGCGACGCCAGCACCGCCAGCGCGTACGCGAAGGCCAGTGGCCGGAAGAACGAGCCGGTCAGGCCCTCGAGGAAGTAGACCGGGACCGCGGCCACCACGATGATCAGGGTCGCGTAGATGATCGGGCCCCGCACCTCCAGCGACGCGTCGAGGACGACGGCCGCGGTCGACCTGCCGGTGCCCTCCCGCCGGTTCTGGCGGAGGCGCCGCAGGATGTTCTCGACGTCGATGATGGCGTCGTCGACGACCACGCCGACGGCGATCACCAGCCCTGCCAGGATCATGGTGTTGATCGTGGCGCCACGCAGGTAGAGGACGAACCCGGCCGCCACCAGCGACAGCGGGATGGCGACCAGGCTGATCAGGGCGCTGCGCCACTCGAACAGGAAGGCGCCGAGCACCAGGATCACGAACAGGCAGCCGAGCAGCAGCGCCACGGTGAGGTTGTGGATCGCGGACTCGATGAAGCTCGCCGGGCGGAAGATGGTCGGGTCCATGTCGATCCCGGTGAGGCCGGGCTTGAGCTCCTCCAGCGCCGCCTCCACCCCGCGGGTCACCTCCAGGGTGTTGGCCCACGGGAGCTTCTCGACGATCAGCATGAGGCCGGGGCCGTCGTTGATGACCGCGTCCCCGGCCAGCGCCTGGTGGTCCTCGACGACCTTGGCGACGTCACCGAGGCGCAGCGGCTTGCCGTGTCCCCGGCCTTCGATCGGTACCTGGGCGAGGTCCTTCGGCGAGGTGATGGGCAGGACGTTGCGGATGCCGATCCGTTGGTTGGGGGTGTCGATGAACCCGCCGGTGCCGACCACCGATCCGTTGGAGAACTTCAGCAGGCCCACGTCCAGGGCGTCCGCGGTGGTCTCCATGACCTGCTCCAGCGAGACGTCGTGGGCCTTCATCCGTTCGGGCTCGACCTGCACCTGCAGCATCTGCAGCCGCTCGCCCCAGATCGGCACGTTCGCCACGCCGGGGACCCGCAGCAGGCGGGCCCTGATCGTCCAGTAGGAGATCGTCGACATCTCGATCAGGGACCGGCTCTTCGACGACAGCCCGATCTTCATGACCCGGCTGGTCGCCGACAGGGGCTGCAGCATGACCGGCGGCGCGGCCCAGGTCGGCAGGGTGGGCAGCACCGTCGCCATCCGCTCCTGCACCAGCTGCCGTGCGTGGAGCAGGTTGGTCCCCAGCTTGAAGATCAGCTCGATCGACGAGAGCTGGGGCACCGACGAGGAGCGCATCACGTCGAGCCCGGGCATCCCGTTGAGCGCGTCCTCCAGCGGCACGGTGACGAGCTGCTCCACGTCGGCCGCGGAGAGCCCCAGGCAGGCGGTCTGGACCTGCACCCGTGGCGGCGCGAACTCCGGGAAGACGTCCACCGGGATGCTGCGGAGCTGCATGACGCCGAAGAACATCAGCCCCACCGCCAGCGCGACGACGATGAAGCGGAGCTTCAGGCTCGACCCGACGATCCAACGCATCATCCTGGACGTCTCCTCCGCTACTCGCCGACCCCGAGCTCGGCGCCGAGGAGCTCGGCCGCGCCGACCGTCACGACCGTCGTGCCGGGCGGTGGCCCTTCCCGGAGCACCACCCGATCCCCCGCGATGCGGTCGATGTCGATCCGCTGCCGCACGAAGGTCAGGGGCTCGGGGCTGGTGAACGTCCAGGTGTCGCCGTTCTCGTCGTACAGCACCGCCGCGTGGGAGATGACCTTGCGGGTGGCCACCGGGCCGGCGGCGCCGCGGGCGGCCCGCCGCTGGCCCGCCACCCGCGCGACGCGGACCTGGTCGGTCCGGATGCCGAGGCGCTCGGCCGCCCGCCGGGACAGGATCACCTTGCTCAGCTCCGTCCCCTGGACCGGCTCGAGCGTGACGGCGTCGCTCGAACCCTCACCCTCTTCCGACGCGTCCCCGCGGGCGCAGCCCACCGCCCCCAGGCTCAGCGCCGCGGCGAGGAGCACCGCCGCCGCCCTCCGTCGACTGCCGTGTCGCATCGGCTTCCCCCTTGCTTGTCCCCGCCCGGCTCAGGCCGGGCTGAGGCTCAGCTCCGCCTCCGAGGTGTCAGGTTGCGAGTGCGGTGCGAACCGCAGGTAGAGGACCGGCAGGATCAGCAGGCTGAGCAGTGTCGAGGTCACCAGGCCGCCGATGACGACGGCGGCGAGCGGACGCGCGACCTCGAGCCCGGGGACGCCGCCGAGGAATACCAGGGGGAGCAGGGACGCCCCGACCGTCAACGCGCTGAGCGCGATCGGCACGAGCCGTTCCTGCGACCCACGCAGGACCAGGCCCACGCCGAGCTGCTCGCCCTCCTCCTGCTGGAGGCGCTGGTAGTGGCTGACCAGCAGGACGCCGTTGCGCGCGGCGATCGCGAGCACCGTGAAGAGCCCGGCGAACGAACCGAGCGAGGTGACCTGGCCACCGTCGAGGTTGAGGGCGAACGCACCCAGCACGCCGCCAACCAGGGCCAGCGGCAGGCTCAGGAAGACGAGCCACGCCAGGCGCCAGCTCCCGAAGGCCGCCTGGAGCAGCAGCAGGATCCCGATCGCCGCGGCGACGGCGATGCTCAGCACCCGCTGCCAGGTCTGCCGCTGCTCCGCGTACCGTCCGAGCACCGCCGCGTGGTGCTCGAGCGGGAACCGGATGCTCCGCAGGCGCTGCCGGACCTCGTCCGTCACGTCGCCGAGCGGGCGTCCCCGCACCGCCGCGGTGACGTCGACGTAGCGCGAGACGTCGTCGTGCCGGATGACGGTCGGGGTGGGCACCACGCGCACGACCGCCACGTCGCCGAGGCGGACCTTGCCGCCGGTGGGCGTGTCGATCAGCAGGTCCTGGATGTTGCTCAGGCTGTGGCGCGTGGGGGGCGTGCTCCACACCGTCACGTCGAAGACCTTCTGCTCCTCGAACAGGTTGCCGACCGTCACGCCGGAGAGCTGCACGGCCGCCGCCCGGCGGACGTCGCCCGGCTTGAGCCCCAGCCGCCGCGCCGCGGCGAGGTCGACCTCGATCTCCACGGTCGGCTCCTGGGCCTGGACGTCGACGCGGGGCGAGACGACGCCGTCGATCCCGCCGATGGCGCGACGCACCTCCTCCGCCTTGCCGCGGAGCACCTGCAGGTCCTCGCCGAAGACGCGCACGACCAGGGGGTCGTCGGCGCCGACCTGCACCTGCCGCATCCGCTCCTCCGGGTAGGTCACCAGGTTGGGGGTGAGGCCGGGATAGCCGTCGATGGCCTGGCGGATGGCGGCCACCGTCCGGTCGTAGTCGGCGCCGGGGGCGATGCTGACCCACAGCTCCGCGGAGTTGACGTTGACCACCTGGTCGGAGGTGACCGCCCGCCCGATGTGGGCGCCGACGTCGCTGACGCCCGGGATGGACCGCAGCTCCCTGGTGGCCAGCGCGGTGACCCGGTCCATCTCCGGCTGGGACGTGCCGGGCGCGCCCTCCCACTGGATCAGCAGGTCCCGGTCCTGCAGCGGCGGCAGCATCGGGCGCCCGCCGGTCGCCGGCAGCACCGCCAGCCCGGCCAGGGCGATGACGGCGACGGCGCCGAAGGCCAGGCGTGGCCGCGGGACGAGCCGGCCGAGCGCCGCGGCGTGGCCGCGCTCCAGCCAGCGGGCCAGCGGGGACTGCCGGCGCCACCGCGCCGGCGGCGCCCCGGAGGTGAACAGCAGCAGCGCCAGCACGGGCGTGACGACCAGCGCGACCACCATCGACGCCAGCACCGCCAGCAGGTAGGAGACCGCCAGCGGCCGGACGAACGAGCCGGTCAGGCCCTGCAGGAAGAAGACCGGCACCGCGGCGACGCCGATGATCAGGGTCGCCCACAGGAGCGGGCCGCGCACCTCCATGGAGGCGTCGAGGATCGCGGCCGGCGTCGTCGCCGCGCCCGTCCCGCCGCTCGGCTGCTGGCCGCCGGTCGTGGCCTCGCGCCGCTGCCGCAGCCGCCGCCTGATGGCGTCGACGTCGACGATCGCGTCGTCGACGACCACGCCCAGCGCGATCACCAGTCCCGCCAGGATCATCGTGTTGAAGCTCGCCCCGCGCTGGTACAGCACGAGCATGGCCACCAGCAGCGACAGCGAGACCGCCACCAGGCTGATCAGCGCGGCGCGCCAGTCGAGCAGGAAGCCGCCGAGCAGCACGACCATGATCAGCAGGGCGAGGAGCAGCGCCAGGGTGACGTTGCGGGTCGCCGTGTCGATGAAGCTCACCGGGCGGAAGAGGTCGGCGTCGATCGTGATGCCGGAGAGCCCTGGCCGCATCTCGTCGAGCGCCGCCTCGACCCCCTGGGTCACCTCGCGGGTGTTCGTCCCCGGGAACTTCTCGATCACGAGCATGAGGCTGGGGCCGTCGTTGACGAGCGCGTCGCCGATGAGCGGCTGGTGGTCCTCGACCACCTGACCCACGTCGCCCAGGCGCAGCACCTTCGCGCCGGTGTCCTCGATCCGCACCTGGGACAGGTCCTTGGCGGTGGTGATGGGCAGGACGTGCTGGATCCCGAGCCGCTGGTTGGGGGTGTCGATGAACCCGGCGGTGCCGGGCGTGGAGGCCTCCACGAAGCTGAGCGGCGACACCCACAGCGCGTTCCCCGTGCTCTGGATCACCTGGTCGAGCGAGACGCCATGCCGCCGCAGCTTCTGGGGGTCCACCTGCACCTGGAGCTGCCGCTCCCGCTGGCCCCAGATGGCCACGTTGGCGACGCCGGGCACGCCCATCAGCCGTGGCCTGATCTTCCAGCGGGCGAGCACCGACATGTCGATCAGGGACACGTCGTTGGAGGACAGCCCGATCATCATGACCCGGCTGGTCGACGACAGCGGCTGCAGCATGACCGGCGCCTTCGACACGTTGGGGATCCCACCGGGGGCCTGGATCAGGCGCTCCTGCACGAGCTGCCGCGCGGCCAGCACGTCGGTCCCCGGCTGGAAGATCAGCTCGATCCGTGACAGGCCGGGAAGCGACTGGGAGCGGATCTGGTCCAGGAACGCGACCCCGTTGAGCAGGTCCTGCTCGAGCGGGACGGTGACGAGCTGCTCCACCTCCTGCGCGGAGAGCCCCAGCGCCTCGGTCTGGATGTCCACCAGCGGCGGCGTGAACTCCGGGAGGACGTCCACCGGCATCTGGCGAAGCTGGGTGACGCCGAGCAGGATCATCCCCGCGGCGAGCGGGACGACCATGAAGCGGAGCTTCAGGCTCGACCCGACGATCCAACGCAGCATTGCTGGGCCCCTCCCTGCGCGGTGGCCAACGCAACATCGAAGCCGGGACACGCAGGGATGCTCCTGCGTACGATGCTGGGCCTCGCCCGCGCGACACGCTCCCCCCAAAGCGGTCCCTGCGCGGCCCCTGTGCGAGGCCTGCGATGTGGCATCCTCAGGCTAGGCGGGGCGCGGTCGGCTGTCTTCCTCCCCGGGAAGCGACTTGGGCGCCTCCTCGAAGCGGAGGCTGACCTGCCTGAGGAGGATGGCCGCCTCGTCCTCGAGGAGGACCCCGGTCCCCCTGGAGGCGGCCTCCACTCATGGTCGTCTCATAAAAGCCCTGGTACCAGGCGCCGACGCCAAGTAAGCTCGAAGGTCGTGATCGACGCACGAGGGCTGTACCACCGGTACCGGGCAGCGGACCCGGTGGTGGTCGACGGCCTGCTGGCGCTGCTGGTGACCGTCCTTGCGCTCGCCAGCCTCGTCGGCAGGGCCTCCCAGGTGCGCCTGACGCCGGTCGGCCACCTCCGCTTCCGGACCGCCGACGCGCTCGGCGCGTCGCTGCTGCTGCTGGGAACGCTCCCCCTCGCCTGGCGGCGGCGCGCGCCCCTGCTCGTGCTGGGGGTCACCGCCGCGGTCTTCTTCCTCTACGAGGCGCTCGGGTACGCTCCCCCGCCGCTGCCGTTCGCCCCGCTCATCGCCCTGTACACGGTGGCGGTCAGCTCCACGGCCGCGATCGCCACGGCCGCCACCGGCGCGATGGCGGTCGCTGTCGTCGCGGCCGCCGTCACCCACCGCGGCCCGCTCACCCACGACCAGTTCCTGGCCTACCTGCTGTCGACGGTCGCCGCCGGCGTGCTCGGCTACGGCGTGCAGCTTCGGGCCCGGGTGACGGCGCTGGAACAGCGGGCCGTGCGGCTGGCGCGCGAGCAGACCGACCGGACCGAGCTGGCGGTGCAGCAGGAGCAGGCGCGCATCGCCCGCGAGCTGCACGACATCGTCGCGCACAACGTCAGCGTGATCGTGGCCCAGGCGGGCGCCGCCCGGCGGGTCGCCGACCTCGGGCTCGAGCACGCCCGGCAGGCCCTCTCGTCCATCGAGACCGCCGGGCGCGAGGCCCTCGACGAGCTGCGCCGGCTGCTCGGCGTCCTGTGGACCGACCAGGACGAGGCAGAACGAGCCCCACAACCGGGACTCGACCGGCTCCCGTTCCTGCTCGCGCAGGTCGAGCAGGCGGGCCTGCCGGTCCAGCTCACCATCCACGGCACCCCGCGGCCGCTGCCGGCCGGGATCGAACTGAGCGCCTACCGCATCGTCCAGGAGGCGCTGACCAACACCCTCAAGCACGCCGGGATGACGCGGGCCACGGTCGCGCTCGGCTACCACGGCGGGTTCCTCGAGCTGGGGATCTTCGACGACGGTCACGGCAGCGCCATCGACGTCGTCCCGGGGCATGGGCTGGTCGGCATGCAGCAGCGGGCCGCGCTGCTGGGCGGCGAATTCGCGGCGGGACCGGGACCCGACGGCGGGTTCCGCGTGACGGCGAGGCTTCCGACGGAGGGTCGGGGGCCGTGAGCATCACCGTGGTGATCGCCGACGACCAGCCGCTCATGCGCGCGGCCCTGCGCATGACCCTGACGGCCGAACCCGACATCGAGGTGACCGGCGAGGCGGCGGACGGCGTGGAAGCGGTCGAGCTGGCGGAACGCCTGCGGCCCGACGTGGTCGTCATGGACATCCGCATGCCCAACCTGGACGGCGTGGCGGCCACCGGGCGCCTGACGAGCCCGGGCGACGGCAAGCCGGCCAAGGTGCTGGCGATCACCACCTTCGACCTCGACGAGTACGTCGTGGAGGCCCTGCGGGCCGGCGCCAGCGGGTTCCTGCTCAAGGACGCCACGCCCGAGGAGCTGGTCCACGCCGTGCGGGTGATCGGCGCCGGCAACGCGCTGCTCGCGCCCACGGTCACCAAGCGGCTGCTGGACCGCTACGCCCGCCGCCTGCCGCCGGCGACCCCGGAGGACACCCAGCTGCTCGACAAGCTCACCAACCGGGAGCTCGCGGTGCTGAACCTGGTCGCGCGTGGCCACTCCAACGCCGAGATCGGCCAGGAGCTCCACCTGGCCGAGACCACCGTCAAGACCCACGTCGCTCACCTGCTCGCCAAGCTCGGCCTCGCCGACCGCGTCCACATCGTCGTGTTCGCCTACGAGAGCGGCCTGGTGAAGCCGGGAACGATCTAACCTACGGGCACAGACCTGGACAGCTCGGGGGGTGCGGACCGTGACCAGCACAGGAGCCCAACCGGTCGAGGCGGAGCGCCAAGAGGTCCGCATCGCGGTCGTCATGAACGGGGGCGTGAGCCTCGCGATCTGGATCAGCGGCGTCGCGATGGAGCTGCACCGGATCGTCAGCTCGGGCCGCATGGTCGCCGACCAGACGGTCCGGGAGTACCAGGCGCTGCTGCAGCTCCTGCTGGCGTCCGTCCGCATCGACGTGATCAGCGGGACCAGCGCCGGCGGGCTCAACGGCGGGTTCCTCGCCGTCGGCCTGACGCGCGACGCCCCGCTGGATGCGATGGGCGTGATGTGGGCCGACCAGGGAGCCTTCCTCGAGCTGCTGCGCCAGCCGCAGGAGCGCAACCCGGCGTCGCTGCTGCGCGGGGACGGCCACTTCCTGCCGACCGTCGCCAAGGCGTACCGGACGATCTGGGACGCCGGCCGCACCAAGCCCGCCGCGGAGCAGGACGACCCGCTCGAGCTGATCCTCACCTGCACGCTGTGGGACGGACGGCGCACCACGTTCACCGACGACATGCGCCGGTCCATCACCGAGGTCGACTACGACGGGCGGTTCCGCTTCACCAACGACGGGGAGCGCACCCTCGGCGCGGCGGGCGACCTCACCGACGAACGGGTTCTCAGGCAGCTGGCCGTGGCCTCGCGGTGCACCTCGTCGTTCCCCGGCGCGTTCGAGCCGCACTACGTCACGCCGCTCGACCAGGACGGTGCGATGCAGGTCGCGGCGCAGCGTCAGCAGTGGCCGTCCAGCGGCGGCATGGCCACGTTCGAGCCACCGACGTTCGCCGTCGACGGCGGGGTGCTGCTGAACAAGCCGATCCGACCCGCGCTCGAGGCGGTGTACCGCCAGTCCGCCTCGGCCCAGGTCCGCCGGCTGCTGGTCTACGTCGTGCCGAACCCCGGGGTCACCAGGGAGCAGACCGCGCCGCCGCCGGCGACGTCGCCTCGGCCCTCGGCCACGCCGAAGGCGCAGGAGGTGCTGCTCGGGGTGCTCACCCGGCTGCGCTCGACCGACTCGGTGTCGCGTGAGCTGCAGGAGATCAGGGCACAGAACGACGCCACCCGGCTCCGTCGACGCACCCGCGAGCGGCTGGCGACGGCGCTGGTCGACACCGCGTCGGACGGGCTCGCCGAGGCGGCGTGGCCGGCCTACCGCGAGACCAGGGTCGAGCAGTCGGTGCGCACCATCGCGGCGCTGATCGCCGCGGGGCTGTCGGCCGGGGAGCAGGACCCGGACAGCTCGGGCAGGTCGAAGACCAGGCTCGCCTGGAGCGAGCAGGAGGTCGCCACCGCGCTCCGCCGGGTGGCGGCGGCACGGCGGCGCGCCGGCCGCTCGCCGCTGCCGTTCGTGCCCGGTGGGAAGCTCGGCGAGGCGCTCGCGCGGGCCGGCGCCGACTGGGACTGGGGGCAGACGACCGTGCGCCGCCTCGGCGACATCGCCATCGACGTCCTCAGGCGGGCGATGTGGCTGGCGCCGCTGACCCCGGACGGAGTCGAGGACCGCCGGGCCGTCGCCGAGGCCCGCGGGCGCGTGCACGCGACCTTACAGGAGGTCGCCGCCGACCGGAGCGTCCTCGACCGCGACTGGCGGTCGCGCGGCGCGAACGCGCCGGACGTGCCCGACCGCGCGCGCGGCCGCGACGGCGACCTCACCGCGGCGGCCACCGCGGACCTCGACGAGTGGATCACCCGCGAGCTGGCGATGTGGGCCGCCACCGGGCCCGGCCGCGACCGGGCGAGGCTCCACGCCCAGGCCGAACGGCTGGCGGCCGCGCTGCACGACTGCGGCGACGCGCTGGCGTCCGTGGCCGCAGACGGCAACCGGCGGCTCGACCCCGACGACACCGAGCGGCCCCGGCTCGAGGCACTCGTCAAACACCTCCTGAAGCCGTCGAAGGGCGCGCGCACCGCCCGTGACGTGCTCGGGCGGATGCTGGAGCTCGACGTGGTCCAGCTGGCCTTCGCCGGCGCCACCGCCGACGTGGAGCAGGAGGTCGAGCTGGTCCAGGTCAGCTCGTCAACGCCCGACCTGCTCACCGGCATCCAGGAACACCACTTCGGCGCGTTCTACCGGCGGTCCTGGCGGGTCAACGACTGGCTGCGCGGACGGCTCGACGGGACGGAGCAGCTCGTCACCGCGCTGCTCGAACCCAAGCGGCTGCGGCAGCGCGCGCTGACCACCAGCGAGCTGGACGCGGCGCTGCACCAGATCGTCGTCGGCGACGCCAGCCCAGCCGACGAGGAGTACTTCCGGTCGCAATGGGACCGCAGGCGGGTGGAGCGCCAGGAGGAGCTCGACCGGCTCGAGCTCGACGACCCGAAGCGCGACCCGCCCTACGCGCTGCCGGTCCATGCCCGGCTGGTGGCCATGCGGGCCCAGACCGACATCCTGGCCGCCGAGCTGCCGGCCCTCGCCAAGGCCGTGGTCGACGAGCCGGACGGCCCCGGGCAGGGCAGGCAATGGGCGCGCGACTGCCTCGCCCTGTTCAAGGCGCCCGACGGGAGCAACGTCCGCCCGCCCGCGGCGCAGCTCTGGCAGCAGCTCGAGTCGAGCGCGGTGATCGGCAGCCAGCGCATCCGCGACGACGTCGAGGCCGGGACCGACACCCTCGCCCGGACGGTCAGCAAGGCCGTAGCGGTGCTGGCCAACAACGTCGCCGCGCTCACCAGGCCCAGGGTCGTGGCCACGGTGCTCTCGGCCTTGCGGGGCTACGCCCTCGTGCTGTGGGCGATGGTCTCGCTGCTCACCGGCAGGTCGAACGTCGGTGCCGCCCTCGTGCGACTCGCGGTCGCGACCGGTGGCGCGCTGCTCGCGCTCGCCCTGGTCGTGCCCGGCGTCCCACTCGTCTTCACCCTGGTCGGCGTCCTGTTGCTGCTCGCCGGCGCGAGCGCCGCCGGCCTGCTGCAGCAACGCACCCGCGGCATCGGTGCCCGGCTGCTGCTTCCCGCGCTGGCGACGGCCCTCGCGCTGGGGGTGCTCACGGTGCTCGCCATCCGGGACGTCAGGGACAAGGGTGCCGACGCCCTGGTCTGGAGCGCCCTCATCAAGGTCCTCGTGGTGCTCCTGGTCATCCTGGTGGGCGTCTGGGTCGCCCGCGTGCGCAAGCGCCCGGAGCCGACCCTCTCCGAGGTGGTCCCGGCTTCCCCGGAGTCGGAGAGCTCGGGGCGCTAGCCCGCGAGCATTCCGCTGACCAGGGCCCGCCAGGTGACCGGACCGACGATGCCGTCGACGGTGATCTGCAGCGCCTGCTGGAAGCCACGGACCGCCGCGTCGGTCTTGGGCCCGAAGATGCCGTCGACCTGCAGGGCATGGCCCGGGTCGCCGGCGCGGAACCGGAACTCCTCCTGC
>Ga0307416_100001402_pt1 | contig 13060 bp, 14 predicted proteins | sample DK1Cmetagenome_2_FD_203821 | JGI IMG/M metagenome (GOLD analysis project Ga0307416, IMG submission 203821) | Maize rhizosphere microbial communities from greenhouse at UC Davis, California, United States - DK15-C-3 | ecosystem: Host-associated > Plants > Roots > Rhizosphere > Soil | place...
ATGCAATTTTTGAGCCGTAGGCATAAATGTTGTGTTTTTGATTCTACTGTAAAGAACAGCAGACTAAGCTTCAACCAACAAGAAATTTATGAAGCATATAATAGAAGAACGTCATTATCCATTCAAATTCTCGGCCGTATAGGAACAAACCAACCTCGTAAATAGTATATCAGATCAAAAAAGATTGGCTTTGATGGACGATGGGGAGGTCTCAAATAGTAATGCTTGCAATACCCGGTATGTAATATTCTCGGCGTGTGGGTATGGCAATATCGGCGATGATGCGATAATGCTGGGAACAGCAAGATATCTGATTACAAGGCAGGATGCAACTGATTTGTTCATTTTTTCGTATTCCCCCAAGGAAACACAGCAGTTATTAGAAAAAGCAGGATTGACCTCAGTAGCTACAATACGCTGTGGGCGTTTTACGAGTTTGCTAAAGGCCTTGTCATCTACAAGTAGAAGGAAAAGAATAATGATAGGTGGCGGCACTCTTATAACTAATCGCACTTTTTTCACTTTGTACTATCTAACTCCAGCTTTTCTGTTTAAGCTATTCTTCTCCAGATCATCTGATGTCTATTTCTTTGGAGTGGCGGCTGAAGAAATGATAAAGCGGCCATTATTGAAGTTCATGTTATCGTTAGTTCTTCGGCATTCGATAAAAAAAGCACTCGTGAGAGACAAATTCACAGAAGTTCTATTGAAACGTTTTGCAAACAGTACTGGCACAAAGGTTACGACAATTGGTGATCCTGCACTCTTCCTTAAAGAATGGGAGGATGGTAATGGAGCTAATAAAAAGAAGGATGGAAGTCATAGCACTCTGTTTAACCATACCGCAAAAATATTTGTTAGTGCTAGGGACCTACATTTAGGTTCCTCAGATTATCATGCAAGATGCTTTGCTAATATATTTGATGAACTTGTTGAAGTCATTTATCAAAAAACTGGAATGACTATTGTTATCAATTTTGTTCCTTTCTGTGTCCACAAGACATCCCTCTTAGAAAGAGATGACCTGTTTGGAGAAAAGATCAAGAGTCTAATGAAGTATTTTGACTACTTTCAAATTGAGAAAATGGACAATCCTATTGAGATGTTGCAAAAGTTCAATGAGGCGGATTTCTGCATGTGTATGCGACTCCATTCTTTGATTTTTGCATATATGACTGGAAGAAAGTGCTTGGCAATATCATATTCCCCAAAGGTTCTTAATTTTGCCAAAGATAACGATTTGCCATGTATTGACATAAGCGAAGTAGAGTCACAAAAAAAGAAGGTTATCGATACCGTCGTTCAGTCATTGTTCATAGATAAGGATAAAACAAAGCCTAAGTGAAAGCAAATTAGTAGAGGTAGAAGTAGTAGTAGGTAACCACTTTTTAACTTCTTTTTAGATGTTTGATCGGATGAAGTTTTTCTCGGCGGTTTGTAATGCTTAACTCTTCTGTCATCGCTCTTTGAGATTTCATTGGTACTTTTCTAGGATATGCTCGATTGTGTCATAGGATGTAAAGAAGGATTCTCTTGGTAGTTTTACTGTCTTAGTGCCTTTCTGGAGCTTGCAACTACAGCTAGCAAAATTCTTATTGTTACATTACACTTGAAAATGATAGGCATCTAACAGTTATATCCTGTCTAATCCTCTGCAGGATGTAGAAATGGAACTTATACCGGCAATTCCTGCTCCGGAATTCAAAGAAATAACTGATTGGGCTAACTCTCAGCCACTGTCGATCAATGCCTTGAAGGGGAAGGTCGTGCTCATCGATTGTTGGACATATACATGCATCTTTTGTCTCCGGACTATACCTACCATGAGGCGCCTACAGCAAAAATATGGAAAGTATGGATTGCAGGTGGTCCAGGCCCATTCTGCTGAATATCACTTTGCTACCGACCATGCCAACATCAGGCGCGCTCTTTCCCGATATAACATTACTGATGTTCCAGTTGCATTTGACACCAACAACAAGACATGGGAAGCTTATGGCAATATGTATTGGCCAAAACATATCCTTGTAGATCACAATGGATTTATCCGTTATGAGCAAGCCGGTTACGGTGGCATGGAAGATTTTGAAGATGTTGTTGTTGAGTTACTACAAGAGGCAGGAAACAAACCGGTCGAAGGAAAAGAGCAGGAGGATCCAAAGGACGAGATTTATGACATCTATGGCATGCATTTTTACGGGATGGCCCCTGAGATATGCATAGGCTATTCACGCCTTCGGCGCTTTGGCAACAATCAGACGCTCAAGCCAGATGCTGTAAATGTCGTCATTGATTCCGGCTTGCATGACGTTAATGTCGTATATCTCCGTGGGAGCTGGATATGGCAGCGTGAGGGAGTACAGTATAGACCCGGCAGGAAGGACCAGAATGCAGCAGTGATAATCAGATACAATGCTGCCAATCGAGTACATGGCATAATCGGTACATCTGACGGCAAGCCTGGCAAGATAGAGATCAAGCTTGACGGTAACCACCTAACAAGAGACCAGCTGGGTAGAGACGCCAAGCTTGAGGGGGACATAAGCGTTGCCAGCATCGAATGGCCATTCATGCATAATTTGGTTAGAACAGACAAGCCAGAAGCGCGCGAAATAGAGATTATCCCGCGCTCTGATAATTTTGTATTTTACACCTTTGTATTTGGCTAGACCTCGTGATAATAATATCGCCGACTCGCTATTTTGCAGTGCATAGTGCAATGTGTTGGGCGTATGACACCACTATCAGAAAAGGAATAATACTACCGCTGCATACACAATGCTTCAATACTAACTTTTTTATTCCTGCTTTTCCAGTTTATGCACTATGCAAGAAAATCCACTTGAGCTTGCCAAAGGAAGCGTTGCACCAGACTTTGCAATGAGGGATAAGCATGGAAAGATAAAAAAGCTGTCCGATCTTCATGGTAAAAGCGATGTTGTAGTCTATTTCTATCCCGAAGATTTTACTCCTGGTTGCACTACAGAAGCAACCGAGTTTACCCGAGACTATGAAAAGTTCAAAGATGCCGGCATTGAGATCGTTGGTATATCACCTAATGATGAGGCGTCGCACGAAAAGTTTCGTCAAAACATGGGCATTCCCTATCCTCTTGTTGCAGATACTAAGAATGAGGTCTCAAAAAAGTATGGCATTTATGGACTTAAGAAATTCATGGGCAGAGAAAACATGGGCGTCAACAGGTCAACCTTTCTTGTTGACAAGACAGGCAAGATAGTCAATATCTTCAAAAAAGTCAAGCCTGCGGGCCACAGTCAAGAAGTATTTCAGGCATTTAGAGGCTAAGGGTGCCTGGCAAATGTTTAAACTCTCACATAGAGTTATCCCTCGTCCGTGTCCATCCAGACCATCGAAACCGATCTCCTGCTATCATGTCATACGGGGCGGACTGCAATAAGAAATTGACCGATCTAATTACCTTTAAATAATTTCTATTGCATTTTTTCTCTGCTTTTGGTATCTGTAAAGAGCATGTGCGACTGCCAGTGTCACAAGAAATACGGCGACAGGTCAATATGCGGGAAATGCGTTGACAGGCACAAAACATCGCCTTACTATAACGTTATGAAAAAGTTTGACTAGTGCTAAATGTGCGCTGCAATATTATTTTCCTTTCACTCTACCAAAGAACATGAAGGTAAACACGAATAATAATCCCTATCACGTTGTGAATACGTAATGAATCTGACAACATTATCTTGATTATTCGTTTAGTGTGATTCCCACTTTGTTATTGCCGGATTTTAGCAGCGGCAGATTTTCAATTGCAGCTAGCCTGCATATCATTCAAATAAGACTCATGCACACCTGAAGTGTGAAAATATTCGCTGTCTTGATAGGTGCATTAATTGCAGGAGGAGCTGCAACTGTTTTGGCTTTCTCGTTTTACTATCCATTTCAGCCCAACCAATTGCAATACAGCATTGTAAGTGAATCTAGAGATAACAATTCGTTGCCCGTTGTTTTTGAAAACGCAACGAACCTGACAAATAATCCGATGGATTCTGTTTATGGACAGGTTGCTGCGTGGAATAGTAATGTATATTTGCTCTGGCAAGATTCTATCCCATCCGATCACACAAACTACGATATTTTTATAAAGAAAAGTAATGATAATGGCACTACTTTTGGATCCTCTGTCAATTTGAGCAACAACTCTGGATTTTCAGAACATCCACAGATAGCAGCTTACGACAATAACGTTTATGCAATTTGGGCCGATGACACGTCCGGCAACAGAGAAGTGCTTTTCACAAGGAGCGTAGACAATGGAACGAGTTTTGACAAAATTAAGAACCTCAGCAACAATACATCAGACTCATTTAACCAAGAAATAGCAGTTTTTGGAGACACTGTTTATGTGGTCTGGTTGGACCAAAGTGAAGAAGATGATGAGACAAATATTTTATTGAAGGCAAGCGGTGACGGCGGGGAAACATTTGGTAGGACGGTAAATATTAGCAGCAATGCTAATCAAGAGACCTTTCCAAAGGTAGCAGCATTCGAGGGTAGTGTATACATAGCTTGGAATACGGCAGATAACCTGCTAGATGAAAGAGATAATGAAGGCCTATTTTTTGTAAGGAGTCTAGATGGTGGAAATACTTTTGATAACATCATAAAGCTGAACCACGAAAATGATTTTGGCGAGCTACAGATAGCTGCCTTTGATGAGACTGTTTATGTGGCATCTGGAGGACTTCCTTCAGTAGATGTAAATGGTGTACTCTTCACAAAGAGCAATGATGGAGGAAGGAGCTTTTCTGAGCCTGTAACGATTGATGAGAATGGTAGATTCGTAAATTCACTAAATGTAGAAGTCAGTGCCTATGATGAACGGTTTTCATATGTAGCAGCGCAGGTCTCTGTTTCAGGCAATGAAGAGATCCTTCTACTAGAAATGACTGGTAATAATTCAACAAAATTACTTAATCTGAGCAATAATCCCAAGATCTCAGAGTGTCCCTCTATAGCTATCGAAGGAGATAATATCTATCTCGTCTGGGAAGATATGACTCCTGGAAATCATGAGATACTGTACGCAAAAGGCACCAGAGGCTAGCAATCATACTAAACTGCTTTTAATCATAATGAATAGGATAAATGGGAACAAACAATGTCTGAAGGAACCCCGGAACCCTCAACAGAACGTGGAGAAGAATCGTTGTCTAAAAAAGCTAAAGAGACTGGACTAACATTGAAGGAACTGGTTAATTCCCTAGGAAAGAAAAGCAAAGCCGTTGCTCAAGAAACATCGGCTCAGCTAAAAGAGGCCGCCAAAGATGATGAAATCAACGCAAAAGACGCAGCAGACATTCAGATGCTTGGAAGCCATATCGAAAGCATAATCACGATCTTTGAAGATACAATGGATAAAATAATGGCGCATCCTTCCTATGACGAGCAGCGTGGCATGCTTGTTGGATTCAAGAAAATTTTAGAGGAAGAAGTCAATCTCATTGAAGCTAGGTTGAGTATGGCCAAGCGTCTCAAGCGTCTAGAGCCTTCGCAATATTCTGAAACTTTGGATGAGAGGATTGAGGAAAGAAAAAGGACAAATGCTATCGATACCGAATTGGTCAACCAGCCGTTGCCCGACAGAGATGAATCCAGGACAATGGCTGATATGGTGGAAGATGATAAGGATAAAATTTAGTGTGATTGCCGGTATGCTCTAATTGGTACGCATCCTATACACAATAGCACAACTAATCCTCGTATGAGGCATCGCTTGCATACATATCGAATGGAACTATTAACAAACGTGCATTTTTCTCTTCAAGAGTTGTACAAATATAGTGTATGGTCTCATATTTTTTGAGTCTCTTCAGCGAAAACGGGGATAAGCCCATATACACTGTGTGTTTTGCTACTCGCTCAATACCCGTAGAAGACAAGTGAGGAAAAAGGAAATGAAAGCTAAATGCGTATGTAACATTCATAATGTTGTTATATTTTGAATTGCTACAACGGTTATTAAGCTCAATACCATTTGAACTATAATTATGACTCCAAAAACGAATAATAACGACGGAAAGAACCTTTCTAAAACTATTGCAATGGCTGGTATGGGATTTCTCTTAATTGCGGCAGCATTTACCTTCTCATTCACCAATTCTGGCCAGCAATTAGTAAATGCGCAGGAAGGAGGCAATGCTACTACAACAATTGTAGCTACGCCTTTTGACACGTTTACAGGCAATGGCGTAATTACGGCAACCATCCAGGAGGAAGGCGGCGGTGGAGGCGGCAACCAATCAGCAGCAGGCGGTGGAGGCGGCAACCAATCAGCAGCAGGCGGTGGAGGCGGCAACCAATCAGCAGCAGGCGGTGGAGGCGGCAACCAATCAGCAGCAGGCGGTGGCGAAGAGGGACCATACATCTTAGGAGGAAACTGGAACCTTGATGTCGAAAGCGGAAATGTGACTGATTTTACAGCCAACTTTATGATGGTGCACACTGATGGTACTGGATACCACACGCACAACATCACCAACTTTAGTGTGGGCAATGCTACTGTACAGCTAGTCCAAGGCCTAGAGACTACGATGAGTGGAAACGCAGACATCTATACAAATGGAACCAATAGGTGGCCAGGCACGGAAACAACACTGACTTTGACTCAAAACGGAGCGGTCATGACCATAATGCCAGCAGCTGCGGATACAGAAAACCACTTCCAGGGACAGCCGATATATGGCATCGTATCGGGGCTGGCAGGTGAGAATGGCACTTTGATTGCACAAACAACACCACCACAAGCGGCACAAGAAGGTGAAGAAGGTGGCGGAGAAGAAGGTGGCGGTGGCCCACTTGATGTGATCACCGACCCATTACAGGACTTATTTGGCGGGGGAAATTAAACCGCCAAGCAAAATTTTTCTTTCTTTTATTTTCTTCGATTTTCTATTGTTTGTATTGCACTAGACAATAAAATCACAAGTCAGTGCGTAAAGAGATGCGGGAGGTGGGATTCGAACCCACGAACCCCTAAGGGATAAGAGCCTCAGTCTTACGCCTTTGGCCATGCTGGGCGACTCCCGCTCCAATATTAGCACGGTTGCCTTGCACTAATTTGAATATTTCCGCAGGTTATAACCTGTCTAATTTTTGTACTAGCAATCATAACATATGCAAGTGCATTCTTTTGCCCACTATCTCCCTGCTAACTGGGGGTACTCTCAGTCGTTGTGTCGCAGTTTAATTTAGCACAGGTGGTGTATACAAATTGCATGGCTTTTGCCCGAGCCCAGTATTTTCTCCTGATTGGAAAAAATTCTCGTGGCATTATAGGGTAAAATCATAACAATACAAAGAGATGATCGACCATTATGCATATGAGATAAAGCAGCAGCATTATATTTTTAAGCAAAGTTAGAACTGGTACCTACAAAGTGACACTAGCTCCCGACTTGGTGAAAATAGATGGGTCTCACGGTGAAGGCGGTGGGCAGATATTGCGCACTGCAATTTCGCTCTCTGCAATAACTGGCAAGCCGGTAGAAGTGACCAACATTCGCACAAACAGGACTAACCCTGGTCTGCGCCCGCAGCACGTGGCAGGAATCAGGATTATTGCTGACCTTTTTCACGCAAAATTTGAAAACCTGAAGGTTGGGGCAGAATGGATTAGGTTCTCACCCTCTGACAGATTCGAGGGAGGTTCGGTAAAGTTCGATATAGGCACAGCTGGCAGCATTCCACTGACTCTGATGACTGTAGTGCCGGCAGTCTCGCTGTCTAACAACAGCCTGCAAATTGAGGTCACGGGTGGAACAGACGTCAAAGCAAGCCCAACAATCGATTATATCAAGCATATTGTCGCGAAAAGCTACCTAAGCATTGGACCAAAATTCTCAGTCGATGTGCTGAAGAGGGGATACTATCCAAAGGGAGGCGGTGTAGTGCAGTCCACCATTAAGCCTTGCAAAAACCCTGGCACAATAGAATTCCTGGCTACAGGATATCTTGAGCCAAAGATTATCAGTGTCTGCAGCCAGCTGCCAATACATGTTGCCAAGCGACAGATATCTTCTGCCTTAATAGCACTAGAGAAAAAGGATCTCCGATGTAGTAATTACACTGCGTCAATGGAAACCTCTATTTCTCCGGGATCTTCAATTCTAGTGTACTGTTCGTCTGACTTTGGTCTATACGTCGGTGGCGATTCAATAGGAGAGCTTGGCAAACGGGCAGAGGTCGTTGGGAGCGAGGCTGCAAAGCGATTCTTGGATAGCATGCTAGCTCAGGCTACGATAGACCCATTCCTTGCAGACATGCTCGTTCTTCCACTGGCCTTAAGTAAGGGCAGGTCAAGATATCGAATTGCGCGAGTAACCCCGCATTTGCTCACAAACTTGCACGTTGTGAGCGAGATTGTTGGATGCAAATACAGTATAGAGCAACAAGGGGGAAGCTATGTTGTGATGATAGAAGGCTAGATGCCACTATCAAGCAGTGCTGCCAAGAGCAGTATTGCAACTGACAAGACGACAATGACCTCACCTAGGATGATTATCTTAATTCGAACTGATTGAACGTAGATGTTTCCGCCTTGTCCTGATAGTATCTTACGCTCCATGTCGGCATCCAGTAGCCTGATATGTACAATATATGCTACAATGGTTCCTATGACTAGGATGACTTTAATGAGTAAGATAATGCCATAAGTCGTGTCAAGTACTGCACCAGGCTCTCCGAAGAAGGCTCGGGAGTTGTATATACCGCTTGCTATCAAGGCCGCAAACGCAGGTATAGTTATCTTGTTAAATCGCCTGCCGATCTTGACCATCAATGCAACCATCTCCTCAAGCGTCTTCGTATGCGATTTGAGAACAGGAACAAGCACGATTCCGAGAAAAATCGAGCCTCCAACCCATATTGAGGCAGCTAAGAGATGCACCCATGTCACAAGGCCGTCTGCTACCGCCATATGATTTTCACATTTTCGTAATATATTATTGATGCTGCATCTAGGCAGTCATCAAATCGAATTAGTCTAGACTATCTGGAGACTGCACCTCTACAGCAATAGCGCTAACAATATGAAATGACCAATATAGCGTCTTTTTCCAGAAAGGTTTTAATCAGCTCTATTAGTCAGCTAGCACCGTACTTGATAATAGGCCCGCGAAGACTTGTGCTTATTGGTGCCATTGCTGCAGTCGCCCTTGCAATCATTTTCTATCCGCTTATTGTACAAACGCCATTTGACCTAGAGAAAGTCGCAGTCCAACTGACAGGGGTCGAACTCCTATCAGGCAGCGAAGGCGAACAAAGGCTTGATCTTAGGGTGGCGCTGCAGATAACAAACACTAATGAATTCACTCTAACGACTTCAAGGATCGTATACGATCTATTTGCAGATGGTGCTCGAGTAGGATCAGATACGATATCATATGAGGACGTTCCTGTTAATGGCAGGCCCGCGTTCTTTTCAAACCAACCAGTGACTATATCTGACACGTTGACATTGCAATATACTGATGAGATGGCGACTCTCTTTAGCAGGATACTGAATAACAGCACTGATATCAATTGGAGTATCAGTGGCACTGCCACAATTGAATCCGGCACGACGCTGCAGGAAAAGAGATTCTCTAGTGAACTATGATAAGAGAATAAGAAGAAGACGAATTATGCGGTCACCGGGATTTGAACCCGGGTTACGGGCTAACTTCGCATTTTGCATGGAAGGCCAGTGTCCTGACCAAACTAGACGATGACCGCGGTACTCCCTAGTCCTATGCAGACCCCATATATAGTGTATATTAGCAAGACAGTAGACCTAATATTGTCATTGTGATGGCATATCCTAGACTCTGTTTGAAGTGTGATAACTGAGATTTCGTTAATAGCTGTAATTGAAGTAGTGCCGCATTTTCAAACTAAACGATGATTGCTTATTGTACCTGTCCTTGCTAAGCATATTATAAAACCTTATTCAGGAAATATAATATTAAGCAGCATATCAACTGCCTTGTTTTTGGCCTGTTGCTTGTAGTTTTCTATACTTTTTTTGGGAACATCAAGTGCCTTTTCTCTCTCCACCTCATCTACTGGTCGGTGATCAAGGGCGCCGTAGAACTGTACCTTGTAGCCTTTAAGCCTGGACACGACTGTCGACTTGAAAATGTCGTGCAGCCAAACTGACCCGATAAAGTAGATAAAAGGCGGATTTGGTTTGGCCTTTATCATATCTGCCATTCTGCTGATTGTCTGAGCCATGTTCTGCGAGTCAGTATCTACTGCAATAATTTCGTCTCTGATTCCCCCTTTCACTAGTTCCTGTTTAACCTTTTCAGCCGGCTCAGGAGCCCCTACTATCATTACCATAGTCTTATGCTTGTCTGGCCTTGACCTCATGATCATGCCATAGGTTTCGAGGCCGACCTTTATGCGCTCTTTGATGTAATCGGGGAGCTCGCCATCCGCTGCTTCCGGTTTACTTTTGTGTATAGCATATAGAACGAGGAGATTGCCGTCAGTAAAGCGGTATTCGGACATTTTTTAATACCACGTCGAAGTTACTTTTTTTGGAACAGAGATCTGCCTTTCAAGCTCATCGAGCCGCTGTAGAGATTCTGGATTCCTTTGCAAGTCATGAAACTTCTTGTCGTGCCTTATCTTTCTGACAACATCTAGCACTTCATCTGTTGAGACTCCATGCTTGATGTCATATTCAATTTGCTTGGCACAGCTTGAAACTGTACTATATCTTTTGTAATTTCGTTTTTCAAAAGAAGAAGCGTCAGGAGAAATGCCCCTTATGAAACGGAGGATCACCTTTTCAACATGTTCAAGATGCCAGTCCTTCATAGCATAATTATTGGGCTTCATAACTACTACTCTATTCTCTAGGATGTAGAGGTAATTTAATCTCTTGTGATGATCTAAAGGTAATTAGAAAGTTTTACGTTTTCTTCTCCAGGGATTTTGGCGATCTCAAACCTCTCCTTTGATTTGTGTATGGTCGCAGTCGCATCGATGCCCACCTTCGTTGTGAGTAGGTTATCCTGGTCGCTTGATGGGTCTAGACTAGATCCTTTTACATTTGGAATTATGATGAAGTCTCTATCGGCTTGACACCTTGTGGCGATTGCATACTCGACTGCAATTGGGTCGATGGGGCTGATATCGTCATCTACAACTATCGCCATCTTGAGCGAGGGATGAGCCGCAAATGCCGCCAAGAGAGCATTCTTAGGCTCGCCCTCCAAGCGCTTGCTTATCTGTATCACTGCTGATAGCCAGTTGCTGCCACCATCTGTAAGATGTACCGACTGAGTGGTAGGAACCACGTTTTTAACGTACTCATACATTTTTGCCTCAACCGGCAAACCCATCAGCAGGCGATGCTCGGCATAGCCAGGCAGGATATCGTGGTAGATGGCATTATCGCGGAACATTATCCTCTCAAGCTCAAAGACTGGCTGCTTGCGTTTGAAATCATATGTACGGAGCATTTCGACCATCCATTCCTCATGTGTCTTGTCAGTTAGGATCCTTCCTTCGAGAACGATCTCGGCATGACTTGGCACATAGACCTGCGAATAGCTTGTCTTTGAGAGTATAAGCTTGCCCTCAAGGAGCGAGTTGGCTATCAGCATTTCATCGACACCATATGCTGCCTGATATGCGGCGGCAATATTAACTGCGGGATGGACTCCGATCCCTACTGCAATTTTCAAGTCTTCGCCATGGTCGCGAGCGTAAGTGAAGCAGTTGTGAAGATGTCTTCCCTCTACCATGCGTATTGCCATATGATGGTCATCAAGGCGCAGGAGCCTGTGAGTCGACTGGTTCTGCTTGCCGTTTTCCTGATTCTCTGAAAATACTATCGAGGACGTAATGAACGGTCCGGCATCCTTTTCAAAATGCGTAACTATTGGAAGATCATATAAATTTCTAGACGAGTTCTCTTCAAATAGCGCGGGATCTTGAGTCCTTGGTGGCTCTGATAGGCTATGAAGAGCTTCATTAACGCGGGCATGGATATTTTTCTTGACATCTGCTTCATTTGCTTTGTGAGACGTACCACCAAGAGCGAGGTAAAACCTTCTGCGGGTTGATACGACATTGGACACAACTCTGCTCTTACTCCCGCGCACCTTCTCAAAGATTACTGCCTGCTTGCCGTCCAATCTTGCAGTAACCGCTGCAATTTCATATTCAGGATTAACGTCGCGCTTTACGTGGACAAGTTCATTCTCATTCTGGAGCATCAACAAGAAACTGCGTAAATCTGTGCTACTTTTTTTCATGGCTCTTGCTACTGACAGTATTCATTACCTCTTCCATAATTGCTTTCATGTCGTCAAGCTGAAGCTGACTCATGCTGTGTAGCGATACCAATGATATGCCATTTATCATAGATGATACTTTCTGTGCCACAGTATTGATAAAAATTGAATCGTATTTGCTTGGTATGACCTTAGCAGTGCTAATCTTGTTTGACGCACTGATTGCTATAGAAACAGCACCTATGCGTGGCTGGCCTTCTGTTAACACGATAAAGCAGCCATTTTGGAAAAAAGTTGTGCTGAGAAAAAAATTTCGTCCAGTGCTTGGGCTGAGGATGTTGGTTACAATAACCTGCGGTTCATTTTCCATTGGTTTACCTTATGCGAACAGTAATCGGCTTGGCAACTTTGAGCTCATTTTGCTTCCTCGTCCTCGCCCTCAGTTTTGCCTTGTACTTTAAATTCCTAGGCTTAGTTCTCAGCCTATATCCACAGCATGGGCACCAAAGGCCATCCCACTTTATGAATATCTCGCATATCTGGCATCTTTTTTGTCCGCTGGCATATCTGCCTGAACCAACAGGCTTTTGTGCCTTGTGACGAATACATATACCTTTACAAGTCATTTTCTCTTATCACCTGGTAATAACGACTAACACACACGTGCTTAGGGCTTTATAAGCCTCAGTTAGTCCTTACCAGCAGTATTTATGCATTATATCTATTTAAGATTTATACAATTTCTTTACTCCGAAAAAAATAGATTTGCCAAAATTTGTATAGCCTTTACTGACTGT
>Ga0307416_100001403_pt1 | contig 13055 bp, 9 predicted proteins | sample DK1Cmetagenome_2_FD_203821 | JGI IMG/M metagenome (GOLD analysis project Ga0307416, IMG submission 203821) | Maize rhizosphere microbial communities from greenhouse at UC Davis, California, United States - DK15-C-3 | ecosystem: Host-associated > Plants > Roots > Rhizosphere > Soil | place: USA...
TTCGGGCGACGGCTCACTGGCGGGCGGAGAGAACCGAGCAAGGATCGTGAAACCAGCGTCCGCATTGCCATTGCGTGAAGACGTCGAGCAATCCGTTGGTTCCCAACCACATGGAGTCTTGCGACAGAAACTGCAGCAACCGCGAGAAGTCCACGGCGTGGCGAAAAGGCGTCCTCGGCGGCAATGTGCAAGGGGTCTGAAGACTTCGCAGCGCTACTGTAGATGTGTTCGGGCCCTGCGACAGATTCGTCTATTGGTGCTCAGGTCGATCGACGACCTCCGTTCGCCGCCGGCACGAAGCTCCTCGTAACGATGCTGCTGGCTCAACTGAAAACTTTCCTGTTTCACTCACTGCGGATCTTGGTCCGCGAGACTCTGTGAGGTCTGCGCAGGCACTGCGTTCTTTTGTGACGGAGCAGACTCACAGGTCTCGCGTCAAACACGGAGCTCGTCATGAGGCTCCGTGCTGTCCCGGCAGCGAGTAGCCTCGTCTCCGGACAAAAGAACGCAGTCCGTCGACGACGTCCCCTCGCCGCCGGCACGAAGCTCCTCGCAACGATGCTGCTGGCTCAATTGACAACTTTCCTGTTTCACTCATTTGCGGATCCCGCAAACAGTCGTCTTGGCTACTCCAGCTAGCGAAACCGCTGCGTATTATCCTGGCAGTCTATCGGCATCCTCAGCACCACCACCGTCGCCAGCGAGCCGCCTTCCTTGGCATCGGTCGGGGCTCCACGAGAATGATCTGTCTCTACGCGACGCATTCCGTGCCGGTTTCCGTCATATGCCCCTTGCATTTAATTCGGGGATCTGAGGTTATACAGCTGACATGTCAATTTCCGTGGCTGTTTACCTGGAAGAGGGAAAGAAGCGTGCCTTCGCGGGCGCGCTCGACTGGCCGGGCTGGTGCCGGCAAGGGCGGAGTGAGACCGAAGCACTAGGCGCGTTGCTCGAGTATGGCCCCAGGTATGCCACCATCCTTGCCGGCAGCCAGCTCGGCTTCGTCGCACCGACGGCGCTCGGCCAGCTTGCGGTCGTTGAGCGTCTCCCCGGCACCGCAACGACCGACTTTGGTGCGCCTGGTGTGGCACCCAGCGTCGATCGTGAGCGATCGTGTGACGCTGCAGCTGTTCGGCGTTTCGAGAAGATCCTGAAAGCGGGGTGGCGAGCGTTCGACTACACAGTCGACGCTGCCCGCGGGAAGACGCTCGCGACCGGGCCGCGGGGCGGCGGACGCTCCCTCGAAGCCATCGTCAGACACGTCATCGAAGCCGATACCGGCTATCTTCGCGCCGTCGGCTGGAAACCACCGGAGGCCAGTGACTCACCTGACGAAACCCGTAGAGCGATCATCTCGGCGCTGAACGCCTCCGCCACCGGCGAAATTCCGCCGAAGGGTCCGCGAGGAGGCGTCCGCTGGACCGCCCGATACTTCGTACGCCGGGTGGCGTGGCACGTGATGGCACACGTGTGGGAGATCGAGCGCCGTGCCGCCGGCGCTGCCTGAGTAGCTTGCACGCTCCACAGAAAAAGAGATCCTACATGACAGCTGCGTCGAAGCGACCGTGGTGGATACGAGTGTTGCTGAGCTTTGCTGCAGGTCTTGCCAGCGCTTTCCTGGTGGCGATGGTGATGGCGGGTATTGACCTGTATCTCACCGGCCATGGCATGGCGCCGCTTAATGCGCCACTGCTGGACTGGCCTGCTGGGGGCATTCACCTGAGCCTGGCGGACATCATCTTCCTGGTTGCAGCGGCCCTCGCGGCGGCGATCACCTGGCGTCGCACCGCTGGTCCCTGACCCGGACACACGAGACTTCGGCATGCAAGAGCACGTGACGGTCATGCCACCCGGGGCGGGTGATACCCGCGCCCCCGGGGTCTCATCGGGATTCCCGACCGATCTGCTCGGCCGGTTTGCCGAACGCCTCCGCGTCCTCGCTCTTTTGTACGCTTTCGTCTTCTTCATGGCCGGCATCTTTCCGGCTCTGCTGTTCCCTGGAGACCGGGCGCGATTCCTCGGGAGCTTCGCCCAGTGGGGTCCCGGGGTCATAGGGATCGTCATCGGCTTGCTCGTTGCGCTCGCGATCCGAAGCGGGCGGTTCCCAATGTCCGCGGTGATGAACCTCGGTCTCCTCTTCGAGGTTGTGAGCAGCTACGCGATCGCCGCCGCCGAGTTCGCCGATCCGCAATCACTCGAGACGCACCGCGGCTGGCTGGGGCTCTCCTGGGTTGCCGTATGGGTCGTGCTCTTCACGGTCGTCGTGCCAGCCACTCCGCGCCGGGCGCTGATCACCGCGCTGGCGTCGGTCAGTGCGGTGCCGGTCATCATCGGATTGATGATGGCAACCGGCTTCACATCACTCAGAGTCGAACCCGCCCTGTTTTTCGTCGGGCTGGTATTTCCCTATCTCCTTGTCGCGGGCATGGCCTACGTCGGTGCCCGGGTCGTCTACCAGCTCGGTACCGAGGTCAAGCGAGCGCGCGAGCTGGGCAGCTATCAACTGGAGGAGAAGCTCGGCGAGGGCGGGATGGGTGAGGTGTGGCGAGCCCGGCACCGGATGCTGGCAAGGCCGGCCGCAATCAAGTTGATTCGGCGTCCCGACGGGGGTGCGCGGGCGGGGGTTTCTGATGAGGTGGCGCGCCGGTTCGAGCGCGAAGCACAGGTGATCGCCCGGCTCCGTTCACCCCATACCGTGGAGCTGTTCGATTTCGGCAGGGCAGAGGACGGCGCTTTTTACTATGCGATGGAGCTGCTTGACGGCATGGATGCTGACTCGCTGATTCGGCGTTTCGGGCCGATCCCGCCCGAGCGCGCCATCTACCTGTTGCGCCAGGTCTGCCATTCGCTGTCGGAGGCGCAGTCATGCGGCCTGGTTCACCGCGACATCAAGCCGGCGAACATTTTCCTCTGCCGCTACGGCGAGGAGTATGATTTCGTGAAGGTGCTCGATTTTGGGATCGTGGGCTCAGCGCGGGACGCAGCAGATTCCTCGCTAGTACACACTCGCGAGAATGCGGTACGTGGTACGCCGGCGTTCATTGCCCCCGAGCAGGCGATGGGCACCGCGATCGATGGACGCGCCGACATCTATGCGACTGGCTGCCTCGCGTACTGGTTCCTGACGGGACAGCTTGTGTTCACGGGGGAGACTCCGATGGCGCTCCTGATGCACCATGCCAAGACCCCGCCGGCGCCTCCGTCGACCCGTATTGATCGCCGGATACCCAGGGCACTGGACGACCTCGTGCTCTCGTGTCTGGCTAAGGAGCCGGCGAATCGACCACAGTCGGCCAGAGAATTGTCGCTGCGACTGGCGGAGCTGGACGGTGCAAGTGCATGGACTCAGGACCGGGCGAGCAGTTGGTGGGAGACACATCTGGGAAGCAGCCGGATCTGAAGGCCATCCCACGGTGAGGCGGTTGTTCCTACCGCCTCACCGACTTGGAAGTACCACCGTACACCTCGTCTCGAACCCCCCCCGGACATTGTATAGGGTGCTCACCTCGAGCAGCTGCGGCTCGAGCAGCTTGAACAGGTCCTCGGCGATTCTCGCCGTGGCGTGCTCCTGGAAGATCCCGACGTTCCGATAGCTCGTCACATAATACTTCAGGCTCTTGAGCTCGACGCAGCGATCGGACGGCGTGTAGCGGATGGTGAGCGTCGCATAGTCCGGCAGGCCGCTGTACGGGCACACCGCGCTGAACTCCCGGGTCTCGGTGACGATCTGCTGGTCCGGACCAGCGTACTCGAAGGTCTCGAGCACCGCGGCATCGATCGCCTCGGGTCCCACGAACGGGATGGTTCTGCCTTCTGCGATGGCCATACGAGGGTTCCGGTTGGTAGTTGAAAGAAATGTAATGCGGTAAGGCGGTAGCACTCGCGCGTGATCCCTCGCTCCGCTCGGGATCACGCGTGAGTGCTCAGGATGACAACCCGTTCACCTTTTACCGTTTACCGTTCACCGCTTCTCCCACCATCCCCGTCTCCAGCCACGTATGCTCGTTCCGGATCACCTGCTGCGCGACGTTGTAGGTCGCCACGTCGTCGTTGTCGAATACCGCGGCAAATTTCTCCTCCACCCGGCGCCGAGCGTGGCGGCTGAACAGGTCAGCGAGTTTGACTGCTCCAACACCGTCCTGCTCCGCTGTCCCCTCGCTCGATTGCTCGGGGCGGGCTCCGCTGCCCCGCTTTTGGCACATCGAGTACGCCCGCGAGCACGCTGCCGTGATCGCCAGCAGCTCGGCGCCGATCTCAACCAGCCGGCCCAGCACCACCTGACGCTTCTCCAGCTTGGGCCCGAACCGGACCATACAGTGGAACAAGGTGCGCGCCAGCCGGCGGCAGGAACGACTCACGAAGCGCATGTGCGTCGCCAGCGGCCCGAACTCGCCGTACCGGCGCACCAGCCCGGCTCCCAGCCAGAGCTTCGGATACCAGTACGCGTAGTACGCGCCGGAGCGGAGCAGCGCCTGGATCTTCTTGCCCATCGGGGCCTTTGGATCGATCAGGTCGCCCGCCAGCTTGAGATGGGTGTCGACTGCCTCACGAGCGATGAACAGCCGCATGATCTCGCTGGATCCTTCGAAGATCAGGTTGATGCGGTAGTCGCGCATCATCCGCTCGATCGGGTCCGGCCGCTCGCCTCGGCTTCTGAGACTGTCGGCGGTCTCGTATCCTCGTCCACCCTTGATCTGGAGCGTGTCGTCCACGATGCGCCAGCCGACCTCCGTGTTCCACATCTTGGCCATTGCAGCCTCGAGCCGGATATCGGTGCCGCCGCGGTCGGCCATGAGCGATGCCAGGTCCGACACCGCCTCCATGGCGAAGATGTCCGCCGCCATGCGACCCACCTTCTGCGCGATGGCGTCGTGCTTGCCGATCGGCTGGCCCCACTGCACCCGCTCGGCCGCCCAGCGACGCACGATCTCCAGGCACCGCTTGGCCCCGGCCACCGCCGAAGCAGGAAGCGTGAGCCGGCCGGTATTCAACGTGATCAAGGCCAGCTTGAGCCCCTTGCCCTCACCCCAAAGCACGTTCTCCGCGGGCACCCGCACATTGGTGAACCGGATGATGCCGTTCTCCAGCGCCTTGAGACCCATGAAGTGAAGCCGCTGCACCACCTCGACGCCCGGCCAGTCCGCCTCGACGATGAACGCGGTGATCTTCTTCGGACCGGTTCGCGCCATGACCACCATCAGCTCGGCGATCGTCCCGTTCGTGCACCAGAGCTTCTCGCCGTTGAGGATGTAGTGCTTGCCGTCGGCTGAGAGTGTCGCTGTCGTGCTGAGCGCGGCAGGATCGGATCCCACCTGATTCTCCGTCAGCGCAAACGCAGACACGGCACCCTGGGCCAGACGCGGCAGGTACTTCTTCTTCTGCGCCGGCGTGCCGAATAGCTTGAGTGGGGTCGGGACTCCGATGGACTGAGCCGCCGAGAGCAGGGCAGTGAGGTTTCCGTCCTGGCTCGTGACCAGGCCCACCGCATGGGTGTAACTATACTGGCTCAGCCCCAGCCCACCGTACTCGGTCGGTATCTTAATCCCGAACGCGCCGATCTCGCCCAGGCCCTTCACGATCTCAGTCGGGATCTTCCCCTCTCGATCGATCTTGTCACTGTCCACCCGCTCCTGCATGAAGCGCTCGAGCTTGTCCATGAACGGCTTGGCTCGCGCGAGGTCTGCCGGGTCGGGTTGGGGGAACGGGTGCACCAGATCGAGCCGGAACGAACCCTCGAACAACTCTCGCACGAAGCTGGGTGACTCCCACTCCTTCTCCCGCGCGGCTTCGGCGACTTCCCGCGCCTCCTGCTCGGTGGCGAGCGGGGTAGGGGTGGAACGCTGGGGGCTGGCGAGAAGGTCAGTCATGGGTCGAGTGCTCGGTTGAGGATGTGGTGAGTGAGCGATTACCGCGGAGGCCGTGCAACACGAGTCCGATCACGTGCCGCTTGCGTTGGTCCAGTTGCTCGGAGTTTTCCAACCGGACACCCACCGCGGGTGCAACTGTTCGCCCATGAATCATGGGGAACCAGCAGAGCGAGATGATGCTGAGCAGAAGCTGTGCCGCCTCACCCGACTCCGAATCGTCCAGGCCCAGCTCGGCGCTGATGGCGGCGAGCGCCTCCTGGCCGGCCGAGATGTGGCTGACACCATCTGGAATCCGGCCGCCGTTGAGGGCCTCGCGTTCGATCAGTCGGACGAAGTTGGGACGGGCGGCGAGGAAATCGAAGTAATCGGAGACGGCGCCGGCAAGGATGGTATCCGCGCTCTCGTTGCTCGCCAGCGCACGGGCTCGGCCCGCCCTCACCGCATCGCTGACTTCGGCGAAGGAACGGTCGAGAACGGCCTGGTACAGCTCGGCTTTCGACCTGAAGAAGTAGCCCGGTGTCCCGCGCGAGACGCCGGCTGCCGCCCCGACCTGGGTCAGGCTGGTGGCATCGTATCCCAGTTCGGCAAAGAGGCGCTCCGCGGCATCGAGTATTGCCGCTCGGCTTCGGTCTGGGTTCCGCGCTTTGTCTGGGCTGGTCGCCAATTGAGCCTCGCGCAAGGAGTTGCAGCTTGCTTGCTGATCAGCAAGTTAGCACACGGGGCTCCAAATCGTCAAGACGCTCAGCCGCCACCTATCGGAGATCGGTCCGGAGAAGCAAGTTGTTCGGTCCCTTTCCTCGCCGACACCAGCAAATCCCGACGGAGACTTCCGGTATGAAGAAAGTTCCTGGCTATGCCATGGCTGTGCTCATGGCATGTGTTCTCTCTTCGTGTAGCGATCAATCAGACCCTTCATCACCACAGCCTGAGCCGGTCCCCGCGCTCGCCGCCGGCGGTCAAGGCGGGGGGAACGGACCGACGTCGCTCGACCTGATCGAAGCGGATTACGACGGTGGACTGCTCGATCGCGATAATGCCAGTCGTTATCGCCAATACGCCGTCTCCGCTCCGGGCAAGCTGCCTTCCAAGTATCGCTCGACCGCCGTGGGCAAGGATGCCACGTACTCGATGCTCCTCATGGCTCGTGACTGGGATCGGCTCAGCTCGGCGACCAAGCAGGAGATTCTCGATATCCGTCGCAACGGCTATGGCAATCTCAGCGACACCGTTGCCACCGAACACTTCGTGCTGCACTTCACCCGCCAGGGGAACAATGCAGTTCCGGCTCGAGACGCGGACGGGAACGGAACTCCTGACTTCATCGATGTCGCCGCGCAGAGTTGGGAAGAAGTCTGGGACCGCGAGATCAACCAGCTTGGCTATCCTGCGCCAAAGGGAACGCCACAGCAGAAGTTCCACGTGTACTATCGGGACTTCGCATACTACGGAGTCTGTTACGTAGAGAATCTGGAGCTGACTACAACCACTCCTGTTGCGCTGGGCACCTCGTCGGCCTACATCGAGGTGGAGAACGATTTCTACGGCTTCCCGCCGAACGATGTAGACGCTCCCGGAGCAGAAGTGCGCGGCGGTGCGCTGAAGGTCACCCAGGCGCATGAGTTCATGCACGCCAGCCAGTTCAACATCAACGTCTACCAGTCTGGCTGGCTGATGGAGTCGCATGCCACCTGGGCCGAGGACGCGGTGTACGACGGGATCAACGACTGGCATTGGTATATCAACCGATTCCTTTCGCGTCCTGACCTGCCGCTCTTCAACCGGTATGTCTATGGGTCCGCGTATTTCCAGAACTACCTGAGCGAGACCTACGGCCTCGATGCGCCACGGAAGGTTTGGGAGGCGGCCAAACAGAATACCGCTGCGGAAGCGGTTCGGATTGCGGGGTTCGGCGGCTCCTGGGAGAACATGAAGCTGTTCGCCCCGGCCGAGTATCTGTTCGGCATCTCGGATTTCACCACCGATGCCCCTTCGATCATTCCGCAGCCGGTGAATCGCATTCGGGCGACGTACAGCACCTATCCCGTGTCCGTCCAGGTTCCTCCGAGTAGCAACAAGGAGGCGAACCTGGCCCCGTGGGGCCTGGGGGCAAACTTTGTGGAGTTTCTGGCGGGCTCTTCCAAGGGGACCCTGACGTTGAGCTTCGAGGGGACGGGCGGGATCGAATGGCGCGTACTCGTTGCTCTCACACCGGCGGGGGGTCGAGGATTGCCGACGGTGATCCCGATGTCGCTCACTTCCGGAGCCGGAAGCCTCGACGTGAGCGGATTCGGAATCCGCTGGAGCAAGGCAGTGCTCATGCCGACCATCGCGGCTGTCGCCGGCTCAGCGGTGCCCTACTCCTATGGTGCGGCGGTACAACAGTAAACAGAGGATCCTATGCCGTCCTCCGGGCGAGCGCCGCGTCGGGCTCGCTCGGAACGGTCTGTCAGTCGCCGCTGCTGATGCGCGATCCGTTATACCGACTAGTGTGTAGCAAACTGGCGAGAACCAGCATCCTTCTCTGAAGGCAGGACATGGCCAGAACCCCATTCGCCGTGGCACCCACTCTGTTCCTGGTCGCCTTTCAACTCGTGGCGATCGGCCACCTGCGGGCTCAGGTTCCTGGCACCGCCGGTCACCAGCACTTAACCGAAGTGGCCTGCGTAGACGTGCCGGCGGACGAGAAGCGACCGGAGTTTGGCTGCTTCAACGTCGGCGTGGCAACCGGACTTCATTTCACTCAAGCATCCGTCTATTGGCATCTGCGCGGGTTCCCAAGCAGGAAGGCCGCGGAGGCGGCCAAGAGTGCAACCGGATTCGTGGTGGAGGAAGACGGGCGAGTGTGGCTCTCCGAAATCGGGCCACGAAACACTCCGCCGGCGGGAGGTGAAGCGATCGCCGTTGTCGGACCACTGCAGCTTCCCGCAGCAAAGAGCTACGCTGCGGTTCTCTCGTACGCTGCCATGCGGCCCGGCGACAATTCGAGAGTGCATATACATCCGGGCCCCGAAGGCTGGTACGTGCTGGCGGGAGAGCAGTGTCTGGAGACTCCGGCGGGCGCCACCAGCGCTCGGGCCGGAGGAACCATGACGGTGCGATCGAATACTCCAATGGAGCTGAGCGTGACTGGTAAGACGCTCCGGCGTGCTTTCGCCCTGGTCATCCATGATTCGGCTCAGGCGAGAGGCAAACCGTCCGACTGGAAACCGTCCGGAGCCTGTAGTTCACATGACTGAGCTTCGGCCGAGGTGACGATCACCAGCGCATGCAGCCGACGCACGCTTCGGTTCTAAGGGCCGTTGACCCTTTCCGTCAGGCTGTGACCGCGCGCCGAGCCTTGTCCAACCTGACCGTGAGCCGCTTTCCCTTGATCGTCGCGCCGCGAAGCGCGGCGATCACTTTTGCCGAGACCTGGCTGCTGACTTCGACGAGAGCAAAGCGATCCGCTATGTCGATCGCACCTATCTCTCCAGGCTCGATCCCCGCCTCATTGACGATGGCTCCGACCAGGTCGGCCGGCCGCATGTTGGATTTACGGCCGGCGCCGACGTAGATCCGAGCAAAGCCGGCCCCTCGCTCGCGGAGCCGCTTGCCATTTGACTTCTTCTCCTTCGCCCCTGGCGCCGGCGACCTCACCTCGATCACAGGCACTTCCTTCTCGTCTTGTTCTGGCCCCATAGTGGCGGTGTGCGCTAGCTTCACGGCCGCGGTCGCGACGTCCATAATCTCGAACTCCCCTACCAGCCCTTCGACGACTACGCGGTAGCCGTCGAGCTCACCCCCCAAGATCAGGTCCCGAATGGACGCGCGAGTCACATCGAGCCGGCGCGCGCGGACGTCGAGGACCGTGGGCACGGTGCTCACCTCGATCCGCTGTTTGGTGAGCTGCTCGATGTTCCGGAGGAGGCGGTGCTCCCGGGGCTCGACCAGCGTTATGGCCACACCCCCGCGGCCCGCACGTCCCGTACGGCCGATCCGGTGGACGTACGCGCCGGGTGATGCCGGGACATCGAAGTTGACCACGTGTGAGAGCTGCTCGATATCGAGCCCGCGCGCGGCAACATCCGTCGCCACCAACAGGTCGACCGTGCCACCGCGAGTGCGTTTCATCACCCGGTCCCGCTGATCCTGGGTCATGCCGCCATGCAACGCCTCGACCCGATAGCCACGGCCGGCGAGCGTCTCGCTCAGCGTATCCACCTCGTTACGGGTGCGGCAGAACACCAGCGCCAGCGTCGGCGACTCCACATCGAGCACTCTGCCAAGTGCCGTCACCTTCTGCGCCCTCGGTACCAGATACGCTGTCTGGCGGACCCGGGGGAGCGCGCCGGCCCGTCCCTTCTCCTGCGCGATCGCTACCCGCACCGGGCGGCGCAGCTGACGTTCAGCGATGCGGGCGATGCGCTGAGGCATAGTGGCGGAGAAGAGCGCGGTTTGCCGCGAATCGGGTGTTGCCTCGAGGATCAAGTCAATCTCGTCGGCGAATCCCATGTCGAGCATCTCGTCGGCTTCATCCAGCACGATCGCTTTTAGCTCGGACAGGACGAGCGTCCCGCGCCGAAGATGGTCGAGCGCTCGCCCCGGCGTGGCGACTACGACGTGCGTTCCCCGGCGGAGCCCCCGAATCTGCTGGTCGAACGCGGCACCGCCATAAATTGGTAAGACGCTGGTGCCGAGAGCCCGCCCATAGCGGTGAAACGCCTCCGCGACCTGCATTGCCAGCTCGCGTGTAGGCACGAGGACGAGAATGGCGGGACGCGATGGCTGAGGCGGCTCGGAGCCGTAGAGCTGGAGCAAAGGGAGAGCAAAGGCTGCAGTTTTGCCGGTGCCGGTCGCGGCCTGGCCCAGCAGGTCCTTCCCGGCCAGGAGGGGCGGAATGGCTTCCGTCTGAATCGGAGTGGGCTCCTCGTACCCCAGCTCAGTCAGGGCATTGACGAGTGTCGGACTTACCCCGAGCTCCGCGAAAGTAGGCATTCGAGCAATGTAGTCAGGATGACAGAACGCTCCTAAGCGCTCCGGCGAGCCAGCGCCATCTCTGCCTCGGCTGCAGGGCTGCTGAGGTAGTCTGTTCTGATGGCTGCCACCTGGGCTGCTGCTCCTCTCGGTACAACCTTTCGAAACACCGGCAGGTATTCGTTCCAGTGCACCAGCATCGCGCGGGCGCGAGAGCTCACGGTCTTCTCCTCGTGCTCTCGTACCAGCCGGTGTAGCAGCTCGGCGTCGAAGTCCTCCAGGTCCGTGACCTCCACCATGTCTTGGTTCACCCGGCTCCTGAACGTACCCGCCTCATCCATGACGTACGCGACGCCGTTCGACATGCCCGCGGCGAAGTTGCGGCCGGCGCGGCCGAGCACCGCGACGATGCCGCCGGTCATGTACTCGCAGCAGTGGTTTCCCGCACCTTCGATGACGGCTACCGCCCCCGAGTTTCTCACGGCGAACCGGTCGCCCGCCTGCCCTGCAGCGAACAGTTTGCCGCCCGTGGCGCCGTACAGGACGGTGTTTCCCATGATCAGGTTCAGGTGAGACTTGTCGCCATACCCGGCCTTCCGGAACGGGCGGATCGTGATTTCTCCCCCGCTCAGTCCCTTTCCGACATAATCGTTGGCCTCTCCCTCCAGCTCCAGATGAATGCCGGGGCAGACAAACGCCCCGAAGCTCTGCCCCGCGGTGCCGGCAAATCGTAGCCGCACCGACCCGGGCGCAAGGCCACGGTCGCCATGACGCTCGGCGATGGCGCCGGCCACCCGGGCCCCTACGGTGAGGTGATGATTCCGAATCTGGTAATTGCCGGAGAACGGCAGCCCACAGTCCAGATATGGCTCCAGCTCACCCAGAATTTCGTCATCCAGCGAGACCAGACCCGGCCGATCGTTGCGTTCGACGGTACGCCGCAGTGCCTGCCCCGCTCCCCCGCCGCCTCGCTGTGGTTCTGCCCCGCTGCCCGGCCGCCCCGCTAGCAATACAGACAGATCCAGCATCTGTGCCCTCGGAACATCGGGCCGCTCGATCCGCTCCAGCAGATCGTTTCTGCCGATGATTTCATCCAGCGAGCGCACGCCAACTGCGGCCAGGATCTCGCGGACCTCTTCCGCGATGAGCGTGAAGTAGGAGATCACCTGCTCGGGAGTTCCCTTGAACTTGGCGCGCAGGTCCTCACGCTGAGTGGCAATGCCAGTGGGGCAGGTGTTGATGTGACACTGCCGGGCCATGGCGCAACCCATCGCCACGAGAGGTGCGGTGCCGAAGCCATAGCTCTCGGCGCCCAGCATGGCAGCTATGACCACGTCACGTCCAGTCTTCAATCCGCCGTCGGTGCGCACCTCGATCCTGTGGCGAAGGCCGTTTTGCACCAGGGTAGCCTGAGCTTCGGCCAGCCCCAGCTCCCACGGCGATCCGGCGTGCTTGATCGAAGAGAGCGGTGAGGCGCCGGTGCCGCCGTTGTGCCCGGCGATGAGCACGTAATCAGCGTAGGCCTTGGCGACTCCAGCCGCGATGGTGCCCACACCGGTTTCCGAGACCAGCTTCACACCGACCCGCGCACGTGGATTGACCGTCTTCAAGTCGTGGATCAGCTGTGCCAGATCTTCGATCGAGTAGATGTCGTGATGCGGGGGCGGTGAGATGAGCTGAATGCCGGGCACCGCGTGCCTCAATCGGGCGATCAGATCGGTGACCTTATGGGCCGGCAGCTGGCCACCTTCACCGGGTTTGGCGCCCTGCACGATCTTGATCTCGAGCTCTTCCGCGCGAGTCAGATATTCGGTCGTTACTCCGAACCTGGCCGACGCCACCTGCTTGATCCGATTGTCAGCCCGGTCTCCATTGTGAAGGCCGTGGTAGTTGGCGGGATCCTCGCCGCCCTCGCCAGAGTTCGACCGCGCGCCCATGCGATTCATGGCGACGGAGAGCGTGGCGTGCGCCTCGGGCGATAGAGCACCTAACGACATCGCGGATGAGACGAAGCGGCGCCGAATTTCCTCGGCGGGCTCGACTTCGTCCAGGGATATCGGCTCTCCGCGGCGAAAGCCTAGAAGATCACGCGGTCCGGCAGGACGGCGCACAGCGTTCTTGTCGAGAAAAGCCTGATATGTGCCTTCCCCTTCGCCGCCCTGTCCCTCCGTCCGCCTGTCCGTCCGTCCGCCACCGACCGCCTTCTGCAGCGCGACGACGATGGGAGGTGCCCAG
>Ga0307416_100001404_pt1 | contig 13051 bp, 9 predicted proteins | sample DK1Cmetagenome_2_FD_203821 | JGI IMG/M metagenome (GOLD analysis project Ga0307416, IMG submission 203821) | Maize rhizosphere microbial communities from greenhouse at UC Davis, California, United States - DK15-C-3 | ecosystem: Host-associated > Plants > Roots > Rhizosphere > Soil | place: USA...
GCCGCTGATGCTCAAATGGCCCAACGACGTGATGCTCTTTGGCAAGAAGCTCGCGGGAATCCTGCTCGAGCGCAACGGCGAGCGGGTTGCGGTCGGCTTTGGGGTCAATCTCGGCACCGCCCCCCAGCTTCCCGACCGCCAGTGCGCGGCGCTCGGCGGTCGCGTATCGCCACAAGCCTTCGCACCGCTGCTCGCCGCGAGCTTCGCTCGGCTGCTCGGCCTGTGGCGGCAAAGCGCGCCCGGGCTGATCGCCCAGGCGTGGGTCGCTCGCGCTCATCCGATCGGGACGCGTTTGACCGTTCACGCCGGCGGCGAAGAAATGATCTCGGGGCGCTTCGACGGGATCGAGGCGGACGGAGCAATGCGGTTGCGCCGTGACGATGGCGAGCTCGACATCGTCCGTGCCGGCGACGTCGAGTTGTGAACAACAGCCGACATAGCTAGGGCGCGGCCATGATCCTGGCGGTCGATGTCGGCAATACGAATCTGGTCTTCGCGCTGGTCGAGCCAGGGGCGAGTCCGGGCCAGGCCGGCGAGATCAAGGCGCGCTGGCGGATCGCGACCGATCCGCGCCGTACCGCCGACCAATATTCGGTCTGGCTCCACCAGTTGTTCGAGCTGGAAGGTTTCGCGCGGGACCAAATCGAGGGCGTGATCATCGGCAGCGTCGTCCCGCGCGCGCTCCACAATCTCGAAGTCCTTTCCGAAAAATACTTTGGGAAGACGGCCCTGATTGCGGGCCAGGGCAAAGCGGAATGGCCACTCCAGCTCGACGTCGACGAACCGCACAACGTCGGCGCCGACCGGGCGCTCGACGCCATTGCCGCGCACGCCAAGCATAAGGGCGAGCTGCTCGTCATCGACTTCGGCACTGCGACGACCTTCGATGTGATCAGCGCATCCGGCGCCTACACCGGCGGAATCATCGCGCCCGGAATCAATCTCTCGCTCGATGCACTCGTCACTGCCGCGGCCAAGCTCCCGCGGATTGCGATCGAGGCGCCGGAGAGCGACAGCGTGATTGGCCGAACCACCGAGAGCCAGATGATCATCGGCATCTATTGGGGCTATCTCGCCATGATCGAAGGGCTGGCGGAGCGCATCAAGCGCGAGGTGGCCAAGCCGCTGACGGTGGTCGCGACCGGAGGTTTGGCAACCCTGTTCGACAAACACACCAACGCATTCGACGCGATTGAACCCGATCTCACCATCCAGGGGTTGAGCTTGCTGTACGACATAGCGACCCGCGGCACGAAATGATTCCCGGAGAAGAACTGTTGTTCGTCGCCCTTGGCGGCTCCGGCGAGATCGGCATGAACGTCAATCTCTACGGCTGCCGAGGCCAGTGGATCATGGTCGACCTCGGCCTCACTTTCGCCGATTCCACTTATCCCGGAGTCGAGCTGATCCTTCCTGATCTGGAGTTCATCGAGAACCAGCAGGAGCGGCTCGCCGGAATCGTCCTGACCCACGGGCATGAGGACCATATCGGCGCGCTGCCCTATCTTGCCGAAGAGCTGAAGGCGCCGCTGTTCGCAACCCCGTTCACCGCCGGCCTGATTGCGGGGAAGCTCGAGGAAGAGGGCCTGACCGGCCAGGTCAGGCTCAACATCGTCGAGCGCGGCGGAAGCATCGAGCTCGGCCCGTTCCGGGTGAGTTTCGTGGCTCTTTCTCACTCGATCCCGGAGGGGAACGGGCTTCTGATCGAGACTCCGTTCGGCAACATTTTCCACACCGGCGACTGGAAGATCGACGAGACTCCGGTGATCGGCGAGGCGCCAAGCCCGGGCACGCTGACCGCAATCGGCGATAGCGGCGTGCTTGCGCTCGTCTGCGATTCGACCAACGTGTTCCAGGACAAACCCTCGGGATCGGAGGAGAGCGTCCATGCCGGCTTGCTCGCCAAGGTCGCCGAAGCGAAGGGCCGGGTCCTGGTCACGACCTTCGCCTCCAATGCCGCCCGGCTGCAGACGATCGGCCGCGTCGCCCAGGAGACGGGCCGCAAGGTGTGCATTGCCGGACGCTCGCTCGACCGGATCCTCCGTGTCGCCCAGTCGACCGGCTATCTGAAGGATTTCCCGCCGCCGATTTTGTTCGATGAGGCGATGCGCCTTCCGAAACATGAAGTGCTGATCATCGCCACCGGTGGCCAGGGCGAGCCGCGCGCCGCTCTCGGGCGCATTGCCGGCGGCACCCACGACCTCAAGCTCGGCGAAGGCGACACCGTGATCTTCTCGTCGCGGATCATCCCGGGCAACGAAGTCGCGATTGGCCGGATCATGAACCAGCTGTCCGACCTCGCTATCCGGATCGTGACCGAGCGCCAGGCACACGTGCACGTGTCCGGCCACCCCGGCCGGCCCGAGCTCATCGAGATGTACAATTGGGTTCGCCCCGAGATCGTGGTGCCGGTTCACGGCGAAGCTCGCCATCTCGCCGAGCATGCCCGGCTGGCCATTGGCCACGGCGTCCGTCACGCGGTGGTCCAGGAGAATGGGGACGTGATCCGGCTTGCGCCGGGCGAGCCCAGGAAGATCGATGAGGTCCGCGTCGGCCGGCTGGTGCTGGACGGCGACGTGATCCTCCCCGCCGACGGCGCGACGGTGAATGAGCGGCGCCGGATCGGGTATGGCGGGCTGATTACCGTGGCGCTGCCGATTGGGGAGGATGGAGCGCTTGCCGGCAAGCCCTTGGTCCGTCCTTTCGGAGTGCCCGTCGAGGAAGACCGCGACGATTTCATCGCCGATGCAACCGACGCCGCGACGCGCGCCTACAGTCCTGGCGTGGCGGAGGATGCGGTCCGGGAGTCGGTGCGCCTGGCAGTCCGCCGCTGCGCGACCCTGTGGACTGGCAAGAAGCCGCTCGTCGAAGTGATGCTCCTCCAGGTCGCCTGATCCCATGGCATTCACGTCGATCGTCGCGATCTATTTCCTGTTCTTCGCCTTCAGCGCCTTCGTGCTGCTGCCGTTCGGGGTGCGGACGGACGAAGAGGCTGGAACCCCAAAGGTCCCCGGCCAGGCCGAGAGCGCGCCGTACAGGTTCGATATCAAGCGGCACCTGCTGAAGGCGGTGCTCCTCGCCGCGATCCTGTTCGCCCTTTATTACGTCAATTGGACCTACGGCTGGATCACGCCAGCGGATCTCGATTTTTATCACCCGCGCTAGCGGGGCCGATTTACCGGCGCTTGTCGATCGCGTGGGCGAGCGCCGCGTAGAGCTTGCCCATGTCCGACGACATCAATGTCACCGCGATCATGCCGCCATCGCGCTCCGCCAGCACCCGGCGCAGCATCGATTCGAAATCGGCAACGTAACGGTTGACCGAGCGCTGGAACTCGGCGTCCTCATCGTAATGGGTGCGGATCGCGCGCGTTTCGCTGCCGTCGATCAGGCGCACCGCGCGGCTGGTGAAGACGCCGCGATTGCCCTTGAGGTAGGAATTCCAGGCCTTGTCGTCGATCTCGTCGGCCATGATCTTGCCGACGTCGATCGCGGCCGAGTGCATCGAATCGATCAGCAGCGCAACGCGCTTGGCGAACGCCTCGCTGTCCTTCTCGCGCTGCTCCTTGCCGGTCTGCTCGATATGCGCCTCGAGTGCCGACGCGGTCTGGCCGAGTGTGATCATCTGGCCGGTCAGCCTGTCCGAGGCCGCGTGAGCCGATTCCACTGCTCTGGCGGCCATGGTCTCGACGCCGCGCAGCCGGTCCTCGATGCTTTCGCGGATCACCCGATCGAGTGCCTGCGCCGCTTCCTCGGACAACTTGCCGGCGCTTTCCGGGATGACCGCCTGGATTGCTTCCCGCGCCCGATCGGCGGCATGGGCGGCCGCCTCCTTTACCTGCACCAGCGAGTTGATCAGCGCCGGACCGGTCTCCGCGCTGAGGCTCGTCGCTTCGCGCTCGACCTGGGCCAGCGTCGAGGCGAGGAGGGCCAGCTTCGACTGCGCATCTTCGACGCCGCCGTCGAGGTTGGCGAGCAGCGCCGCGAAGCGCTCGCGCTGCTCGGTGATGGCGGCGCTGGTCGCTGCCAAGCGCTCGCTCGCTTCCGAGGTCGAATCGCGCAGCCAGCCGATGTCCGGCTTCGCCGCGGCGGCGGCTTCCGCGAGCCGCTCGGCGCTGCCTTGCGCTTCGCCGATCGCAACTCCGACATTGTCCCGGACTTCCGCGGCAAGCCGCTCGATGCTCTCGCGCAGGGCTTTTGTCCGTTCGGCAATCGAACCGATCGCATCGTCCTGCGTGCTCGACTGGGCGGCAAGCGTGTCCAATTCGGTGCGCGCGCGCGTCAGCGATTCGAGAAAGCGGTTGGCCCGCTCGTCGCCATTCGCCGCAAGCTCGGTGAACCGCTGATCGATGAGCGCGAGTCCGCGATCGATCTCGGCAATCATTTGTTGTGAGGCCCGATCCTGCTCGGCAACCCGGCCCGACAGCCCTTCGAGCGACCTGCTTGCATGATCGATGTTGGCGGCGAGTGATTCGGCCGCGACCGCCCCGGCCTTTCCGATCCCGGCCGACGCCTGGGCAACCAGCGCCGCGACAGCGGTCGCCTGGACGTCAATCCCCGAACGGATCTGCTCGAGCGTTTCGGACGTCCGCGCCAGAAGGGTGTCGAGCGTGCCCGCATAGGCCGCCTGGGCTTCGCCAACGCGCGCCGAGGCAGCGCTGCTCGCATTCTCGATTTCGGATAGGCGCTCGGCGAGCCGGTCAGCAGCTTCGGCCACCATTTCGTCGGCGGTGCGCGTGCGGTCGGCAAGCTTGTCGATCTGCTGGCTGAAGGCGCTGACCTTGGCGGTGGATTCGCTGCCGACCGAACGCAGTTGCTGGGCGACGCTTCGGGCGGTTTCCTCCGCGCGAGGCAGATCCTCGAGCAGGACTGCAATATCATTGCGTGCGGCTTCGGCCGCACGGTCGAGAGCATCGCCATGGTCCCTGAGCTTTTCGCTGCTGCTGTCGAACTCTCGAGTGATTCCGCCGAGCTTCCCGGTGGCCTCGTCGCCAAGCTGCATCAAATGCTGCGCCATCATCGTCAGCTCCGACCGGCTGTCGGTGATCCGCTGCGACAGGACTTCGAGCAGCGCCTCGAGGCTGCGCGCTTCGCTGCGCATGGTCACCACCGAATGGGTGAAGCGTTCGGCCTCCTTGCGGCGGGTCCGGCCGAACATCAGCCAGACGAGACCCATGACAGCGAGCGGGCCGGCCGCAATTGCGACCCATTGCGCCACCAGCGGCGATGACAGCGGCTGCCCGGCGAGCGTGCGCCCGGCGGACCAGGCGGTGTAGGCGACCCACAGGACGGCCAGCAAAGTGAGGGCGATGCCGAGCACCTGGCGCCCCCCGGCGCCGCGCTCTTTAACGCTTTGTTCGCGCCATTCCTCCTCGTCGAAGGTCGGTTCGACGAAGTCGACGCTGCCGGTCAGCAGTTCGCTGGGCTTCGCCGCGGTGCCGGCCGGCAAGGGCTCGGCGCGTTGTGGAGTGGGTCTCATGGCAAGGGCAGTTTATCATCTTTGACGGTGCACGAAAGCGATTAGAGAGGCATTGCAAGAGCTCGAGGGGGAGGGACTCGAACGGGATGGTCATCGGCGCGCTGATCGGAGCCTATCAGGAGGACGATAGCGGCGGCTTGCGGGCCCTGCTCCCGCTCGCCGGTCGGACCCTGATCGAATATCAGGTCCGTTGCGTATCGGCGGCTGGGGCGGCGCCGGTCGTCGTCATCGTGGAACGTGTCCCGCAGGCGCTTCAGGATGCGTTCGAGCGCCTTCGGCTCGACGGGATCGGCGTATTTCCTGTCAGCGATGTCAATGAGGCGGTCAGTCGATTCGAGGCCGGATCGTCGATCATTTTGATTGGTGACGGAATCGTGCCCCGGGTGGAGGTTGTCGCCGACCTGGCGCAAGAAGCCGAACCGGCGGTCGCCACCGTTGCCGACGATGAGCGGCATGAAAACTTTGAACGGATCGACGCGGAATCGCGATGGGCCGGCGTTGCGGTTGTCGACGCGCGTCTGTTGGGATCGACTGCGGCGATGCTCGGTGACTGGGACGTCCAATCGACCCTGCTTCGGCGAACCATCCAGGATGGGGCGCGGCGGGCGCGGGTGGCCCGCGAGGATGAACCGCTTTTCGTCGAGACTGCTGACGATCTCGCCGGTTTTCAGCGCCATCTGATCCACACCTCGCGGGGCGACCGAACCGACTGGGCGAGCCGTTTCCTTCTCCCGCCGGTCGAAGATTTCGCGACCGAGCAGCTGATGGAGACCTCCGTGAGGCCGCCGTGGCTGATTTGGGCCGCGGTGGCGCTGACCGTCGGCGGCGCGGTTTGCTTTTCGCGGGGGTGGCTTGGCGCTGGGCTGGTCCTGCTGGTCCTTTCGACGCCGCTGGACCTGATCGCGACGAGGCTAGCCAAGCTGCGGTTGAAGCCCTTGCCGCCGCGGATGTGGGGCCGGCTGGCACTGTGGCCCGCGGCGGCCATCGCGCTGCTCGCCATCGGACTCTGGCAAACGCGGCACGGGACCGGCTGGGGCTCGCTGGTGGCAGCGGCGGCGGCCTGTGCCTTTGCCGAGGCGGCCCGCGCCGAAAAGGCCGGGATGCCGCCCGGCGGCGACCTTTGGTTGTTGTCGCGCCGCAACGCCATCTTCCTGGCGATCCCGTTTGCGCTTGCCGGGGCCTGGACCACGTTTTTGCTCGCGATTCTGCTCTACGCAGCGCTGTCGTTCTTCATCGTTCAGCGCGTGCGGCATTCGTCCTCCAGTTGACGGGAAGTTAACGCAAATCGGATAAGCCGGCCCGATGATGCCGGAAGAATGGCCGATTGCCGCTCCAGCAGCGGACGGAACCGCGCGCGCGCGCCTGGGTGATCGGGACCGGCTGTCCACCGCTCGGCGCGATTTTTTCCTGGACCCCGCGAAGCGGCTGTCCGAGCAGGAACGCGCGCTGATGACAGCGATGCTCCACAACCTCGTCGGCAATGTGGCGGACTCGGTTCGAGCGGCTCTCCCAAGCGGGAAAGTCGCAGCGAATGACGAGGGCGACGCGTCGCTGATCGCCATGCTCACCGCCTCCGAATTGCTCGACGAGCCGGGACTCATGGCGCTCCTTTTGCGGCGCGCCGACGAAGAGCGGATCGCGAGCGCCGCGAGAGCCCGGAGCGGGCGACGCGACGCCCGGGTGCTGCAGGGGCTGGTCAGTCACGATTATGGCGCCGTTGCAGCCGCCGCGATGGCGCTGGTCCTAGGTCGAGGCCGCCGGCGAAACCGGTTTGGCCAATCTCTTATCGCGTTTGACGATTTGGCCGCTTCGAGCGCGGCAGCGCTGGTGTACGCCGTCGCCGCCGGCCTGCGTCGGGAGCTAGCGGCCAGCCGTGGCATTGCGGCCGGGGACGCCGAACTGGCGGATGCGGCCGATTCCGTCCTCGAAAATCGGGACGAGGAGCGTGGTATAAGCTCCTTGACGGCCGCGCTCGTTCATTTCCTTGACGAGGCTGGGGGCCTGACTGACGAGTTGATCCTGGCGGCCGCCAGCGAAGGCGAGATCGCGTTCGTTGCGGAGGTCCTGGCGCGGCGCGCCGGAGTTCCAGCGGAATCGGCGCTCGAGGAGCTGATGTCGGGCAAAACCGGCCATGTCATGGCGCTGTTCCGCGCGGCGGGCACTTCCCGCGAGCTGTGCGCCGGACTGCTGGCAAGCGTCGGGGATTTGCTGGGCATTGCCGACGCCGGCGACGCCATCGGGCACTTCGATCATCTGTCAGACCCGGAAGTCGAGGCAGCGCGCTCATGGATGATGACGGATCCGGCCTATCGCACAGCGCTGGATCGCCTGGGGCAAGCACGTGGCTAGTGCGCCGTCCGAGCCGCGTCTCGTCCTCGGCCGCCTTGACCGCGCCGGCCGCTTGATCTCGGCCGACCCCCAGCTCGAGGCCTTGCAGCGCGAGGCCGGCTCGCGCCTTGGGCAGCCGCTGGCGCTGCCTCAGCTTGCCGCGGTTGCCGAGCTCGCGCGCAAGCTTCGCACGCCGGTCTCCCGGCCGGCGCTCGCTGCGTCGACCGATCACGACATCGAGCTGTGGGTCCAGGCGCGGCCCGAGGGCGACGAGATCGTCCTGTCGCTCGAGAATTGGACCGTTCGCGCTCCCGCCGGTCCCCGGCTCGCGGCGATCCTCGGCGGAGGAACCGAGTCGGAAACGGGCGCTGCCCGCAACGAATGGGCGGCCGATGAGGAGTTGCGGATCATCTCCCTCTCGTCGGATCTGGCCGATCTTCTTGGCGTCGATCCGGACGATGTCGCCGGCCAGCCGCTGACCCGGGTCGTTCGGCTTGAGGAGGATGAGGCCGGCGAAATGCCGCTGATCAGCGCGCTCGCCGCCCGTCGCGGCTTTTTCGGCCAGCATGCGCGCAGCCGTGCGGACGATAGCCGCGCGGTAGTGCTGACTGGGGAAGTGGTGACCGGCGCCAATGGCGCGTTCGCTGGCTTTCGCGGTTCGGTGGAATCCAGTGGCACCGGAAGCACCGCGGGCGCCGCGCGCTCGGCATTCGACCATGCGCTCGACGAGGTGCTTCGCTCGCCGCTCGACCGGATCATCGAAAATGCCGAGCGGATCGTCGAACGCGCCGATGGACCGCTGGGCACTGATTATGCGAGCTACGGCGACGACATTGCGTCCGCCGCGCGCCACTTGCTGTCCGTGCTCGAGTCGATGGGCGATCAGCGGTCGCAGGGTGTTCGTTCGATCGACCTCGCGGCTCTTGCCGCCGAGGCCGTGGTCATGCTCGAGGCCGCCGCCGAGGAGCGCGGCATCACGATCGAACCCGAAAGCACCGGCGCCCTCCTGGCAAGCGGCGAAGAGCGGGGCGTCATCCAGATTCTCGTCAACCTGATGGGCAATGCGATCCGCCACTCTCCGCAAGGCGGAAAGGTGCGCCTCATTTTTTCACGCCAGGCCGGGATCGCCTCAATTTCCGTGGTGGACGAAGGGCCAGGGATCGCTGCCGACGATCAGCAGCGGATATTCGAGCGTTTCGAGCGCGCCGACCCGAAGGAAGGCGGAACGGGGCTGGGCCTCGCCATTTCCCGGCGTCTGGCCCGTTCGATGGGCGGCGACGTCACCCTGGAAAGCGCGCCCGGCGAGGGGGCCCGGTTCAGGCTGACGCTCCCGTCGGCGTAGGCCGTATCCGTCAGCGCCGATCGACCGGCACGTAGCTGCGTTGCGCCTCGCCTGTGTAGAGCTGGCGGGGCCGACCGATTTTCTGCTCGGGATCGGCGATCATCTCGTTCCATTGCGCGACCCAGCCCACCGTGCGCGCAAGCGCGAACAGCGCGGTGAACATGTCGGTCGGAAAACCGATCGCATTGAGGATTACGCCCGAATAGAAATCGACGTTCGGATAGAGCTTCTTCTCAATGAAATAATCATCGCTAAGCGCGATCTGTTCGAGTTCCTTGGCCACGTCGAGGACCGGGTCGGAGATGTTCAGCTCCTTGAGCACCTCGTCGGCAGTCGCCTTCATTACCTTCGCGCGCGGGTCGAAGTTCTTGTAGACGCGGTGGCCGAAGCCCATCAGCCGGAACGGGTCATCCTTGTCCTTGGCGCGGGCGATATATTCCGGGATGCGCTTCACCGTGCCAATCTCGCGCAGCATGTTGAGGGCGGCTTCGTTGGCGCCGCCGTGCGCGGGACCCCACAGGCAGGCGATGCCGGCCGCAATGCAGGCGAAGGGATTGGCCCCCGACGAGCCGGCCAGCCGCACCGTCGAGGTCGACGCATTCTGCTCGTGGTCGGCGTGAAGAATGAAGATGCGGCGCATGGCATTTTCGATGATGGGATTGACCACATAGGGTTCGGCCGGGACGCCGAAGGTCATCCTCAGGAAATTGCCGGTGTAGGTGAGGCTGTTGTCCGGATAGAGGAACGGCTGGCCGTTCGAATATTTGAACGCCATCGCCACCAGCGTGGGCATCTTCGCGATCAGCCGGTGCGAGGCGATCATGCGCTGCTCGGGATCGGTGATGTCGGTGCTGTCGTGATAGAAGGCCGACAGCGCCCCGACGACACCGCACATGATCGCCATCGGGTGCGCGTCGCGCCGGAAGCCACGGTAGAAAGTCGCGAGCTGCTCGTGGACCATCGTGTGGCGGCTGATCGTGTAGGTGAACCGGTCGAGTTCTTCCTTCTTCGGAAGTTCGCCGTGCAGCAGCAGATAGGCGACTTCCATGAAGCTCGACTGCTCTGCCAGCTGGTCGATCGGGTAGCCGCGGTGGAGCAGGATACCCTTCTCGCCGTCGATATAGGTGATCGCGCTCTCGCAGCTCGCTGTCGAGGTGAAGCCGGGGTCGTAGGTGAACATGTCGGTCTCGGCATAGAATTTGCGGATGTCGACGACCTCGGGGCCGACGGTGCCTGCAAGCACCGGATAATTGAAGTTCGACCCGTCGACTCCCAGGGTCACGGTCTTGTCGGTCATTCGTTCGGCTCCATCTGGTCGGCAATCCGGGCGAGGCTCTCGTCGCGGCCGAGCAACGCCAACACGTCGAATATTCCCGGAGAGGTCGTGCGCCCCGTGAGGGCGGCGCGAAGGGGTTGGGCAAGCTTGCCCAGCTTCACGCCACTGGTCTCCGCGACCTCGCGGATGGCCGCCTCTAGGGCCGCCGCGTCCCATTGGGCAAGAGCGCCGAGCTTCGCGTGCGCGGAGCCGAGCGTCTGGCGTGCCTCATCGGTCAGCAAAGCCGCCGCCGTATTGTCGACATCGATCGGGCGGCGCTCGAACAGGAATCGCGCTCCGTCGGCGAGCTGGTTGAGGGTGTGCGCCCGGGCTTTGAGCTCGGGCATCGCCTGCCTGAGCAGGATCTTCTGCGCATCGGACAGGCCCAAGCCGGGAGCGATCAGCTCCGCCAGCCGCTCATCGTCGGCCTCTCGGATGTAATGACCGTTCAGGTTTTCCAGCTTCTTGAAGTCGAACCTGGAGGGGGATTTGCCGACGTTCGCCAGGTCGAACCACTCGATCGCCTGTTCGCGGCTGATGATCTCGTCGTCGCCATGCCCCCAGCCGAGCCGAAGCAGATAGTTGCCGACGGCTTCGGGCAGCAGGCCAAGCTCGTCGCGGTAGGCGTCGACCCCCATCGCTCCGTGGCGCTTGCTGAGCTTGGCGCCGTCGGGGCCGTGGATCAGCGGCACATGGGCATAGATGGGCTCCGGCCAGCCCATCGACCCTATGATCGCCAGCTGGCGGAAGGCGTTGTTGAGGTGGTCGTCGCCGCGGATCACGTGGCTGACGCCCATGTCATGATCGTCGACCACGACCGCCAGCATGTAGGTTGGCGTTCCGTCGGACCTCAGCAGGATGAAATCGTCGATTTCGCTGTTCTGCACGGTCACCCGGCCTTGAACCTGGTCCTCGATGACCGTCTCGCCCTCCTGCGGGGCTTTCAGGCGGATGACGAACGGCTTGTCGCCCTGCGCCTCCGTTACGTCGCGCCACGGGCTCCTGATGCGAAACGGCTTGCGCTCGGCCTTGGCCTTTTCGCGCTGCTCGGCGAGCTCCTCCTGGGTCATGTAGCAGCGGTAGGCGGCGCCGCGCTCAAGCAGCCGATGCGCGATTTCGGCGTGCCGCGCCCAGAATTGCGACTGGTAATATTCGTGCCCGTCCCAATCGAGGCCGAGCCAGCGCATCCCGTCGAGGATCGCGTCGATCGCCTGGGCCGTCGAGCGGGCACGGTCGGTGTCCTCGATGCGGAGCAGGAACTTCCCGCCGGTGTGGCGCGCATAGAGCCAGTTGAACAGCGCGGTGCGAGCGCCGCCGATATGAAGATAACCGGTCGGCGAGGGCGCGAACCGCGTGACGACCGGGCGTGAACTCATGCTTGTGCTCAAGCGCGCTTTCCTCTTCAACTCATGCTGCAATGCAACGGACGAGCGCCCCTAACATAGGGGAAGCGCCTCTTCCACAGCATGCTCGGGGCTATTGGAAGACGCGGTTTTCCGCACTTCTCGAGGGACTGGAGATGTTCCTTGAGGCGGAGCGCGCGCAGCTTCCGCCCTGGTTCGTGGTCGGCTTGGGGAGCGGGATCGCGGCCTGGTTCGCGCTGGATTCACGCGGCGAATGGCAGGCATTCCTGTGTCTTGCCACCGCATTGTGGCTGATCGGCTTCGCCCACGGCGAGGGTCGGGTAGGGCGGGCACTCGGCTGGTTTGCCCTCGCCGCCATGCTCGGTTGTTCGCTGGTCTGGGCGCGGTCCCAATGGGTTGCCCAGCCGAGGCTCGAGCGGCCGCTCGTGACCGAAGTCGCGGGGATTGTCGAAACGGTCGATCATCTGGCCGCCCGCGACAGGGTGAGACTGGTCCTGAAGCCGAGCGATCCGACTCTTCCCACGCTGGTCCGCGTTTCGATCGACGAAGACAAGTTTCCCGCAGGAGTTGCCGCGGGCGCCGTCGTGCGAGTGCGGGCGCGCCTCGCGCCGCCGCCGCCGATGGCGCTTCCCGGCACCCATGATTTCGCGCGCGACGCCTGGTTCAAGGGTTACGGCGCGGTCGGCAAGGCGCTTGGGCCGGTGACAGTCGAGCAGGCGGCTGAGCCTCGGGGTCTAAACCGGGTCCGCCAGCGCCTACACGAGCATGTCGAGTCGCGCCTGCCGCAACATTCCGCCGGCATCGCCATCGCCCTGGTGACTGGCGATCAGAATGCGGTCGACGAAAATGATGCTGACGCCATGCGGCGGAGCGGCCTCACGCACCTGCTGTCGGTCAGCGGCCTTCACATCGCCGCAGTCGTCGCCTTCGCCATGCTGCTGACCCTGAAATTGCTGGCGCTGAGCGAACGGCTGGCGCTGAGGTTCAACCTGGTGCTGGTCGCCGCGGTTGCAGCGGCAGCCGCCGGGATCGGCTATACCTTGCTAACCGGCGCCCAGGTGCCGACGGTCAGGAGTTGCGTCGCTGCGCTGCTGGTCCCCGCCGGTATCGCGCTCGGCCGCGAAGCCATCAGCATCCGCCTGATCGCAACCGGTGCGTTGATCGTGCTGGTCTTCCGGCCCGAGGCGCTGGCCGGGCCCAGCTTCCAGATGAGCTTTGCGGCG
>Ga0307416_100001405_pt1 | contig 13049 bp, 12 predicted proteins | sample DK1Cmetagenome_2_FD_203821 | JGI IMG/M metagenome (GOLD analysis project Ga0307416, IMG submission 203821) | Maize rhizosphere microbial communities from greenhouse at UC Davis, California, United States - DK15-C-3 | ecosystem: Host-associated > Plants > Roots > Rhizosphere > Soil | place...
ACCCGCAGGTCGTGCGACACCCCGTTGACGACGAGGCGTACGGAGTGGAGCTCCTCGCTCATGAGATTCCTTCGGTGGTCGAGCTCGAGCGGGCGATGGCGTCGTCGTACGCCGCCCGCAGGACGCGGGCGGTCAGCACCCGCGCCAGCTGGGCACGGTAGGCCGCGGTGGCGTGGATGTCGTCGGCGGGGTCGAGCCGGGCCAGGGCCTCCTCGCCGGCCGCCGCCAGCGCCGTGTCGGTGGTCGAGCCTGTCGAGACCACGTGTCCGGCCAGGACGTCGGTCAGGTCCACGACGGTGGGCAGCTCGGACACGGAGAGATAGCCGGCCTTCGCCTCGACGATCCGGTCACCCTCGACGCGGACCAGAGCGGCCACCCCGCACAGGGCGTAGTCGCCGTGCCGGCGGGCGATCTCGTCGAACGCGACCCCGGCGCCCGGCGCCAGCGCCGGGAAGAACGCCGAGACGGCGATCTCGTCGGGGCGGACCGCGGACTCGAGCGGGCCGAGGTACAGGTCCTCGGCGGCGATCGTGCGCCGGCCGGAGACCGACTCGACGTCCACCGAGCCGCCCAGCAGCGTGAGCACGACCGGCATCTCGGCCGCCGCGTCGGCGTGCACGATCGAGCCGACCGTGGTCCCCCGGTTGCGGATCGTCGGGTGGGCGACGTGGTTGAGGGCCATCGCCAGCAGCGGCTGGACGCGACGCGCCTCCGCCGAGGCGAGGACGTCGGCGTGCCGGGCGAGCGCACCCACCCGGACGCCGGCGTCGGAGGCCTCGACACCGGCCAGGCCCGGCACCCCGTTGATGTCGACGAGGACGGCCGGGGCGGCCAGCCTCATCGACAGCAGGGGCACCAGGCTCTGGCCGCCGGCCAGCACCTTGGCATTCGTCTCGCTGGCCAGGGCGTCGAGCGCCGCGGCCAGCGACCCGGGACGACGATAGGCGAAGGGTGCGGGCTTCACAGCGCGTGCGTGACCTCGTCCGCACCCCGGTGGGTGCCTGCGCGGTGACCACGGTTGACCATGTGGAAGAACACGATGACGAGGATCGTGCCGAGGGCGATGCCGCCGAGCTCGAAGTTGTCGGTGAACTTCAGGGTGACGCCGCCGATACCGGCGATGAGACCGGCCGAGAGGCCGACCAGGTTGACCGGATTGCCGAAGTCGACGTGGTTCTCGACCCAGATCTTGGCGCCGACCAGGCCGATCATGCCGTAGAGCACGACGGTGATGCCGCCGAGCACGCCGCCGGGGGTCGCGTTCACGATCGCGCCGAACTTCGGGCACAGGCCCAGCAGGATCGCGACGGCCGCCGCTACGTAGTAGGCGGCGGTGGAGTAGACCCGGGTCGCCCCCATGACGCCGATGTTCTCGGCGTACGTCGTGGTCGGCGAGCCGCCGAACGCGCTCGCGAGCGCGGTGGCGAAGCCGTCGGCGCCGATGGCCCGGCCCATGTACGGGTCGAGGTCCTCGCCGGTCATCTCGGCGACCGCCTTGACGTGTCCGGTGTTCTCGGCGATCAGCGCGATGACGCCGGGGAGGACGAGCAGGACGAACGTGAGCGAGAAGCTCGGGCCGTGCACGACCGAGACGCCGTCGCCGAGCGTTCCGCTCGGGAACCCGATCCAGTCGGCCTTGTCAACGTTGCCCCAGGCCCACAGCCGGTCGTGGCTGAACGCCTGGGCGACGCCGTTCTCGTCGAGGTTCTGACCCGGCAGCGGGGTCGTGATGGCGCCGAACACGCCGTCGAAGAGCCAGGACATCAGGAAACCGAAGATCAGAGCCAGGAAGACCGCGATGCGCGACCAGAAGCCCGGGAACAGCACGGCGGCGAACACCATGAACGCCGCGGTCAGCAGCGCGATCCACTGGTCCTGGGGCCAGTAGATGCCCGCGACGACCGGCGCCAGGTTGAAGCCGATCAGCATGACCACCGCGCCGGTGACGGCCGGGGGCAGGATCTTGTGGATGACCCCGGACCCGGCGAAGTGCACCAGAACGCCGACCAGCGCCAGCACGATGCCGGCCACCATGATCGCGCCGGTGACGTCGGCGGAGTCGCCGCCCTGCCCCCGGATGGCCGCGACGGCGGCCACGAAGGAGGCGCTGGTGCCCAGGTAGCTGGGCACCCGGTTGTTGCAGATCAGCAGGAACAGGATCGTGCAGATCCCGGAGAACATGATGGCGAGGTTGGGGTCGAGCCCCATCACCAACGGGAAGACGAAGGTGGCGCCGAACATGGCGACCACGTGCTGGGCGCCGAGGCCCGCGGTGCGGCCCCAGCTGAGTCGCTGCCTCGGCCCGACCGGCTGACCGGGGGCGGGGTCGACTACATCCCACTTGAACATCGATGACATTGCGGTCCCTTTTCCTCTTGGTGGCCCCGAGACTCCACAAACTAGTGATCCACATGACACACCGACGATGGCGACAGGTGCCGAAGGAACGCCGATTCCGATGGCATGTCTTGTGGGCGAGGCCCAGGGGTCTAGCCCACGATCTCCAGCACCCGCAGCGCCACCGCCACGTCGAGCCTCAGGTGCGGGTCGCTGGCGAGGGGGCCGAGCAGTCGCTCGAGCTTGCTCACCCGGTACCGCATCGTGTTGTAGTGGAAGAACTGCAGCCGCGCGGCCTCCGCCACGTTGAAGTTCGTGTCGAGCAGCACCTGCAGCGTCTCGCGCAGGTCGGCCGCCTCCGACGTCGGCTCCGCCAGCGGCCCCAGGACGTCGTGCGTGAAGGCGCGCAGCTCGCCCGCGTCCGGGATCAGCGCGATCAGCCGGTGCAGCCCGAGCTGGTCGAAGAACGTCGTCGACGCCGGCCCGTTCACCCGGCGCCCCACCTCCACCGCCCGGCGGGCCTGGGCGTACGCCTCGGGCAGCTCGTCGAGGAGGTACGCCGCCCGGCTGACGCCCACCGAGAACGGTCGGCGCCCGCCGCCGCGGTCGCCCTGCACGGCGGTGACGGCCCGGCGCACGATGCCGATGCCGGCGACCGGCTCGTCGTCACCCTCGGCGATCGGCAGCAACGTGACCACCTCGGAGGAGAAGTCGACGCTGGGGATCTCTCGGTCGAGGTTGCGGCTGACCTGGCGCCATGCCGCGGAGAAGCGCTCCTGCCAGCTCCGGCGGACGATCTGGGAGGCCTGCTCCTCCTCCGGGGACGGAGGGTCCAGCTCCGCCACGACCACCACGACCGGCCGGCGAAGGTCCCAGCCGAAGGTCTCGGCGTGCTCCGCGACGTACCGCTCGTCACCGGCCCTGCGCAGGAACAGGTCGCGCAGGAAGTCGCCCTGGTACTTGTTCTCCACGGCGGTGACGGCCTGCTCGCGGGTCATCAGCAGCGCCGCGACGGCCGCCGCTCGCTCGAGCGCGTGCACGTCGTCGGGGGAGATCGCCTCGGTCGGGCGCAGGCAGACGAGGCGGGCAAGGTCGGTGCCGCCGGCGGCCACCCGCAGGCTCTTGATCTCCCCCGTGCCGACCGGGACGCCGTCGCCGATCCGCTCGACCCGCAGCCGGCCGGTCGGGTCCACGAGGTCGTGCACCGAGAGTCGCTCCCGCATCGCCTCGGGCAGCGCGGAGGCGCGCTCCCGGCCGTCGGTCGAGGTGAAGAGCACCCCGATGTCGAGCACCCGGGCGACCTCCTCGGCGATCCCGTCGAGATTGCCGCCCTCGAGCACGATCTGGGTCAGACCCGTGTGCAGGGCGTCCACGCGGGCCAGGGCCGCGCTGGCTCCCCGGTCACCTGTTATCAAGACTTGCACTCCCCTTGGGGGATCGTTGGCACAACCTCACATCGGCAACGGTAATCCTCCCCGCTAGCGTCAGTGTCGTGACCCCACCCCCCGAGATCCCGGTCAGCGCCACGGCGCGCGTCCGTGACCGGTTGCGGGCGGCTCCCGACGGCGCCCTTCGCGTGGTGCACCCCGGGCGGCACGCGGTCTACCTCGACCTCGACGGCTGGTGCCTCGGCGTGGTCGGCAGCCGGGCGGCGGCGGTGCCGTGCGCGGTGCGCGTGGCGGCCTCCGACCTCGGCGGCCTGGGAGCCGGGCCCGCGCACGTCCGGGGCGGCGTCCTGCACCTCGACGGGACGCCGCTGCGGGTGGGGCGGATCGTGGACGCCGGAACGCCGCGGCTGGAGCTCGCCGCGACCCTCCGGCACCTGACGGAGGCGGTCACCGGGCCCGCCGTCTCGCCGGTCCCGCCGGCCGTGGCCGGGCTCGTCGACGCCGCCTGGGGTCCCGGGCCGCTGGATGCCGCCGCGGTCGCCCGCCTGGTCGGCCGCGGAGACGGTCTCACCCCGCTCGGCGACGACGCCCTCTGCGGCTGGCTCGCGCTGCACCGATCCGTCGGGGAGCCGACCCCGGCGGTCGACGAGGCCGTCCGCGCCGCGCTCCCCCGCACCACGCTGCTGTCGGCCACGCTGCTCGACTGCGCGCTGCGCGGCGAGGTGCTGCCCGAGTTCGCGGCGTTCCTCACCGCGCTCGGCACCCCCCACGAGCCGGCCCGCGCCGCCGCCCTCGCCGCCATCGGCCACACGTCCGGAGCCGGCCTGCTGCACGGCGCACGGCGCGCGCTGGCCGAGCTCGCCGGCCGCACGACCGTTCCCGACCCCACGTGTCCCCCTCCCACCGCACCCACGCTCACCCGAGGAGCCGCATGACAGACCACTCCCACGTCGAGCTGAGGCCCGGCGCCTACGCCGACTCGGTGACCCTCCTGCAGGTCAGCCGCGCCGTCCAGGCCGCCGACGGCGTCCTGGCCGCGCAGGTGGCGATGGCCACCCCGCTCAACGTCGAGGTGCTCGGCCAGATGGGCTTCGACGTGCCGTCCGGGACCAGCCCCAACGACATGGTCGTCGCGCTGCGGCTGGCCGACGCCGGCCGGCTCGACGCCGCCCTGTCCGCGGTCGAGGCCGCGCTGCGCGACGCCAACCGGCGCGACGAGGGCCCCACCGAGCTGGCGCCGCCGCGCACCACCGCGACCGCGCTGCGCCGGGCGCCCGAGGGCCTGGCGCTGGTCTCCGTGCCCGGGGCGAGCGCGCTCGTCGAGGCCATGGATGCGCTCGACGCCGGCCGCGACGTGATGATCTTCAGCGACAACGTGCCCCTGGACCAGGAGCTCGTGCTCAAGCGCACCGCCGCCGAGCGCGGCCTGCTGGTCATGGGCCCGGACTGCGGCACCGCCGTCGTCGGCGGGCTGGGGCTGGGCTTCGCCAACACCGTCTCCCCCGGCCCGGTCGGCATGGTCGCCGCCTCCGGGACCGGGTGCCAGCAGCTGCTGGCCCTGCTCGACCACGCCGGCGTCGGCGTCACCTCGGCCCTCGGCGTCGGGGGCCGCGACCTGTCCGCCGACGTGCGCGGGCTCTCCACCCGCGAGGCGATGCGCCGCCTCGACGCCGACCCCGCGGTCGAGCTGATCGTGGTCGTCTCCAAGCCGCCGGCCGACGAGGTGGCCGCCGAGATCCGGGAGTACGCCGCCGGGCTGGGCACCCCGGTCGAGTTCGCGCTGCTGGGCCGCGGTCAGTCCGACCTGACCCAGGCGGCGGAGGCCGTGCTGCAGCGGCTCGGCCGCGACGTGCCATCCTGGCCGGTCTCCGGCGAGGCCCCGGCCGCCACCGGCGGGACCGCGCTGCGCGGGCTGTTCGTCGGCGGCACCCTGTGCGACGAGGCGATGCTGATCGCCTCCGACGTGCTCGGCCCGGTGCGCAGCAACATCCCGTTCTCCCCCGAGCTCGCGCTCGGCCCGGACCTCGTGCACCCCGGCCACACCATGGTCGACTTCGGTGACGACGCCCTGACCGCCGGCCGGGCCCACCCGATGATCGACGCCACGCTGCGCCTCGAGCACCTCGCCCGCGCCGCCGCCGACCCCGACACCGCCGTCCTGCTCCTCGACGTGGTGCTCGGCCACGGCTCCGAGCCGGACCCGGCCGCCCTGCTGGCCCCGGCGATCGCCGCGGTCTCCCAGCCCGTGGTGGTCGCGGTCGTCGGCACCGACGGCGACCCGCAGGGACGAGACCGTCAGGTCCGGGCCCTCGTGGACGCCGGTGCCGAGGTCCACCTGTCCAACGCCGGCGCCACCCGCCGCGCGATCCAGCTTCTGGCCCCCACCAGTGAGGACCCCCGATGACGACTCCCACCCAGGTCGTGACCGCCGGCGCCGACCTCTTCGCCGACGCCGTCGCCGGCCAGGCCGTCGACGTCACCCGCGTCGACTGGCGTCCCCCGATGCCCGGCACCGAGGCCGACCTCGCCACGGTCGCCGCCGACCCGCTGCGCTCCGACGCCAACCGGCGCGCCCTCGCGGCGATGCTCGGCGTCACCGCCCAGCTGGTCGACGTGGCGCCCGCCAGCGAGCTGCTCGGCCTCGAGCGCGGGCAGTTCCTGCACGCCGGTCCCCCGATCGAGTGGGCCCGCGCGTCCGGCCCGCTGCGCGGCGCCCTGATGGGTGGTGCCGCGCTGGAGGGCCTCGTCGAGGACCCCGAGGACGCGGTCGCGCTGTTCGAGAGCGGCACCGGCGTCTCGCTCGAGCCGTGCCACCACCGCCGGGCCGTCGGCCCGATGGCCGGCGTGGTCACCCCGAGCATGTGGATGTTCGTGCTCGAGGACCCCAACACCGGCGCCCGCACCCACTGCTCGCTCAACGAGGGCCTCGGCAAGGTGCTGCGGTACGGCGCCTACGGCCCCGACGTGCTCGAACGCCTGCGCTGGATGAGGGGCGTGCTCGGCCCGCTGCTGCAGAAGGCCGTGCGCGCCACGGTGGAGACCGCCGGGCCGGTCGACGTCACCGGCATCCTCACCCAGATGCTGCAGATGGGCGACGAGGCGCACAACCGGAACCGGGCGGGAACGCTGATGCTGCTGCGCGACCTCGCCCCCGCGATGGTCGACAGCGGCGCCGACAGCGCCGACGTGGCCGAGTCGCTGCGGTTCGTCGGCGGCAACGACCACTTCTTCCTCAACCTCGCGATGCCCGCGTGCAAGCTCGCGCTGGACGCCGCCCGCGGCATCGAGGGCTCGACGATGGTCGTCGCGATGGCCCGCAACGGCACCGACTTCGGGATCCAGGTCGCCGGCACCGGCGACGAGTGGTTCACGGGCCCGGCCCAGGTCGCCGAGGGCCTGTACCTCGGCGACTACGGCCCCGACGACGCCAATCCCGACATCGGCGACTCCGCGATCACCGAGACCGCCGGCATCGGCGGGTTCGCGATGGCGACCGCGCCCGCGATCGTGCGGCTGGTCGGCGGGTCGGTCCCCGACGCGCTCGCCACGACCCGGCGGATGCACGAGATCACGCTGGGTGAGAACCCGCGCTGGACCGTTCCGGTGCTGGAGTTCCAGGGGGTGCCGAGCGGCATCGACGTCACCCGGGTCTGCCGGACCGGCATCCTGCCGCAGATCAACACCGGCATGGCCGGCAAGCAGGCCGGCGTCGGCCAGGTGGGCGCCGGGCTGGTCACGCCTCCGGGCGAGATCTTTCCCAAGGCGCTCGCCGCGCTCGCGGAGCGGACCCGCACCCGCGGCTGACAGCCGCAGCGGACGACAGCGCGCCCCCGGCTCCTCGAGCCGGGGGCGCGTCGCGTTCCGGGGTGGTCCCGTCTCAGGGCCGCCAGAACGCGGCCCTGATGTCGACGTTGCCGGAGGGGCGCAGCGGGGTGCCCTCCTCCAGGTAGCGCTGCCGCGCCTCGTCGTGGTGGCTGGGCGGCAGCGACCCGTCGGCGCGCACGACCCGCCACCACGGCACCGGGCCGCCGTGCGCCGCCAGGATCGAGCCGACCTGCCGGGGTCCGCCGCCTCCGAGCACGGCGCCGACCACCTCGGCGATGGCGCCGTACGTCGTCACCCGGCCGCGCGGCACCCGCTCCACGCACGACAGCACGTGCTCGACGTACTCCTCGACGTCCATCAGTCGCCCCCGCTCGCGCCCACGCCGAAGGCCAGGCTGGCCACCAGCGTGGCCGTGAACGCGGCGGCCAGCCCGGCGACCCAGATGCCGGCCGGCTCCGGCTGGCCGCGCAGGGCGACCGCGACCGCCCAGACGGCGGGGGCGCTCGCGAGCACCGCGAGGCCGCGCCGCACCCACAGCCGGGCGAGGTCGCGGTCCAGCGGCAGCTCCCCCGGGCCGTACGACGTGAGCAGCGCGGCCACGTGGGCGACCAGCAGGGCCGCCGAGGCCAGGACCGCCTGCGGGTGCAGGCCGTCGCGGAACGCCAGGCCCCACCAGGCCACGACTACGAGCAGGGCGGCCGTGCCGAACGGCGACTCCGGCATCGCGGCGAAGGCCACCGACAGCACGAGCACCAGCGCGACCAGCCACCCGGCCGGCAGCACCCCGACCAGGCCGGTGGCCAGGAGGGCCAGCGGCGGGCCGAGCAGGACCAGCGCGCGCAGGACCGCCTGACCGGCGGTGAGCCGGCCGGTCACCGCACCCTCACCTGCGGCAGCTGGGCGCGTCGGGCCAGCCGGCGCAGCACGGCGTCCACGGTGCCGGGCCCACGCCACGCGACCACCGGACAGCCCAGGGCGGCGAGCCGGCCGAGGACCTGCTCGCGCTCCACCTTGCGCATCCGCCAGGCCAGGTCGGCCAGGACCGGGTCGATGCCGGCGGCGACGGCCGGTCCGCCGTCCCGGCCGGCATCCGGGGGCAGCGTGTCGATGACGAGCACCGGGAGCCCGCGCCGCACCACGGCGGCGGTGGCGGTGCCGATCGACTCGGCGAGCATCGGCGAGAGCACGATGACGACCGTGCCGCCGGTGGCGCCGAACTGCAGCGTCTCGGGCTCGTCGACGGTCGGGTCCCCGACCCGCAGGGCCGCCATCGTGCCGAGCAGCCGGCGCAGGTGCCGCCGGCCCGAGCCGTACCCCACCTGCTCGCCGCCCACCCCGACCACGCGCAGCGCGACCCGGTCGCCGCCCCGGGCGTGGTGCTCGGCGATCGCGGCGGCGGCCCGCACGGTCAGGTCCAGGCTGCTCGCGGTGCCCGTGGTGCCGCCCGAGCGGCCGTGGTCGGCGAGCGCGTCGACGACGAGGAGGACCCCGGCGTCCTCCTCGGCCCGCGCCGTCTCCACGTGCAGCGCGTCGGTGCGCAGCGACACCCGCCAGTTGATCCGGCGCAGCCGGTCCCCCGGCTGGAACGGCCGGATGCCGGCGAACTCGGTGCCGGACCCGACCCGGCGTGACCGGTGCGCCCCGACCAGCCCGAGCGGCTGCGGCGACTCCGCCCGCGAGTCGAACGGCGCCGTCAGCGGCAGCACGCGCATCTCCTGGCCGTCCAGCGTCACCGGACCCCAGCGGTAGCCGGCCCAGCGGCTGTGCAGGCCCACCTTCTCCTGCCCGAGCATCCGGCGACCCCAGCGGCGCGGGCTCACCTCGAGGTCCGGCGGCCCGTCGCCGAGCAGCCTGCCCACGCGTCCGTCCCGCGGGTGCAGGGCGACGTACGGCGCCGCGGCGGCCACCCGGGTGACCTGCTCGACGTCCGCGACGTCCTCCAGCAGCAGGCGCGAGACGGTGCCCTGCCCCTCGTGCAGCGACCCGTGGTCCAGCCGGGACGTCATTCGGGGGCGGGAGGTGGGCCGGTGCACGAGGCCGAGCGCCCCGAGCAACACGAACGGCGCGACCAGCACGACCAGCACCGGGTCGCCCGCGAGCACCGCGAGGGCCACCCCGATGCCGCCCACGAGCAGGGACCGGCTCAGCGCGGCGGTGGGCCGCCAGCCGGTCATCGCGAGGGTCCGCCCAGCGTGGTCGGCGTCGGCACCTGCCCGAGCACGGCGTCGACGACCCGGCGCCCGCTGGCCTGGGTCATCCACAGCTCGGGCTTCACGGTGATCCGGTGCGAGAGCACCGAGCGCGCGACCGCCTTGACGTCCTCCGGAATCACGTAGTCGCGGCCCCGGAGCAGCGCGAACGCGCGGGCGGCGAGGACCAGGCCTAGCGAGCCGCGCGGTGAGGAGCCCGTGAGGACGTCGGGATGCTCCCGGGTGGCCACCACGAGCGCGACGCAGTAGCGGCCGACGCTCTCGTCGACCACCACGCCCTCGACGGCCTCCTGCATCGCGAGCACTCCCGCCGCGTCGGTGATCTGGTCGAGGACCACCTCCTCGCGGCGCCGCTCGAGCCGGCGGGTCACGACGTCGTACTCCTCGTCCGAGGTGGGGTAGCCGAAGCTCACCCGCAGCAGGAAGCGGTCCAGCTGTGCCTCGGGAAGCGGGTAGGTGCCCTCGTACTCGATGGGATTGGCGGTCGCGAGCACGTGGAAGGGGGCCGGCAGCGGGAACGTCTCCCCCTCCACGGTGACCTGGCGCTCCTGCATCGCCTCGAGCAGCGCCGACTGGGTCTTCGGCGGCGTGCGGTTGACCTCGTCCGCGAGCAGCAGCCCGGTGAACAGGGGGCCGCGGCGGAACTCGAACTCGCCCCGGCGCTGGTCGTAGAGGAACGATCCGGTCAGGTCGGCGGGGAGCAGGTCCGGCGTGAACTGGGCGCGCGCGAACTCGAGGCCCAGCGCCTGCGCGAACGACCGGGCGGCCAGCGTCTTGCCCAGGCCCGGGAAGTCCTCCAGCAGCACGTGTCCCTTGGCCAGGATCGCGGCGAGCACCAGCATCAGCGCCTCGCGCTTGCCGACCACGGCGCGCGCGACCTCGTCCATCACCCGCCCGCCGAGGGCGGAGGCCTCGGCCACGGACAGCCCGGCGGTCATCTGGTCGCTCACAGCTCCTCGATTCTCTGCACGCAGCGTGCGATCTCGGGGCGGCTGAGCCGCCGGGGTGGCGAGGCGAGGACGGCCGTCAGCTCCGGTCCCATCAACGCGGGTGCGGCCGGGTCCCCGCGGCCGACGCCGTGCCGCTGGCGCAGCACGAGGTCCGCCAGCGTGCCCAGCCGGTCCTGCAGGGTGCCGTCGGGGGTGCGCGCGGTGAGGTGGCTCTCCAGCAGGCTCAGGTAGCGCGCGGTGCGGGCGTCCTGGCCCGGGGGCCGCGCCGGGTGCACGGCCTCGACCGTCCAGGACGGACCGGGGTCGGCCAACGCGTCCAGCAGCAGCGACCACGTCGCCACCACGAGCGCGACGACGAAGCCGAGCCGCAGCGGGTCCGGCTCGAAGTCGACGACGACGAAGACGACGTCCAGCCCGGCGAAGACCAGCACGCCCGCGACCAGCCGCCACCACCACCGCCGCGGGTTCACGCCGGCCCCCGGGAGACGGGGACCCGCAGCCCGTCGTGGATGACGGCGAGCGCCTCGAGGGCGTCGGCCCGGTGCGCCTCGGTCATCGCGTGCCGGGAGAACCTCGCCTCGCGGTACAGCGCCGCCAGCCTGGACACGGCCCGGTGGTCGGCGGCCGCCAGCTCGAGGATCCGCAGCGTGAACTCCGACGAGGTCTCCCAGGGTGCCCGCGCCAGCCCGGCCGCGGCGGCCTGGGCCTCGAACCGGTCCCAGCACTCGACGATCGCGTTGCCCGGCGCGCCGGCGAGCAGCACCCGGCGCTGCGCCTCGGCGTCGTGCAGGATCTCCCGCCGGACGACGGCGGGCGCCTCGACCACGTCGAAGGCCACCTCGTCCGGGCGCTCGTCACGCCGCCGGCGGGCGTCGTACACCTCCCGCAGCCAGTGCGCGAACCGGAGCAGCAGGAAGAGCACGAGGCAGAGCGTCGCGAGCTCGACGAGGAACGCGATCGTGCGCACCCAGGCCCGCGCCGGGGACGCGCTGTCGGCCAGGCGGTCCTGCTCGTCGGTACGCGGCGTGGCCGACCCCGAGGGGGTCGACGCGCTGGCCGAGGGCGTCGACCGCTGCGCCGCGGGGCCACGTCCCTCGAGCACCCCTCCGGGGCCGATCGAGGCCGCCCAGGTGACCAGCACGAGGACGAGCAGGGCGGCCGCGAGGACCGCCGCCACCGCCGAGACGGTGGCGCGCCCTGCTGTCATGGCATGGAACCTACCGGCGACCCGGGTCCGGTTCGATCACGCGGAGGCAACGGTTGCGCGGGTCCGCCGCGGCCACCGAACCCCGGCCGGGGTCGACCCGGCGGACGCGGCGGACGCTGCGGACGGGGTGGACGCCCACCGCTCTCGTCGTCGCGCGAGCACCGGGGCGGGCGGTGTTGCGAGCGAGAGGACGAGGGCGATGAGCGCCACGACGAGCGAGCCCAGATCCGGAAGCGTCAGAGGACCGGCGTGAAGGGCTCCGTTCCGTGGACCAGCTGCAGGCCCGCGATGCCCGAGTGCTGCTGGGCGAAGGCGAGCTCCTTGGCGAGGTCACCGATGTTGTTCGACGCGGGCAGCGGGGCCAGGCCGAGCGTGGACAGCGTGCCGACGGCCTTGCCGCCGGCGCTCAGGAAGGCCGAGCCCGAGTCACCGGGCACGCCCGGCGTCACCGTGTAGAGGGGGTGGGACCAGCCGCCGTCGGCCGGGTCGTCGCCGAGGCTGACGCCCTGGTGCGGCGAGAGCTCCGACACGCCGGCGCGCAGGCTGGAGTTGCCGTAGGTGTAGACGTCGTCGCCGGCGGTGGTGCCGTCGGTGTCGATGCCGGTGGGGCCGCCCCAGAACGGAACCGACGGGTTGACCTTGCCGGTGTCGGCGGCGGCGACCTTCACCAGCGCGAAGTCGTTGTAGGCGCAGGTGTTCGGGTCCGTCGTGCCGAGCTTCTTCTCGGTCAGCCACGAGGAGTAGGCGAGGGTGCCCGAGCCCACCTGGGTGCCCCCGCTCAGCAGGCTTCCGCCCTCGTTGAAGGTGACCTTGGTGCCCAGCGGGAGAGAGTCGGCCTGGCAGCCGTCGGTGTCCGTGGCCTCCCCCAGCCCGGCGCAGTGCGCGGCGTACCCGACGTACACGTTGGCCGACGCGTCGGTGAAGACGAAGTTCGCGGTGCACTGGGCGCCGTCGGTGTACATCATCGTCCCGGGATGGATCTGGGCCGTGGCCGCCGGGGCCCACCCGGTCGTCACGGTCCGGCCGGGCTTCGCGGTCGCCGGGGCGGCCGAGGCCATCGCGGTCGCGAGGACGGCGCTGGTGAGCACGGCGGACGCGCCCACGACGCGGCGGGCCGACTTCGACATGGCAA
>Ga0307416_100001407_pt1 | contig 13047 bp, 14 predicted proteins | sample DK1Cmetagenome_2_FD_203821 | JGI IMG/M metagenome (GOLD analysis project Ga0307416, IMG submission 203821) | Maize rhizosphere microbial communities from greenhouse at UC Davis, California, United States - DK15-C-3 | ecosystem: Host-associated > Plants > Roots > Rhizosphere > Soil | place...
CGGGCGGGGGTCAAAAAAATCCGGTATACGCCGTCCGGGCGGGGGGGGGTTGGTTTCTTCGGCCCCAACCGGCCGGGGCGGGGGCCAACTCCCCCCCCCCCCCCCGGCTCATTCTGTCGATTGTCACTCGCGCTTCTTCACGGCGGCGCAGTTGCACCGTGCACCGCCCGGCGCAGCGCCGCGCGAGCCAGCGACCGTGTGGAATCGAGCGTCGGCAGCGGAGAGTTCGCGTCGTTCATGATCAACGGGATCTCGGTGCAGCCGAGAATGACAGCGTCGCAGCCGTCAGCTTTCATCTGCCCCATGACCCGCTGAAAGTAAGCAACGGCCTCGGACGTGTGGACACCGTAGACCAGCTCGTCCATGATGATGCGGTTGATTTCCTCCCGGTCGCCACTGTTCGGGCGGACATAGGTCAGTCCCCGCGCCGTGAGCTTTTCTGGATAGACCTCGCTCTCGACCAGATAACGAGTTCCCGTCAGGCCGAGGCGCCGGAAGCCGCGCTCGAAGGCCTCGGCGGCGACGACGTCGGCGATGTGCAGCCAGGGCAGCGGTGACCGGCCTTCAACGTAAGGGAGTGCCTGGTGGACTGTGTTGTCGGGGCAGATCAGGAAGTCAGCGCCGACTCTCTCGAGCTTCCTCGCGGAGGAGAGCATCAGCTCACCCACGCCCGGCCAGTCGCCGCAGTAGACGCGTTGCATGTACGCGGCGAGCGAGTACGTGTGCATCGAGACCTCGGGATGATCGTGCGCGCCGAGGAGCTGCGCGCCTTCCCCACAGATGGTCCGATAACACAGAGCCGCACCTTCGGCGGAGCAGGCGACGATACCGATGTGGGAGGCCGTCATGGCGTTTCGCTATCCGAGATGGGTCTGGTTTATGGGCCTAGTTTCGTGAATCGCTTCCCAGCCCGCTAGTCCCGCCGACTGCCGGCGCACGCGTCCTTGGCACTCGCCAGCGGTTGGCGTACCCGCGGCCGGCACACCCACGGCACGCGCACGGCGCGGCTGCACCCCAGAGGCGAGGCCCAGACCAGTTCACACGCTAGCTGCCGGGCGCTCGCGCTCGCAGCTTATCCGACGCTCTGCATGCCCCGAAAGAGCCACTGCCCCACCCGACCTCCCGATGCCCCGCCTTGCCACACACCTCACGCGCCCGGCCACCCTCGCCTCGATGGTGCTAACGTTCGGCGGCGACACCGCTCGTGTGCCCCTCGTCGCGCACGATCCCCGTGTCCCAGACGCGCAGCACGCGCCTGCGCCCGCTGGGGCATCAGATCAGCCGGCCCCGCTGCGGATCGCCGTCGCGCGGCTCACGCACACGCACGTGCACATGCTCCTCGGCCGTCCCGACCGCGGTGACGTGCGCATCGTGGGCATCTACGAGCCCGATACCGCCGTCGCGGCGCGCTATGCCGCGCAGTACGCGCTCGACCGCGCCCTCTTCTTCCCCGACCTCGCGACGATGCTGGATCGCGCGAAGCCGGAGGCGGTCGCCGCCTTCGGCTCGATCCGCGAGCACCTCGGCGTGGTCGAGGCGGCGGCGGCGCGCGGCGTGCACGTGATCGTCGAGAAGCCGCTCGCCGTCAGCCTCGACCACGCGCGGCGCATCGCGGACCTCGCGCGGCGACACCGCATCCACGTGCTCACCAACTACGAGACCACGTGGTACCCGAGCACGCACGCCGTCTACACCCTCGTGCACCGCGACTCGGCCGTCGGGCCGCTGCGCAAGATCGTCGTCCACGACGGGCACCCGGGACCTAGGGAGATCGGCGTGCCGGCGGAGTTCCTCGCCTGGCTCACCGACCCGGACGAGAACGGTGGGGGCGCGCTGGTGGATTTCGGGTGCTACGGGGCCAACCTCATCACCTGGCTGATGCGCGGAGCCGCCCCGCTGACGGTCACCGCGGTCACGCAGCAGATCAAGCCGGCCGTCTACCCGCGGGTGGACGACGAGGCGACGATCGTGCTGACGTACCCCGAGGCCCAGGGGATCGTGCAGGCCTCGTGGAACTGGCCGGTGCCGCGCAAGGACCTCGAGGTCTACGGCCGCACTGGGCAAGTGCTCACCCCCGACGCACGCACCGTGCGGCTGCGCGCGTGGCCGCGCGGCCAGACCCGCGTTTCGTACGACGAGCCGCCCCCGGAGCGCGCGCTCACTCCGGCCGACCTCCCAACTTCTCTCGCTGACCCGTTCGCGTACCTGCTCGGCGTCGTCCGCGGTACGGTGCGCGTGGACGACGCCGACCCCTCAGCCCTGCCCAACAACCTCACGGTGGTGCGGATCTTGGAGGCGGCGAAGGAGTCGGCGCGCACGGGACGCACCGTGCGGTTGGACGGCCGGCGCTAGCGCGGGCCGCTCGCCCGCACCGCGCCGGCGCACCCCGGCTCGCCAGCTCGCACGAGGTGCGCTGTTCCCTCGCCACCCACACGATCGGCGGTGGGGCACACGGCGCGGCGTGCCGGCCCCGGGTGGCGCCGCCGACTGGACCTCGGAATCCCTCACAGCCGAACGCTCCGCCATTCTGCGGAGCGTTCGGCCGTTCATGCTTCGGTGATGAGAGGCACGGGCCGGAATCGAACCGGCGAATAGCGGTCTCACTGCCCCTCACCATTTGAGCGCGAGAAATCCAGAGGCGACCTCATGGCGAGTTCGGGCGGCGAAATGTCATGCCAGCACACTTGGATTCTCGCTCGCGTAGACGAGCAGGTCAAAATTGCCTGGCGTGTAGCCGAGCGCGCGGAGGAGCAGCGCCACCTGACCGCGGTGGTGCACGGCATGAATGACAGCGTGCTGAAGGAGCTCGCCAAGTGGCAGTGACATCTTCGGACCCGCGCCGATCGCGAACGCAATGTCCCGCGCCAGGTCTTCGTCCTTGAGCTTGGCCAAGAACGCGCGCATGGACGTCTCGACCCGCCGCCAGACCTCGACCACCGCGTCTACGGTCGGGTAGTCCTCGGGCTTGAGGCGCTCGCCGCGCGGCGGGCCGCCGCAACGGTCGAGCCACCCCCATTCGGCGCTGAGGACGTGGACGAGCGTGTTGCGGATGGAGCCGTAACTGCCGGCGACCGACTGCGTAAACTGCTCCGGAGGAAGCTGCGTGACGACCGTCAACAGCTTCGCGTTGGCCCAGGAGCTGTAGCCGTAAAGGCGTTCGATGTCGGCGACACGCATTGGCGGTGTTTTAGAGTAGGTGGAAAGGCGTTACCTGCGAGCGAAGCGGCGGGCGACGACCCAGGCTGAGGACGGGGTCGAGCCCCGAAGATGGGACGGTCTGCCCCACGCCTGAATTACCCCACCAGCTCCTCGCCATCGTGCAAGACGGCTCCTGACGCGCCGGGCGCTGCACGCTTCATATGCAGAATGGGGAACGGCCGGCCGCCCGCATCCGTTGGCGACCGCCCCATCACTGAGAACCCGAGCGCCTCGTAGAACCGTAGCGCGGCTTCATTCTGCTCGTTGACATCGACCGCCAGCGCGCCCGCGCCCAGACTCTGCGCGTGCGCCACGAGGAACTTGCCTCCCCCCTTCCGGTGGTGGTCCGGGTCGATGAACAGCGCTTCAATCGTGTCGCTCGCGAAGCCCAGAAAGCCGATCAGAGCCTCCGCGGCGGATACCAGCACCCACCAATCGACTGCGTCGCTCGCCAGTTCCTCGCCGACGAGTGGGCGGAGTGCTACGACATCGCTATCCTCGAGAAAATGATGCGTGGCGCGAACGGAGCGCTCCCACAACTCGAGCAGTCGCTCGTGGTCTTCCGCGCGTGCGGGTCGTACCTGCATGTCCATGACCGCCAATCAATATAGAGCCGTCGAACGCCCGAGCTCAGTTGCGAGCACGGTACAACCATCGCGGCGAAGCCGCCACCGCAGCGTACTCGGCAACTGCGGCGCCGCCCCGAACTGCGGCGCGTAGGTGACCGCCGCACCGTGGAATTCGGGCCCGGCGGCCGTCAACGTCAGCGCCGCGCCGGAGCACCTCCCGCGCCACTGGCCTTCGCGAATGGCGCCGACGTTGACCAACCGCACGCGCGCACGCCGCGGCGCCGCGGTCGTGTAGGGCGCGAGCCGACCCTGGAACGGGCGCGATTCCAGTAGTCATTTGTCCTACAGCGCGCCTCCCCGCGCGCTGCTTCTCTCGCCCCCTCCGACCGGATACACTCAGCGGCGCCATGACGATGTCCCTTTCGCCGGACAGCCTCCGCGAGCTCTTCTTCGCGCAGTCGATCGACGGGTTCTTCATCATGATGCTGGATGAGCCCATCGACTGGAACGACGCGGCCGACAAGGACGCGCTGCTCGATCACGTCTTTCAGCACCAACGAATGACGATCGTCAACGAGGCCTATGCGCGACAATACCAAGTTCCGCTGGAGGAGCTGATCGGGAAGACGCCGGCGGAGTTCTTCGCGCACGATCTCGACGGCGGCAAGGCGGGGTGGCGTGCAATGTTCGACGCCGGCCACCTTCACGTGGAGACCGATGAGCGGCGCATGGATGGCACCCCGGTTCGGATCGAAGGACACTACCTCTGCGTCTATGACGACCTCGGACGAATCACCGGTCATCTTGGCATTCAGCGCGACATCACCGATCGCCACCGGTCGGTTGCGGAGATCGCGCAGTCGCGCGAGGAGTTGCGGGCCCTCGCCGCGCGTCTCGAGTCGGTGCGTGAGGAAGAGCGCACGCGAATCGCGCGTGAGCTGCACGACGAGCTGGGGCAGGCCCTCACGGGCCTCAAGCTCGATCTGGCGTGGATGGAGCGCCGTCTCAACCGCCACTCGCCGTCCGATCTCGGTCAGCGCTGTGCCAGCCTGCTCGGTCGCCTCGACGAGGTCATGATCCAGGTGCGGCGGATCGTCACCGAGCTGCGGCCGAGTGTGCTCGATCAGCTCGGGCTCGCCGACGCCATCGAGTGGCAGGCCCAGGACTTCGCCGCGCGCATGGGTCTCGCGCTGGACCTCCGAATCGACTGCGCGTGTGACCTGCCACCGGATGCGATGGCGTCCGCCGTGTTCCGGTCGCTGCAGGAAGCCCTCAACAACGTCGCGAAGCACGCCAACGCGCACCGCCTCCGGGTGGCGCTGCGAACGGACGCAGACTCGCTGTCGCTCGACGTGAGCGACGACGGGCGTGGCATCACGCTCGAGGAGCAGCGCGGGTCGCACTCTCTTGGCCTGCTCGGGCTGCGCGAGCGCGCGATCGCGTGGGGTGGAACCGTCACCATCAGCGGCGACGCGACGTCCGGCACGACCGTGGCGCTCAGGCTCCCGCTGCGGGGAGCGGGGCGTCCACAATGATTCGTGTGCTCATCGTCGACGACCATCCGATCGTTCGCGCCGGGCTGCGGCGGATCACCGAGGACGATCGAGGGATCGCCGTGACCGGCGAGGCCCCCAACGGGGACGACGCACTGCTCGCCCTGCGACAGCACGTCGCGGACGTCGTGCTGCTCGACGTGTCCATGCCCGGCGCTCCATTCACGGAGACGCTTCGCCGGCTGCGCGAAGAGCACCCGAGCGTGCGCGTCCTCGTGCTCAGCGCGCACCCGGAAGATCAGTGGGCGCTTCGCGCGCTCCGCGGTGGCGCGTCTGGATACCTGACGAAGGATCATTCTCCCGAGCAGCTGCTCGACGCCATTCGGCGGGTGCATCGCGGCGGCCGATACGTGAGCCCCGCCCTCGCCGAGCGTCTCGCGGCGCATCTGGGCCGGGACTTCGTGGGAACGCCGCACGAGCAGCTGTCGGACCGCGAGTTCGACGTTCTCTGCGGCCTCGGGATCGGGCGCAGCGTAAAGGAGGTCGCCGCAACGTTGGGGCTGTCGCCGAAGACCGTGAGCACCTACCGCACGAGGCTCATGGAAAAGATGCGGTTCGCGACGAACGCGGACCTCGTGCGATACGCGGCCGCGCACGGACTGATCGAGCACGAGGCGCAGCGCACGCCGAGCGACAGGACTGGCTGACCGGCATCGGGAAGCTCGAGACGCCGAGCAGGCCGCCGTCGGCCGCCGTCCTACAAGTCCTGACTTGAAACACCGACGCATGGCGTGCGCGGGAGCCGACGCCGAGTCGTGATCGTGGAGCCTACCGTTCGAGCGCGCAGGAACACTCTCGCCCGACTCGAACAAGGAGACTCCACATGCACCGCTCGTTTGCCCGCACAATTGCGCTCGGCCTCAGCATCGCGGCGGGAGCCGCATGCGACAGCAGCTACGGATCCGATCCCGCCCCGATCGACCCGGCGCTCGTTCCAACGACGCTCTCGGCGACGGGCGACATCGCCGCGCGAGTGGAAGAATTCCGCACCCTGCTAGGAGGCCCCTCCAACGGCGGCACGGCGGGCGAGCAGCCCGCGGGCCGCCGTGAGATCTCTTGGGATGGTGCGGGCGCCAACCCGTTCAACAACAAGGACGACTTCCCCGCGTCGTTCTTCAACACGAACGTCAAGTCCGGCGCCGTCTTCACCACGCCGGGAACGGGCTTTCGAAACGACAGCCTGACGTTTGCTGAGGTCAACGCCACGTACGCCAGCGAGTTCGGCGCATTCAGCCCCACCAAGGTCTTCTCCCCCGTCGGCGTCAACGTCATGGACGTGCTCTTTCAGGTCGCCGGCCAGCCGACCCCCGCCCAGGTCACTGGGTTCGGGGTGGTGTTCAGCGACGTCGACGTCGCGGGCGGGACGACGATCGAGCTCTTCGACGCGAGCGGAATCCGGCTCACGACAATCACGGCGCCAGTGCGGTCCGATGCCGCCGGGTTGTCCTTCGTCGGCGCGAGGTTTCCTGAGGCCGTCGTCGCGCGCGCTCGCATCACCCTTGGAACTGGCGCGTTGGGCGCGGCCATCAACGACGTGTCCGCCGGCGGAACTGTGGATCTCGTCGTCACCGACAACTTCATCTACGGCGAGCCGAGGCGCATCCAATAGCGCATTCGTGAGCGCGGGGGGCGGGCGACGGCCTGAATCGCCTCGCACAGTGCGGCCCACCCTGCGCCCTGCTCGCGTTGCCGCCGCCGCAGCGCGTGCGAACGGCCGAGCACAGTAGGCCTGCTACACTCGCTCACCATTCATCGGGTCGGGAGCTACGCGATGCGGCGGCTCGTCGGCGCGGCCTGTGTCCTCGCACGAAGGCTCACATGAATGCCGTTTGCGAACAGCCCGATGATCTGACGGCGTGGAGCGAAGCCGTCGTAAAGCTCGGACGCAGCAAAGAGGAGCACGCAGTAACAGTCTCGAGACAGTCAACGCGCGGGATCGCCATTCTGATTCCGCTCATCACCGACACTCCGTTGGGGAGGAAAGCAAAATGCGAACTACCATCACCCGTCTCGTTCTAATCGCGGCGGCTGCCGCGGCAGCCGCGTGTCAGGCCGACTATCAACAGACAGTCGCGCCGCGGTACAGCGCCAATGCCCCTGAAGGGAATGGTCCTGTCGTGCGCATCACGTCCCCGCTCGCCGGCGAAGTGGTGGCGGGCGGCGACGGCCGCGTGGGCGCCGGATCGCTCACCGGCGGCTCGGCGTTCGCGATCATCATCGAGACCGTGACCGGCGACGCGGCCGACGTCCCCGCCACCGAAAGCGTCAACATCCGGAATACGGCCCTATTGGGGCAAGCCAACCCCAACTTCCCGGGCTTCACTGTGCTCATTGACGCCGACCTCATTACGCCCGACGGCGCGATCATCCCCAGGAACACCAATCTGGCCAACCTCTTCAACACGCTCGGCACCGACGATACGCCCGGCCAAGGCGTGACGATCTGGGCCGGGTGGCACGTGCTCGAGTCGCTGCCCGACGACGTCAAGCACTTCACGATCACGGCCAGCGTCCGCGACGCGGCCGGCCGCGTTGGCACGGACGTGGTCAAAGTGAAGGTGGACAAGCACGGCTCGACCGGGCAGGCGCTCACGCCCCTGCTGGCAGGCGTGGGTGGAGATGGGGTGGACGACGCCGACGGTCCGGAGGTGGCGCTGGTTGGCCCGCGTGACCCGTCCAGTCTGGCGCTGGGCACGCCCACGGCTGGATCGTTCGTCTTCTTCCAAATCTCGGCGTTTGACCGCAGCGGCGCCGGCATCGCCGTCAATGAAAACGGCGCAGGGATCACCGACCCCGTCGGGCTCATCCGCGACGGTGGCCAACTCGCGGTTGCCGGCGCCAATCGCAACTTCCCCGGCCTGGACTTCACCCTCGATGTAGACTTTCGGCGACCGAACGGGCTCATCGTCCCCGCCGGCCAGAATCTGGGCCCCCTCTTCGACATCGCAGGCAGCGCCCTGGATCACCGCGGCAACGGGCGCGTCGTCACCACCGCGACCTGGGTCGTTGGCGGCTCCTTCGTCCTGCCCGAGGGCAAGACATCGGTCACCGTCACGACGCGCGTGACCGACAACGCCGGCAAGACGGGCAGTGTTTCTCGCGCGTTCGCGATTAGCCCGGTGGGCGACGGCCAGGCGTTGACGCCCACTCCGTAAGGGCCTGCCTCCGGGCGAATGGCCGTTGCTAACGACTCTGTAAATAAAGGGATCATTGCTACGAATCATTGGGAGACGAGTGCCATGAGGAATACACGCGCGGCACGGCGCTGGGAGCGTCGCTGTGTAGGGCTGGGGAACGGACGGGCGCTGAACACCTCTTCAGGGCGTTACGACATGCGTCACATGGCGATGCTGCTGGTGAGCGGCATACTGGCCGTCACTCTGCTCGCCGGCTGTGGCGGGTCGGGCACCGGACCGAGGGGTGGGGATGGCGGCGGAAGTGATAGCGGAAATGGTGGCGGGTCGAATGGCGGCGGCGAGGACACCACCGCCGGCCCGGCGCCGGCCACCGCGGCCGTCACCGTGGGGAACGACTTCTTCAAGAGCGTGCGGAACGGGTCGGCCAACCGGGCCGCGGACACTGTGGCCGTTGGCGGGACCGTGGCCTGGACGTGGGGCACCACAGGCGACGTGCCGCACAGCGTTCGATCCGTGGGCTCGCCGACGTTCACCAGCAGCGCGATCAAGACTGGGAGCGGCAGCACCCACCAGGTCGCGTTCACGGCGCCGGGCACCTACCGGTACGACTGTGCGGTTCACGGCAGCATCATGAGCGGCACGATCGTCGTCCGATGACCCCCCATGCCATGGCACGCCAATGGGCGTCTCGGAGAATGCTGGTGGTGGCGGGCTTGGTCATGGCCGGGGCGAGATTCGCCCCGGCCCAGGCCCCGGCTCAGGACTCGGTGGTCTACCGGCTTTTGCCGAGCAGTCGCTTCGAGGTGCGTACCGGCACCACCGGCCTGTTCGCGTTCGTCGGGCACAGCCACGTCGTCCGGGCCCGAGCGTTCACGGGCTCGGTGCGATACCGCCCGGGTGCCCCCTCCACCTCTCGGCTCGAGATAACCATCTCCGCCGCAAGTCTCGAGGTGTTGACGCCGCACGACCCGGCGGAGATTCAGCAGGTCACCGAGACGATGCGCACCCAGGTCCTGCACGTGGATACGTATCCGGAGATCCGTTTCACCGTCACGCGAGCGACTCCCACGCCCACGGGAGTTCGGCTCGACGGCGATCTGACCCTCGTGGGGCGGACCCGCCCGGTGCACGTCGACGCCGCGGTCCAGGTGGGTCCCGATACTCTGCGGGCACGCGGGACGTTCGCCGTGAATCAGACGGACTTTGGAATCAAGCCGTACCGCGGTGGACCGGGAGGGGTGGTGAGGGTCGCGGATCGCGTGACGTTCAACTTCGATGCGGTCGGCGTGCGCGAGCCGGTGCGCGCGGCTTGGCGCGCTGATCGGGAGGGCGGGACGACGCGCACCGGATCCAGAGGGGGTGGGCGATGATCACGCGAGCCTGGTCACGCGCCCGGCTGGGTATCGCGAGCCTCGCCATTCTGACGCTCGCCCCGGCTCAGCGACTGATCGCCCAGGTCTGCCGGCCGCCGTCGAGCTCGAACGAGGCGAAGACGTTCGCAATCGTCTCGGTCCCGCTCGCCTTCGGCCCGGCGCTCGCCCCGGAGGCCCGGCCGCAATTCCAGGTGGGGCTCGAGGGCACCTACTTGCCCAAGGTCGATCGAGCAACGGCGACACCGACGACCTGTCAGCCAGGGAAGGGGCCGGAAGACACCGATTTTCTTTTCGCCGTGCCGCGACCGCGCATCGGGCTGCCCCTGCCGCTGGGCCTCGCACTCCAGGCGTCATGGATCCCGCCGGTTCGGTTAGCCGGAGTGAAGGCCAACCTTTTCGGCGTCTCGGTCGCAAAGAGCTTCGGGCTGGGGAGTCTCGTGGGGTCCCTGCGCGCCCACGGCACGTTCGGCTCGATCCGGGCCGCGATCACCTGCGGCCGAGCCGCGCTCGCCGACCCTGTGAGTGAGTGCTTCAACGGCACCCTTTCGGACGACAAGCTTTCGCCGAACATCATCGGCGCGGATCTCGCGCTCGGGCGGACGATGATCGGTGGCAGGCTGCGGCCGTACGTCGGGGGCGGTTACAGCCGGCTCGAGCCGCGTTTCCGAGTGAACTTCACCAACCAGTTCGGCGGCGTGGATCGCACGCGCGTGGAAGTGCACCTCAATCGCGCGGTCTTCTTCGGCGGAGCGACCTGGCGGTTGGCCGAGCACTTCACCGCCACCACCGAGGTCTATGCCGCGCCCGCCGATGCGGTGACCGTGCGGCTCGCGGTCCGGGCAGTCCGGCCCTAAGAGGCGGTTTTGCTCTGTTGAAAGCTTCTGAGCGCCCGGCCTGAGGACCATCAGGTTGTGGGTCAGGACGCGGAGGAGGACTTCGCGCCGCTGCGCCCGCGCGCCGCGGGCGGTGAGCGCGGAGCCGAGCCGGCGCTTATGACGCGAGAACACGCTCTCGGCGTGCCACCGCTGCCGGTACAGGGCGCGCGGGAACTGGCGGCGTAGCGCGCGGCGCTCCGGCGTCAGTGGCCAGCGCCGCCCCATGTTCCGGCGGTTGAGCGCGATCACCGACGCGGCGATGCCTAGCGCGCGGCAGAGGCCGTGGTTGTGCTCCGCGTCGTAGCCGGCGTCGCCGAGGAGCGTGTGCGGCGCGAGCAGCCGCGCCGCCTGCCGCACGGCGGCGGGGAACTGGGGCGAGTCCTGGCTCGGTCCGCGCGTGACTACCGCGCCGGCGATCAGGTGCGTCGCCGTGTCGGCGACCGCGGTGAGCTTGGGCCAGTGGCGGCGCCGGCGGCCGAGGAGGGGGCCGCGGCGGTCGACGAAGTGGGCACTGACGTGGTGCCGCTCGAGCCCCGTCGCGTCGACGGTGACGACCGGCGGGACCGGAAGGAGGCCGGCGTCACGTGCCCGGCCGAAGCAAGCAGCCTGGAGCTGGGCGAAGGCCCCCCTTTTACGAGCCGGCGCTCGGCGTAGCACAGCGTCGAGTAGTGCGGCACCCTGGTGAGCCGGAGTGCGCGCCGCAGGTCCGACCACTCGGCGACGAACGTGACCACGCCCCGGTAGTCCGTCCTGAAAAACTGCTTGAGCACGAGGAGCGCGAAGAGCTGCGCCTGCGTGTAGTCGTGCCGGCTGGTCCGGGCCGAGTAGGGCGGGAGCGCCCGCTCGCCGACGGCCAGCGCCTCGCGCGCCAGCCGCACCGCCGACTTCGTCATCGCGCGCATCACCACCTCGGGGCGGGCTGACCTGGCGCCGCATCAGCTACGCCAGCCCGTCAAGCTTTCAACAGAGCAAGGCGGTTTCACAACCGCGTGAGGGCGTAGTTAGAATCGGGGCATGAAGCCCCTCGTGACGGATGAACTCTGGGCCGTGGTCGCGCCGCTCCTGCCGCGGCGGCGGCCGCACCGGAAGGGCGGTCGGCCGTGGGTCGACGACCGGGCGGTGCTCACCGGAATCCTGTTCGTGCTGCGCAGCGGCATCCCGTGGCGCATGCTCCCGCCGGAGATGGGCTGCGGCTCGGGCGTCACGTGCTGGCGGCGGCTCCGGGAGTGGCAGCGCCGCGGCGTGTGGAAGCGACTGCACCGGGCGCTGCTCGAGGAGCTCGCGGCCGCCGACCGGATCGACTGGAGCCGGGCGGCGCTGGACTCGCGGAGCCTGCCGGCGAAAAGGGGGGGCGCGCGGTCGGCCGGAACCCGACAGACAAGGGCAAACCGGGCTCGAAGCAGCACGTTGTGGTCGACCGGGCCGGCATCCCGCTGACGAGCGACGTGACCGCGGCGAACGTGCACGACAGCCGGATGCTGGCGCCGATGCTCGCCGCGATCCCGCCGCTGAAGACGGGGCGGCGCGGGCGGCCGCGGCGGCGCCCCGGGAAGCTGGACGCCGACAAGGGGTACGACTACCGCCGCTGCCGCGACGCGTGCCGCCGGCGGCACATCAAGCACCGCATCGCCCGCAAGGGCGTCGAGTCGAGGGAGAAGCTGGGGCGGCACCGGTGGGTGGTGGAGCGCACGATGGCCTGGCTCGCGCGCTACCGACGGCTCACGATCCGCTACGAGCGCCTGGTGGCGATGCACCGCGCGTTCCTCCATCTCGGCTGCGCCCTGATCTGCTGGAACTATCTCACGCGGTTGTGAAACCATCCCTTAGCGTGAGTCCGATGACGAGCGCGCCGGTGGCACGTCTCGACCAATCGCTCAGCCCTGGCAGCGCGGCGTGCCGCGCGACTACGTGTGCGCGCCTCACGTGGCGCAAAGTTGAACGCTCCGCCCACGGGCGGAGCGTTCGGCCGTTACTGCCCTATTGTCTCTCGTCGAGGGGCGCCGGCCGGAATCGAACCGGCGAATAGCGGTTTTGCAGACCTCGACTCGGCCGGACGATCAATCGCTATCGCACGCTACCAGCGTGGTTTTCGGGAATCAGGGTGTGGCCATCGCGGGTCATCACTGGTCATGATTTGTCACTCGCGGTTGTCATTCGCCGTCGGGTGCTCGCCCCGGTGCTCGCCGCGGTCGTCGGCCGCTGACTGTTGTCGATTTTCGCGTCGAAGTTAGCGCGTCCGTTCGGCTGCCCGTGCATCCCGATGGACGCGACTTGGTGACATGATCGCGCACCCAAGGCTGAGGGCTCGGGTCTCCGCCAAGCGCTTCGCGGGGCTGCGTGAT
>Ga0307416_100001416_pt1 | contig 13016 bp, 11 predicted proteins | sample DK1Cmetagenome_2_FD_203821 | JGI IMG/M metagenome (GOLD analysis project Ga0307416, IMG submission 203821) | Maize rhizosphere microbial communities from greenhouse at UC Davis, California, United States - DK15-C-3 | ecosystem: Host-associated > Plants > Roots > Rhizosphere > Soil | place...
GATCGTCGTCTTCATCTTCAAGGGCTCCTGGGAAATCTTCGAAATCGCCGCCACCACCGGAGTCCACCGATGCAGACGAGCGCGCCCGCTCCGGTGCAACGCTTCTGGATCTCCCGCCATTTTCTGCGTCACTTCCCCCCCCGCCTCCCCCACCCCCGCCACCGCCCGAGCCACGCGATCCGAGCATGACCATCTCACGCACCTTGATCTCGGTCGTGTAGCGCGTCTGTCCTTCGCGATCCTGCCACTGGCGGTATTCGATACTGCCTTCGACGTAGAGCCGGTCGCCTTTGCGCACGTAGCGCTCGACGACATCGGCCAGCCCTCCACCTGACGCGCGTCCATTCCACAGGACGCATCGATGCCATTCGGTTTTCTCCTGCTTGTCGCCACCCGGACCATTCCACGTCCGTGTGGTCGCGAGGTTGAACTGCGCGACGCGCGCGCCGTTCGGTGTGGCACGCACCTCGGGATCGTTCCCTACGTTCCCGATCAGCATGACTTTGTTCAGGCTTCGGCTCACGGCTCCTCCTGGCGAGATAAGTGTCCGACTCGCCAAGCACAGTATGGACGACTCAGGACCCCCACGCAAACGTGACAACGCAGGGGATAGTGTTTTAGCGCACGGTCGAGACGAGTCATCGTGCGCTCACTGCAACGCTGCCTTCATCACAATCGCATCTTCGATCGGCCGTGCATAGTAACGCACACGCCGTCCCACTGCCTGAAATCCGGCCGACGAGTAGAGCTGAATCGCAGCGGCGTTCGACGCCCTGACCTCGAGAAACATCTCGCGTCCGCCGCGCTCCCGCGCGCGATCCATCGACTCGGCGAGCAATCTTGCACCCAACCCCTGCCGTTGCATGAGCCGCGTAACCGCGAGATTTGCCAGCTCGCACTCGGCGCCGGAAACGATCACAATGGCGTATCCCACCACGCCGTTGTCACTGGTTGCAACAAGAAAGACAACGTGGCCTTCACCGACGAGCGCCGAGAAGGAGCGCCGGCTCCAGGGGTCATTGAAGACCGACCGCTCGATGGTCGCGACCTCTTCGAGATCCCGTTCGGTCGCGGCGCGAATGGTGAGAGCGTTCTGGCGCGTTCGAGTCGCCATCACACAGTCCCCAGCTCTCGGCCGTGGGTCGCTTCCCACCGCACCTGTGCTTCCGCCTTGCGCCCGTAGTTCGGTTCCCACGTCGTCATCTCAACCTCTGACGCCAATCCAAGCTCGATGAGCCGCGCGAAACCGCGCGCGTGCGGCGACAACGACGGAGTTTCCGCAGGCCCGATGATTCGGGCGCTGCGCATTGTCGCATGCTCCTCCAGTTCGGAGCGACTTGTTCGAGTAGAAAGACCAGGCATGATGGACCCGTTCGAGTCGATGCTAACATCCTGCCAGAAGAAATCTCCCCGCATTGCGTCGAACGCAACAACGTAAGATCCCGAAGGCAAGCTCGTCGTTGCGGCGACCAGGAGCGTGGAAGGCGCCGCGAGCAACGGGATCTGGCGTGCTGCGCTGAGTCCCTTCGCTATCGATGCCGCGATACGCAGCGACGTGAAGCTTCCTGGGCCGGCGCCACAGGCGACGGCGTCGAGACGATTTACAGCGATCGAATCCTTTGACAGCAGCTCCGCCACCGCGGGCATGAGGCGCTCTTCGTGCTCGCCGCGCATGGCGACCACTGCCTCACTGGACACAGAACCGTCTCGGATGACGGCAACGGATCCGGAGTAGGTCGATGCATCGATCGCGAGAACGAGCACGGCCTAATCGGTAGTGAGCAATCGGCGGCTGTCGTCGCCGGCGATGTAATCGAGGCGAAGGCGCATCGCCTCGTCCGGCAACCGATCCCCTGCCCTCTCCGGCCATTCCACAATCACGATCTGGCCGCTGTTGATAATGTCATCCCACGCAAGGTTCGTGAGATCGGACGGACCGCCGAGTCGATAAAGGTCCAGGTGAAATACGCTTCCACCATTCACGTGATATTCGTTCACGAGCGCGAATGTTGGGCTGGTCACGTCTTCGAGGATTCCCACACCGCGACAAATCGCCTGGGCGAGCGTGGTCTTTCCGGTGCCGAGATCGCCTTGGAGCGCGATGACTGTTCCAGCCTTCAAGCTCGCGCCGAGCCGTTCCCCAACGGCTCGGAGTTCCTCGAGTGTCAGGCGAAGCCCCTGCCCCGGTAACACTGCGAGCTCTGCACTCTGCACTCTGATTTCTGACTTCACTTGGATGCCCTGATCGCCGCAAACGCATCCCGCCGACGTGGCGTCGCATCTCGCTTCGCTTTCAAGTCGAACACCTCGTCGCGCAGGCGCGCGGCTGCCTCGAAATCCAGTTCGGCCGCGGCGGTACGCATCTCTTCCTCCAGCTGCTTGATCATCTCGTCCAGCTGAGCCGGGTCGTAATTGGTCGCTGCCGCCTCGGCGACCTTTCGCATCCGGTCGCGCTCCTCCTTCTCCATTCGCGCGTCGGCGACCCGTGTGATGAACCTGACCTCGTCGATGCTCTTCGAGACGCTTCGGGGCGTGATCCCGTGCTCCTTGTTGTGCTCGACCTGGAGCTCACGACGACGGGAGGTCTCCTCGATGCAACGTTTCATCGAGTCCGTCATCCTGTCGGCGTAGAATATCGCGCGGCCGCGCTCGTGCCTGGCCGCACGTCCGACCGTCTGGATGAGCGACCGATCGCTGCGCAGGAACCCTTCCTGGTCCGCATCGAGGATGGCGACCAGCGACACCTCGGGCATGTCGAGTCCTTCGCGCAGCAGGTTGATTCCGACGAGCACGTCGAACTCGCCTAACCGGAGGCCTCGGACGATCTCCATGCGCTCGATGGCGTCGATGTCCGAATGCATGTAGCGGACCCGAACGCCCATCTGCTGCAAATAATCGGTGAGGTCCTCGGCCATGCGCTTGGTCAACGTCGTGACCAGGACGCGCTCGTTGCGCTTCTCCCGGATCCGGATCTCGTTCAGGAGATCGTCGACCTGGCCGCGAACAGGCCGCACTTCGATCTCCGGATCGATCAGTCCCGTTGGGCGAATGATCTGTTCGACGACAACGCCTTCCGACATCTGCAACTCGAGGTCCGCCGGAGTCGCGCTGACGAATACCGCCTTCGGCACGAGCGTCATGAACTCGTCGAAGATCAGCGGCCTGTTGTCGAGCGCTGAGGGAAGGCGGAATCCGTATTCGACGAGTACCTCTTTGCGCGCGCGGTCGCCGTTGTACATGCCGCGGATCTGCGGGAGCGACACGTGCGACTCGTCGACGATGACGAGAAAGTCGGCCGGATAGTAGTCGAGCAGGCACGCCGGTCGTTCGCCTTCGCGCCGTCCGGAGAGGTGTCGGGAATAATTCTCGATGCCGGCGCACGTGCCGATCTCGAGCATCATCTCGATGTCGAAGTTCGTGCGCGATTCGAGACGCTGCGCCTCGAGCAACTTTCCCGAATTGCGCAGCAGCACCAGTCGCTCCGCCAGCTCGGCGCGGATCGCTCCCACCGCGCGTTCCAGCGTCGGTCGTGTCGTGATGAAGTGTTTCGCTGGATAGATGCCGGCGCGTTCCAGGACCGCGATCGTTTCGCCGGTCAGCGCGTGGATCTTCGAGATCCGCTCGATCTCGTCACCCCACATCTCGATCCGCACGCCCTGTTCTTCGTAGGCGGGGAAGATCTCGACGGTATCGCCCCTGACGCGGAATGTGCCGCGCTCGAACGCCACGTCGTTGCGCGAATACTGGATGTTCACCAGCTGCCGGAGCATCGTATTGCGCGGGATTTTCTGACCTTTCTCGAGCATCACCATCTGCTCGCGATATTCGATCGGATCGCCTAACCCGTAAATCGCGCTCACCGTGGCGACGATGATGACGTCTTCGCGCTCCATGAGACTCGACGTCGCTCGGAGTCTCAGCCGATCGATGTCCTCGTTGATCGAGGCATCCTTTTCGATATACGTGTCTGTCGTTGGGACGTAGGCTTCCGGCTGGTAGTAGTCGTAGTACGAGATGAAGTACTCGACCGCATTCGTCGGGAAGAAGCTCTTGAGTTCTCCGTAGAGCTGCGCCGCGAGCGTCTTGTTATGCGAGAGGACCAGCGTCGGCCGCCCGTGATTGGCGAGGGCATGTGCCATCGTCATCGTTTTGCCCGAGCCGGTGACGCCGAGCAGGGTTTGGAATCGGTCGCCTCGTTCGAGGCCCGCGGTCAGTTCGGCAATCGCCTTTGGCTGGTCACCGGCGGGTTCGAACGGCGCCTGGAGGAGAAATGGAGCACGCGCCATGCGTGCAATTTAATCGGGGTTTCTTCGGGAGAATCAGGGTCAGAGTCGAATTTCGGAAATAAGGGTCAGAGTCGAATTTCTGGAATTCGACTCTGACCCTAATTCCTGGAATTCGACTCTGACCCTATTTCTTTTGTCCTTGATTCAGGCCACCGGGGCGGTCGCCGGCGCCGCCACCGTGGCCGCCGGCGTGACCGAGACTGCGACTGGCAGTATCACCCGAAAGACTGTGTGACCGGGTTGCGACTCCACCTCGATGTCGCCCTTCTGGTTGAAGACCAGCCGGCGGACGATGTCGAGGCCCATACCTGTCCCGGCCCCGACCGCCTTGGTGGTGAAGAACGGGTCGAAGATCCGATTCTTGATGTCCTCGGGGATTCCGTGGCCGTTGTCGATCACCCGAACCGAGATCATATCGAACTCGGCCTCGGCGCGGACCGTTATCTCGCCCCCATACGGCACAGCGTCGAGCGCGTTCTCGAGGAGATTCATCCAGATCTGGTTCAATTCGCTGCCAAACGCTCTGGCCGGCGGCAAGTCCGGCGGCACTTCGAGGCGCAACGAAACGCTTTTGTCGCGGAACTTGCTCGCCATCAGCCGCGACGTATCGCTCAACCCCCGTCCGATGTTGACTGGTTCAGCGACGGATGCCTGGCCCATGTGCGTGTAGCCTTTTACCGACGCGACCAGGTCAGATATGCGTCGTATCGACTCGGAAAGCTCGGTCGCGATCGACGTAATGGCGGCGGTGGCAGACAGCCATCGGAGGGCGTCGATCAGAGTCTCGCCCTGGAACACCTGCGCGAGTTTTTCGAGGCCCTCGACCGTCATCGCGGTCTCGGCCAACGCCGTGGCCTCGTCCATTTCTCCACCGTGATCCATGAGCCATTCCGCGATGGCGTCGACGCGATCGGACCGATCGAGCGGCGTATCGAGAAAAGACGGCGGTACCATGAGGCAATAGGCGCGTGCTTCGTCGAGGGCCTCGAGCTGCTGCTCGTTCAGGTGCGCGCCGAACAGGGCCCGCGCCGCATCTTCCGCCTCGTTCTTCTGCTCGCCGAGCCGCTTGGCGCCGCGGCCGGCGGCCGCCGCCGGGTTGTTCAACTCGTGCGCCAGCCCGGCCGACATCTTACCTAACGAGGCCATCTTCTCGTCCTGGAAATCCCGGCCGGTGAAGTGGCGGGCGCGATCCAGCATCGTGTGGACGCAGATCGCGGTGAACTCAGGACACTCACGGGTAATCGCCGGGAAGTGCTCCCTGTCGACCGTGAACGCCTCGAGTTCCTCGTGAACGACGGTATCACCAGGAGGGTTCACCATCCGCGAGTACGGCAACGCCCCGGTCAGGTCTCCGTCATGCCACTGCATAACGCGGCGATGGATTCCCATGCGCTCGACGTGAATGGCCAGCGAGCCGGTAAGCACGATCGCCAGGCCGGGGAGTTCCTTGTCGTGTGGCCGGAAGACCTTTCCCGCTTCCCAGTGCTCCACGCGTCCGTGGTCGACGAGCCACTCGAGCTCCGATCGTGGGACGTTCTTGAGGATCTTGAGGTTTGCCAGGCGATCGACGAGTGCGGGATCGGCCATGAGTTACACCGTCTCGAGATAGGAGTGGACGAGGCGTACCGCGGCGGAACCTTCGCCGACCGCCGACGCAACGCGTTTCTCCGACCCGCGCCGGGCATCTCCGGCCGCGAAGATTCCCGGCACGCTGGTTTCAAACGGGAACGGATCGCGATCCGGCACCCAGTCCGACGGGCGCTTCCCATCGCGCATGAGGTCGGGACCGGTGAGGATGTATCCCTGCGGATCGACCCGGAGCAGCTCGGAAACGACCTTGGTGCGCGGCGCGGTGCCGATGAAAATGAACAGCCCACAGATCGTGATGTCCCGCGCTTGTCCACTGTTGTCCGACACTGTCACGCCGCCTAACCGTGCTTCGCCCGTGACGCCGGTAATCCTGCTGTTGAGCAGGACCTCGATGTTCGGCGTCTTCTGGATGCGATCGACGAGATACTGCGACATCGAAGCGGTGAGCGAAGCACCGCGTACCACCATGTAGACCTTTCGCGTGTGCTCGGAGAAGAACATGGCGCCCTGGCCGGCGGAGTTGGCGCCGCCGACGATCATGACATCCTGTCCGCGGACGGCGGCGGCTTCGGTGCGCGCCGCGCCGTAATACACGCCGGCGCCGAGAAGATGTTCGATACCCGGCACGTCGAGCCGTCGCACTTCCATGCCGGGGGCAAGAATGATGGCCTTCGATGAGAGCTCCGATCCGTCGGAGAGCTTCACGACGCGATAGGGATCGTCTCGGCGAATCTCGACGACGTCCTGCGGCGTCACGATTTCCGCCTGGAACTTCTTCGCCTGCGCCACGGCACGCCGCGCCAGTTCAGCGCCGGACAGTCCCTGTGGAAAGCCGAGGTAATTCTCGATCTTCGAGCTGGTTCCTGCCTGGCCACCCGGCGCGTGACGCTCAACCAGCACCGTGCGAAGTCCTTCGGATGCACCGTAGACCGCTCCCGCCAGGCCGGCCGGGCCACCGCCGACAACGATCAGGTCGTAGAAGTCCGTCTCGGCGCGGAGCTTCATGCCCAGTCGTTCCGCCAGCGCCTGCACGTCCGGCTGGACCATGAACGACCCGTCCGGGAGGTAGACGACCGGCAGCGTCGTTAGGCCCGGCGAGTGCTTCCCCGTCAGTTCCCGCATCGCGGCATCGCGCTCGAGGTCGATCCACTGGTATGGATAGAGATTGCTCGAGAGGAAGTCCTTGATCTTGAACGACTCGGGCGAGTTGACGGTACCGGCGACGCGGAGGCCCTCGAACTTCGGTTTGGCGCTGGCAGACCACTCCTCGAGCAGGTCATCGAGCGCGGGGTACAAACGCTCACTCGGCGGATCCCACGGCTTGGTGAGGTAGTGGTCGAGCTTGATCTCGTTGATCGCCTTGATCGCCGTTTCCGTGTCAGCGTACGCCGTCAACAGGACTTTCCTGGCGTTTGGATAGAGCTGCATTGCTTCGCGCAGAAACTCCATCCCCGTCATCATCGGCATACGCTCGTCGACCATGAACAGGGCCACTTCGGCGCCGCGCTGCTTCAACTCCGCCACGACCCGTAAGCCGTCTGCTCCAGACGCAACCTTCACGATGCGGTACGACGTGCGGAAGTGCGAATACAGGTCGCGCTCGATCGCGTTCAGAACGTCAGGTTCGTCGTCGAGTGTGATGATGACCGGCTTACTCATTCACTCACTTCGCTCAGGACTATGAGGCCGCGATGGCCATTTGCCGCCAGTTGAGTGCGGGTTTCGAAGGTAAGCCCATCGGCAGGCCTTCGCGACACTTTCGGCAAGCTATCTTCCGGCCCGACTCGACAGTTGGACCTGACCTCACATTTACGTGCCAACAGATTCCGCGCGCTCCGACCGTGCCTTACGGAAATGGCTGATCGCCACCGCAATTTCGGTCGTCCTTACGCTCGTCGTCGGCGGAGCGACCCGTCTTACCGAAAGCGGCCTCTCGATCACGGAGTGGAAACCTGTTACCGGCGTCTTGCCACCCCTGACGGCCGGGGCATGGGCCAGCGCGTATCAGCAGTATCAGCAGATACCAGAGGCGCAAACGGTACATGCCGGTATCACTCTGTCACAGTTCAAAGCCCTGTACTGGTGGGAGTGGGCCCATCGCATTGCCGGTCGGCTCGTCGGACTAGTCGTCCTCATTCCGTTTCTATGGTTCTGGCGACGCGGCGTAATTCCCCGACGTCTTTTTCCGCGGCTCCTCTCGCTGCCACTTCTCGTTGGCGCGCAGGGTGCGTTGGGGTGGTACATGGTGAGCAGCGGACTCGCCGGGCGAACGAGCGTGAGTCCGTATCGCCTCGTCGCTCACCTGTCGCTGGCGTTGCTGATCTTCGCCATCGCCGTGTGGACAATCGCGGAGCTGCGACACTCGGGCGGCGGAGAGCCCGCTCCGATCTCCGTGCAGCGAACTGTCCATGGGTTCATCGTCGCTGTGGTCGCGACGATCATATCGGGCGGCTTTGTGGCTGGGCTCGATGCCGGACGAATTTTCAATGAGTTTCCGCTGATGGGCGGCCAGGTTGTTCCGGCGGGATACGGCTCAGGCGCTGGAATTCGAAACTGGTTCGAGAACCCTATCGCGGCACAGTTCAATCATCGGCTGCTGGCCATTGTGCTGGCGGTCTCGATCTGGATCACCTGGGTCATTGCCGAGCGACGGTGGCCTGAGCATGCCCGACGGTCGATGCGGTTCGCGGCGATCACGGCGCTCGTTCAAGCCTCGCTCGGTGTCACGACGCTCTTGTTAGGCGCTCCGGTGCTGGTGGCAATGCTGCATCAGCTCGGCGCCGTAGCGTTACTTACCGTTTTCCTCGTGGCCGATGCGAACCTTCGTAGCCCGCGAGGACTAATGAAAGCCAGGCAACGCGAATGACTCGGATCTCGCGTATTGTGCTGAGACAACTTCATTCTTTATCGGCGTGATTCGCCAATCCGGGCAATCAGCGTTTCCGAGGTTTTCAGAACTACGCGGCGAAGCTGTCTACGGCTCCTCGCTGGTCACGCGTTCACGTCGCTGCACTTCGACGATGCCTTTCACCTTGCGCACTGCTTTCATGACCTTCTGCAGGTGTGCCAGGTTCTCGATCTCGACCAGCGCGGCTCCCGTGACTCGGCCATCGGTCGAGTGGAGCTCGAGTGTGCGAATGTCGGTGCCTGACGCGCTGACTGCCGACGCAACGTCAGCATAAAGTCCGCGTCGATCATTTGCTTCGAGGGCAAGCCTGACGAGGAAGCGCTCTCCCGGCTGCTCTGTCCAGTCGATATCGAGGCGCCGTTCCGGCTCGTGCGCGAGGTGCAGCAGGTTCGGGCAGTCTGACCGATGGATACTCACGCCACGACCTCGCGTCACATATCCGACCACCGTGTCCCCGGGGACCGGCTGGCAACACTGCGCATAACGAACCATCAGCCCGTCGGCGCCCTGGATCTTGATCCCGCGCGAGGTGCCGCGCACGCGATCCATCAGCCGCTCGAGCGCCGACGGCTTCGGCGGTGGCTCGGCCGGCGTTTCCTGCTCCGGGTAGATCGCCTTGAGCGCCTGCGAGACCGGAAGGTCCCCCTGACCGACCGAGGCGATCAGGTGCTGTCCGTTGTTCAGCTTGAGCTGCTGTGCCGCGCGCTCGATGGCGTCGTCGTCGAGCTTCGGGTACCGGCGCTTGCGGACCTCGCGCTCGAGGATCTCGCGACCAACACGCTCCGACGACTGGTTCTCCTCGTGGCGCAGCCACTGCCGGATCTTGTGCCGCGCCCGCCCCGTGTGCACATGCGACAGCCAGTCCCGGCTCGGTTTCGCGTTAGGCGACGTGATGATCTCGACCGTCTCCGAGTTCCGGAGCTGCCGGCTGAGCGGCGCGATCTTTCCGTTGACCTTGGCGCCGGCGCAGTGCTGGCCGACTTCGGTGTGGACGGCGAACGCGAAGTCGATCGGCGTCGCGCCCTTCGGCAGCTGGATGACGTCGCCGGTCGGCGTGAAGACGAAGATCTCGTCCTGGTACAGGTCGAGCTTGAGGAACTCCAGGAACTCGGCCGGGTCCTTCGCGTCGAGCTGCAGCTCCAGTACCTGGCGGAACCACTGCAGGTGCCGATCGAGATCGTCGCCCTGCTTCGCGTCGGTCTTGTAGCGCCAGTGTGCCGCGATACCGATTTCCGCCGTCCGGTGCATCTCGCGCGTGCGGATCTGGATCTCGTACAGCTGCCGACCGGGCCCGAAGACCGTGGTGTGCAGCGACTGGTACCCGTTCGATTTCGGCTGCGCGATGTAGTCCTTGATGCGCTCCTGCAGCGGCGTCCATCCGTCGTGGATCACGCCTAACGCGTGGTAACAGTCGGGCACGGTGTTGACCAGCACCCGGATCGCCAGCAGGTCGTAAATCTCGTCGTATTCGCGGTCGCGCTTCTCCATCTTCTTGTAGATGGACCAGAGGTGCTTGGCGCGCCCGGTGACTTCGACGTTGGCGATCCCCGCACCGGACATCACGCGTTGCAGCGGCTCGGCCATCTGCCTGATCAGGGATTCGCGTTCCGCCCGCTTCGCCTGCACCATCTTCGCCAGCTTCCGGTAGTCGTCAGGCTCGAGGAACTTGAACGACAGGTCCTCGAGCTCCCACCGCATCTTCGCCATACCGAAGCGGTGGGCGAGCGGCGCGTACAGGTCTCGCGTCTCCAGCGAAATGCGACGCTGCTTGTCCTCGGGCAGCGAATCGAGCGTCCGCATGTTGTGCAACCGGTCGGCGAGCTTGATGATGATGACGCGCGCGTCCTTCGCGATCGAGACGAGGAGCTTGCGATAGTTCTCGACCTGCCGCTCCTCGCTGCTGTGGAGCGGCAGGACGCCGATCTTCGTCAGGCCGTCGACGATTTGCGTCATCTCCGGCCCGAATTCTTTCTCGACCTCCTCGATCGTGACGGCGGTGTCTTCAACGACGTCGTGGATCAGCCCTGACGCGACCGTGACCGAGTCGAGCTGCAAGTCGGCCAGGATGCGCGCCACTTCCACGCAGTGCGTGACGAATGGGTCCCCGTTCTTCCGGAATTGTCCCTCGTGCGCAGCCGCGCTGAACCGATAGGCGCGCGCGAGCAGGTCGACATCGAGTCGTTCCAGACTCGGGTCGTCCGCCGACCAGCCGGGGATGAATTCGTTACGGAGGGTTGTGGCCACTTCGGGTAAATGGGCAAACGGGCAAACGGGCAAACGGGCAAACGGGCAAACGGGCAGTGGCTCGGACGCGGCTGCCCGCCCGCCCGATTGCCGCCTACCCGAGAAGCCCCGACTCAGCAAAGGACGCGTAGCGTCCCCTTCCTATGATTACATGATCGTGTACCGGTATGTCGAGCAGCGTTTTGCCCTGAGCACTGCCGTCACCCTGTCATGTCGGGTTCAGACGCCCCGGACGGCGAGCCCTCGCGACAGCGCGGCCGTCGCCTGTCGGTCATCGTGCGTCCAGAATTCGAGCGGTTCGCTCGATTCGCGAGTGATCAAGACGGCAGTCGCTACATGAATCGCGTCGATAGCGCGGAGGTTCACTGCGAATGAGCTCTTCGCTTCGTCGATCACTTCGGCCGATACCGCAATCAGGTCGACCCTGGACAGGAGTTCGCCAAGCTCGTGTCGCTTACGCGCGGTCGCCGCGTCGTCGAGGTTTCCGATTAGTCGTTCTCGATCGACGGCTCGATAGGTTTCCACTTCGACGAGTTGCGACGAGACCACGGCTTCTCCCGCCACCAGAGGAACGCTTGGTCCGCGCCGCTTCAACAGGACGCGCAGAATAGCGCTAGCGTCTACGTACTTCACTCGGGTCTTCGCGGACTGCCTGAAGCGACGCCTGAATATCGACGTCTTTGTCGAGGGAACTGATTACCAGGCTCCCCCAATCTTGCGTGCCGAGTCGCAACCGGCCGGCCCGTGCTTCCCGTTCGCGCCAGGATGTCGTTTCTGGTTCCAGCGGGCCGAGCAACGCGATCGGTTCATCGCGATCCTGCACGATGATCCGCGCTCCTTGCGCGGCGAGCCTCAGGTACTTGCTCAAGTGCGCTTTCAATTCTGCTACCTTGACGGACTTCATGACCATAAGATATGACCATGATGGTCATGTTGTCAATTGACGTGCGGGTTACCCGAGCAGACCTGACTCGGCAAAGGAGGCATATCGCCCGCGCCCGATGATCACGTGATCGTGCACTGGAATGTCGAGCAGTTTTCCGGCCGCGACCAGCTGGGTTGTGACTTTTCGATCGTCCGCCGAGGGGGTTGGGTCCCCGCTGGGGTGGTTGTGTACGAGAATTACCGACGCCGCCCGTTCCGCGATCGCCTCCCGGAACACCTCCCGGGGATGCACGAGCGAGGCGCTGAGAAGTCCTCGAGTGACCGTAATGTCGCGCTCCAGCCGATGCTGAGTGTCGAGGACTGCGACGTGGAATTCCTCGACCGGCAGGTCTTCGAGTCGTGGGGCGAAGTATCGGTACACGTCCATCGGCCCGGAAATTGGCTCACCGACACTGCGCGACTCGGCCGCGAGTCGTCGTCCGAGTTCGAGCGCAGCGTGAAGCACGACCGCTTTCGCAGGACCAACCCCATTGATCGCCCGTATGGCGGCCACTGGTGACGATGCCAATCGCCGCAATGAGCCCCCGTTTCTGGCAAACACCTGCTGAGCGAGATCGAGTGCGGAGCGACCTCCGCCTCCGCTACCAAGGACGAGCGCGAGTAACTCGACTGCGCTGAGCGCCGACGCACCGAGCTTCGTCAGGCGCTCACGCGGTCGCTCCTCGGCGGGCATCTCGCGTATACGGAGGACCTGCTCGGAATCTCGATCTGACACGTGGAACTCTCGATTCGATGGAGAGCCGACAGATACCAGCGTGCGGTGCGACTTATGTCATCGTCTCACCGCGATCCCAAGCTTTACAGCGCGTCACATCGGAAATGGGACATGGGATGTGGGGAGATTCAGAGCAGATCTGTTTCCTCTCACCTCTCACATCCCACATCTCACATCTCACATCCGGCCTTAAGCCCCGTGTCACTTCTTGTATTTCTTCCCCGAACCGCACGGACACGGATCGTTCCGGCCCACGTTCGACCAGTCGATCTCTCGCGAACCACCGGCGGTCGGTCCAACACCGGCGGCGGCCGCTGATTTGGAGCCC
>Ga0307416_100001417_pt1 | contig 13014 bp, 11 predicted proteins | sample DK1Cmetagenome_2_FD_203821 | JGI IMG/M metagenome (GOLD analysis project Ga0307416, IMG submission 203821) | Maize rhizosphere microbial communities from greenhouse at UC Davis, California, United States - DK15-C-3 | ecosystem: Host-associated > Plants > Roots > Rhizosphere > Soil | place...
CGCCGCACGGTCGTCTTGATGAATGGAGACCCCATCCGAAACCACCGGGCCTGAGAGTGCGTACCGTGACTATGCCAGACACCCTTCCGATCAATTCGATGCCGTCAGTCTTCTCTCCCCTGGCCAAGGCCCTGCTCGACGGCTTCAGCGAGGGAGTCGTCGTGTTCGACGCTGAGGGTCGATTGCTGTACACCAATCAGCCGGCTCGTGAGGCCCTGGCGGGTATGGACCTCTTCGAGGGTGCCCCCGATCTTCAGCCACGGTTGGCTGCCCTCGGCGGGCGCTTGCGCCCGTTGCGCGTTGGAGGAATGGAGCTGGGTGAGGCCATGTTCATTCCAGGTGTTGTAGGCGCCACCACGCTGGCGGCACGCGAAAAAGAGGCTATCGTCAAGACACTGGACGCGCACAGCTGGAAACTCGCCGAAACAGCCCGGTCCCTTGGAATCAGCCGCACCACGCTCTGGCGGCGACTCAAGGCTTACGGGCTTCACCGAGATGGCCGGAGTAAATGGGCGCAAACCTCCTAAACCTCCTGGTCACACTCACGCTTCAATCACCTCAAACCGACACCTCCCTCGACACCAGCGCCACCCACGGAATAGCCTTCGAACGCGTCTCCGATCTCCTGCAGTACAATCGTGTGCAAGGTCTTTCATTGGGTCTCGGGTACCAGGTGCCGATATCCGGCTCCACGGCGCGGCTGCACGCCACGCTCCGTTACGGGATCAGTGACGAAAGAGTCACAGGTCGACTCACCTTTCTCCTGAATACCAATCCCGGTCTGCTGGTCTTCACCGGCCACCACGACATCTCCGACCTCGATCCCTTCTCCCCTGGACGCACGATTGCCAATACCTTGAACGGCCTGTTCGCTGGACACGATAACGGTGACTATGCGCTGGCCCGAGGCGGGAGCGTTCGCTTCGAGAGACCAGTGAAACCGGGACTCGAGCTGGTGCTCGCCGGCATGGTGGAACGTCTGGGTAGCGTCAGCAGAGTCGCGCGATCGGCGGTCAACGATTTCTTCGGGGGAACCGGTCTTTTTCCCGCAAATCCGCGGGTTCACGAGGGAACATTTGGCAGCATCGCGGCACAGGCTCGTAACAGAGGTCGCACCCGCTGGAGTGTAACGGCCGACGTCGTGGGTGGAGGTGGCCGGACAACTGGACGATTATATGGAGATTTGCGGCGGCGGGTCGGCCGAGGCTGGGGGCTTACGCTTCGGTTGAAGACCGGTGCGGCCACCGAACCTGCCACGCCGCAAACGCTGTTTCGGCAGGGAGGAGTGAACACTGTACGTGGATTCGAGTACGGAAGCCTTCGGGCGCCGGCGTTCTGGGCCGGCCAGCTTGACGTGACACCTTTCGACGGCAGGGTGCGCCCGGTGCTCTTTATTGACGCAGGTCAGGCATCCAGAATATCCCGTCTATTTTCGAGCACGGCTCTCGTCGGCGCCGGGGTCGGACTTTCCCTCTTCAAGGGGCTGCTGAGGTTCGATCTGAGCCGGCCGATCTCGCCGGAGCACGGCGGCAAGGTCCGGTTCGATCTCCTGGTTCAGAGCCCCGGGTGAGGAGAGCCATTGGGGTTTTCTTGCCGGTTATCTGCTATGCGGCGGCATGTAGCGCTCCACCCAAACATCTGAGCGGGACCGGGTGGATCGAGGCTCGCTGGACCGGCGCAGACACGGGTGAAATGGCCGCTCCAATGACCGCCGAATGGTGTGACGAACGGCGAGCCCTCGAGATCCGTGGAGTCGCCGGGGACACGGGACTTGGCCTCCTGCTGTACCCGGTCGATACCATCGATGCCGACTCGTACCGAATAGTCCTGCCCGAGGGAGCAGACACGCTGCAACCCGCTGCGGCCATCGCTCTCCGTGTGTTCTCGACCAACACCATACAGGGATACCAGGGGGACAGCGGCATCGTTGCCCTGGAACGTGGACAGGATGGGAAGCTTTCAGGGGTCATCGAAGCGAGAGCACGGTCGGTGGTCAACGGCCAGCTGCTGACCGTCACAGGCAAGGTCCGCGACCTCACGATCGTCCCTCAGAAACGCGGCTGCGGGCCCGCCCCGGGCGATTCTGCCGACAGCAATGCTGAGCTCTCCGGCGCAGATGTAGATTAGATGCATGGAGAACACCTACTTCCGCAAAGGTTTTGGGCTCAAGAACGAGATAGCCGGACGCCTCACCGCTGATTATCACAGCAGTATCGTCGAGGCACTCCGCTCGAACGATTACCGCCTCAGTGTGGGCGGGCTGACCTTTCGACTGGCCCGCGAGTTCGGCTTCTGCTACGGGGTGGATCGCGCGGTCGAGTATGCCTACGAGACTCGGACCAAGTTTCCCGGCCGGCGGCTGTTCCTCGTCGGCGAGATCATCCACAACCCGCATGTGAACCAGAAGCTGCGTGATATGGGTATCACGCTCCTGGGGCATCGCAAGGACGGAGATTTTGATTTCTCCACCGTGACTCCGGACGACGTCGTGATCATGCCCGCTTTCGGCGTGACAATCCGAGACTTCGAACGCCTCCGCGGCATCGGTTGTGTGCTGGTGGATACCACCTGTGGGTCGGTGCTGAACGTCTGGAAGCGCGTGGAGAGCTACGCCAGGGATGGGTTCACTGCCATCATCCACGGTAAGCACTACCATGAGGAAACCAAGGCCACGGCGAGCCAGGTCATGAAGTACCCCAATGGCCGGTACCTGGTGGTGTTCGACATGAATGAAGCTCGATTGGTCTGCGATTTCCTCGAGGGCAGGGGGAGTGTCACTGAGCTGGAGTCCACGTTCCGGCACGCCGTCTCACCCGGTTTCGACTTCGCTCGGGATCTGACTCGCGTCGGGCTCGCCAATCAGACGACGATGTTGTCCGGCGAGTCCCTGGCGATCGCCGAGGAGGTTCGGAAGAGCATGGTCCGTCGTCATGGCGCCGACGCTCTCTCCCAGCACTTCCGCTCGTTCGACACTATCTGCTCAGCCACCCAGGAACGCCAGGATGCGGTGCTGTCGCTGCTGCAGGAGCCTCTGGATGTCATGGTGGTGGTCGGCGGATACAATTCGAGCAACACCTGCCACCTTGCGGCACTGGTTCATCAGCACGGCGTTCCGGCCTACCACATCGAAGATGCCGAGGCGGTCGATGTGGCTACCGGAGCAATCCGGCATCAGCCGATCGGAACGAAATCGGAGGTGGTCACCCCCGGCTGGCTCGGTGAATCCAGGGCAATCGGGATAACCGCGGGTGCCTCCACGCCCAATAACAAGGTGGGAGAAACGATCGCGCGGATCAGCGCGGTAGCCGGAGTGCAGATTGGCGTGACGCACAACAGCGTGAACGGTGAACAGTGAACGGTAAACGGGCCATGGCCCCCCCTGTTCACTGTTTACGGTTCACTGTTTACGTACTTTCTACATGCCTTTAATCGATCTCAGCCATTCGATCGAACACGGGATGACGACCTATCCCGGACTCCCTGCACCGATCATCTGTGACTATCTAAGCAGAGAGGCCTCGCGGTCACATTACGCTCCCGGTGTTGAGTTCCAGATCGGCAAGATCGAGATGGTGGCGAATACGGGGACGTATATCGATGCGCCGTTCCATCGCTGGTCTGATGGGAAGGATCTGGCCGCGCTGCCGCTGGAATGCCTGGCGGGCCTCGACGCCATCCTGATCAACATTCCGACAGGATCGCGAAGGCCCATTGGCCGCGCAGCCTTTGAAGGCGCCGAGCTGAAAGGAAAGGCGGTGTTGGTCCGCACCGGCTGGGATGCCCACTGGAGAACCCAGCAATACCTGTCGGGTCACCCTTTTCTCACGGCAGATGCCGCGGAGCACCTCGTGAGCGAAGGCGCGGTGCTCGCAGGTATCGATTCCCTTAACATCGATGATACTGACGATCGATCGCGACCTGTACACTCGACTCTGCTGGCCGCCGGCATTCCCATCGTGGAGCACCTGTGCAATCTCTCCCGGCTGCCTGACCGGGACTTCCATTTTTATGCAGTCCCGGCCAAGGTCGTGGGCTTCGGCAGCTGGCCAGTGAGAGCTTTCGCACATGTCCTTTCGTCAAACAGCCGTCTCCGGGTTTCCCGCCGTCGCGCTTCGAACCGCTGAGCTGGAGGTTGTGGCGGTACCCAGCCTGGGGATGAAGCTCACCAACCTGCGGCGCCCGAATGGACGTGAGTGGCTCTGGCGGAGCGATCAAATTCCGCTCAGCGCTCCACGTCCGGGCGCTTCCTATGTCGAGACAGCCGACAGCGGCGGATGGGACGAGTGCTTTCCCACCGTGGGACCCTGTCCCATCCCTGGAGCGCCGTCGCTTCCCTGGTTGCCCGATCATGGCGAGCTCTGGAGCGCTCCCTGGTCGAGCTCGGTGTACGATCACGCGGGCGGAACGACGCTCGCGGGGCGCACCGAAGGGACGGCATTCCCCTATGAATTCGAACGGGAGGTCACTCTCGACAAGGACGAACCAGTGGCCCGGTTTCGGTACCGGGTGCGGAATCTCGGCGATAAGCCCTTTCCGTGGATCTGGTCGTCACATCCTCTACTCAACGTTCAGCCCGGGTCGACGCTGACACTGGACGGGGTCGACCAGGTCCGAATCGATGCCATGCACGGCCGCGCTGACCTCGAGGTTGGGGCCGTTGTCAGCTGGCCCTCCGCCATCGGCGGACAGGGCGGGCATTTCACTTTTCCGGAGATGGGAGCGTGGGCCGCAAAGCTCTTCGGGGACGTCGGTGTGCAAGGGCGCATGTGGCTGACTGACCCCCGGAAGGGGGAGCGGCTGGAGTTTGTGGTGCCGCCGGAAGAGGTGCCACAAGTCGGGGTATGGATCAATTGCAGGGGGTGGGCTCCGCCGGGTCGAACACCCTATTACAACCTGGCGCTCGAGCCTTGTATCGGTGCGCCGGACCGCCTGGACACGGCAGCCGAAGATTGGACGACGGCACAGACTCTTGGCCCAGGCGAGGAGCGGCGATGGTCGCTGGAGGTCAGGCTTCCGGACTATGGAGTCTGATCGATCATCTCCGCGATTGCGGCAATGGTGAGCGGTGCGCTCCCCTCAGCACGGTTGTTGACCAGAAGGTACGCCGGGATTCTCGTCCGCCTTGCGGTCTCCACCAGACGAACCAGGTCGCGCCTGAGCTTCGGATTCGGCTCCCGGATCCGGTCGTACGGCGAGAAAGCATCGACCGCTTCGTCGTAGGTTCTTCCCGGCCGAAGCAGCGCGCGCGCTACGATGAATGGACCCGTTATGGAGTTCGGCAAGTCGAGTTGATGGCCAATCGGTGGCATGCGGGTCCAGGAGTTGAACACGTGTGCCACGCCGTGCTCTCTCAGAACCGCGAAGTACATTGGCGTGAGATACTCCTCGTTCCGAAGCTCGACGGCATACTCGCCGCCGCGCGGCAACGCGGAGAAGAACTCGTCGAGTCGCGTCGCGAAAACGTCTGCATCGATGCCGCTGGATTTCGCCAGCGTCTGGAATTCGAAGACGAAAGGGCCGGTGTTCTCGGCGAAGTGGCGCTGGTAGGGCTGGTAGATCTCGTCCACAAAGAGGTCGGGGTTCAGAAAATCCGGGTTTACCTTGCCCGCTCGTGCTGGGTCTTGAGCCTTGGTGAACGTATGGATCGTGATCTGGCTCCAGACCTTGCTGACACAGGGAAATCCGGTCGGCAGGTACTCGGCGTAGCCGCGCAGCACCTCTTCGGTGGGTGGTGCATAGTAGCTGGAGTCAATTCCTACCGTGCGGAACAGTGGAAACGCGGCATACTCCTCGAGCATCCTCGCGGCAGCGCCCTTGGAGCCGTAGTCCTTGTGGTACACCAGTCCCTGCCATCCCGGATAGTTCCATGTGGACGTACCGAACATCACCCCAGAGGGAATGCGTCTGCTGAGCTGGTCGAACCGGTCGACGTCTATTGAGGTCGTGAGGCCGAGATCACTCATGCCACATCAGGGATCAGGAACGATCTTGGACACTCTGCCGCTCTCATCGAGGATGTACAGCTCACCCGAAGCATCCTCGCCAAAGCTGAGAACCGGTCCCGCCGGCATCAGGCTCGGCCACTCGGTCGGTTCGGTCGCGGCCCCACCGGCATAGCGGAAGCTTCGAACCCAACGTTGGCAAAGGTCGGCATAGAAGTAGTGGCCCTGCAATGCGGGAATGGCGCTGCCTCGGTACACGTAGCCACCAGTGATCGAGCATCCTTCCTGATGGCTGTACTCAAGGACCGGCAGAGTCAGACCGGTCTGATCACATCCACTGGCCAGAAAACAGTGGGCTCCCTCCATGATGTTCCAGCCATAGTTCGCGCCTTTGCCGGCGCCCTGTGCTGGGGTGGAGACGTCGATCTCCTCCCATTCCCGTTCCCCCACATCTGCGATGTACAGATCTCCGGTTGCCCGGTCGAAGCTGAAGCGCCATGGGTTTCTGAGACCATAGCTCCACACCTCCGGAGCGCCGGATTGAACGAACGGATTGTCGGCCGGCACGGTGTACGGCTCAGTGCTTCGCACGTCTATCCGGAGGATCGAGCCGAGCAGATCCGACAGATCCTGTCCGCGATTACCGGGATCGCCGCCCCCGCCGCCATCACCCAGTCCCAGATACAGAAAGCCGTCGGGACCAAACGCGACTTGCCCGCCGTTGTGATTGGCGAACGGCTGCGTGGCGGTGAGGATCACCAGCTCGCTGGCCGGGTCGGCGACGTCCGGGTTGGCCGAAACCTGAAACCGGGACAGGGTGGTGTTACCAGCCAGATCGGTGAAGTGCACTATGAAGCGCCCACTGGTGGCGTAGTCAGGATCGAACGCCAGGCCGAGCAGTCCTTGTTCTCCGCCATTGGAGATCCGGGGGCTCACATCGAGGAACGGATCCGTCAGGAGGACTCCATCCTTTATGATCCTGATAGCGCCGGTCTTTTCCACGATGAACAGCCGGGCGATATCGCCCGGAGGCGCGGTCAGGTAGAGCGGAGCACTCAGCCCGGAAGCAATTTCCTGGAGTCTGGCTCCGCTTCCAACCGGGGGACCGGATGGGTCGCCTCCGGAGCAGCCACTGGCGTAGACGACGGAACCGAGCGAGAGTCCGAGACAGGTCAGCAGCCTGGGAAACAGCATTGGGGTCCTCAAGAGTGGTCGCAGCACGATGAAGCAAATTTTGTTGGCCCGGGCGGTCTGCGGGGCGCTGCTGGGAGCGTGTACGCCTCTCGGACTCTGGATCTATGAAGACCCGATAGTCACAGTATCACGGGTCACACTGGAGCTCAGGGAGCCGAGGTCGGCCGCCGCATCGCCCGTGGTGGTAGCTCTGGACGTGCACAATCGAAATGATTTTCCGCTCTCCACGACGAGGATGGAGCTGTCACTCCGGCTGGACGGCATCCCGATCGGCCGGCTTAAGCAGGATAACAGGGTTGCGGTAGCAACTGACGGGGTATCAACTGTGGCTCTGCCACTGAAGCTGGAGAAGCAGGCGACGACCTCTCATTTACGTACGCTTGACACCGGCAGTCATATCTTCCTGGTGAGTGGGCGCGCTACTTTCGAGACTCCCATTGGTACGCGAAAGGTGCACTTTGCCGAACAGGGCGAGATGATCTTTGGCCGGCGGCCTGGAGAGTAGGGGTGCTGTTCAGGCGCGCTTACTGCGAATCCGCTCCAGCCGGTCCAGATGAGTGATGGTGAGTGTCACTGCCCCGAACTCCTCCTCCACCTTCCCGCGAAAGATGAAGGGTCCCTGATCGAAAAGCACGTGACCGCGCTCGCGATACACGTCTGGAAACAGCACCGCCTCGATCAATCCATGACCATCATCGAAGGTTGCAAACTCCATCGGCTCATCTTTGCCGGTATGCACCGGTTTTGCGGTTGTCAGCATTCCGGCAGCGAGAACATGCCGGTCGACGTTCCGATGCAGATCGGTGCTGGCGCAGAGCCGAAAGCGCCGTAGCTGCTCGGAGTAGAGCTGCATTGGGTGGGCGTCGGTCATAAAGCCGAGAATCTCGTGTTCCTCTTTCCGGCGCCGCTCAGGAGAGTACTCCCTCAGCGTGGGAACAGCAGGGGGCAGATGGTCAAACCAGTCGGGCGGGCGGACAGCCGGACAGGCGGACGGTCGGTCGATCAATTCCGATGGACGAAATGGTAGGATCTGTGAAATCTGTCCGTCTGTCCGCCGGTCCATCCGTCCGTCTGAATCAACCAGCCACAACAGCATCGGCCGGGTCCAGCCATCGGCGATCGAATCGAGTGCGCCAACCTTGATCAGCAGGCGCAGGTCCGATGGAGCTATACCGGTCCGGGCGCGAAAGTCGAACACTGAGCGGAAGGGCAGCGAGGCAGCGGGCCCCGCTGCCCCGCCGTCCCTCGCAGCAAAAATCCGCTCTACCGCATCAGCCGACAGCCCCTTCACGAACTGCAATCCAATCCGGATTTCCCGATTCCTTCCAATACAGCGGAAGTCACTGGCGTTTACGTCGGGAGGAAGCACGGTGAGGCCCATTCGCATTGCCTCTGCCACATACGCGAACGCGTGATAAAAGCCTCCACCGTTGGATAGCACGGCCGCCATGAATTCAGCAGGGTAGTTCGCTCTGAGTGCACAGGAGTGCTGTGCCACCTGGATATACGAGCACGAATGCCCCTTGCAGAAGCTGTATCCGGCAAAGGACATGATCATCTCCCATACCTGCCTGGCCGCATCCGGATTACGTCCGAGACGCATGGCTCCGGTAAAGAATTCCTCGGCATAGGCAGCGAGATGCTTTGCCGGACGCTTTTTCGAGAGCGCCTTTCGGAGCCCATCACCGGTTGCCGGCGGCATTCCTGCAAAGGTGGCACAGACGTTTACCACATCCTCTTGATACACCATGATGCCGAAGGATTCGCTCAAGGTGTGCTGCAGCGAAGGATCGAGCGGCTCGTACGGCGTTCCGTTACGCAGCCGCTCGAGGTAGATCCGGATGTACTTGTTGGAGGCGGGACGAATCATGCTGGTGTTGAGCACCAGCAGCTCGAAGGTGTCCGCCCGGCTCTTGGCGCATAGCAGCCGGGACGCAGGAGACTCGGTGTAAAAGACACCCATGGTCTGGCCGGTCCGGAACAGCTCCTTGGCGCGCTCATCGTCTCCGGCCGCAGACGATGTATAGTCGATCCGCTGGGTAGTGTGTCCATGCACTGCGTCGATGGCATCGCGTATCACGGCGAGGGACCGATTTCCCAGCAGATCGATTTTGACGAGACCGGCATCCTCGGTGCCGTCCTTCTCGAACTGAATGACCGGGACCGGAAGATCAGGGAAGCCTTCGAGCGATTTGACGGCAGGCTCCACCGGGACGAAATCGGTGAGCGGACTGGGCGTGATCACCACGCCGCCCGGATGCACCGACAGGTGACGAGGAACCCCTATGAGTCCCTCGGCATTGCGGGCAAAATCGTCCCAGTTGGAGGCGAGATGGAGGCCGCGGAAATTCGGATGCGTCGCCAGTACTTCATGGAGCCGCTCCCCCGTCTCGTAGAAGAATGGTATGCGCCGGGTCACCTCCCGAATCTCTCCCGGCGGCCGGCCGTGCACCTTGGCCACCTCACGCAGCGCCCCACGCGCCTGAAAGGTGTTGTGGTTAGCCACCATGGCTGAGTGAAACCCGGGGTATTGGGTGAAGACATAGGCCAGGACCTTGTCTCGCTCGTCCCAGGGAAAATCGAGATCGATGTCGGGTGGGTCTCGACGCTCCAGGTTGAGGAAGCGCTCGAAGATGAGGCCACAGCGAATCGGGTCGACATGCGTGATCCCGAGACAATAGCTCACCACCGAGTTTGCCACCGAGCCACGCCCGCAGTGTGTCGGGGCATGCCGAACGATGTCCCGGACCACCAGGAAATAGTCGGCGAACCCTTTCTGGGCGATGATGCCCAGCTCGAGGTTCAGCCGTGACTCAAGCTCCGGCGTGATCTCCGGATACCGCCAGCGGGCACCTTGCAGGCTGAGCACTCTCAGCTGCGTAAAGGCGGAGCCGTTCTCGGTTGCCCGGGGCGGTACGGTGCGCTCGCCGATCGGAATTCGATACTGACACCGCTCGGCAATCTCCATCGTCGCGCGGATTGCATCGGGACAGTCGGGAAAGTGCCGCGACACGTCGGCGCCGGTGCAGAGCCAGGCGCTGCTGGGCCACACTTCATGGGATGGCAAGGCTGATAGCGTGGTGTTCAGCGCGATTGCCCGGAGCAGGCGGTGGCGACTCCACTCTTCAGGCTGCGCAGCCACGACACCATTGGTGGCAACCGATGGGAGCCCTAGATGTCGAGCCGCCGCGAGTGTCTCGTGGCGCCGCCTGCCAGGTCGCAGCTCGGCGTAGAGGTTCTCGGGCCCACTCACGCGAACTGTACGTTCCAGAAAGTCGATTGACCGCGAGATCAGTATCAGTCCATCGCGGTCCTTAATGAGTGAGTGCAGGGGATTCTCCGAGGGCTCCGCCCCTGCGAGTGCTTCGCTATTGTGCCTTCTCCAATGGATCTGTGTAATAGCTCGACACAATGCTGCCCACCCCCGCTCATTCAGAGCGAGCGCCACCACTTCCTGATCGTTCGCCACCAGATGCGCGCCCAGTATCGGACGAATACCGGCGGCGTCACAGGCGCGTTGAAACTCGACCGCTCCATAGACGCCGTTGGTGTCGGTGCATGCGAGCGCGCTGAACCCGCGCTCCGCCGCTGTCTGAGCCAGCAGCTCCGGACTCGATGCGCCGAGACCGAAGGAGAAGTGGGTGTGGCAGTGGAGGTGGGTGAACATCTGTAACTGCGGTGAACGGTGAACGGTGAACGGTAAACAGTGAACGGGAGCGGGCGATTACCGCGTGCTCCTTTGATTCGAGTTTACTGTTCACAGTTCACTGTTCACCTGTCGTTATGAGAAACTGGTCGAGAAGATGATTCACGACCTCCGGCTTATCGAGCTGAATCCAGTGGCCGGTGCCCTCCACCACCTGGTGCGGGAACCCCTGGCCCAGCCGGTGAAGGCTGAAAGCCATGTCATTGTGCGGCGTGACGATCGACAGCTTGGGGCCGCTATATCGAGCCAGCGCAGGATCTGGGTCGAACTTCATCACCTCGCGTAACACCCGGATGACCGTTGCTTTGGGCGTACTCTTCAGATCACTCAGCAGGCGCTCTCTGATGGCGCTGTCCGGGCCCGCAATGCTGGTCCAGTATGCCTGACTGGCATTGTCATAATCCGACTCCAGGCCCGTGAGAAAGCCGGCAGCTTCAGCCGCCGGAATCTGCTTCCCATCTCCGATCGGATCGATCAGCATCAGTCCCAGAACTCGCTCGGGATGCATGCCGGCATACACCAATGCCGCGCCACCTCCCATGCTGTGTCCGACCAGCACAAACCGATCGAGTCCCAGAGAATCCACCGTAGCGGAGATATCGGCCGCCATACCGGCAATCGTGTAGTCGCCATTTTTCGGCGCGTCGGAGCGGCCGTGTCCCCTGAAGTCGAATGCGACCGCCCGGCGGCTCTGTCGCAGATGCCGGAGCTGCTCCGCCCATTGCTGAGCCGTGCCGGCCAGAGAGTGGACCAGCACCACCGCGAGCCCATCGTTGCCACCATCATCTACCGCCAGCGTCCCCGCCGGTCCTGCCACACGATCTCTGGTCACAAAGTCTCCACAAGCTGCAAGCCACGCCGTTGCCACCAAGGTCACCGTTCTCATACTTCTCTGGACCAGGGTGGGTGATGACTGAGAATGCGCTGGTATACCGGACAGCCCGGCACGTGGGCACCCGGCAGGTAGCCGATGCTCATGAGGAATTCGCCGACGATCTCGCCTCCGGTGAAGCGAAAGCTCTTCTTGAAGAGCTTCACCCATTCCTCCTTGCTCCTCGGATGGTGCTCGGCCAGCCAGCCCACAAACGACCCATGTGATTTCCTCAGCTCCAGAATGCGTTGAGCATTGCTGATGGCGGCATCGATCTTCAGGCGATTGCGGATGATTCCGGGATCCGCGAGAAGCCGGGCACGATCGGCATTGCCGTAAGCCGCGACGATCTCTGGATCGAAGCCGCTGTATGCCTGCCGGAATGCCTCACGCTTCTTGAGGATCGTGAGCCAGGACAATCCCGCCTGATTGATCTCCAACATCAGCCGCTCGAACAGCTCGGCGTCGCTCTCGAGTGGGAAACCGTACTCAGTGTCATGGTAGGGCCCATGCCATTCATGGCCCTGTGCGGCATCGCAGTAGGTAGTCATGAACTAGGAGCTAGGAGCTTGGAGCTAGGAACATTAGATATTGGTCTCCCTGGGCTTGGCTATGGGGACTCCCAGCTCCTGACTCCCAGCTCCTGGCTGTGAATACTCCATGCGCGCAGTGATCTATGAAGGCGCCGGTGGCCCCGAGGTCATCTCCATCGGCGAAGTTCCCAAGCCCGAGGTGCGTCCCGATCACATCCGGGTCCGCGTCCACGCCGCGGGGCTCAACCGGGCCGATCTGATCCAGCGGCGCGGGCAGTACGCGGCGCCCGCGGGCTGGCCCGCAAACATTCCCGGTCTCGAGTACGCCGGCGAAGTGGAAGCGGTTCGCCCAGGAGTCACCAGATGGAAAGTTGGTGACCGGGTGATGGGACTCGTGGGAGGCGGTGGCCAGGCGGAGTACGTGGTGGTGCACCAGGATGAAGCGCTGGCGATACCTCAGGGACTGTCGTATGAAGAGGCGGCGACGATCCCCGAGGCATTCCTCACGGCATACGATGCGCTCGTGACGCGCGGGCGGCTCAGCGCCGGCGAGCGGGTGCTGATCCACGCGGTGGGAAGTGGCGTCGGCACCGCAGCGGCACAGATCGCAAAGCATCTCGGCGCCACGGTGCTCGGCACATCGCGCAGCGGCGACAAGCTGGCCCGGGCGCTGGTGTACGGGCTCGATGTCGGCATCGATACCGGCAACGCTTCGTTCCGCGATGCGGTCGGGGATCCGGTCAACATCGTGCTCGATGTGCTGGGTGG
>Ga0307416_100001418_pt1 | contig 13012 bp, 11 predicted proteins | sample DK1Cmetagenome_2_FD_203821 | JGI IMG/M metagenome (GOLD analysis project Ga0307416, IMG submission 203821) | Maize rhizosphere microbial communities from greenhouse at UC Davis, California, United States - DK15-C-3 | ecosystem: Host-associated > Plants > Roots > Rhizosphere > Soil | place...
CCCTTGCCGCGGGCGTCGGCCAGGATGAAGGCCAGGCCGCGCTCGTCCAGCTCGACCACGTCGTAGAAGTCGCCGCCGATCTGGGCCAGGCCGCTGGCCGACTGGTACCTGACCCCGACCTGGAACCCGGCCACCCAGACCGGCGGGGTGGTCAGCAGCAGGGCCTGGACCTGCTCGAGGACCTCGGTCTGGGCCCGCACCCGCTCGGACCCGGAGATGGCCCTGGCACCGAGGCTGGCGAAGCTCTCGGAGGCCTCCAGCTCCTGGGCCGACAGCTTGGGGTCGCGCTTCCAGGCGAGCACGATGGTCCCGAGCTGCTCGCCGGCCCGGTCGAGCAGCGGCAGCCAGAGCAGGCTGCTGAGGCCGCGGGCGTCCAGCATCGGCGCCTCCGGCTCGGTCGAGGCGCGCACGCTGGCCCGGCGGGTCACGGTCATGAAGGCGGCCGGGAAGCTTGCCCTCGGCAGCCGCAGCGGCATCGCCGGCACCTCGGGGTCGCGGGCCTGGCCGACGGTCACCATCTGGTCGCCCTGGCGGCGGTAGACGGCGGCCACGTCGGCCGCGTACAGCGTCCGGGCCGAGCGGGCGAGCAGGTCGTAGGCCTCCTCCGGCTCCAGCCCGGCGGCCAGCGACCCGGCCATCCGGATGGTGTCGGCGGCCCGCTCAAGGGCCGACTGCTCGCGCTGGGCGGCGCCCCAGTTGACCAGGGCGAACAAGGTGGCCAGGGCGATCAGGAGGAGGCGGATGAACAGCTGGCCGCCGACCAGCTTGCCGGTCCAGATCCCCAGGGCGGCGGCCACGATCAGGGTGACCAGGCCGACGGCGATGACCTGGCTGCGGCGGCCCGACAGCCGGCTGGCCAGCAGCGGGGCCAGGACCAGGAACCCGCCGACGATGATCCCCTGGGCCAGCAGCTCGACCAGGGACACGACGGCGATGACCAGGTACGGGAGCAGCCAGCCGCGGGTCGCCGCGACCATCCGGGTGCCGGCCGTGACCGGCCTGGCCGCCTCCTGCACGTGCGCTCCTCCCGCCTGGCTTGCCCGACGGAGCCTGAACGATCCAACGACCCACGACAAGACGGAGCTTGCTCTAGGATGACCGCTCTGACCGATCCCGAGGAAAGGTGACCTTGGCATGCGAACGCTGGTCACGGGCGGTTCCGGCTTCATCGGCTCGGCGGTGGTCGACCGCCTGGCCGGCCACGGGCACCAGGTGACGGTGGTCGACGACCTGTCGACCGGTCGGCGGGAGAACCTGGCCGACGCGCTGGCCTCCGGGCGGGTCGAGCTGGCCGAGGTCGACCTGGCCGGGCCGGAGCTGGCCGGGGTGGTGGCCGGGGCGCGGCCCGAGGTCGTCTACCACCTGGCCGCACAGATCGACGTCCGCCGCAGCGTCAGCGACCCGCTGCACGACGCCCGGGTCAACGTGCTCGGGACCATCGCGCTGGCCAAGGCCGCCCTTGCCGCCGGCTGCCGGCGGCTGGTCTTCGCCAGCTCGGGGGGGACGGTGTACGGCGAGCCCGACCCGTCGGCCCTGCCGATCGACGAGCGCTACCCGCCGCGGGTCACCAACCCCTACGGGGTGTCGAAGCGGTCGGCCGAGGACTACCTGGCCAGCTTCGCCGAGCTCCACGGGCTGGAGCCGGTCAGCCTGCGCCTCGGCAACGTCTACGGGCCACGCCAGGACCCGCACGGCGAGGCCGGGGTGGTGGCCATCTTCTGCAACCGGCTGCTGGCCGACGAGCCGGTGACAATCTTCGGCGACGGCCGCCAGACCCGCGACTACGTGTTCGTGGAGGACGTGGTCGACGCGTTCATGGCCGGGGGCGAGCACCCGGACGCGCCCGGGGCCCGGGTCAACATCGGCACCGGGGTCGAGACGTCGGTGCTGGAGCTGTACGACGCCCTGCGGGGGGTCGCCGGGTTCGGCGCCGACCCCTCCTTCGCCCCGGCCCGGCCGGGCGAGCTGGCCCGGATCGCACTGGACTGCTCCGAGGCCCGGCGGGTCCTTGGCTGGTCCCCGAAGGCCGACCTGGCCGGCGGGCTGGCCCGCACCTGGGCCTGGGCGTTCCAGGAGGTCAACGCCGGGAGCGTCGGCGGGTGACCCCCCTGGTCCGGGTGGAGGTGGCCGGGCGGGTGGCCACCGTGACCCTGGACCGGCCGGAGGCGCTGAACGCCATCTCGACCGAGCTGGCCGTCGACCTGGCCGAGGCGGTCGAGCCGCTGGCCACCGACCCGGGGGTCCGGGCGGTGGTGCTGACCGGGGCCGGGGAGCGGGCGTTCTGCGTCGGGGCCGACCTCAAGCAGCGGGCCGGGTTCGACGACCACGGCTGGTTCGTGCAGCGGGAGGCGTTCCGGCGCGGCTTCGCGGCCGTGCGGCGCTGCCCCCTGCCGACGGTGGCGGCCGTGTCCGGGTTCGCCCTCGGCGGCGGCACCGAGCTGGCCCTGTCCTGCGACCTGGTGGTGGCGGCCGGCGACGCCAGCTTCGGCCTCCCCGAGGTCCGCCTCGGCCTGGTCCCGGCCGGCGGCGGCACCCAGCTGCTGGTCCGGCGGGTCGGCCGGTCGGTGGCCAGGGACCTGGTGCTGACCGGCCGGCGGGTCGGGGCGGAGGAGGCTCTGCGGCTCGGCCTGGCCGACCGGGTCGTGCCGCGGGGCGAGGCGCTGGCCGCGGCGACCGCCCTGGCGGCCGAGATCGCCGGCAACGCCCCGACCGCCGTCCGCATGGCCAAGTGGGCCCTCGAGGTGGGTGGCGACCTGCCGGTGGAGGCGGCCATGGAGGTCGAGGACCAGGCCTGGCGCCGGGCCGTGCTGTCGGACGACCGCCGTGAGGGCATCGCCGCCTGGCTGGAGAAGCGCGACCCCGACTTCTAGCGGCTGGCGTCGCTGCGGGCCTGCTGGGCGGCCAGGTCGAGCTCGAACCAGACCGTCCGGCCGTCCTGGGTGCCGTCGACCCCCCAGCGGTCCGAAAGGGCGTCGAACAGGTCGAGGCCGCGGCCGGTCATCGACTCCAGGTGGTGGACCCGGCGCCGGGGGCTGGTCGGCCCGCCACCGTCGTGGACCTCGACCCGGAGCAGGTCGTCGGAGATCAGGTACTGGACCGAGAAGGTGCCGCCGTTGCCCGAGGCCGAGTGCAGGACGGCGTTGGTCGCCGCCTCACTGACAAGAAGCCGGCTGACGTCGCGGGCGGAACCGCCGGGCTGGATGGCGGAAACCACAAAGCGACGGGCCGCCGCGACCTGGTCGGCATGCCCGATGAACTCCCGACGTCCCTGCGCCTCCAACATCCCCGCTTCCGACGACCGGATGACAACCTCCTATGGCGCTCCGGCCTTGACCTCGACCACGACCTGACCGGCGGCGACAGGTCCGCCAACGTTGGATCTTACCCCGACCACCGTGCCATGAAACGGCGCCAGCAGCGGGGTCTCCATCTTCATGGCCTCGACCACGGCCAGCGCCTCCCCTTCGGCAACGCGCTGACCTGCGACGACGTGCACCTTGGCCAGGGTCCCGGCCAGCGGTGAGGCCACCATGCCGCCGCCGGTCCCGCCCCGCGAGCTGCCGGGCCGGTGCCGGTAGAGCCGGACCGGCCAGATCCGCCCGCCGGCGGTGACCTGGAAGTCGGCCTCGGCCGCCGGAGCCGCCGCCGGGGCCAGGCCGCCGAGGTCCAGCGTCTCCTCCAGCCAGGTCGTCCAGTGCCGGGCCGCCCGGAAGTCGTCGTGGTCCAGCACCCGGGCCAGGGCCGGGGTGGTGGTGGCGACCCCCTCGACGGCCAGGTCGTCGAGGGCGGCCCGCATCCGGGCGATCGCCCGGTCGCGGTCGGGGGCCCAGGCGACCAGCTTGCCCAGCAGGTCGTCGTAGAACTCGGAGACGGTGTCGCCGGCCTCGTAGCCGGCGTCGACCCGCAGGCCGGGGCCGCCCGGCCAGCGCAGGGCGGTGATCGTGCCCGGGGTGGGCAGGAACCCGCGGGCCGGGTCCTCGGCGTTGACCCGGCACTCGATGGCGTGGCCGCGGACGGCCACGTCCTCCTGGGTCAGGCCGAGGGGCTCGCCTGCCGCCACCCGCAGCTGGGCGGCGACGATGTCGACCCCGGTGACCTCCTCGGTGATGGGATGCTCGACCTGGACGCGGGTGTTCATCTCCAGGAACCAGGCGCCGCCAGAGTCCGGGTCCCAGAGGAACTCGACCGTCCCGGCGCCGACGTAGCCGCAGGCCTTGGCCACGGCCACCGCCCAGGTGCGGAGCTGCTGACCCACGCCGGCCGGCAGCCCGGGCGACGGGGCCTCCTCGACCAGCTTCTGGTGGCGGCGCTGCACCGAGCAGTCCCGCTCCCCCAGCTGCACGATGGCCCCGTGGCCGTCGGCCAGGACCTGGACCTCGACGTGGCGGGGCCGGGGGAAGAACCGCTCCAGGTAGCAGGTGCCGTCGCCGAAGGCGGCGGTGGCCTCGCGGGTCGCCGAGGCCAGGGCGTCGGCGGCCTCGGCCGGCCCGGCGACGACGCGGATGCCGCGCCCGCCCCCGCCGGCGGCCGCCTTGACCGCCACCGGCCAGCCGTGGGCCTCGCCGAAGGCGACCACCTCGGCGGGGTCGGCGACCGGGTCGATGGTGCCGGGCACGGGCTCGACCCCGGCGGCCAGCACGGCCCGCCTTGCGGCCAGCTTGTCGCCCATCTGGGCGATCGCCTCGGGCGGCGGGCCCACCCAGCTCAGCCCGGCCCCGGTCACCGCCCGGGCGAAGCCGGCGTGCTCGCTGAGCAGCCCGTACCCGGGGTGGACGGCCTCGGCGCCGGCCTCGGCGGCCGCGGCCAGCAGCCGGCCCTGGTCCAGGTAGGACTCGGCCACCGCCGACCCGCCGATGGCCACCGCCCGGTCGGCCTCGCGCACGTGCAGGGCCCCCGCGTCCGGGTCGGAGTAGACGGCGATCCCGGTCAGGCCCAGCTCCCGGCAGGCGCGCAGCACCCGAACGGCGATCTCCCCCCGGTTGGCCACCAGCACGGACCGGAACGGCCGGGCGGGCCGTGTGGTCATACCGGCGGGACCCCGTGCCGGCGGCGGGTGAACTCCCGGTCCTTGCCGGCGGCGGCGGCCAGGCGGCGCGACAGCTGGGCGCGGAGGTCGTCGGGGTCGACGACGGCGTCCACGACCAGGTCGGCGGCCAGCCGGACCAGGTCGACGTCCTCGCGGTACTCGCGCTGGAGCCGCTCCACCTCGGCCGGCCGCTCGGCCTCGGGAAGCTCGGCCAGCTTGTTGTAGTAGACGGCGTTGACGGCCGCCTCCGGGCCCATCACCGCGATCGAGGCGGTGGGCAGGGCCAGGGTGGCGTCGGGCTCGAACCCGGGCCCGGCCATGGCGTACAGCCCGGCCCCGTACGCCTTGCGGACGACCACGCAGATCTTGGGCACGGTGGCCTCGCTGACCGCGGTGATCAGCTTGGCCCCGTGGCGGATGATGCCCTGGCGCTCGACCTCGGTCCCGATCATGAACCCGGGCACGTCGGCCAGGAACACCAGCGGCAGGTTGAAGGCGTCGCACAGCCACACGAACCGGGCCACCTTGTCGGCCGAGTCGACGAACAGGACCCCGCCCTTGACCATCGGCTGGTTGGCGACGATGCCGACGGCCCGGCCCTCGATCCGGCCCAGCCCGCAGACGACCTCGGCGGCGAACTCGCGCTTGATCTCGAAGAAGCTCTCGGTGTCGACCACGGCCGCGACCAGCGGGTAGACGTCGAACGGCTGCGACTCGTCGGTGGGGACCAGGGGGGCGACCGGCCCGGGGTAGGCCGGCCCCCGCGGGGCCTCGGCCGGCGGGTCCTCACGCCAGCTCCCCGGGAGGTAGGACAGGTAGCGGCGGGCCGCCACGATGGCCTCGTCCTCGTCGGCGCAGAGCAGGTCGCCGCAGCCCGACACCCGGCAGTGCATCGCCGCCCCGCCCATCTCCTCAAGGGTGGCCCGCTCCCCGATCACCATCTCGGCCATGCGGGGCGACCCCAGGTACATGGAGGCGTTGCCCTCCACCATGAAGACCACGTCGCAGAAGGCCGGGATGTAGGCCCCGCCGGCCGCCGACGGCCCGAACAGGCAGCACACCTGCGGCACCCGGCCCGACAGCCGGACCTGGTTGTAGAAGATCTTCCCGGCCCCGCGGCGGCCAGGGAACATCTCCACCTGGTCGGTGATCCGGGCCCCGGCCGAGTCGACCAGCCACAGCATCGGGACCTCGTGACGCAGCGCGTACTCCTGGACGCGGAGGATCTTCTCGACCGTCCTGGCACCCCACGACCCGGCCTTGACGGTCGAGTCGTTGGCCATCACCGCCACCGTGCGGCCGCCGACGGTGCCGACCCCGGTGACCACCCCGTCGGCCGGCAGGTCCCCGGCCAGCGCGTTGGCCAGCAGCCCGTCCTCGACGAACTCCTCGGCCTCGTCCAGCAGCCGGGCCAGCCGCTCCCGCACGAACAGCTTGCCCTGCTCGCGGGCCTTGGTGTGGTAGCGCTCGGCCCCGCCGGCCCTGGCCTGCTTGGCCAGTGCCCGCAACGCCGGCTCCGGCCGCTCCGCCGCTGGTTCGGTCACGCCCCGATCCTACCGGTCGGCCGGCCTGGCCCGCCGTGCTAGCGCAGGATGTGGTCCACCATGAGCCGCGACGGCTTGGAGCGGTCGACGCAGCGAGGCGCGGTGACCGGGAACGCTGTGCCGGGGCCGGGCGCGCCGATCCAGCGCATCCAGGTCGGGCCCCCGAAGTCGCACCAGTTGAACCACCGCAGCCGGAGCTCCATCCGCCCGGGCTCGGTGGGGGCGGTCATGGCCTCGGGCAGCTCGGCCACCTGGGTCACAGTGCGGCCGTTGCCCTGCACGTCGAGCCGGCGGCCGGACCCGTCCAGCAGCTCGACCCCCAGCGGCCCCCGGACGGTGCAGGGCACCAGGTTGGCCGTGGTCCGCGCCCACCACCAGAAGTGGGCCACCGTGCTCAGCCCGGGGTAGTCCAACATGTCGTCGCTCGCCCGCTTGAGCACCATGCTCCGGCCGTCGGCGCAGTCGGGCCGGGGCGCGTGCGCCTGCCCCTTGGCGGCGTTGGCGATCGGGCGGGCGGTGCGCAGCAGGCGCCCGGCCAGGCCGTCGACCTCGGCGGCGGCGTCGGTGTCGGCGTCGACCTGGTAGACGACCTTGAGGGTGCGCAGGGCGAGCGGGACCGCCGGGCAGGGCACCCCCGGCTCGCAGCGGTACGGCCAGGAGATGTGCCACTGGGTCGTCCGCCAGGGGCCGGCCCGGAGGTCGGTCCGGAACCAGCGGGTGCCCCCCGGGAAGCTGCCGCGCGACTGGTGGCCCTCGGGCCGGCGCGTGAGCGCCCCCGGCAGGACCTCGCGGTCGTCGAGGTCGTCGTAGGTGCCGTCCTTCCCGGCGTTGGGGGCCGGGTTGTAGAACTGCTCGAGGAGGCCCGTGACCAGCTGGACCGGCGCGGCCAGATGGCGGCGGAGGCCCGGGGAGGTCGGCCGCAGCTCGATCCCCTTCCAGGTGGCGCTGGCCTCCCAGCCGGCCGGCACCTTGACCTCGAACCCCTGGAGGGGGGCGACGGCGACCAGCGGGCCGTCCAGCCAGCGCTCGGGCCCGGCCGCCCCGGTGACGACCAGCCGCCGCTGGGCGGTGTCGGCGAGGAGGCGGGGCAGCACCACCGCCGACACCAGCGCCGCCACCAGGACCAGGGCGGTGGCGCCGGCGAGCCTGCGGGACCGGGAGGCGCGGCGGTGGCGCAGGAACCGGTCGAAGCCGCCGGCCTCGTCCGGGCCGCCGCCGGCCACCCGGTCGAGCGTCTCCTTGAGCCGGTCTTCGATCATTCCAGGTTCCCCCTGATCTCCTCCATCGCCGGCGAGCCCAGCTCGGCCCGCAGCCGGGCCAGCCCGCGGTGGGCCAGCGACTTCACCGTGCCAAGGGGCAGGCCGAGCAGCCGGGCGACCTCGGCCTCGGGCAGGTCCTCGTGGTAGCGCAGCACCAGCACGGCCCGCTGGCGGGCCGGCAGCCCCCGGACCGCCGACCACAGCACCAGCCCGTCGGTGCCGAGCTCCGGCTGGACGGCCTCCTCGGCCCGCCGGCCGGCCAGGTGCCTGGCCTCGACCTTGGCCCGGCGCAGCAGCGAGCGGTGCCGGTTCACCAGCACCTTGCGGGCATAGGCGCCGGGACGCTCATGCCCGCGGACCCGCGGCCAGGCCCGGTAGGTCCGGACCAGGGCGTCCTGGGCCAGCTCCTCGGCCTGCCCCCAGTCGCTGGTGAGCAGGTAGCCGAGGCCTCGCAGCCGGCCGTACTCGGCGGCGAAGAACTCGCGGAACTGCAGCTCGGCCCCGGTCACCTCGGCGTCCACCTCCGGGGCCTCAACGCGTCAGGCACGGGAAAGGTTGCGCCCCTGCTGCGGATTTGGCGCGTAGTGCGCCGCCCTTCAGGGCGGTGGTGAACAGCGGATGCCGGTACTTCGTCACCAACACCAAATGGGCGTTCACCAGAAAACACAGTGTCGACAGGTACGCATGTCCCCGTCTTGTCGCAGAGACCAAGTCTACTGGTAGGTATGCGACTCCGGTTCAGGTACCGCCTTGACCCGACACCTGCGCAGCGGCAGGAGTTCGCCCGGGCGTTCGGCTGCGCCAGGGTGGTCTACAACGACGGGTTGAGGCTGCGGGAGGACGCCTACAAGGCCGGCCTGCCGTACGTCCCGGACGGGACGTTGCTCCAGCAGGTCACCACCGCAGCCAAGCTGCGAGAGGACCGGGCGTGGCTTGGTGAGGTGTCGGCCGTGGTGCTGCAACAGTCGGTCGCGGACCTAAACCGCGCGTATCGCCACTACTTCCACGCACTCGCGAAGGTGAGGGCTGCACGGGCTCAGGGCCGCAAGGTGCGGCTGGAGCACCGCAAACCCCGCTTCAAGTCCCGCCGCTCTGGCCAAGCCGTCCGGTTCACCAGCAACAGCCGCTTCCGGCTCCTGCCGGACGGTCGCCTATCGCTGCCCAAGATCGGCGACCTCAAGGTGCGCTGGTCTCGTTCCCTGCCCGCCGAGCCGTCCTCGGTCACCGTCACCCTGGACGGCGCAGGCAGGTACCACGCCTCGTTCGTCGTGGAGGTGCGGGAGACACCGCTCCCCGTCATCAAGACGGCGGTGGGCGTGGACCTTGGCCTATCGACCTTGGTGGCCCTGTCGGACGGGCGGAAGGAGGGCAACCCGCGCTGGCTTAGCCAGCGGCAGAAGGCGTTGCGCCGCTCCCAGCGGAACATGAGCAGAAAGCAGAAGGGGTCCAAGAACCGCGAGAAGGCCCGGCGCAGGGTCGCCGGCCTGCATGTGAAGGCGGCCGATGCCCGGCGGGACTTCCACCACCAACTCTCCACCAGGCTGATCCGTGAGAACCAAACGGTGTGCGTGGAGACCTTAAACGTGGCCGGGCTGGGCAGGTCCAACCTCGCCAAGTCCATCCACGACGCGGGTTGGGGGCAGTTCACGGCGATGCTCGCCTACAAGGCGAACCTGTACGGACGGACCGTCGTAAAGGTGGACCGGTGGTTCCCGTCGTCGCAACTGTGCTCGGCGTGCGGCCACCGCGACGGCCCGAAACCTCTGAAGGTCCGCATTTGGACTTGTCCCGGCTGTGGGGTCACCCACGACCGGGACCTGAACGCAGCACGCAACATCCTGGCGGAGGGACTCTCCGTTGCTGCCTGTGGAGGCGGTGTAAGACCAGGGGAAACCCCGGCGGCCACCGATGAAGCAGGAACCGCCCCAGGAGCCGCAGCGTGAAGGCTCCTAGGAATCTCCTGCCTCCAGGTAGGAGAGGATGTCAAATCCGGTCCAGCAGCTCGCGTTTCATGCGCTGGAACTCCTCCTCGGTGACGGCGCCGCGGTCGCGGAGATCGGCCAGGCGCTCCAGGTCGTCGAGGGGGGTCGGCGGGCGGGTGGGGGTGGCGGGACGGGCCGGCGGAGTCGGGGTGCGGTCGGCGACCGCCGGGTGGGGCTGGGTGGTGGCGTAGCCGGCCCGGCGGCGGTCGTTGGCCTCCATCTGGCGGTAGATCTCCAGCTGGACGGCCTCGGGGTCGCGGATGCTGGAGAAGCGTGACTGGCCGTGCTCCCCCGCGGACTCGAGCAGCAGGTCGCCGGCGCCGATCATCCGCTCGAACAGCGACTGGGAGAAGGTGACGTCGTTGATCCGCTCAAGGGGGATCTCGCGGCCGAACTTGGCCACCACCCCGGAGCGGAAGATCAGCCGCTCGGTGGTGAGCACGAAGTGGGTGGTCGCCCAGCGCAGGACCCGGCCGACCACGGTGGCCAGCAGCACGGCCAGGCCGAGGACGCCGACGGCCAGCCGGGCCGGCTGCTGGAGGTCGCCGGCCGGCATGACCACCCAGGCCGCCCCGACCGCGACCACCACCGCGACGGTCAGCAGCACGGGCACGACCAGGGTCAGCCAGTGCGGCCGCAGGTCGTAGATCAGCTCCTCGTCCTCGGACAGCAGCCGCTCCGGGAACGCCAACCTTCCCTCCTCTGAGGCCGCGCCGTTGTGGATTCGCAATCAGCGTCATGGATGGTAGACGTCGCCGGGCTGCCGTGGCCCGGTTTGGCACGGGGGGCCAGGACGATGCGACGCCTGACGGCGGGTCTGGCTTGTGTTGGGCTGCTCTGGGCCCTGGCCGGGTGCGCCGGCCCGGCCACCGGCGGCCTGGCCGGCGGCCAGGCGGCCGCGACCACCACGACCACGCCGGGAGCCCGCTCCCAGGCGGCCCCGGTCAAGCAGCGCGACAGCCACCTCAGCGGCCGCCACGTCAACCTGGCCGTCTACTACCTGCGCACCTTCGAGGGCCGGCGCTACCTGGCCCCCGAGTGGCACCCGGTCCCCTACACCAGGGCGGTGGCCGTGGCCGCCGTGACCGAGCTGCTCGACGGCGAGCCCTACTGCCCCGGGTCGCGGCCGCCCTTCCCGGCCGGGGCCCGCCTCCACGGCGTGCAGATCGACAAGGGGACGGCCACCGTCGAGCTGTCGGGCACCGGCCTGGCCGCCCTGCCGGGCGCGGCCAGGCGCTGGCCGCTCCAGGCCCTGGTCCACACCCTGACCCAGTTCCCGACGGTGCGGCGGGTGCTGGTCCGGGCCGACGGCCGGCCCGTCGCCAAGCCGCTGGGCCGCGACACCTCCCTGCGGCTGGCCCCGATCGCGCTGGCCGAGCCGGCCCCCGGGGCCCTGGTCAAGGGCGACCAGCTGGTGGTCAAGGGCGAGGCCAGCGTGTACGAGGGCACGGTCAGCCTGCGCCTGCGCGACGACCGCGGCCAGATCATGGCCCAGGGCCACGCCACCGCCGCCGAGGGCGCCCCCGGCCGGGGACCGTTCTCGGGCCTGCTCCGCTTCACCCCGCCGGCCTCCCCCCACTCCTGGACGGTGGAGGCCTTCGAGGTCTCGGCCGAGGACGGCGCGATCGTCTACTCGGTCCAGCTCCCGGTGTGGGTAGGCCGCTAGACGCCCCGGAGGTGGTGGACGTCGCCGGCCAGGACCTCGACCCGGGCGCCTGAGGCGGTCTGGATGACCAGGGCGCCGGCCGTGGTCAGGTCGACGGCGGTGCCCTCCACCGGGGCGGCGCCGATGCGGTCGGCCCGGACCTGGCGGCCGACCGTGACCAGGCGCTCGCGGTAGGCGGCCAGCACCGGGCCGGGACGGCCGGCGCAGAGCTCCGCGTAGCCGTCGAGGAACCGCCTGGCCCAGGCGGCCAGCAGCCGGCCCCGGTCGACCGGGGCGCCGGCGGCCTGGCTGACGCTGGTGGCCCGCCCGGCCACCACGGCCGGGAAGTCCCCGGCCCTCTGGTTGACGTTGACCCCCATGCCGAGCAGGACGGCGGCCAGCCGGTCCCCCTCCAGCTGGGCCTCGGCCAGCAGCCCGGCCGCCTTGGCGCCATGGAGCTCAAGGTCGTTGGGCCACTTGAGCCCGGCCGGGGCCGCCCCGGGGGCGACCTCGTCGACCGCCCCGGCCAGGGCGACCCCGGCCGCGGCCACGGTCAGCCAGACCGCGTCGGTGGCCAGCGGCGGGCGCAGCACCACCGAGACCAGCAGTGAGGTCCCCGGCGGGGCCACCCAGGCCCGGCCGAGACGGCCCCGGCCCTCGGTCTGCTCCTCGGCCACGACCGTGGCCCCCTCGGGCTCGCCGGCGGCGGCCAGGTCGGCCGCCCTCGACATGGTGGTGGGCACGCTGGCCACCACCTCGAGGGGGCTGAAGAACCCGGGCAGGGCCCGCCGGGCCCAGCTGGCGTCGACCGCTTCCATGACCGGCGCAGCCTACCCCCTACAATGCCTGCGACCAGCGCGCGGTGGGGAAGGATGGCCAGGTGGCGCCACAGCAGCCAAAGACGATGAAGGAACGGGTCGAGGAGCTCCGCACCCGCAGGGAGCAGGCGCTGCACGCGGGCTCCAGGCAGGCGGTCGAGGTCCAGCACGACAAGGGCAAGCTGACCGCCCGGGAGCGGATCGACGGCCTGCTCGACCCGGGATCGTTCGTCGAGACCGACATGCTGGCCACCCACCGGGCGACCGCGTTCGGCATGGACAAGCGGCGCATCCCCGGCGACGGGGTGGTGACCGGCTACGGCACCATCGGCGGGCGCCGGGTCTGCCTGTTCTCCCAGGACTTCACCGTGTTCGGCGGGTCCCTTGGTGAGGTCATGGCCGAGAAGATCTGCAAGGTCATGGACCTGTCGCTGAAGATGGGGGTGCCGTGCATCGGCATCAACGACTCCGGCGGGGCCCGCATCCAGGAGGGCGTGGTCGCCCTGTCCGGCTACGCCGAGATCTTCTGGCGCAACGTCCAGGCGTCCGGGGTCGTCCCCCAGCTGTCGCTGATCATGGGCCCCTCGGCCGGCGGCGCGGTCTACTCCCCGGCCATCACCGACTTCGTGCTGATGGTCAAGGAGACCTCCTACATGTTCATCACCGGCCCCGACGTGGTGAAGACGGTCACCGGCGAGGACGTGACCTTCGAGGAGCTCGGCGGGGCCATGACCCATG
>Ga0307416_100001419_pt1 | contig 13012 bp, 10 predicted proteins | sample DK1Cmetagenome_2_FD_203821 | JGI IMG/M metagenome (GOLD analysis project Ga0307416, IMG submission 203821) | Maize rhizosphere microbial communities from greenhouse at UC Davis, California, United States - DK15-C-3 | ecosystem: Host-associated > Plants > Roots > Rhizosphere > Soil | place...
AGCTACCCATATTAAGATGTGTTTCTTTGTTGTTTTAAATCCCTTTACTACTGGAAGCATCGGGATTCCCGCAGCTCTATATTCTTCTACACGCCTCATCGCTAATGCATAAAAATGGGGCGGCTGCCAAATAAACATAATAATGAACAGAGCCCATGCCATCATATCAAGATTTCCATCAACTGCAGCCCAGCCAATTAGTGGTGGTACAGCACCAGAAATACTGCCTATGATTGTATTTGATACTAATTGCCGCTTAGACCATAGTGAGTACAGTACAACATAACTAAAAACCCCAAGCAGTCCAATCACTGTTGCAGTTACGGTAGTAAACAATAGAAAAATTGTTCCTAGAACAATTAAGAAAATACCCAATCCAAGTACCTTCGAAGGAACTATTTTCCCCGTAACCGTAGGTCTTGATTTTGTTCTTTCCATTAAAGGGTCAATGTCACGATCAATGAAATTATTTATGGTACACGAACCCGCAATAATGAGGGAGGAACCAATAACGGTAAATAAAACTATATCTAAGTTACTTAGAAAACTTTGACCACTAAAATGTAGAGCTAGCCATATGCCAGTAAATGTTGTTATAAGATTTGAATTTACAATCCCAATCTTTATAAGTGCCATAAAATCTTTCCACATAGTGGATCTTACCATATGTGAATTAAGACCGGTTGAGCCATTTTCTATCGTCGCTTCACCGTATGCCTTTGAATTTGGCATCTTTCCCCCTCCTAAATATGTTGTAATTATTATTATAATCCCGATAGATAACTTTACCAAATTATAATAGTTATTTAAAAGCTATTATTATTTTATAATATTGTTATTTAAGGAACACTTTCTCTGTATATTAAATCACATTTTGGTGTATTTTTGTGAATTTTTTTTGAATAATTTTTGTCTAAATTGTGTCCGTGAGTATTTTATACCCATTATACTACATATTAGAATCTTTAGATAATAATATACACTCTAATTTAAGCAAAATCTAAACATTTTCTTTGTGTTATAGACAACAAAAGCAAATATTAATGTTGTTATATATAAGATTAATTTAACCTATCTTTATATTTCTAACAGACACTTATCTATTTAGCAATAGTTTTCACTATAATAATAGTGTTAACTTAAAGTTATTTGTAATCTAAATTTTAATAAAGGTTATACAAAAATTTCAGTTTTAATTCTGTTCTTTTTCCTTTGTTTTCGTTATGATAAGGTAGTACTTTTATCGCTTGATATTCCAAATCATTATACTTACAAAATATTGAACGAGATTTATTAGACTTTTATTTAAGAAGGTGATTGTGTTTGCGACGTTCTTTAAAATGGCTAGCTGTGGCAACTACTATTGGGATGATATTAGTTTTACTTGGGGGCGCACTTGTTACAAAAACAGAATCCGGTATGGGGTGCGGAAGATCTTGGCCATTATGTAATGGGGAGTTCGTGCCAACGGAGATAACTGCTGAATTAGTTATCGAACTTGCTCACAGACTAGTATCTGGTGCGGTTGGTTTTATGGTACTCATATTATCCATATGGACTTGGAAAGTAATCGGGCATATTAGGGAAACAAAATTCCTATCTTTTCTTTCTTTTTTCTTTTTACTATTGCAAGGATTAATTGGAGCAGCAGCTGTTAAATGGGAACAGTCTGACTTTATCCTCGCATTGCACTTTGGTATATCACTTATTTCTTTTGCCGCAGTATTATTGCTTACTTTATTAATCTTTGAAATCGATAAAAAGTTTGATGTAGATAAGCTCATTATCGATAGAAGAATGGGTTTTCACATTATCTCTATTTCCATTTATAGCTATTTTGTCATTTATACAGGGGCCCTAGTTCGCCATACCAAATCAAGTTTGGTTTGCCGTGATTGGCCATTATGTATCAATGACAGCCCAGCGCTTCCAACTAACCTATTTGAATGGGTGCAGATGGGACATCGTGCGGCAGCCGGTCTCATTTTTATTTGGATTGGATATGTTACTTATTTAGCAGTAAAAAAGTATCGGCAGCAAAAAGTGATCTATTGGGGTTGGATTAGTGCTTTTACTTTAGTATCCCTTCAGGTATTATCCGGAGCCCTTGTTATTTTTACACAGTTAAATCTTTTCATTGCTTTAATGCACGCTTTATTTATAACCTGTTTATTTGGTGTACTAAGCTATTTTCTCTTTTTACTATCCAGATCACGAAAAAAACAATAAAAAAAGTTGCCAGGTTTTGTACTTGGCAACTTTTTTATGACTATTTATCCATTTCAAGCAGTAAATCTCCAGTTTGAATCGCTTCTTCATTTTTCACATAAATTTCTTTTATTACTCCTGAAAAAGGAGCTTGGACGGTTGTTTCCATCTTCATAGCCTCAGTGATTAGGAGATGGTCTCCTCGTTCCACCCGTTCCCCTTTTTCCACTAAAACTTTGACAACAGTACCAGGCATTGTGGCCGAAATATGTGTCTCATTTTTAGGATCGGCTTTTAATCTTGATATTACTGCAGCTTTGATACTTTCGTCTTTAATATTAACCTCACGCGGCTGACCATTTAGTTCAAAATAAACGACACGTGTACCATCACCCTGAGGCTGACCGATTGAGACAAGTTTAACAATAAGTGTTTTTCCTATTTCAATCTCTACTTCAATTTCTTCCCCAAGCCGAAGTCCATAAAGGAAAGTCGGTGTATCTAGAAACGATATATTCCCATATAGATCAACCGTATTCAAATACTCTTTATAAACTTTTGGATAGAGCGCATAGGAAATTAAATCAATTTCCGAAATGTTACGTCCCAACTCTTTAGCTAACTCTTCCTTTAATTCTGAAAAATTCACATCAGGCAGTAACTCACCAGGACGAACCTCCAATGGTTTTTTCCCTTTTAATATTACGTTCTGCAGTTTTTCTGGGAATCCTTGATGCGGCTGACCGAGATACCCCTGGAACAATTCAACTACAGAATCCGGAAAGTCAATTGAGTCTCCATTATGAATGACATCAGCTTCTGATAAATTATTTTGTACCATAAAGAGTGCCATATCCCCGACAACTTTAGAAGATGGCGTAACTTTTACGATATCCCCAAACATATGATTGACCCTGGTGTACATATGCTTGACTTCATCCCACTGGTCGCCAAGCCCCACACCCTTGCCTTGCTGTTGTAAATTACTGTATTGTCCACCTGGCATCTCATGCTGGTACACCTCTGAATGTGGTGCAACCATTCCACTTTCAAAATCATGATAATATTTCCTTACATCCTCCCAATAATAGGAAAGCTGTTCAAGGGCATTAATATTTACATTAGGTTTCCTATCCTTGCCTTCTAATGCATAATAAAGTGAATTTGCACTTGGCTGTGAAGTAAGCCCCGCCATCGTACTAAGGGCTGTATCTACAATGTCTACTCCACCGTCTATGGCACGAGCATAGGTGAAGATACCATTTCCACTTGTATCATGGGTATGAAGGTGAATCGGAATATCTATTGTTGCTTTTAGTTCAGAAATAAGTCGATAGGCTGCTTCAGGTTTTAGCAAGCCGGCCATATCTTTTATCCCCAAAATATGTGCCCCTTGATTCTCTAGTTCTTTTGCTAGTACTTTATAATAGTTTAGATCATATTTTACTCTTGTTGGATCTAGAATATCACCCGTATAACAAATGGCTGCTTCCGCGATTTTTCCACTGTCCCTGACAGCTTCAATGGCGATTTCCATTCCTGGCACCCAGTTTAAACTATCAAAAACTCTAAATACGTCAATCCCTTCTTCCGCAGACTTTCTTACAAATTCACGGATAAGATTGTCAGGATAATTTTTATATCCCACTGCGTTGGAACCGCGGATTAACATTTGAAACAGTACATTCGGAATTTTTTCACGAAGCAACCGCAATCTTTCCCATGGATCTTCTTTTAAGAAGCGATAGGCAACATCAAAAGTTGCTCCTCCCCACATTTCAAGTGAAAACAGGTCCGGCATTAGCTTTGCTGTCGGCTCAGCTATATGCAAAATATCAGTTGTCCTTACCCTTGTTGCCAATAACGACTGATGTGCATCTCTAAAGGTAGTATCCGTTAATAATACTTTATTTTGATTCTTTATCCATTGAACGAGTCCTTCTGTACCATTTTGGTCCAGAATTTGTTTCGTTCCATCCTGGTAAGGGGTATCATATTTTAATTTCGGCACTCGCGGTTTCGAAAATACGGGTCTTTTCTTTTTTTCTACACCTGGGAAACCATTGACCGTAACGTTTCCAATATACGATAGCATTTTGGTTCCACGGTCCTTACTAGCAGGAAACACGAATAACTCCGGAGTTGAATCGATAAATGAAGTATCATATTCCCCTCTTCTAAAATTCTCATGTCTAACAACATTCTCAAGAAATGGGATATTGGTTTTTATTCCACGAATTCTAAACTCCCTTAGATTCCGAACCATTTTAGATGCTGCTTGCTCGAAGGTTAATGCCCATGTAGAAAGTTTCACAAGCAAAGAATCATAATAGGGTGTGATGACAGCACCTTGATAACCATTTCCTGCATCAAGACGAACTCCAAAGCCCCCTCCTGAACGATATGCCATAATTTTTCCGGTATCAGGCATAAAATTATTAAGCGGGTCTTCTGTTGTAACACGCGACTGGATCGCAAAGCCGTTAATCACAATCTCTTCTTGTGGAGGAATGCCGACTATTGGACTGTGTAACTCCTGACCTTCAGCCACTAAGATTTGCGTATGTACAATATCAATTCCTGTTACCATTTCAGTTACCGTATGTTCAACCTGAATCCTTGGATTTACTTCTATGAAATAAAAGTCCTGACCAGAAACAAGAAATTCAACTGTCCCTGCATTTAGGTAAGCTACATTCTTCATTAACTTAACTGCTGCTGCACAAATTTTCTCACGTAATGAATCGGATATTGATACACTTGGGGCTACTTCCACTACTTTTTGATGGCGGCGTTGTACAGAACAATCCCGGTCATACAAATGGACAATGTTGCCCTTTTTATCCCCAAATATTTGTACCTCAATATGTTTTGGTTTCTCAATTAATTTTTCCAGGTAAACTTCGTCACTTCCAAATGCTGCTTTGGCTTCTGATTTGGCACGATCAAATGCTTCTTGCATTTCCTCTTGGTTCCTAACAATCCGCATTCCACGTCCGCCACCGCCAAGGGCCGCTTTAATAATAATTGGATAACCATGATGGATGGTAAACTCCTGAACTTCTACGATGTTATCGACAGGTCCATCACTGCCTGGAATTACGGGTATCCCAGCAAGTTCAGCTTGTTTCCTAGCTTTGACTTTATCACCAAACATATCAAGATGGCTTGATGTTGGTCCAATAAAAATAATACCTTCTTTCTCACAACGTCTTGCAAAATGAATATTTTCTGATAAAAATCCATATCCTGGATGAATAGCATTTGCTCCACTAGACTTAGCAATTTCAATGATTCCATCAATGTCTAGGTAGGCATCGATAGGTTTCTTTCCTTCACCAACTAAGTAGGCCTCATCTGCTTTATAACGATGATAAGCTCCAGTATCTTCCCTAGAATAAATTGCAACGGTTTTGATATTTAATTCTGTACAAGCCCTAAAAACCCGAATAGCAATTTCTCCTCTGTTCGCAACTAACACTTTATTAATTTGTCCTGTCAATTTTGGCACCCCTTATCTCATTTTGAATAAAAGCGCAGGGAATACTATTATCCCAGCGCTATGTTCTAAATTGATAAACATTTCCATCTTGATGATTACTTTTCTTTTCTTGGTGCTGTTGTTTATATTTATTTTCGAATCTAACAAACATTGAGACATTCACCAGAATACCCGCTGCAATAGCTAGTTGTAAAAGTGAAGATCCCCCATAACTAACAAATGGTAAAGGGACACCGGTTAGCGGCATGACCCCTGAAACACCGGCAAGGTTAATAAAAGACTGTATTCCAATCATACTAGATATCCCGATAGCCAATAAACTGCCAAATGGGTCCTTACAACGAAGACCAAGGTATATGCCCCTTAATACAATATAAGCCAGAGTAATGATTACAAAGCTTACTCCCCATACACCTAACTCTTCTGCAATGACTGCCATAATAAAATCCGTGTGGGATTCAGGGAGATATCCTAGCTTCTGAACACTTTTTCCTAATCCCAAGCCATTTACACCGCCAGAACCAATCGCAATATACGAGTTTGCTAGATGAAACCCAGAATCTAGTTCATCTTTGAAGGGATTATTTAAAACTTCAAATCGTTCCAAACGTTTTTCAGAAAAAATTTCATCCTGCAGTACTAAAATAACAGGTGATAGAAGAATCATTCCTAGCAATACTAATTTGGTAATTGTTTTAACGTTCATTCCTGAAGAGATAATAATTGTTCCCGCAATCAGACCAATAATAAGCGCTGTACCGAAATCTGGCTGGAAGGCAATCAATCCAAGTACGATTACTAAGTAGGCTAATGGCGGAAGTACACCATGATTGAATTTGTTAATGTATGCTTGTTTCTTCGCATAAACGGCTGACAAATAAATAATAAGTGATATTTTTACAAACTCCGCTGGCTGAATACTAATAAAACCAAAATCATACCAACTTTGCGCATTTCCTCTAACTTGTCCAAATACAAAAAGTCCCAGAAGACTTAAGATAGACAATCCAACCATTGGCAGTAAAAATTTTGTACTCTTCATTATTTTATAAGGAAACAGGGCGATGATAATAAAAATAAAACCCGAAGCAAATAAGTAGAGCTTCTGTTTTTGATAAAAATAATCACTTTCAACTCCATATCTTTGGACGCTTGATGCCATACTGGCACTATAAACCATTACTAATCCAAATAAAGATAAAAGGATGATAGCGATAATTAGTGAATAATCATAGGATTTCAATATTTTTTTAAACATGTTATAACTTCCTCGTTTATAAAATTGTCGTTATTGCTATTATAATAGAAAATGGAACGAATTAGTTGAGGAAAAGTTACATTACTCCAATCTTTTGAATAGGAATATTCTGAAAAAAGATAAGGTTAATAAAAAACTCAAACAACACATCATCATTGTTTGAGTTTTTAAGCTATTTTCTAAGGGATGCTTCGTGAAGCGCAGATAATTCTCTTTCTAATTTATCTAAAATCGCTTTGCCATCCTTGACTTCAATTAAGCCTAATCTAACCGCAAATTCTATCTCTCTTGATAACCCAAACATTTGCGTATCCAATACCTCTTCATAAAGAGGGCATTGAGGCATCGTAAGATTTTCCATTTGCACCTTAATAAGCTTTAATATTTTTTCAGCGTCTGCCTGTAACAAGGCATAGGCTTTTTCCTGATGATTCACTATCATTTCAGACGCCAACATTGATCCCCCCATTTCAGAGCGATAACCCAACTTATCTATAAATTTTACCTTTTACCACAGAAAAATGCAAGAACAATAACCTCGAGGGGCATATAGTTCCTTCATAGTACTTATATGACATTCATTCTATTTCACGTTATACTTTAATAGAAATGAACTGGAGGAATGAAAGATGGAAAATATAATCGTACTATCCGGAAAGGTAAAATACTCAATTACTCTCGATCCCACAGTTTGGATATTTGATGACCGAAAGGTAGATTTGACTACATATTTCTCTACATCTTCTGATCACACAAATGAACTTGAGGAGTACACTAAATCGGTATCTAAACATTGGGACCGTGAAATCATGGAGGGTGCTGTCTATCCGCCAACATTAAAGACGGAGAAGAAATATGAGAAAGAAAAGGTATTAACAGGTAGTTTTGGTATACCTATCCTGCCTTTTCTAAAAAATGCAGAACTTGATGAAGATGCTGTAGCTTTAACAATAAAAACTACAGCATCAGAACACGAGATATCACTTGATAAGGCAAAGAATCTACTATTAGGTTTTTCCGATATGGGTAAACCACTTTCAGAAGATGGACCTGTCCATGTTTATTTCGGTGATGGTTCTAACCTATTACACCCGATAAAAAATGTTAGAGAATTTACTATTAAATAATAAACAACGGGTGCCAATTTGGTACCCGTTGTTAGCGATTAAGATCTTCATTTGTCTCATAGACTACAGCAAATCGGCTGCCAGTCTGGCTAATCCTGATCGTTCCCCTTTTAACAGCTTAACATGACCGGAAATAACTTGGTCTTTAAAACGTTCCACGACATAGGTAAGACCATTATTGTAGGCGTCAAGATATGGGTGGTCTATTTGTTCAGGGTCTCCCATTAAAACAATTTTGCTACCCTCACCCACACGTGTAAGGATTGTTTTCACTTCATGCTTTGTTAAATTTTGGGCTTCATCAATAATAATAAATTGCTTCGGCAGGCTTCTTCCCCTAATATAGGTTAAAGCTTCTACCTCTATCGAACCCATTCCTGCAAGGATTGCATCCAATTCCCCTGGCTTTTTAGTGTTAAAAAGGTATTCAAGATTATCAAAAATCGGCTGCATCCATGGTCTTAGTTTTTCTTGTTTTTCTCCAGGTAAATACCCTAAATCCTTACCAACCGGAACAATGGGTCTAGCTACTAAAAGCTTTTTAAATTCTCTAAAGTCCTCAGTCTGCATTAATCCAGATGCTAGAGCAAGTAAGGTTTTACCTGTTCCAGCTTTTCCAATTAGAGTTACTAAAGGTATATCCTTACGAAGTAGTAACTCAATGGCCATCGTTTGCTGCACATTTCTAGGGTGAATTCCCCATACATGTTCTTGATTAATAGCAAGTTTCTTTACCTTTTTTCTTGTTTTATCGACCATCCCTAACGCTGATGCAGAACCTCCAAGTGCGTCTTTCATGATTAAGTATTGATTTGGATAAAATGAATATTTTCCAATTTCCGATAAAAGTAATTCCCCTTTTTCATAAAAGGAACCCAGCAAGTCTACAGATAAAAAAACTTCCAAAAAACCTGTGTAAATATGGTCAATTTCGACCACCCTGTCACTTAAAAAATCTTCTGCAGTTAATCCAATAGCATCTGCCTTTACCCTGACTAATGTATCTTTACTCACAAGGATTACCGGCTTTCCATTTTCCTTTTGCTGCTCTTCTGTTGATAAATTTTTTGCAACAGCTAGAATTCGATTGTCATTTGTTTTTTCTACAAAAATTTCTTGTAATTCATGAAAAGCACGATGATTAAGTTCAATTCGAATTGTTCCACCATTTTCAAGAGGGATTTTTTCATGAAGCTTACCCGCTGCTCGCAATTCATCAATTAATCTTGATACATGACGGGCATTTCTCCCTATTTCATCCATGTATCTTTTCTTTGAGTCCACTTCTTCAAGGACAACTGCAGGAATGACTACTTCATTATCTTCAAATGAGAATATGGAATACGGGTCTTGTAATAAGACATTTGTATCTAACACGTATATTTTACTCAAAGCGACGCCTCCACTTTTTCTAGTTGATTGGTTTGTTTATCCGTTCATTACAAACCTATTGCTAGATAGGACTTTGGTAAAATATATGTTTGTTCGAATAAAGATAGAAGGATTTCCGCACAATAAATGTAAGTTGAGTATAACGAAATTCCAGTGTACACAAGTGAATCGGTTATACAACTCTATTTCGGAGGTGGATTTTATCATGAAGAAGCTTTTCATATTTACCACTTTAGTATTGGTCCTAGCAGCTTGTAACAACACCAGTAACAACGCTCAAAATAATGAAAAGCAATCATTGGTTAACGTCAAGAACAGTTATATAGAAGATGTAGACCGGAAAACTGGCCAGGAAGTCTCCAAACGATTAGTTGAACTTGCCACTAGTATTCCAAATGTCCATGATGCAACCGCAGTTGTCATTGGCAGATATGCCATTGTTGGGATCGATGTAAATTCAAAGATTGAACGGTCTCAAGTGGGCTCAATAAAATATTCAGTAGCGGAAAGCCTGAAGGAAGACCCTTATGGCGCACGCGCAATCGTAGTGGCTGATGCAGATACAAATCAGCGGCTGAAAGAAATTGCCGCAGATATCGAAAAAGGAAGACCCATACAAGGTATAATGGAAGAACTTGCCGACGTGGCAGGCAGACTAATGCCTGAAATCCCTGGGGATATGATCGACCCTAATCCTAAAAATGCTCCAGAGGAACCAAAGAAAAAGCTGCAGGAGAACGAGAAGAAAAGTTTAGAGGATAAACAGCAAGAAGAATCTAAACATCATAAATAAAAATTTAATGAAAAAAGCTTAGTCATCGACTAAGCTTTTTTCATTGCTTCCATTACCTGGGTATCTAACCGGGCAGCTGCATTTTTATCATATGTTTTGTCATACTGTGGCTCTGTAACAATTTTTGAACCATAGAACATGACATCTCTAACCTCGTGAATCCGTATTTCAATCAACGCAAGCTTTAAAGGAACGTCCTGGAGCCTCTCATTTTTCAAGGTTGCTTCACCTTGAATGGAATATGTAGATTCATTAGCAATTAAATTGATAACCACTTTATTATTTTGTTTGATATTTTGAATAATTCTAGATTTATTATCTACAGCAAAATTAATTGTTTCTTCATCTTTTGCTAAAATCCAAGATATCGCGCTAACATTTGGGCCACCTGTTTCATAATCTACACTTGCTAATGTTACAAACCTTTCTTTCTGCAGCTCATCATATAATGGCTTAATGAGTCTTGGTTCTACTTGATTCGGCATACTTACAACCCCTTCATTCAATTCCTTACATCCGTATATCAAAAAGACAGACATTCTCATAGTACTATTATCTGTTTTTTTCAGCAACTTAATCACAATTGATTTACTTGATATCATCTTTGCATGATATACTATAGTATAAGAAAAGCAAGACTAGAAAGGACTCGGGGAGGTGCTTTATGAGAGTAAAATGCGTAATCTGCGACAAAATTGAATCGATTGAAGATGAATCATTTGTAGCTAAACGTCTTCGAAATCGTCCTATCCATACATATATGTGTCAAGACTGTAGTAGTAGAATCTCTGATAAAACAAAAGCAAGAATTGATACAGGTAACTTTAGATTTTATCGAGCACAGTCTGAGAAGGATGATTGGTAAAAAAACATGCCAATTCCGTTGCGGAATTGGCATGTTTTTTTATTCATTTTCAAACGGGAAGTTGCAATATTTATCTGGCTCTTGGTTAATTTGCTTGAGCATTACTTCGATAAGTTCACGAGGAAATCTCGTCTTCTTCGATTCACCCTCATGAATATAAGTGACATAATACATCACATCGTCAGTTGTCACTTCAACGTTTGATAAATGTTGTTCATTCTTAATTATTTCATCAAAAAGGTCTAACGTTTCTCTTGCTGCAGTATCCTCAGGACGGGCGTCGCATACAACCTTTATCGAAAGCCAATTATAGAGTGCATCCTGTACCGATCTCATGTATAATCCCCCATACTTTGCCTCAGGCGTGCTGTTTTTTCGACTGATGTAAGCGAATTTTGTAAATGATTAAAATTAAAGCTGCTACAACAAGCCCCTCTGTTATTGGTAAAAAGATTCCGAGTGCAGTAAGAATCGTACACCCTGCAGCTAAAAAGATATAAATCAATATTGATTTTACTAACGGCAGCTTCTGCTTCTGTGCAAAGCCAAGTTTATAAACCAGGATGGAGAGTGCGACAATGGTAATATAAAGCAGCCACATTCCCACTTTTGGATGTTCAGTTACATTATAGAGGGCTGGAAAAAAAGAAAGCCGGTCCGCTACATTCACTCACATTACCTCCCCCGAAGAGATATTAGCTTAATTCTGCAACTTTTTTCTTTTTGGCCATTCTTTCACGTTCATTTTTATCTAGAATCTTTTTACGTAAACGGATGGATTCTGGTGTAACTTCACAGTATTCATCATCGTTTAGGTATTCCAATGACTCTTCAAGTGTCATGATTCTTGGTTTCTTAATAACCGATGTTTGATCCTTATTCGCAGAACGAACGTTTGTTGCCTGTTTCACTTTTGTGATGTTGACCGTAATATCATTTTCACGCGTGTGTTCTCCAACAATCATACCTTCGTAAATTTCAGTTCCTGGTTCAACGAAGATTGTACCACGGTCTTCAATTCCCATAATACCATATGTCGAAGCTTTTCCAGACTCCATGGATACTAGTACACCTTGACGTCTTCCACCAACTTGACCTTGAACCATCGGCTGGTAGCTGTCAAATGTGTGATTAATAATTCCATACCCGCGTGTCATCGTTAAGAACTCTGTAGTATAACCAATTAATCCGCGTGCTGGAACATTAAAGATTAAACGTACTTGACCTGATCCATTATTAATCATATCAATCATTTCGCCTTTACGGGCACCAATGGACTCCATTACGGAACCTGTATGCTCTTCAGGTACATCAATTTGTACTCTTTCAATCGGCTCACTATGAACACCATCAATTACTTTTACAATAACTTCAGGCTTAGAAACTTGTAGCTCATACCCTTCACGGCGCATGTTTTCGATTAAAATAGATAAATGAAGCTCACCACGACCTGATACAATCCATGCATCTGGTGAATCCGTATTTTCAACACGTAAGCTTACATCTGTTTGCAGCTGAGCGAGTAGTCTTTCTTCGATCTTTCTAGAAGTTAGGTACTTACCTTCTCTACCGGCAAATGGACTGTTATTCACGACAAAAGTCATTTGTAATGTTGGCTCATCAATTCTTAGAATTGGCAATGCCTCTTGGTGTTCAACTGGACAAACCGTTTCACCAACATTAATATCTTCCATACCAGAAACAGCAATTAAGTCGCCCGCAACTGCTTCTTGAATTTCCTGACGTTTTAGACCAAAGAAACCAAAGATTTTCGTTACACGGAATTGTTTAACGGTACCGTCTATTTTCATTAATGAAACCTGTTGGCCAACATGCATTGTACCGCGGAAAACTCGCCCAATTCCAA
>Ga0307416_100001420_pt1 | contig 13011 bp, 12 predicted proteins | sample DK1Cmetagenome_2_FD_203821 | JGI IMG/M metagenome (GOLD analysis project Ga0307416, IMG submission 203821) | Maize rhizosphere microbial communities from greenhouse at UC Davis, California, United States - DK15-C-3 | ecosystem: Host-associated > Plants > Roots > Rhizosphere > Soil | place...
CCGAGCCGAGAAATCGAGCCGGACGCGGTGCTCGAACTAATCGACTATTTCGAAACGCTCGACCTGGATTCTATTTGGGTGAGCGATCGGCTGGTGTCATCCGGTTTAACGCTCGAACCGATGATATTTCTTTCCTACATCGCCGGGCGGTTGCGCAGGATGAAGTTCGGCACCAGCACGCTGGTGCTACCGACGCGCAATCCGGTCGTGCTCGCTAAAGAGCTTGCCACCCTCGATTTCTTGTCACAGGGCCGATTGTTTCCTGGCATCGGTTTGGGCGGTGAAGGTTCCGTGGACCTGCAAGCTGTCGGCGTCGATCACAGGACGCGCGCCGGTCGTACCGATGAAATGATTGTGCTTATGCGGCGGCTGTGGCGCGAAGAGAATGTCACTTTTAGCGGCAAATATTTTTCACTCGAAGGTGTCACCGTGATGCCACGGCCCTGGCAGAAAAAAGGGCCGCCGATATGGATCGGCGGACGCAGCGAAGCTGCTCTCAGAAGAACCGGCCGGCTGGGTGACGGCTGGCTAGTTTCTTCGGTGTCGCCGAGCGAAGTGGCGCAGGGAATCAGATCGATTCGCGGCTATGCCAACGAGGCGCGCAGGCAAGTCCCCGAGGATCATTACGGCGTGCTGATTCCGTTTTACTTTTCTGACCACTCTCAGCGCGACGGCGAGATTGCCGGCCGCACGATTCGGCGGCGCGCTGATCTGCCGATACACGAATTCACCGCCTTCGGCACTCCCGATCACGTGCGCGAAAAAGTCCGCGCCTACATAGCGGCCGGCGCGACCAAGTTCATCATGCGTCCCTGCGGCCCGTTCGACGGTTGGCGCGGGCAGGTGGGCGTACTAGCGCGCGAAGTGATTCAGCCGTTACAGACGTCCGACTAAATCAATTCGCTTCTGTACCAGCGCTAGCCGTCGTTAAAACGGCGGCGCCATTCAGTTTTCCGCTGCGTAGCTGATGCAGCGCCTCATTGGCATCTTCCAATCGAAAGCGATTGACTTCGGTCCGCACCGGCACCTCTGCTGCAAGAGTCATAAACTCTGCGCCGTCGCGGCGGGTCAGGTTGGCGACCGAGGTAATCGTTCGTTCTTCCCATAAAAGTGAATACGCGAACGACGGGATGTCGCTCATGTGGATGCCGCCGCAGACGACGGTGCCGCCCTTGGCGACAGCGCGCAAAGCTTGTGGAACCAATTCTCCGGCCGGTGCGAAGATAATCGCGGCGCCGAGTGTTTGCGGCGGCAACTCGCTGGAGCTGCCCACCCAAGTGGCGCCGAGACGCAAGGCGAATCGTTGGGCGGCGTCATCGCCCGGGCGGCTAAAGGCGTAAACTTCTCGCTGCTGGTATTTTGCCACCTGGGTTATGATGTGCGCGGCGGCGCCGAAACCGTAGACCCCCAGACGTTTAGCGTTACCGGCTTTGATCAAACTGCGATAGCCGATAAGCCCGGCGCAGAGCAGCGGTGCCGCTTCGACGTCGCTGTAAAAATCGGGAATGGCAAAACAGAAACGCTCGTCGGTAATCATGTACTCGGCGTAACCGCCATCGAGGGTAAAGCCGGTAAACTTTGCATCGTCGCAGAGATTTTCTTGGCCGCTGTGGCAGTAGGAACAAATTCCGCAAGTCCAACCCAGCCAGGGAATGCCGACACGATCGCCGATTTTACGCCGGCTGACGCCGTCACCGAGTTCGACCACAGTGCCTACCGCTTCGTGCCCCGGTATCAGCGGCAGCTTGGGCGGCGGCAACTCGCCGTCGAGTATGTGCAAGTCGGTGCGGCAGACGGCGCAAGCATGCACGCGGATTAGAAGTTGACCGGCACACGGACGCGGCCTGGGAATCTCAGCCCGCCGCAGCGGTTTACCGGAAGCATCGACAATCATCGCCAGCATGATTGCTGTTTATCTAACGCCGCGAGAAAAACCAATCTGGTAGTCGAGAGATTACGCCGCGTCCCTTGAGACATGTTATACTGCGTGGGATTTGAACTTTTATAGTAGAAGAATCGGCCGGGTCGCGCTGGCGGGTGCGCTTTCGACATCCAGCGCGAGTGACGGCTTTGCCGCGCAAGCGGTGTCGCTAACGGCCCTCGACCCTTCCCGCGATTTCGGATTGTTTGCGGCCGACTCCCAGGGCAGTTTTTGTCTGTCGATAAAGCATGGCGAACTCAAGCCAGGCCGGGAGATCGTTCTCATCTGGGTTCCCGTGGAAGGCGAGCGGCATAAGCCGGAAATACGCCGCGGCAAAATTATCGCGAAGCTGCCGGGGCCTTGTGACCCCGCTAACGCGCAGTCTGACGACTCGTCCTATCGGCTCGAAGCGAGTCGGATCGCTAGCGAGAGAATCTATATCGCCGTGGCGGCGCAGCCGAGCAATGTGCGTATCGTTAGCGGCGAAGTTAGCGCGCGCATGGGCAACCAGCAACTGACTTTCCGGTCATGTACCAGTACGGAAGGGCTACACTTCAGCGCCTGGTCGATGACGCGGCCCAACAAGCTGCCAGTTTGGCGGCGTTATTTTTATCTTGGCTATGATGTCGAACCGACCTGCGTCGAACGAGACTTTGAGGAGGGAAACCCTTGATTCATTCATTTAATTTGCAATTGCGTCGTGCTTTTTTCGTCGTCCAGACGGTATTGTGTTGTCTGGTCCTTGCCGGCTGCGAACACCTGCCGCAACTGCATTTGCCGCAGTCCCAGGCGCAGATCGTTTTCGATACCGCGCCCATTGCCGACCCGGTGCTGTCGGCGCCGGTGCGCGTAAGCCGTAGTCCTGAGGAAAACGAAGACCCGAGCATTCTCCTGGCGCGCGATGGCCGATTCTACGTTGTCTGGTCTTCCAAGCAGCGCGGCCGTGTCGACTTGTTTATCAGTAGTTCGGCAGATGGCCGAACCTGGTCGGAGGAGCGGCGCATTCACGACGTTCCCGCCGAGGATTATTACCCGGCGCTCATGCAATCACGCGATGGCAGATTTCACCTGGTCTGGTGTCAGTTGCAAAGAAAAGAAGGCCGCACCGATGTTTGGTACACCGCATCAAAGGATGGACGGGTGTGGGACAAGCCGCGGTCGCTTACCAACCGTGGTATCGATTGGGCGCCGACGATTTATGAAGACAATAAGGGCGTCTTGCGCGTGCTCTGGTCGTCGCGCCGCTCGGGCAGTCGTGATATCTGGATGACCCGCTCCGTTGACGGTGGCAAGACCTGGCTATCGCCGGATCAAGTGACGCGCAGCTCCGAGGAAGACGATTTCCCCCACGCGCTGCAAGTGCCGAATGGCGAGCATTACCTGGTCTGGACCCGCTATCGGCGCGGTTCGGCGATGCTCGAGCTAGACAAAGATAAAAGCTCCGATGTGGTTCTCTCTACCTCGCGCGACGCCGTGGTCTGGTCGGCACCGGTGGTGTCGTCTTTCGGCGATCCCGACAACAAGTTCGTGGATATCTTGCCGGCGCTTTTTCGTGATCCCGAGAACGGGCAAGTGTTTGTTAGTTGGACTTCGGGACGCACCGGAGTGCGCCGCGGCATCTTAGCCCGCAGCATCACCTCGCCATCCTCGCATGTGTTCCAATTGACGACGCCCGAGAACAGCGATTATTGGGCAAGAATTGTCCCGACGAAGCAGCCCGGTGAATACCTGATGGTGTGGGTATCGACCCGTGAAGGCAAACCCGATATCTTCGCGCGCCGTCTCAAGCTCTAGCGCGGATGCCTTGCCTGCCGTCTTTGGTCAGCAGTTGGCGCGTCAGTTATATGTTGGAATTGAGCCTGCGGGTCACTAGCCAAGCTCGCGCAATCAAGTGCCACGCGTGTCAACGCGGATTTGCGCGATCGAACGACAAAGCTTGAAGGTTAATCGAGATCGATATCTTTCAGTGGTTTGGTGATTGGCTCGTCTTTGGCTTTTTTGAACAGTTCTTGAAATTTTGCCTCCAAGACTTTCGATTTGTTTTTCTCCGCCTCGGCCAACTGTTTGAATTTCTCATCGCGCCGACCGGCCTCCTCCCTGACCATGCGGGCGGCGTCCTTCAGTTCCACATTCATCTGCGCGCGAACCGGCACCTTATGGTCGAGCACTGCGGCGAGCACTGGGTCAATGGTGAGCTTCGCATCACAGCAAGGGCAGGTGACTTGGATGGTGGTGTTTTCGTTGGACATGATTAACTCCTAGGTGATAGGCATAGCCGAGAGGCGGTAGTTCAAGAGATAGGAAGTTTGATTTTCCCAACTGCTGCCTTTTTCACCCTCTTAACTCGATCTGTTCTCCGTCCGGACCGGCGAAGACGACGCGGCGCCAGCCTTTTTCACGCGGTTCCCGCGCGGCGGTGTCGTGCGGTGCGCGCAACAGTTTTACGCCGTCACGCTGCAACTGCTCGACCGTCTCGTCAAAATGATCAGTCTCGAGGCAGAAGTGGAAACCGGCCATCGCGCCATCGCTATGGTGCGTCAGTTCGAGCACGGTATCGCCTAATTTCAAGTAGCCGATCTGCAGGCCGGCGTTGCCGGTCTGACGAAAATAATGCTTGAAGCCAAAATGTTTTTCGTAAAAGGCCACCGAGCGGTCGAGATCGGCGACATGAATGGCGACATGGTCGATGCGCTTGAACATGGTTTGCCCTCGGTCAAAGCATAGGCTTTTCACTGTGTTTAAAGCAAGCGCACGTGTCGACGTGAAAAATTCTTCGCTTGGCGCTACAATGTCACTGGTTTGGAGTCGTGCTCATGCCGATATTTCGTCTTGTCGAGGACCTTGTCTTTCCACCACCCAATTATGCCGATGCCAGCGGTCTGCTGGCGGTAGGCGGCGATCTGTCCAGCGATCGACTTCTGGCCGCTTACCGGCTCGGCATATTCCCGTGGTACTCCGAAGACCAGCCGATCCTTTGGTGGTCGCCGGATCCGCGACTGACGCTGGACTTGAACGATTTCAAGCTATCGCGCAGCTTGGCCAAGACGATACGCAAAGGTGCGTTCAAAGTAACTTTCGATCGGGTCTTCGAGGACGTGATCGCAGCCTGTGCCGCGGTGCCGCGGGATGGCCAAAAAGGCACATGGATTACACCGGAAATGCAAGCGGCATATATCGAACTGCATGGGCTGGGTTACGCACATTCGGTGGAAACCTGGTGCGATAATCAGCTGGTCGGCGGTCTTTACGGCGTATCGTTGGGCAAGGCGTTTTTTGGCGAGTCGATGTTTCATCATAAAACCGACGCTTCTAAAGTCGCTCTAGCGACTCTGGTTGATAAACTCAAACTCTGGGGGTTTCGCTTTATTGATTCGCAGATGACCACGGAACATATGCTCAGCCTGGGCGCAAAAGAGCTTTCGCGGCGAATTTTCCTGAAGCAATTGCAAGGCGCACTACGTTTTTCCACCAAGCGCGGCAAATGGCGCATCGACGAATGATCTTGGCTCAATCCCGAGACTTTTCCGCGCTGTCGATCAAAGACTCGAGGGATTTTTGTCGCGGGAATTCGACCGCGAGTAAGAGCAAACTCAGCAGCGACAAGGCGATCTGGTCGGCGACGAAGCGGCCGAGAAACGCTAAAACGAAACCATAAACTCCAATGGCTTCGATGATCGCGAAGATCACCACTTTGCGGGTCACGTAGGTCGACACGAAGTACGCGGCGTTTTGTTCGTCGACGCCGTTGAACTCCTCCAACGCGCGAAACAGTTTGCTCTGGCGGGCGTCGCGCCGAATTCCCTCGGGCGTCAAATTCTTGCGGCGCCAGTAGACGTAATATCCCAAGTCAACCAGCGTCAGAATCCAGAAAACCAACCGCGATGGTTCGGCGATGGCTGGATTGGTGCCGAGTTTAGGGTTGCCGAGGAGTTGACGGGCAATGACCAGATAAATCGGAATCGAAATTGTGAAGAAGCTCCAGAGTATAATCGCCGCGCCGCGCTGATCAAGTAAAGTGTTTTTGAATTCCGGACGAATCATCGATCCTCCTGCGAAGTTTCTCTTAACACACGGGAGCAGGGTATGTCTCGAAATGTCAACGCCGATCGGCGGAATCGTCTTGTTGTGATTGCCGCGCAGTGATATACGGCGCCGATGAGCTTATTAAGGAGATCTTATGGCTGCATTCGATATCGTAATCCATGGCGGCAGAATCATTGACGGCACGGGCAATCCGTGGTTTTACGGCGATGTTGCGATCAAAGGTGGCAAGATCGCCAGCATCGGCAAGATAAGCCCAGAGGCCGGTGCACGGGCGATCTCGGCAAAAGACCTGGTCGTCTCACCGGGTTACATCGACATGCATACTCACAGCGATCAGCCGCTGGTCGCCGACGGCAACGCCGAGAGCAAAGTGCGCCAAGGCGTCACGTTGGACATCATCGGTGAAAGCCAAACGGTCGCGCCTTTGGAAGGCGCGATCCTCGAGGAGTATCGCGCCGAGCATCGCAAACGCCATCATATCGAGATCGACTGGAAAACCTTTACCGGGTATTTTGCCAAAGTACTGAACGGCGGTATCTCGATCAACGTCGCCTCCGGCGTGTCACCGCAACAGGTAAAACGTGTGGTCTGCGGATTCGAGGAGCGGCCGGCGACTGCGGCTGAACAGGAAAAAATGGATCGCCTAGTCGCTCAAGCGATGGAAGAAGGCGCCTTGGGGCTCACTGCCGCGTGGCATGCCAAAGGCCCGGAGAATACCGAAGAGGTGGTCGAGATGGCCAAAGTGGCCAAGCACTACGGCGGCTACTACGGCGTCCATGTCGGCAGCGAAGGTTACGACATGATGGAAGAGCTGGCAAAAATGCTGCGAGTGGCGCGCGGTTCGCAGATACCCGTTCACGTCTATCATTTGAAAATGCGCGCCAAGGCGAACTGGGGCAGGATTCGGCAAGTGATCGCCCAGTTGGAAGAAGCGCGACGCGAGGGTTTAGAAATCACCGCCAACCAGTATCCCTACACCGCCATGCAACATCCGTGGCGCCGGCTGTTTCCCCGTTGGGTCCAGGACGGCCCGGTGGGCGAAACGATTTCGCAATTCAAAAGCCCGGGGTTTCGAGAGCGCGTCATTAACGATCCAGAGTTCAAGCAGTATGTCGACGAGCATGGCGGTTGGGAGGGAATCGTTGCGGCGCGTCTGGACAGTGAGCCTTTAAAAAAATTCGAAGGCATGACCATCGCGGAGATCGCCAAGATCCGCGAACAAGACCCGACCAGCGCATGCTTCGATTTGATTTTCGAAGAGGGCGTGTTTATTCACGGCGTGCATCACACAATGAACGAAGACGATGTCAAAGCGGTGATGCGCGTGCCCTGGGTGTCCATCGGTTCGGACGGCAGCGCGCTCAATTTGAAATTTCCTGGCAAGCCGCACCCGCGCAGCTTCGGCACCAATCCACGCGTGTTGGGAAAGTACAGCCGAGATGAAAACGTGCTGACGCTGGAAGATGCCGTGCGCAAAATGACCTCCTTGCCGGCGCAGGTATTGGGCCTGAAAGACCGCGGTCTTCTCCGCGAAGGCTTCTGGGGCGACGTCGTGCTGTTCGACGCCGACACAGTCAGCGACATGGCGACTTATGACAATCCCAAGCAGTATCCCAAGGGCATTCCCTACGTGCTAGTAAACGGCCAAGTGGTTATAGACAATGGTCATCATACTGGCGCACGGCCCGGGCGGGTGGCCTATGGTCCGGGAAAGAAAATTGATAATTGAGAATGGAGAATTGACAATTTAAAAGGCTCGCCAATGAAAGCTGGAAGGACTCAAGCATGGACTATGATTTACTGATAAAAAACGGCCGTGTGGTGGATGGATCGGGGCTGCCGTCTTTTATCGCCGATGTTGGCATCAAGAATGGCAAGATCGCCGAGATCGGCAAGCTGCATGGCACGGCGACTCGCATCATCGACGCCGACGGCTTTGTCGTATCGCCCGGCTTCATCGATCATCACACCCATATGGACGGGCAGATTCTTTGGGACCCGTTCGGCACCTGCGAACCGCAGCACGGTGTGACCTCGATTATCATGGGCAACTGCGGTCTGGCATTGGCGCCGGTGAAAAACGGCGACGAAGATGCCCTCGTCAAGAGCTTCGTGAGAGTCGAAGCGATCCCGCGCATCGCGCTGGAAAAGGGCGTCCCTTGGGGCTGGAAGTCCTACGGCGATTATTTAAACAAGCTCGAAGGCAACCTCGGCATCAACGTCGGTGGCATCGTCGGTCATATCGCGGTGCGTCAATTCGTCATGGGCGAAGAGTCGACCGAACGCAAAGCGACCTCGGCGGAGGTCGACAAGATGCGCCAGGCGGTGGCGGAAGCAATGGGCGCCGGCGCGTTCGGTCTTTCGACTAACCGCAATGAGCGCCATATGCGTGAAGACGGCCTGCCGGTACCGAGCCGCTTGGCCGACGACGACGAGTTGTTCGCCCTGTGCGAAGTCGTCAGCGCGTCCAACAGCGGTGTGATCCAAATGAACATGGGGCGGCACTGCGTCGAGCAGATTCCGCAGTACGACGAGCTCGCGCGGCGCGTCGGCCGGCCCATCGTGTGGCAGAGCGTGCAGTATAAAGAAAGCGAACCCGAGCTGTGGCACAACATGCTCACCGGCATTGCCAAAACCTTTGCCGACGGCTACCAGGCCTATGGGTTGACCCATACCGTGCCGCTGATGCGTCACTTCACCATGAAAGACGCGCAGATTTTCGATGAATTTCCGGTTTGGAAAAACTTGATGTTCTTGCCGGAAACGGCGCGCAAGCAGGCTTTCGCCGATTCGGTGACGCGGCAAAAGATGCGCGATGACATGGCCCAACCGCGGCCGGTATCATTTCATAAAAACTGGGCTCGCGTGTTTGTCGAGAAAACGGTCAAAGCGGAAAATCACGGGCTTGCGGGGAAAAGTGTTGCTGAAGTGGCTGCACTGCGAAAACAGGACGCGCTCGAGGCCTTCCTCGACTTAGCGCTCGAAGAGGACTTAGAAACCACTTTTGAGACTACTAACCGAGGCTTCAACCCGGAAGCGATGAGCACGATCATGAAGAGTCCCTATGTGGTCATCGGCACCTCTGATGCCGGCGCCCATGTCCAGTTTGGCGCGGACTTCGGATACTGCACGACGCTCCTGGGTATGTGGGTGCGCGATCGGCAGATGATTGGACTCGAACACGCGATTCACAAGTTGACGTTTCATGTCGCGTCGATTTGGGGCATCGAAGGCCGCGGACTATTGCGCCCGGGCTTTGCCGCCGACGTAACCGTTTTTGATCCCAAGACGATCAAGGCCTGTGAACCCGAGTGGGCCGAAGATTATCCCGCAGCGACCAAGCGCTTGATCCAGCGCTCCGAAGGCGTGCATTACACTATCGTCAACGGCAAGGTGATTTTTGACCAAGGCCGGTTGAGCGGCGAGATGGTCGGGACGGTATTGCGGAGCGCGGCGTACGACGGGCAGTGAACGCGAGGAAAGGCCGCATAGAACGCAAAAGCGCAAAATTGAATTAGTGAGATTAGGGCGGGTTCGAAACCCGCCCTCTTTTTATCTGCACGATAATCAGCAAAGGATTTAATCGTGGCCGGAAGTAGTTTATTCGCCCTGCTTGACGATATTGCGTCGATTCTTGACGACGTTGCCGTAATGAGCAAAGTCGCCGCGAAGAAAACCGCCGGGGTATTGGGCGACGATCTGGCGCTCAATGCCCATCAGATTGCCGGCGTGCACACCGACCGCGAATTACCGGTGGTTTTGGCCGTGGCCAAAGGCTCGCTCAAGAACAAAGCGATCTTGGTGCCTGCGGCGTTGGCGATTAGCGCATTAATTCCGTGGGCGATTACACCGCTGTTAATGATCGGCGGGGCGTATCTGTGTTACGAGGGCTGCGAAAAGATCGCTCATAAGTTTCTCGCTGACTCGTCGGACGAGGCGCATCACAAGGACCATCTGCAGGCACTGGTTAACCCAGCCGTCGATCTGGTCGCGCTGGAGAAAGACAAAATCCAGGGCGCCATACGCACGGATTTCATTTTGTCAGCCGAAATCGTTGTGATCGCATTAGGGACCGTTGCTAACGCCGCTTTCGGCAAACAGGTTGCGGTGCTCTGTGCCATAGCCATTCTCATGACCGTCGGGGTTTACGGATTCGTTGCCGGCATCGTTAAACTCGACGACGCCGGCCTACACTTGAGCCAGAAAAACGGCAACAATATTGTGCGCAAAATTCAACGCGGTTCCGGTGCATTTCTCCTGCGTCTGGCGCCTTATCTGATGAAAAGTCTATCGATCGTCGGGACCATTGCCATGTTCATGGTCGGCGGCGGCATTCTCGCCCACGGAATTCCCGGCGCGCATCAGTGGGTCGAACATGTCGCCCACGGTGCCGGTGGGATTTCTGGGATGGGACGAATACTCGAAACAGTTTTGCCGCTCCTGCTCGATATTACGATCGGGATGCTTGCCGGTATGGTAGTTTTGGCTGGGGTGATGGGCGCGGAGAAAATTTTTCGCAGGTTCAAACGGGCGCGCTGAACTTGCAGATGTTCGGTCCAATCGTTACCGGCCGAGAAAAATCTGGCTGAACTCTTTGCCGGCCTGATCCATAATCGGTCCGATGAAATCGACATCGACGAGAAACGATTCTTTTCCCACCAACTCGGGAAATCTTTGCTTGACCCCTTTGCGCGCGATCACCCGGCCAAAGCTGGTGATGATCGATTGACCTTCTTCCGACAGCGACCAATCATAAAAAAGCGCGGCCGCGTGAGGGTGGGGCGCATGGCGCGCCAGCATGAGCTTATTCGCCTGGGCGAAGTAAGGGTCGAGGATTACTTGATCAATCGGCGCGCCGCGCGCCTTCATGTCGAGGACGGTATGTCCTGACAGCACGATGGCAATGGACCGCTCGCCCGCGGCCAGGAGCTGACTCTGGGCGGTGCGCCCGCGCATGAGTCTTAAATCCTGCTTGGCTAGCGCGCGCATATACTGCAGCGCTTTGTCCCGCCCCATATGTTTTTGCAGCACAGCGGACCACTCGTATGCCTCGTCATCGAGAAACATGTTGCCTTTCCATTTGGGCTGGAGCAGGTCTTCGTAGCTCTTGGGTGCGTCCTGGCGCTTGACCATGTTGGTGTTGTATCCGAGCACGATGGGGATGACGTAGAGCGAAGTGAAGTAACCGTCTTTGTCGCGATTCGGTGGATTGTAATATTCGCGCTGCGGCGAGAAATACGGATCGATGGCGCCGATCTTCTTAATCGCCGAGGCCTGTTCGGCAGATCCGTTGGTGACATCGAAGAGATGATTGCCGCCGTTTAACTCGGTCTGGATCTTGATCACCTGGCGGTTGCCGGAGACACGGTAGGGATTTACTTTGATGAAGGGATAGCGCTTTTGAAACACCCGGGTGAAGGGTTCGATCTGTTGCGCCTGAAGCGAGCTATAGAAGGCGACTTCGCCTTCGGTCTTGGCCTTGTCGACAAGCTGCTTGTGTCGCTGTTCCGCCGGCAACTTGTTTAATCGCGCGAGGATTTGACCGGCTGTTTCCGGCGCCGCAGCGGAATAAACCGATGGTGCTGCGCTGCTCAAGACGGCGATGGCGAGGAAAATTGCAAATTGACTTTTCATGGCCGACCTTCCTTTGATTTTGCATTCATGCCAATTGGCCTCAGCGCCATTCTTATCCCAGCGCGCTGTGGCACTGTCAAGTAAAGGTTATTGTTGCGCTTTCAATCCTGGACTCAGGTTGACTCTAAATTACCGATTCGATAGCGTCAGCGCGCTAGCTGACGGTAAGTTGGAGATCAGATGGAGCAATTGAAACCACGCAAAAGTGGCAAGGTCAAAGTTGACGACGTCAATCTTTACTATGAGATTTACGGTCAAGGCGATCCATTGGTGTTTGTCGCCGGCACTGGGATCAGTTGCGCACCTTGGCGGGTGTCGCAGGTGCCGGAGTTCGCTAAATACTACCAAGTCGTAATTTACGATCATCGCGGCCTGGGGCGCAGCGACAAGCCAGACATACCCTATTCCACAGAACTATTTGCTAAGGATTGCGCCGGTTTGATGGATGCCCTGGGAATCAACCGGGCGCATATGCTGGGCCATTCCATGGGCGCGCGAGTATTGCAGTGGTTTGCGCTTAACTATCCGGAAAAAGTGCGCAGCTTGGTGCTCTCCGGCCCGGGCTCGGGAAAATACGACGACTCTCTCGACTATCCGCGCGGCGTGCCGCTCGACGCGGCGCTGGAGATGATCGAAAAGGGTTATGAAAAATATCAGAGCGACCACTGGGGGCCGGGTTTTATGTTCAGCGAACAGTTCATGAAAGAGCACCCCGATGTGGTTAAGCAGTATCAGGAGCTGATCGTCGACGAAGTGCCGCCTTTAAAATGCTATCTGCGCCATGTGGTGGCGCGCCAATGCCATGAGACGACTCACCTGATTCACAACATCAAGGCGCCGACTTTGGTGATCGTCGGCAGCAAAGACACTCACGAAGGCGGCACCGGCGATCATGTCGCCTCGGCGCGAGTGCTGGCGACGAAGATTCCCGGCGCCGAACTTCATCTCGTCGAGGGCGGTCGGCACGGCTATTTGCGTGAAATGCCCGAGAAGGGCCATCCGCCGATCCTGAATTTTCTGAAAAGACATTAATCGTGGAACTCACTAAGAAGGCACGAAGCAAATCGGAATTGTAGAGGCGACCGGCGGTCGTCCTGTGTGCTAACAGGCGTCTATGGATAAAAAAGAAGTTCTCGAAAAGCAGAAAAAATATTTGTTCTCTTGCGTTGCTACTTATTACGACGAGCCCTTGGTCATCGATCATGCCAAGGATCATTCGGTATTCGATGCCGACGGCAAGGAGTATCTGGATTTCTTCGGCGGCATACTTACCGTCAGTGTCGGACATGTCAACGAAAAAGTTACCAGGGCGATCGACGAGCAAAATCGTAAGTTTCAGCATATGTCGACGCTCTACGCCAACGAGCCGCAGGTCAACTTGGCCGAGAAGCTGGCGCAAATCACGCCGGGCC
>Ga0307416_100001422_pt1 | contig 13002 bp, 8 predicted proteins | sample DK1Cmetagenome_2_FD_203821 | JGI IMG/M metagenome (GOLD analysis project Ga0307416, IMG submission 203821) | Maize rhizosphere microbial communities from greenhouse at UC Davis, California, United States - DK15-C-3 | ecosystem: Host-associated > Plants > Roots > Rhizosphere > Soil | place: USA...
TTTGCATCGAACAGGGCGATCGGCAGTTCCAGCCGGGCCGGCATGACGGAATCGAGCAAGCCGTTGCGCTTGGAAAATTCGGGCAGGCGCAGGGCGCCGTGGGTTTCCTCGAACTTCAGTTTGAACAGCTGGGTGGCGTGGTCGGCCTGGCGCAGCAAGTGGCTGGAATGCTCGGCAAGCGTGCGCGCGAGGGAATGGGCGTGTTGCACTGCGTCGTGGCGGGCGCTGTCCTTTTCCTGCCCGACCTGGTAGATCACGGCGGTCCACATCACCGCCAGCAGCAGCAGCGCAAACGACGGCAGCAGTATCATGCGATACAGCCGGCGCAGCAATTGACGGGCGGTGTCGGGTAGCGACGTCATGAGCTCATTCTGCACTTAAACATAAATGGCTGGGCAAAAAAAATGGCCGAGTGCTGCTTTGAAGCCACCACCGTTGCGCGAAATGTAAGAAAATGCTGTCAACTAACTATTAGAATAGTCCTTCATCCCAGCCACAGGAAGCAAGTACTTGAGCGAACTGAACTTCAGCCTGCCGGCGGCGCGCGCGCTGCACCTGGCAGCCCAGGGCCTGCTGCAGCCGCGCCGCCGCAAGGCGCAGAAAGCGGACGTGCTGGACGCCATCCGCTGCATGGGCATCCTGCAGATCGACACCATCCACGTGGTCGCGCGCAGCCCCTACCTGGTGCTGTGGAGCCGGCTGGGCGACTATCCGCAGGCGTGGCTGGAACAGCACCTGGAAGAAAAGTCGCTGTTCGAATACTGGGCGCACGAAGCGTGCTTCGTGCCGATCGAAGATTACCGCCTGCTGCGCCACCGCATGCTTGATCCGGCCGCGATGGGCTGGAAGTACTCGGCGCAGTGGATGCGCGAACGGCGCGCCGACGTGGAGCGCGTGCTGCACCATATCCGCGCCAACGGACCGGTACGGTCGGCTGACTTTGAACGCACGGACGGGCAGGGCGGCGGCTGGTGGGAATGGAAGCCGGAGAAGCGTTCGCTGGAAGTGCTGTTTACCGCCGGGGAGCTGATGATCGCGCGGCGTCACAATTTCCAGCGCGTGTACGACCTGGCCGAGCGCGTCATGCCTGGCTGGGATGATGGGATGATGCCCCATATGGACGACACGCGGCGCGAACTGGCGCTGAAATCGGTGCGGGCGCTGGGCCTGGCGCGCGCGCCCTGGGTGGCGGATTATTACCGTACCAGGCCGCCGCGTGCCGACCTGGAGGCGCTGGCCAGCGAGGGCCTGCTGCTGCGCGCCCGCGTGCAGGGCTGGGATGACACCGTCTACCTGCACCCGGACCTGGCCGAACTGGCGCAGGCCGCCGCTGCGGGCAGCCTGGCGCCGACGCTCACCACCATCCTGTCGCCGTTCGACCCGGTGGTATGGGACCGGCGCCGCGCGCTGGAATTGTTCGGCTTTGATTACCGCCTGGAGTGCTACACCCCGGCCGGGAAGCGGCGCTACGGCTACTTCACGCTGCCGATCCTGCGGCGCGGCGCGCTGGTGGGCCGGGTTGACGCCAAGGCGCACCGCCGCGACGGCATATTCGAGCTCAAAACGGTGGCGCTGGAGCCGGGCGCCCGCGTGACCGAGCGCTTCACGCGCGATGTCGCTGGTGCGCTGCTGCGGCTGGCCAACTGGCATGGCTGCCCGCAGGTGCAGGTGGCCGGCAGCGAACCGGCCGGCTTTGCGGCTGCACTGCAGACCGAACTTGACGAACAGGGAGTAACAAAATGAAACTGCCGCCAGCCCCCGCCTGCATCGTCGGCGCCGACGGCATGCCGCAACTGGGCCGCTTTGCCGGCGCAGCCACCGCATTCGACTGGCATGCGCTGGCCGCGCCGCATGCGCGCGGCGCCCTGTGGCGCCGTTTCCACCATAAGAAGTGGCACTATGTGTCGCTGGTGTCGGACCAGGTCATGGCCGCCGTCGCCATCGTCGACCTGGGCTGGACCAGCACCTGCTTTGCCTACGCCTTCGACCGCAACGACAGCGACATGATGGCCAACTTTTCGCAGGATGGCCTGCCTGGGCGCTGGTCGGTTGGCGTGGCCGAGCACGCCGGCGGCAGCAGCTGGTTCCGCGCGCGCGGCACCAGCATCAGCATCGCAGCCCTGGACGAAGGGCGCTACCGGCTGGAACTGCGTTCCGGCTATATGGAGATCGACGCCGAGTTCGGCCCCGCCAGCGCACCGCTGCTGCTGGCAACCGGTCCCGTCGCCGGCGGTTCCATGCACGGCACGCAAAAGTCGGGAGGCATGCCGCTGACGGGCGAAGTGCGCACCTTCCGCGACGCATACCAGCTCGATGGCGGCGTGGCGAGCTTCGACTACTCGAACGGCCTGCTGGCGCGCGACACTTCCTGGCGCTGGGCCTCGGCGCACAACCTGGAGCTGGGGTTCAACCTGCAATCGGGCTACTTTGGCGGCAACGAGAATGCGCTGTGGATCGATGGCGACGTGGTGCCCCTGGCGCCGGCCCACTTTGTCTATGAACAGCACGACCCGATGCAACCCTGGCATATATTCACCGAGGACGACCAGCTCGAGCTGTTCTTCACGCCGGACGGCGCGCGCCGCCAGAACCGCAACCTGCTGGTGGCGGCGAGCCGCTACATCCAGCCGGTCGGCACCTTCAGCGGCTGGGTGCGCGGCGGCCCGGACCAACCCAAACGCATCGTCACCCAGCTGGCCGGCGTGACGGAGGATCATTACTCACGCTGGTAACCAGGAGCGGTCATGAGCATCAGGAATATGGACAGCCTGTTCGAACCGGGCTCGGTGGCCATTTTCGGCGCATCGCAGCGCGCCGACCGCATGGGGACGCAGGTCCTGAACAATATGGCCGAGAGCCGCTTTGCCGGCGCCATCTGGCCCGTCAATCCGAAGTACGACGAGCTGCTGGGGATTCCCTGCTATGCGCGCCTGTCGGCCTTGCCGCGCGTGCCGGACCTGGCCATCATCTGCACCCCGCCCGACACCGTGCCGGGCCTGATCGCCGAGCTGGGCTCGCGCGGCACGCGCGGCGCGATCGTGCTGACGCCGGTCAATGACGCGACGCGCCAGGCCATCATGAAAGCGGCGCGGCCCCACCTGATGCGCATCCTGGGTCCCGGCGGCATCGGGCTGGTGGCGCCGCTGGCCGGCCTGAACGCCAGCGCCGCGCATGTCGGCGCCAAGCCCGGGAAGATCGCCTTCATTTCGCAATCGGCCACGGTGATGACGGCCGTGCTGGATTGGGCGCGCCAGCACGGCATCGGTTTTTCACGCGTGGTGTCGCTGGTCGAAGGCGGCGATATCGACCTGGGCGACATGCTCGACTACCTGGCCGGCGACGACGATACGGCCGCCATCGTCATGCACATCGAGGCGGTGACGTGCGCCCGCAAGTTCATGTCGGCCGCCCGGCTGGCCGCGCGCGGCAAGCCGGTGGTGGTGCTGAAGGCGGGCCGCGGCGGCGACGACAAGGTCTACGACGCCGCCATCCGCCGTGCCGGCATGCTGCGCGTGCATTCCTCGACCGACCTGTTCGACGCGGTGGAAACCGTGGCGCGCGCCCGGCCGGTGCGCGGCGAGCGCCTGGCCATCCTGAGCAATGGCAGCGGTCCTGGCTTGCTGGCGGCGGACGCCCTGCACTGGGTGCACGGGCAGCTTGCCCACTTTTCGCCGGACACGGTACGCCGCCTGCGCGCCGAGCTGCCGCCGGGCCTGGCGCCGGAAAACCCCCTCGACATCGGCGGCGAAGCCAGCGCGGAGCGCCACGTTGCCGTGCTCAAGGCGCTGCTCGACGAACCGCAAGCCGATGCGCTGCTGATCGTGCACGCGCCCTCGTCGGCGGCCGGCAGCACCGGCGTGGCGCAGGCGCTGGCGCCGCTGGCCCGGCAGGCCGGGCGCAGCGTGCTGTCCTGCTGGCTGGGCGGCGACGCGGTGGCCGGCGCGCGCCAGGTGTTTGCCGATGCGGGCTTGCCCGCTTACGACACGCCGGAAAAGGCCGTGCGCGCCTTCAGCCAGGTGGTGCAATACCACCGCAACCAGGCCTTGCTGGTTGAAGTGCCGGCCCAGGTGCCGGCCGCCTCCGTACCCGAGCGCCAGGCGGCGCGCGCGCTGGTGGAGGCGGCGCATGCCTCCGGCAAGCAAGAGCTGCCGGAGGACGCGCTGCGCACCGTGCTGGCGGCCTATGGCCTGCACCTTGCGCCGGGGGCCGCGTGCGCGGACGCGCAGCAATTGCGCATCGGCATGCGGGTCGATGCCGTGTTCGGCCCGGCCATCAGCGTTGGCCTGGGCGGCAGCGCAGGACGGGTGGTGGACGACCGCGCGGTCGGCCTGCCGCCCCTGAACACGGTGCTGGCGCGTGAAATGCTGGAGCGCACCAGGGTAGGGCGTTCCCTGGCCGGCAGCGGCGACGTGCTGTGCCGCGCCCTGATCCATGTGGCCGAACTGGTGGCCGACATCGGCGAGATTGCCGCGCTCGATATCGACCCCGTCACCCTGGGCGAGACGGGCCTGCAAGCGCACGGCGCACGCATCGTTCTCGGCGCGCGCCGCGCCGAAGGCAGCATGGCGATCCGCCCCTACCCGCAGCAACTGGAGCAGGAGATTGCCTGGCAGGGCGCGCCGCTGGTGTTGCGCCCGATCCGCCCGGAAGATGCACCGGCCCACGTGCGCTTTTTCAGCCGGCTGGCGGCCGACGATGTGCGGTTGCGTTTTTTCTCGGCGATGAAGGAGCTGCCGCCCACCCAGCTGGCGCGCCTGACGCAAATCGATTACGACCGCGCCATGGCCTTCATCGCCACGCGCAGCGGCGCCGACGGCGAACCGGAAACGCTGGGTGTTGTGCGCGCGGTGGTGGACGCGGACAACCAGTGCGCCGAGTTCGCGATCATCGTGCGTTCCGACCTGAAAGGCAAAGGGTTGGGAAATATCCTCTTTCAGAAATTGCTTGACTATTTCCGCAGCCGCGGCACGCGCGAACTGACGGGCGAAGCGCTGTCGGAGAATATTGGCATGCAACAATTGATCAAACGTTTCGGGGGAAACGTGACGCCGTCGGCGGAAGCTGGTATGGTTAATCTTCGCCTTGCGCTGCAAATAAAAACCCTCTAAATTGGTTGGGCGGCGTGACGTTACATTGATGAATGTCAAGGCGAATCTGTTGGGCTAACTTACACTTGTACTTCCGTTCCGCAATAGCGTCATTTGGGAGCAAGAATGTTAACGGCCACATATACTTTGGTAGCGCTCTCCGTCGAACAGGCTAACGTGCGCCTTAGCCTGCTGTCGTTCCAGAAGTACGTGCAATCGACGCTGGTACAGCAGAACAGCCTGACCCTGTCCCAGCTCGAGTATGCATGCGAAACGCTGGAGCGGCTGTACCAGGCCTGCCACTGGCGCAAGATCGAGCTGTACCTGATTCCCGCGCTGCGCCAGGCGACTGAGCAGGCGAACCACGTGCTCGATGAATTAAGCAAGCTTAACCAGGCGGCCCTGTCAGCGATCCGCCGCCTGCAGGCCGAGCTGGACTCTGCCGGCGAACGCAACGAGCGCCAGGCGGCTGATATTTTCGAGTCGATTGAAACTTTCTGCGCGGTGCTGCTGCAGCGCCTCGAGAAAGAGGAAAAGGAACTGTTTTCGATCGCCCGCACCGCCATCGGCGGCGAAGCGTGGTTCGATATCGCCAACCAGTTCCTGGCCCATGATGCTCAAGTGGTTGAAGCGCGCCGCGCGCCCGCTTCGCCCGAAAAAGACAGGAAGATCTTGTCGCAAGCCCGCGAGGTGCGTGCCTCCCTGCGGGAAGAAGACGAGGCCAGGATTCCTGTGCCGAGGCTGCGCTACCACCGGCGCATGCGTTCGGCCCATCGCGCCGCTGCGGACACGGCCTGACACGCCGTACCGCATTCGCCGCCGCATGTCGGGCGGCGCTGCGCTATGATGGTGGTTTTGATCCATTCATAGCACATCTATGTTTGAGTTCCTTTTCAAACGGCAGGCCGGCGTGTCCGGCCAGGCAAGTCCCGGCGGCTCGCAAGCGCCGCTGGCCAGCCCCAACGAACGCCGCGCCGCGCAAGTCGAACTGGCCCGCAACCTGGCCGGCGACGAGCCCGCCGCGGTCGAACTCATCCTTAACAGCGAATTCGCGGATGTGCGCCTGGCTGCGGCTGAGCACATCGTGTCACAGCCTGCCCTGGAAAAAATCCAGCATGCCATGCGCAACACGGACCGCCGGGTCGCCAAGCTGGTGCAGGGCAGGCTCGATGCACTGCGGCATGCCCAGTCCGAACAGAAACAGGCGGAAGCCTGTATTGCATTCGGGCAGCGTCTGTTGCAGGACGAAAAGCTCACACCCAACCAGGTAGCCGACCTCGACCGGCAGTGGAAGGTGGTCGACGCACCGCCCGCCACGGTAGCGGCGTTTACCCACCTGCGCGATGCCCTGGCACAGCGCCTGGAAGCACAGGTCGGCCTGCAGCGGTCCATGATCGATGCACTGGCGGCGCTGCGCAAAATGCCCGATGGCGCTGAAGTGGAGCGCCTGGCGGCCGAGCACGCGCAGCACCTGGCCGCCGCCGAGCGCGCCACGCTGCCGCGCCACCTGCTCAGCGATTTCGAAGCGGCCTTGTGCGCGGCGCGCGCTGCCACCGCCCAGCCTCCCGCTCCAGCTGCACCGGCTGATGCGCCCGCCAGTACGGCAGCCGGCGCGCCGGATGAAGCGGGCGTTGGCGTCGCGTCCGAGCCGCCTGCCAGCCATCCTGCTGCCCCTCCGGCGCGCCCGCATGGCAAGCCAGTGGCCGGCCAGCATGCCGCCGCTGACGCGTCGGCCGCAGCCGCGCCGGCCCATCGCCCGTCCAGGGAAAAACACCAGCCCACTGCCGCCGAGCAGGCAGCCAACCGCCAATTCATGGACATGGTCGACGCCATGGAAGCGGCGCTGGCGCAAGGCCAGCTGCACCTGGCCGCGGAGCACGACAAAGCGCTCAAGGACAGCAAGACCGGCCGCCTGACCCCGGCCCAGGCCGACCGCCTCGCCCACGTGCGCGCCGAGCTGAAACGCCTGGGCGACTGGGCGCGCTGGGGCGGCAACGTCTCGCGCGAGGAGCTGGTGCACGCGGTGGAAGGCCTGCCGGCCCAGGGACTTGGCATGAGCGAGCTGGCCAAGAAGGTCGGCAGCATGCGTGAACGGTGGAAGTCGCTGGATGGGGTCTCCGGCGCCGCACCCAAGTCGCTGTGGGAAAAGTTCGATGCCGCCTGCAGCGCCGCCTACGCGCCCGCCGCAGCGCACTTCAAGCACCTGGCCGATGAACGCCATGCCAACGCCGCCAAGGCGCAGGCGCTGGTGGACGAAGCGAACGCCCTGATCGCCAGGGACGCCGCCCAGCTGGAAGCGGCCGGCGGCGAACAGGCCGACCGCGAAGAATCCGCCTCCGGCAACCTGCCGCACACGCACGACTGGCGCACGCTGGCCTCTTCCACGCAGCGCCTGCGCCAGGCCTGGACCCGCCTCGGCACCATCGACCGCAAGGATAAGAAGCGACTCGACGCCGCCTTCGGCAAGGCGCTGGACACCCTGATGGCGCCGCTCGACGCGCAACGGCGCATTGAAGTGGCGCGCCGCGAGCAATTGATCGAAGAAGTCGGCAAACTCAATCCGCTCGATCGCCATACCATCGACACCCTGCGCCGCCTGCAGGACAGCTGGCAGGGCCACGCCCGCGCCTTGCCGCTGGAGCGCAAGACCGAGCAGGCGCTGTGGCAGAAATTCCGCGGCGCCTGCGACATGATTTTCGCCAAGCGCAAGGAGCACGCCCACGCTGCCGACCACGAACGCAAGTCCCACCTGCACGCGCGCGAAGCCATCTGCGCCGGGCTGGAGGCAGCGGTGTTCGAGGGCGACGACAAGGCCATGCTGAACGCCATCGGCAAAGCGTTGAAGGAAGCGGCCACCGCCTGGCATGCGACGGGCGTGGTGCCGCGCGCCAGCGAGCAGAAGATCGACCAGCGCTACCGCGCGGCAGTGGGCGCCCTGCAGGCGCAAGCCGACACGATCCGCAAGCGCGCCGGCGCCGCCCTGGCCACGACCTTGCGCGAGAAGCTGCGCCTGGTGCAATCGCTGGAGACGGCGCTGGCCGAAGCGGGCGACATCGACAGCGCCGACTGGGCCGGCCGCTGGCAAGCGCTGGGCGCACTGCCGGCGGAACAGGAAAAAACGCTGCGCACGCGCTTTGACGCAGCACTGGCAGTGGTTGGGGAGGGCGGCGCCGCGCGCACCGCCTATGCCGGCCAACTGGAGAACAACCGCCAGCGCCTGCTGTCCGAAATCCTGCGACTGGAAATCGTCGCCGGCATCGACAGCGGCGCGGAATTTGCACGAGACCGACTGAAAATGCAGGTAGAAGTGTTGCAATCGTCCCTCAAGTCCGGCCAGAAGCCGGCCAGCCACACCGCCCAGTTCCTCGCCCTGTGTGCCATGCCCGCCCTGGCGGACGCCCGCACGGCCAGCCGCATCGAGCAGCTGTTCAGGAAGTTTGGCGGCGTGGAGGGAAAATGAACGACGTCAGGATCCAGGCGGACGACTTCGACCTGTCCCGTGAAATAGCGCAGCTGCGCGCCGGGAACCCCAAAGTTGGCGGTATTGTCACCTTTGTCGGCACGGTGCGCGACCTGAACGAAGGCGCGTGCGTGGCGGAAATGGAGCTCGAGCACTATCCCGGCATGACCGAGCAGTCGATCCAGGCCATCATCGAACAGGCGAAGGCGCGCTGGCCCATCTATGGCGCACTGGTCATCCACCGCGTGGGACCGCTCAAGCCCATGGACCAGATCGTGCTTGTGGCGGTGACGTCACCGCACCGGGGCGAGGCTTTCTCGGCCTGCGAATTCATTATCGATTACCTGAAGACCGAGGCGCCTTTCTGGAAGAAGGAGCAGACGCCGGAGGGGGCGCGCTGGGTCGATGCCCGCAGCAGCGACGACGAAGCGCTGAGGAAGTGGTCTTGAAATTTTTCAAGACGCCCACAGATTGTCGTTGACAACGAATCAGGAGCGTTTGAAATGCGTCAAGACAAACTCACCACCAAACTGCAGGAAGCCCTCGCCGATGCCCAGAGCCTGGCCGTTGGCAATGACAACCAGTACATCGAGCCGGCGCACCTGCTGCTGGCTCTGCTGAACCAGGAGGATGGCGGCGCCCGTTCGCTGCTGCAGCGCGCCGGCGTCAACGTCGGCGGACTGGCGCAGGCGCTCAAGCATGCGCTGGAACGGATGCCCAAGGTGTCCGGCGGCGACGTCACGGTCAGCCGCGAGTTCGTCAACATGCTGAACCAGGCCGACCGCGAGACCCAGAAGCGCGGCGACCAGTTCGTGTCGAGCGAAATGGTCCTGCTGGCGCTGACGGACGATAAATCCGACGCCGGCAAGCTCGCCCGTGAAAACGGCCTGACCCGCAAGTCGCTGGAAACCGCGGTCGACGCAGTGCGCGGCGGCGCCAAGGTCGACTCGCAGGAAGCGGAAGGCCAGCGCGAGGCGCTGAAGAAGTACACCCTCGACCTGACCGAGCGCGCCCGCATGGGCAAGCTGGACCCCGTGATCGGCCGCGACGACGAGATTCGCCGCGCGATCCAGGTGCTGCAGCGCAGGACCAAGAACAACCCGGTCCTGATCGGCGAACCGGGTGTCGGCAAGACCGCCATCGTGGAAGGCCTGGCCCAGCGCATCATCAACAACGAAGTGCCCGATTCCCTGCGCGGCAAGCGCGTGCTGTCGCTCGACATGGCAGCCTTGCTGGCAGGCGCGAAATACCGCGGCGAATTCGAAGAACGCCTGAAATCCGTGCTGAAAGAGCTGGCGCAGGACGAAGGGCAGACCATCGTATTCATCGACGAACTGCACACCATGGTGGGCGCCGGCAAGGCCGAAGGCGCCATGGACGCCGGCAACATGCTCAAGCCTGCGCTGGCGCGCGGCGAGCTGCACTGCCTCGGCGCGACTACCCTGGACGAATACCGCAAATACATCGAAAAAGACGCCGCCCTGGAGCGCCGCTTCCAGAAAATCCTGGTCGACGAGCCAAGCGTGGAGGCCACCATCGCCATCCTGCGTGGCCTGCAGGACAAGTACGAGCTGCACCACAAGGTGGAGATCACCGACCCCGCCATCATCGCAGCGGCCGAACTGTCGCACCGCTACATCACCGATCGCTTCCTGCCGGACAAGGCGATCGACCTGATCGACGAAGCGGCCTCCAAGATCAAGATCGAAATCGACTCCAAGCCGGAAGTGATGGACAAGCTGGAGCGCCGCCTGATCCAGCTGAAGATCGAGAAGGAAGCCGTCAAGCGCGAAAAGGACGAAGCCTCGCGCGCCCGCCTGCAACTGCTGGACGATGAAATCGCCAAGCTGCAGCGCGAATACAACGACTTTGAAGAAGTGCTGAAAGCCGAAAAAGCCAATGTGCAGGGCACCACGCACATCAAGGAAGAAATCGAACGCATCAAGCAGCAGATGGAGGAAGCCACGCGCGCCTCCAACTGGCAGCGCGTGTCCGAACTGCAGTATGGCCAGCTGCCGCAGCTGGAAGCCCAGTTGAAACAGGCCGAAGCCGCCGGCGCCGACAGCCAGGCAGGCGACAAGCCCAGGCTGCTGCGAACCCAGGTCGGCGCCGAAGAAATCGCCGAAGTGGTGTCGCGCGCGACCGGCATCCCGGTTTCGCGCATGATGCAGGGCGAGCGCGACAAGCTGCTGCACATCGAAGAGAAGCTGCATGAGCGCGTGGTCGGCCAGGACGAAGCCATCAGCGCCGTGGCCGACGCCATCCGCCGCTCGCGCGCCGGCCTGTCGGACCCGAATCGCCCATACGGCTCCTTCATGTTCCTGGGCCCGACCGGGGTCGGCAAGACCGAGCTGACCAAGGCACTGGCAAGCTTCCTGTTCGACACCGAAGACTCGCTGATCCGCATCGACATGAGCGAATTCATGGAGAAGCACTCGGTCGCCCGCCTGATCGGCGCGCCGCCCGGCTATGTCGGCTACGACGAGGGCGGCTACCTGACCGAAGCAGTGCGGCGCAAGCCATACAGCGTGATCCTGCTCGACGAGATCGAGAAAGCGCACCCCGACGTCTTCAACGTGCTGCTGCAAGTGCTGGACGACGGCCGCATGACGGACGGGCAGGGACGCACGGTCGACTTCAAGAACACCGTGATCATCATGACTTCCAACCTTGGCTCGCAGAAGATCCAGTCCCTGGACGAGTCGGACCCGGCCGTGGTCAAACTGGCCGTGATGGCCGAGGTACGGGGGCATTTCCGTCCGGAATTCATCAACCGGATCGACGAGATCGTGGTGTTCCACGGCCTGGACGACAAGCACATCGGCTCGATTGCGCGCATCCAGCTGCAGATCCTCGAACAGCGCCTGCGCCGCATGGACATGGGCCTGGAGGTGACCGATGCCGCCCTGCAGAAGATCGCAGAAGCCGGATACGATCCGGTGTACGGCGCCCGTCCGCTCAAACGCGCTGTGCAGCAGCAGATCGAAAACCCGCTGTCGAAACAGATCCTCGAAGGCCGCTTCGGCCCGAAAGACACGATCCGCATCGAAGCGCAAGGCAGCGAGCTTGTCTTCGTCAAAGCCTGATTCCGCCCGCCTGGCCGGCCGCCTCGCCTTCCTGCGCGAGGCGGAGCGGCTAAAGAGCGTGCTGCGCAGCGGTTTCACCTCGTCCGGCCGGCCCGAAAGCACGGCAGAACACAGCTGGCGCCTGGCGCTGATGGCGCTCGTCTTCGCCGACGAATTGCCCGGCCTCGATACCGCCCGCATGCTCAAGCTGTGCATCGTGCACGACCTCGGCGAAGCGATCCACGGCGACATCCCCGCCATCCACCAGCACGCCCACCCCGGCAAGGCAGCCCAGGAGCGCCTCGACCTGCAGGCACTGACACGCGACCTCGATCCCAGCCTGCGCGCCGAAATCATCGGCCTGTGGGACGAATACGAAGCCGCCGCCACGCCCGAAGCCAAGGCCGTCAAAGCCTTCGACAAGCTGGAAACAATCCTGCAGCACAACCAGGGCGACAACCCGCCCGATTTCGACTACCAATTCAACCTCGGCTACGGCCGCAAGCACACCGCCAGCGCACCCCTGTTCGAAGCGCTGCGCGCCATGCTCGACGCCGACACGGCAGCGCGCGCCTCAGCGGGCAAAGAACACGGTCGGCGGTGACCCGAACGTCTTGCGGAACATCGCCGTAAACGCCGACTGGCTGGCATAGCCAAGCTGCTCGGCAACCTGCGACAAGGGCAGGCCGCGCGCAATCAAGGGCGCAGCATGCGCCAGGCGCGCCTGCTGACGCCACTGGCCAAAACGCATGCCCAGCTCCTTCTCGAACAGGCGCGCCAGCGTGCGCTCCGACGCCCCGACCTGGCGTGCCCAGCCACCCAAGGTCAAGCCCGCCCCGGGATCAGCCAGCAGCGCATCGCACAGCGCCTTCAAGCGCTTATCGGACGGCATCGGCACCCGGATCGGGCGCGTACCCAGGCGCGGCAATTCATCCAGGATCAAGTCACTGATCATGCGTGCGCGGGGCGACAGGCAAGCCGGATCCTGCTGCTCCAGCGCCATGACCAGTTCGCGCAGCAGCGGCGACACTTCCAGCACCTTGCACGCCTCGCCGGGAAAGGGATCGTGGGAAGCAGCGACAAACACAGGCCGCAAGCGCGCCGTTTCCACGATCGTCACCGCATGTTCGACATGCGCCGCGATCCACACCGCACGCTGCGGCGGCACGATCCAGCTGCTGTCCCCCGTGCTCACGCGGATCACGCCATCGAGCGCAAGCGTCAGCTGCGCGTAATGGTGGCTGTGCGGCAGCAGCACGCGCGCGCTGCCCAGGTCGCGCGCCACCATGGTCACCGGCCGCGCACTGGTCGGATCACGATGCTCGATAAAGGGATCGGTATGGTGGACAACCTTGACAGGCATTGGCTTGGCGGTTTCGCGACAAAGGAT
>Ga0307416_100001423_pt1 | contig 13000 bp, 12 predicted proteins | sample DK1Cmetagenome_2_FD_203821 | JGI IMG/M metagenome (GOLD analysis project Ga0307416, IMG submission 203821) | Maize rhizosphere microbial communities from greenhouse at UC Davis, California, United States - DK15-C-3 | ecosystem: Host-associated > Plants > Roots > Rhizosphere > Soil | place...
GGGTTGAGAACCCGTTCGACCGGCTGGAGCGTCCGCGGGTCAGGTGCAGCCAGCCCCAGCAGCGGCCCCGGCCAGAACTCAGCTTGATACGACCGCCAGAACTCGTACCGCTCCGGCCGATCGATGGTGTGATCCTCCCCCGCCCGATGCTCGAGCACGAAGCAGCACGTGAAACCCTGCAGGTTCAGAGAGTCCGCGACCGGCGCCGCGTGCGGCTCGCCGTGGTCATCTCGGGATTCGGCGCCGGTGACGTACTCCACATCTGCCAACGGCAAGAGGTCGCCGTGCTCGGTCGCATCCAAGACGTAGGGTGCGGTGACTGTCACCCGCTCCCCCGACCGCAGCGAACTCAGCTCGACCGCGCGCACGTGGTCCCCGTCGACGCTGACGCTACTGGGCCGGTGCTCGAACAGCACGGTGAGTCGGCCGGCGGCTCGATGCGGGGCGAGCATTCCGTCGAGCACCGCGAGCGCGACCCGCGGCTCGTGACAGAGCTTGCTTACCCACCCAGCACCAGGATTCAGGGCACGCCACTTGGCTGCCGCGGCCGCTAATGGGTACCACGTCCGATAGTAGGCGCGGATCCCGTCGCGGAACTCCCGGTACAGGCCAGTGCATCCGAACTGCTCAATCCAGGGATGCTCGTCGGGCGGGACCGCCTGCGCGGTGAGCTGCCCGCCAACCCAATCGGTCTCTTCGGTAAGCACGACCCGGCGGCCTGATCGGCAGGCCGCGATCGCGGCCGCGACCCCGCCGAGCCCGCCGCCTACGACCAGGACGTCAGCGTCGATCCCCCGCGTAGCGGGGGCTGGCGCTCGCTCATCGTGTGGCCGTGTGCTTGCAACGGCGCCTGCCTTCGCCTCCCGGGTAGTCGCCTCCGTTGACGTGGTGCTGGTGTGTCGCCATTCGCCGGGGGCCGGCGGTGGCCCAGAGGTGTTGCCTTCGATGAAGGAGCATGGCAGGAGTTGCTGACGGTTCGCGTCGTCGGCGTCATTGCGGCCGAGCATGCTCACGAGGAGGCGGACCGCCTCGCGGCCCATGGCACGGCGGGGAACCGCAAAGCCGGTGATAACCGGCGCATTCAGTTCCGGGTAGACCTGTTCGCCTGTCATGGCCAGCGAGAAGTCCTCGGGATACCGCAAGCCGGCAGCTTCGGCGGTTGCTTGCAGCGCCTTTGCTGCGGCGAGGGTGTCGGTGCCCTCAACGATGACCGCTGTGATCCCACTGGCGAGCCAATCGAGGAGCCGGTCTCCGGTCAGGTCGCTGCCGTCAGTCCGCACCACACAGTCAGGACCCGACGGGAGCCTGGCAGCGGCCAACCCAGCCCGGATACCTCGCTCGCGGTCGCTCCCCGCGACCGCCTCGTCGGGCTCACGGACGTACAGGATGCGCCGATGGCCGAGCGTGTGGAGGCGGCGAACGAGGTCCGAGGCGGCCCGTACGTAGTCGGCGCCGATGTACGGTAGCCGATCGCCGAACTCATCCCGGCGGCCGATGTAGACGAGCGGGAAGCCATCGTCCAGCAGCCGCCCCACCTCGTTGACAGAGGGGTGGCGTCCAATGAGGATGCCGCCATCAGCGAGCTGCAGGCGGCTGAGCGCACTCTCCCGACCGATAGGGGCTTCGGATCCAGACAAGCCTGTGAACAGCAGGTCGTAGCCCTTGGCAGCTACCTCCTCCTCGATCCCGACAAGGAACGGGTAGTAGGAGCTGCGGAGGTCAACCGGGAACGTGGCCGTGAAGGTGTGCAGGCCGATGAGGAAGCTCCGCCCGGCGGCCAGCCGCCGGGCGGCCGGATCGGGTACGTAGCCCAGCCGGTCAGCGGTCTCGAGCACCCGCCGGCGGGTCTCCTCCGGCAACCCGACCCCCGCCGGGTTGCCGCTGAGGATCAGCGACACCGTAGTTTGGGAGACGCCGGCGAGCTTGGCGATGTCCGACTGACGGACGCGCCGTGCTTGCCGTGCCGCGCTCATCGAATCTCCATGAGAGCATTAATACGTATTACTAGTGCGCAGTAGCAGGATGGACCGGTCCTTTGGACGTGTCAAGGGCATCCAACCACGGAGCTGGCGGCACCCAGTCGAGGGTGGCGGAGCTGAGGTTGGATGCTGAGTCCAGCCAGTCAGTCGACGTGCTGTTTGGTGATGGCTGGTGGACTGACAGCGGGACTGACCGGTGCGCCGGGGACGCGTCAGCGGCCAGGGGCGCGCCCCGGCGGCTGACGACCGACTCTCACTCCTCTGGAGCCGAGGCGGCCGCCGGGCGGCGGAGGGCCAGGAGCGCGGCGCCGAGCAGGGTCAGGCTGCCGGCCAGACACAGCCACAGACCCCGCCCCACCCCGACCGCCCGGGAGCCGCTTTCGACCGGCGGGTCGACCACCGCGGCCACGGCCACGGCGACCAGCACGGCGGCCAGCGCGACCAGCACGACCCGGGTGGCGCGGGCCGCGCCGCGGGTGGTCTCCCGGAACACGATGACCGCAGCCACGAGAACGATCAGACCGAAGCCGCCCCCGAGGACGGTGTCGAGGGGATACAGCTTGGGTGAGAACGGACCGGCGAGCGCCGCCCAAGGATTGACCAGCCCCAGCCCCAGGGCGGCGCAGGCGGCCACCTCCAGGCGGCGCAACCCCCTGGGTAGGGCCGGGGGGTGCCAGGCGAGGCGGCGACGCTCGGCCAACGTTTCCTGTTCGGCCGCGTAGTCGCCGGGGCTGTGGCCGAGCATGCGGTTGGCCACCGTGTCGCCGTCGGGGGTGTGGGTGGCGTCCATCAGGTAGCGGCCCAGCCGGGTCGCGGCCCACACGATCAGCCCGATGATGGTTAGCCCGAACACCACGGCCAGGACCTGCACCGCGATCACCCCCACCGGCGCGGAACCGGCCAGCCGATCCTATCGCGCCGGATGATCGACGCCGAGTCCCGGCCGGGTAAGGCGGACGGCACACACACGTAGGCAAGCGGGGCTGGCGTCTGCGGCGCGGTGCTCCAACCCAAAGAGATGACCGCCTGTTACCGCTGCGCAGCCACCAACGCCAAAGTGCCTTCTGACCTGTGATTCTGGAGCCCGAGGTCGGGTTCGAACCGACGACCTTCCGATTACGAGTCGGATGCTCGGCGTCGGCCTGGTCGGCTCCAGACCGATCTAGCCTGCTCACGTTGAATGCCTCATCGGTCCAGACGGCTCCCGACGGATCCAGAAGGATCGTCTGGATGATCATCGGGATGATCAAAGCGCATCCGACAGAGAATCGGATGGCAAGGCAAGCCTGTGCCTGGACGACCGGTGGTGTTCTCATCGGGGCGACCTCATCACCGGGCCCGGAGCGGTCAAGGGACCACCGCAGGGGGAGCGAGCATTCATGAGCGCGCAGCCACCCTTGACCGCGCCAGGCGTCGAGGTGGCAGCCGGTCCAGCAGGCGAGCGGCAGGGCCGAAGGCGCGGGTAGGCAGCTTTCTGCCAGCGAGCTATGCTCGCGGCTTGCAGCCGGTGGAGGGGAAGGACGTGGTGGTCATGGCCTGGCGCGGCCGGCGGGCGAGGAGTGCTGGTGGGTGGCGGTGGCTGCGCGGGTTGGGCGTGGCCCTCATGGTCGTCATGGTCGGGCGTGGCCTGTGGCCCAGGATCGCCGCAGGGTGGCGGTGGCTGACCGGGACGGGCTGGGACAGCAAGCAGGTCGAGGAGCTGTACGGCAAGCTAACCAACCGCGGCTACGGCGGCGGCCTCGTGGATGTGGTGGCCCGTCAGGAGTCGAGTCCGGTCCGTCCGCAGCGGGCGGCGCCGCCCGAGCCCCCCGACGCCGAGCTCTGAGCCGGTTGGCAGCCGGCGGCGGATCCCGTCGGGTCGCCGACCGGTGGTGGCAGCCAGAACCGGCCGACGACCAGCAGTAAGGGGGGAAGCGGCGGACCGGGACCCCGCCCCGCCGGCCGCCTCACCCCGGCCCTGACGGTGCAGCGCCAGCCGGGCCGGCAGGTTCTCGGTCCCTCGTCTGGCGCTTCCGTCCGGTGAGCGGCTCGCGGGCGGCATACACGACGACCCACCAGCGGTTGCCGCGCTTCTTGATCGCCAGGAGGCTCCTTGATCCCCCACCCCGAGGGACAGAGATGATGACGAGGCAAGCAAAGCAAACAGCCCCGGGTCGCTGACCTGGGGCGTTGTGCGCGCCGCGAGGGATTCGAACCCCCAACCGCCAGATCCGTAGCCTGGTGCTCTGCGTCGGTCTGGTCGGCTCCAGACGGATCTGGCCTGCTCACGTTGGGTGCCTCGTCGGTCCAGACGGTTCCAGAAGGATCCTGTCGGATCGTCTGGATGATCAACCGGATGATCAAGGCGCATCCGATAGGGAATCGGATGCCAAGGTAAAGCAGGCCCGAGCGGGAAGGAAGTTGATCGGCCGAAGGCGGCCGCCAGACCCTCCGCCTGCGTACCGATGCCTTCCCAGGGCGCCTCTTCCTTCAGGCGAACCCATCTCCTTCCGATGAGGCCCATGGAGCGCGTTGGGGCCATGATCGACCGGCCAGAACAGGGAGGCGCCAGAGCATCGCTTCGACCGACCGCGGCTGGGCGTGGTGTCGGCCGGTGGCTACCGGTAGCTGTAGCGCCACAGCGGCCGGCCGGTCACCGCATCCAGCACGACCACCACCTCGCGGCTGCCGACCGGGCCGCAGTAGCCAAGCCCGGCCGGCACGCCCGCCACCGCCACCACCCACGCCCGCCGGCGGTGCAGCGCCGGTGGCCAGGTGACCCGCAGCAGCCGCGCGCGGGTGGTGATCGAGTCGACGTCGCTGCCGACCACCGCTCGGGCCAGCGCCTGGGCGCGTCCAGACCGCAGGTCGCCGGATCGGGCGGTGGCCGGGTCCAGCCGCAGCCCGCCGATCGGCGGGTGCAGCCGTGGACCGTCTCTGGCCCCAGCCGGGCGGCTGGTGATGTGGTCAGGGTCACAGGAGCCGCCGGTGTCCAGCGGCGGCGAGGCCGCCGGTAGGGTGGTCGGTGGTGGGGCGGTGAGCCGGCCGGCCAACGCCAGCCCGACCAGTACGGCGGCGACCAGGAGCGCCAGCTGCCATCCCCGCATGGCCACCACCACCACTGAACCATCACCGTATGGGCCTGATGGCCCGACACCCCTCGGCCACCTTAATCCTCGGTTGGCCTTTCGGTGATGTGGATGGCCGGGTCAGTCGGCACTAGCAGACCGAGCGCATGCTCCGCCCTGCAGGACACGCATTCGGGCGTTCCGCCCGCCGCGCAGCGGCACCCGCCGGGCGAGGGCTCTGCCGCGACCCTTCGCCAGCCCGTTGTGAGGATCCGTTGCGTTCGTGCCTGCTCGGCCACGTAGGATCGGCGGGTGCGTGACCTCGTTGCCCTGCCAAAGGCGCACCTGCACCTGCACCTGGAGGGTGCGATGCGCCCGTCGACCTTGGCTAATCTGGCCGACCGCCACGAGATCTCGTTGCCGCCGACCCCAGGCTTCGGATCCTTCGCGGTGTTCATCGACACCTACACCGCGGCCTGCCAGGTGCTGCGCCGCCAGGACGACCTACGACGGCTGGTCCGCGAGGTCGTTGCGGACGCGGCGCTGGCCGGGGCGGTGTGGGTGGAGCCGTCGCTGGGACCGGCCAACCACCGCGGCCGCCTCGGCGCCGACCACGACGTCGTCGCCCTGGTCCTGGAGGAAGGCCACCGCGCCGCCCAACAGCAGGGCATCGGGTTCGGCCTGATGATCGCCGCGGCCCGGGACCGAGGGGTGCCCGAGGCCGTCGCCGCGGCGCGGCTGGCCGCCGACTTCGCCGAGGCGGGGGTAGTGTCGTTTGGGCTGGACGCCGACGAGGCCGCGTTCCCGCCCGAGCCGTTCGGGCCGGCGTTCGACCTCGCCGCCGAGGCCGGGCTGATCTGCGCGCCGCACGCCGGCGAGTTCGCCGGGCCGGCCAGCGTGCGCGCCGCGATCGAGGTGCTGCACGCCCGGCGCATCCTGCACGGCGTTCGGGCGGTCGAGGACCCCGACCTGCTCCGCGAGGTCGCCGCCCGCGGGGTGTGCTTCGACGTCTGTCTGACCAGCAACGTCAAGCTCGGGGTCGTGCCAACTCTGGAGCAGCATCCCCTACCGGCGCTGCTGGCGGCCGGGGTGGCCTGCAGCCTGGGCGCCGATGACCCCCTGCTGTTCGGCGCCTCGCTGCTGGATGAATATGACCATGCCAGGACGACGCTGGGACTCGACGACGCCCAGCTGGCCGAGATCGCCCGCGCGTCGCTGCGCTCGGGCGGCGCCCCCCGCGCCCTGCGCGAGCGTGCCTTGGCCGGGGTGGATGGGTGGCTGGCAACCAGCCCCTGACCATCCCGTCCCGACTCGTGATCTCGACTCGACGCGGCTGACCAGCAAGGACCAGCCCTCCGCCTGCGCCGTTTGCGGCGCTGGCGCTGCTGGCGCGCCAATGTTGGCGCTGGCCGGCGCCGATCTGCTCGGAGCTGGACGCTGGTGGTGCTGGCCGTGACGGGCCGAGCGCCAGTCCTGGCGGCCGCTGTGCGCGCGCCAACGCCCTGGCGCCGGCGAGCGCGGCCGGCGGGCTGCTGGCCCGTCCGGAGCAGGAGACGCGGTTGCGGCCGGGGTCATCAGGCTGCTCCAAGCCGGCACCGCAGCTGATTCCGGTCCGCCAGATAGCGGTCATCGCTCCCCCACGTCCGCGCCGGGCCGCTGCCCGTTGGCCTGTGCGTCGGTCAAGGTAGGGTGGCCTGAAACTCGGCTAGCAAGGCACGGCCATAGCCGGGGCTGACCCCCGGCGACGACCCACCAGCTATTGCCCCGCTTCTTTATCACCAGGAGGCTCTTTGATCACTCGCCCGAGGGGCAAAGGATGATCAGGAGGCAAACAAAGCAAGGAGCCCCAAGCCATTGACCTGGGGCGTTGTGCGCGCCGCGAGGGATTCGAACCCCCAACCGCCAGATCCGCAGGCTGATGCTCTACGTCGATCAGTTCGGCTCCAGACGGATCTGGCCTGCTCAGGTTGCACGGGTCGATCTGGTTGGATCCAGACGGTCCGCCTGGACCCGTCTGGATGATCAGCCGGACGATCAAGCAAGGCAGGCCTGAGGCGCGCCTCCTGTGTCGCCGGCGTCGAGCCCGGCCATGTCGCTGTTCAAGACGGCCGGCAGCCTGCTTCTGGTATGCAGCGATGCGCGGTTGCCGAGATGGGCGGCGAGGTGGTGGCCGGCGGCGTGGTCGTCAAGTCGGCGTCGCCCGCCCCGCTGGTGGGTCCTATGCGTTCTTGGCCGACCCTGACGCGCACCTCTGGGTGGTAATCCACCAGCCGCTCTACGGCTCGGGACCGACGGGCGATCCCAGGTTCCCTAGAAGGCTGCCAGTAGGAGCATCACGTCCACCAGCGCTTCCCGCTGCCCTTAAGGACGCGTCCGAACCTCAGCTCTGGGAAGTGGGCGCCGGCACCGGTGACGTCCTTGCCTTCAAGCTCCCGCCAAAGCCGCTCGCGGGTGCGGTTGGCGAGCTCGGGGTCGACGTCGCCGATGGAGTGCCAGGTCGGCTCGTCCAACTGCACCGGGCAGGTGACCGCGTCGCCGAGCAGCAGTGCCCGTTGGCCGCAGGAGGCGACTACGACGCAGAGGTGGCCAGGCGTGTGGCCCGGCGTCTGGACTGCCGTGATGCCCGGCGCGACCGTGGTGTCCCGGTCGATCGGCCGCAGACGGGTGTCGCCAGCGTGGCTGCGGAACCCTTGGTGGACGTGGCTCTGGATGACTGGGGCGTGGCGCTCCTCGATGAAGTAGAGCCAGTCGCCGGCACCGAACCAGATGGTCGCGCGCGGGAAACTCGGCCTGGACTCCAGGTCGAACAGCCACCCCACATGGTCGGGGTGCAGGTGGGTGCAGACGACGTCGGTGATCTCGTCCCGCTCGACGCCCACGGCCCGCAGGCCGACGGGTAGCTGACCGCCGAACAGGCGGCAGGGGTCGTCCTCGTCGCCGGCGGACGACTGGGTCGGCCCCATCCCGGCGTCGACCAGGACGCACCGGTCCCCGCCGCGGACAAGAAAGCAGCCGATCGGGAGCCAGGCCTGGCCGCGGCGGTCGAACAGGTCGCCGTGGCCCTCAGCGGTGGCGCGGTCACCGAAGTAGCCCGGGCGGGCGACGAACGTACCATCGGAGATGGCGCTGAGCATGATGTTGCCGACGTCCATGGGGCACGCTCACAGCCGTCGTCGGGCAGGGTTCGGCGACCCATTGAAGCAGCGGACGCGTCAGGCCGTCGACCGGACGCTGGTGGCGCCACAAGTCGACGGCTGACAAAGGTCCGAGGGGCTGGGCTCCCGCTTGGGCCTGCGCCGGTAGGGTCAGGGCGGCAGCGCGGGCGGCCCTCCCAGCGGTCACAGGTCCAGCCACGACGGACGAGCCGGTCGCAGACGACGTAGGAACCCAGCCGCAGCCCTCCACCGCCGCGGCCTGCGCGAACGGCGGGTACTGGGCCCGCTCCGACGGCCTGCCTTGGCGGAACACCAGCGGCGTCGCTGCTCGAACCCGAGATGCTGACCTCCAGTGGCCGGAAACCCCAGCGTCGTCCTGGAAGGCAGCGCAGGTCCGGAAGGCCGGCCCTGGAGGTCCGCGCAGGGAGAGCAACATAGAACGTTGATCACCTCGGTGACTGAGCAGGGCAGGTTCTCAGAACTGAGCGCTAGGTTGACGCTTGCCCCTGGAGCAGCGTGTCAACCTCACGCATCTGCTGGTCGTTGAGTGGCCCGAACGTCATCGCGTGGGCGTTCTCCTCAGCCTGGGCGACGGTCTTGAACCCGGGAATGGGGATGGTGACGGCACTGCGGGCCCACAGCCACGCCAGCGCGCCCTGGGCCAGGCTCCTACCGCCATCCGTCAACACCTGCCGGATCGCCGCCAGCTGCTGCAACCACGCCTCCATCCGGCCGGGCTTGAAGTAGTCCCAGTAGGGGGTGGCCGCGCGCACGTCGTCAGCCCCCAACCGCTGCCCGGGCCGGTACTTGCCGGTCAGCAGGCCCATCGCCAGCGGCGAGCGGCACAGGCTGGCCAGCCCCAGCCGCTGGCACAGCTCCAGGGTCTCCTGGTTGCCACCAAACACGTTGAACTGCTGCTGGGCAGCCACGCACGAGGCGCCGGCGGCGAAGGCCCGCACCATCTCCGGAGCCTCCACGCTGGTGCCGTAGTGCACGACCTTGCCCTCGGCCACCAACTGCTCCAGCGTGGCCAGCACCGGTTCGGCATTGGTCACATCGACCTCGCCCGGGTGCAGCTGGTACAGGTCGATCCGGTCGGTCCCAAGCCGGCGCAGGCTCGCCTCACAGGCCCGGCGGATGTAGCCGGGGCTGACGTCCACGCCGCCGCTGGTCCGGCGCTGCTCGTCGAAGACCAGGCCGAACTTGGTGGCGACCACGACCTGGTCGCGCACGCCGGCAAGGGCCTGGCCGAGCACGCGTTCGCTGTGGCCGCAGCCGTACACGTCGGCAGTGTCGAACAGGCTGACCCCAAGGTCGACGGCCCGCCGGATAGCGGCGGCCGACTCCTGGTCGTCCACCTCGCCCCAGCCGGCGGGCTGCCCGTTGGACTGCCATGGTCCCCCAATCGCCCAGCAGCCGAACCCCAGCGCGCTGACCGTCCGTCCGCTGCGCCCCAGGGGGCGGGTCATCGTCATGTCAGCCCCTTTCCGAGCAGACCTGGGCCTTGCACCGCCACGGTGCCACACCAGGCCGTGGCTAACCTTCGGCAATGCCGAGGGCGACATCCCATGGCTGTCGCCGTCAAGCAGGAACCTGGCGCGAGCTGGTCGTTCCTGCTCCCGCGGTCGCGCCGGGCTCGGTTACGCCACCGGGGCGGTTGGCGGGCACAGCCACACCGAGGCGGTCGTCCGCTCCATCGTCTGGTTGACCACCGCCAGCAGCTCGGCGGTCAAGGCGTCCAGATCGACCTGGTCGCGCAGCCGCGCCGAGAAGTCCTCCACGGTGCGGGCGGCGTCGTGGCGGCGCCGGTTGAAGCGCGGTCGACCCTGTCTTGGATGCGGCGCCGCAACGGCTGAACAAGGCGGCGATGAGCAGCGTGGATGCGGCCACGGCCACGCTTGAGCGACGGCGTCCGAGTATCGCCCAAATGTGATCCTGAACACCCAATCGCTCCCTTTCACGCCGAGCGGTAGTGGAGTTGGGCTCACGGCGTGTCAGCAGAGCGGGCGACCTCTCTGGAGACACACCCTTAACTAACCACGCTACTGTTGCCGGCGACCACCAGCCCGTCGGCACGACCGCCGAGCAACTCCGCGCCCGCCGCTCGGTCCGGCTGGGGAGATGCGTGTAGCCCGCAGGGCGGTCGCCCCGCCGCCGGTATGCCGATCCGAAGCGTCCTGTAGGGCGACAGGCTTCTGATCGGTTGGCCGGGCTCTGTCGGGTCGATCGTGCCAGCATCGCGGGCGTGGATGATCAGGCCAGGATCGAGTTCTTGTCGCTTCCCTTGCTATAGCGCCTCTGACCTGCGCATATGGCGCGCCGCGAGGGATTCGAACCCCCAACCGCCAGATCCGTAGGCTGGTGCTCTACGTCCACCCAATGCGCCTGAGTGCTGTCTGCGCAGCTCAGGTCAGGGGTCGAATCCAGCTAGGTCGCCTGAGTGCTGTCTGGTGATGGCTGGTGGACTGCCACGCGGACTGCCATGTTCGTCTCCGCCGGTGGAGGCGAGTGCCGCCACGCCTTATTGCAGGACGGCGGGCCAACCGTCCACCGATTGCTGGAGAGTGCTGTCCTTACAGCTCAGATGAGAGGAGCCTACCGATGCCGATTCCGCCCAGGGTAAGTGTCGTCGCCCTGCGCACCGCCCACCTGGCCCGATCGACCGCGTTCTACACGGCCCTGGGCTGGGAGCTGTCGCCGGCGTCCACCCCGGCCATGTCGATGTTCAAGACGGCCGGCAGCCTCCTGCTGGTCTGCGACGATGCGCTGCTTGCCGAGCTCGGCGGTGAGGAGGTGGCCGCCGCGCTGGCCGGCCAAGCCAAGGGCGAGGCCGTCTTCTCCATCCATGTGGCCACCGACGGCGAGGTCGACACGGCGGTCCAAGAGGCGGCCAAAGCCGGCGGCGTGGTCGTCAAGTCGGCGACGCCCACCCCGCTGGGTGGTTCGTATGCATTCTTCGCCGACCCCGACGGGCACCTTTGGGAGGTCATCCACCACCCGCTGTACCGGCTCGGGGCCGACGGGCGACCCGAGGTCCCCTAGGCTGGACGTTCCTCTGCGCCGTCGCCCGGGCCCTCCGCGCCGCATTCCTGACGCAGTACGCTCACCCGCGTGGAGCTGGACCATGTGCTGCTCGCCGTCACCGACCTCGTGGCCGCGGGGCGGGAGCTCCAGGCGCGCTACGGCCTGGCCTCCGTGGAGGGCGGCCGGCATCCCGACTGGGGCACCGCCAATCGGATCGTGCCGCTGGGAGACAGCTACCTGGAGCTGGTCGCCGTCGTCGACCAGGCAGCCGGGGTCGACAGCGGCTTCGGTCGGTGGGTCGCCAGTCGCGCATCCCGCCTGGGCCGACCGCTTGGCTGGGCGGTGCGCACCAGTGAGCTCGATGCGATCGCTCGCCGGCTCGACCTGATCGTGCACAGCGGCGCACGAGTGGCTCCCTCTGGTGAGGTACTGCGCTGGCGAAGCGCCGGGATGGACCAGGCCGCCGCCGAGCCCTCACTGCCCTTCTTCATCGAATGGGCAGCGGGCGTCCGCCTGCCGGGTGCGACGGCCGTCACCCATCCAGCCGCTCCAGCAGCCATCTCCAAGCTCTACCTGGAGGGAGATCCTGACCGCCTGGCCGCCTGGCTCGGCAACCACGCGCTTCCGATCGTCGTACGCACAGGTCGCCCCGCCGTCACGGCCATCGTCCTCGCAACCGCCACGGGCGAGATTGTCCTCGACGCCAAACAACCCTGACAGCCGGGAACCGCCCGCGAGACCACTCGCCTTCTGGAAACGAGTCCTCGAGGGGGAGGGGCTTGCTGCTACCCCTCCCCCTGCGACGGTTGGCGCTATCCGGTAGTGGCTGACCAGATGCCGGTGTTGCCAAGGGTCGCCGGGCAGTCGGCCAGCGGCCAGGGTGCCGGCGCGATGGTTTGCGGTTCCTGTCGGCGGTAAGCCGTCCGGCATGCGCTTCGGGAACCTGGAGGTCCGCCCGCTCGGTGGCGGACTCGGCTGCCTGTTCATGGTGCTGTTCTCGGTTGTCGCCTCGGTGGCACTGACGGTGCTGGTCAACCTGGTGCTGCGGTAGCACCTCGGGCTGGAGCGCGTTCTCTGCGGCCGCTCGGTCCGGGGGTGCGCCTGTTTACAAGACAGGAGCGGACCGTCCATCGCGTACTGCCGAGTGCTCTCCTTGCAGCTAGCTCGAGGGCGTCGTCCAGCTAGTGCGCTCCTGTGGGGCCGAGTAGCGCCTGGTGGAATGACAAGCGGAATGACATCCGGATGCCCCTGGCATCACGCGACCAGCCAGCCGCGGGCGGCACATCTCCAGGCCAGCGACTCGGATTGTCGTGCTGTCCCCAGGGTTTGCCCTTGAGGTGGAGTTGACCCGGTCTGGTGGACACCCAAGATGAGGGCCCTGCCCTCGAGATGGGAGTCCGATGCCACGCCCCCGACGGTTCTTCCCGCCGGAGTACAAGGCTGAAGTCGTCGAGCTGATCCGCAGCAGCGGCAAGACGGTCGGCCAGGTCGCCCGGGAGCTGGACCTGACCGAGACCGCTGTTCGGCAGTGGGTTCGCCAAGCCGATCTGGACCCAGGTCGCCGTAGCGATGGCCTCACCAGCGTCGAGCGCGACGAGCTGCGCCGCCTGCGCCGGGAGAATCGGGATCTGCGCGAGGAGCGCGAGATCCTCCGCAAGGCCGCGGTTTTCTTCGCATTAATGCCATGATCCTGCTCGGTCCGGTGGGGCTCGCTCATTTCTTCGTTGCCCCAGCGTGCTGGTGGCTTGTCCCGATGCGCGGCCCCGCCGGATCTGTGCTGGGCGGTGGCGTGGCT